>Ga0055474_10000330_pt1 | contig 10770 bp, 5 predicted proteins | sample Muzzi_PWA_D1_FD_57680 | JGI IMG/M metagenome (GOLD analysis project Ga0055474, IMG submission 57680) | Wetland microbial communities from San Francisco Bay, California, USA, that impact long-term carbon sequestration - Muzzi_PWA_D1 | ecosystem: Environmental > Aquatic > Marine > Wetlands ... | reverse complement strand
GGAGTGGCTACGCAGCGGCCTGCAAAGCCGTTTACACCAGTTCGATTCTGGTAGGCGCCTCTGGCTCTGGCAAGCGGTTTACGGCTTGCCAGAGCGGTTTGCGGGGGATTTCGCGGCCCGGCCCAAATCCGGCTGATTCCGGCTGAATCCGGTTGTCTGGGTGGCACAGGGTGGCACGGAGGGTGGCACGGAAAGGCCACGCCGGCGACGCGGAACGAGCACCGAATCCCTCTTGTGACCGCGCGTCAGGCAGAGACTCAGGAGGTGATCATGTTGTGGTTACCGACATCGGCCTGCGCCGCCGCCCCCCTGTGTCTGGGCGTCCCACACTGTGGATGCGGGGGCGACCATGCCGCCGTCTCAGCGTCGCCCGGTGCTGGGCGCCCGCAGCGCGCGACGCGCGGCGTAGTCCTGTAGTGGCGCGGAGGCCGCAAAGCCCAGCTCGGCGACCAGATAGGACTCCTCCAGCTCGCGCAACGCGCCAGTCACTAACAGCAGCGCTTCGATCGCATGCGCCTCTCCAAAGTGGCAGGGGTCACTGCAGTGGCTGCTCAAGTGTCGATTGAAGCCCCCGTCAACGGGGCGATCGCGGGATCTCACGATCGAGAGTTGCAGCGACCGCTGGATGAGCGCCCGTCGGTGCGACCAAAAGCCCGCCGCCGCCGGCGGTTCGGTCTCGAACTCCTTTCGCGCCGAGCCGAAACTGAAGCCGTAGTGGTCGTTCACGATGGCACTGATCACGGCTGCGGCCAGTGCCTGTGCGGCGGCGGGAACGCCAACGCGAGCGGCCTGCGCGGCTTCGGCGGCGAGCGCACGCAGCCCCGCCAACTCGGAGTGCGCAACTTCGTCGAGCCGCCGGTCGATCGAGTCGAGAATCTCAGGTTTGCAGTCGACTAGGACCGCGTCCCGAGCCGCCTTGTCCGGCGCCTCCAGCAGCTTCGCCACGGCGTCAGGGCTGGGCACCCAGATCAGGCAGAGTCCGGTCTCACAGACGACGCGGTCGGCGCGAGCCACCGATTCCGGTGATAGGGAGCACCAGTTTGGCGGCGCGAAGCTGAGCATGAATGACCGCATCAAGCTGAGCAGGTTGAGACCTTCCCCGGTGAGCGGTAGTCGGTTAAGTACCCAGTGGGATAGTCGGGCGACTCCCTCGGGATTGCGCTCAGCCCAGCGGCGGACACGCGCGCGAAACTCAGAACCCAGCTGAGTCGGCTGGCTCGGCAACGACAACTCCTCGCCCCTGTTGTTCCCATAGTACGGCTGCACCCGATCGAGGATAGTCACGCCGAACAACGACATCCTGAACCCACCTGCCCGATCGCATGCCGGATCTCCGTTCAGCGGTGCCTCCGGGCTAACGGCGCATCCCTCACACTTGATGGTGATGGCCGCAGCTCAGACTCCATCCGGGCCTCCGTATGCAACGGGTGGCGGCGGCGTTGTCCTCGAGCACCGCCTCGGTGCCGACTTTCTGGCGTGCCTTCTCGCGGGCGAACCGATCCCGCTCCTCGGCGACGAGGTGAGGCCGCGGTCAATTCGCTTCCAGGCCAGCGCCTTCAGTCCGGTCGACGATCTTCTGGTCCTCGGCCGGGACGCCGACGGGGGACTTCGGAAGGCGTCGATCGGCGTGCGCCGCTCGCCGACGCTCACCAAAGGGAACAAGGCTTCGGTCCGCCTGGTCATGCCCTACCTCGAGGTTGTCCTTGATCACTGGCCCGAGGTGCAGAACGGGGACTGGCGCCTTGGTCTCGCCGTCGCCAGCGCGACCCCGGCCGTGCGACAGCTGGAAGAGCTGACGCTGATCGCCCGCGGCGCATGCGACGCAGAATCCTTTAGGGCGGACGCATTCCGCCCGCGCCGGACGAATCAGGGGGTTCGCAGTCGCCTGCAGCAGCTGGATTCCTTGGTCGAAGACGCTGCGGCAGAGCTGGGATGCGGCAGCGATCCGGATGCGCGCGAGCTCACCTGGCGTTTGCTGACCGGACTGCGCCTGACGACCTTGCGCCTTGAGGGGGCCGACCAGACCGACCGCACCAACGCGGTCCGGAGGTTGCAGTCGCTGACCCCCGAGAGCGCCCCGGCGGCCGCGGACTCGCTCTTCGCGAAGCTGGCCGAGCTAGCAGGTGGCTACGCGCCGCAGGGCGCCGAGGTCACCGGATCGACCCTGCGGCGAGATCTTGCGGGCACCCCGCTTGCCGCCTCCCCTGCCTATGGTCAAGCGTGGCCGATCCTGAAAAGCCTTGCCGACCATCTGCGCACCCGTACCGGGTTCCGATTGGTCGCTGCGGCGGTAGAGCTGGAATTGGAGCGGGCAGATGCCCGCAACGCCCTACTGGAAAAGATGAGAGCCGCGACATCCTCGGGGTCAGCTCTCGTGGTCGCCGGGGAGCCAGACGTCGGCAAGTCGGCGCTGACGCTGAGGGTCGCGGACCAAATGGCGGCCGATGGAGTCGCGGTCACGAGCCTGAGTCTCCGCGACCTTCCACCAACCACGATTGAGCTGGAGAAACTGCTGGGGGGATGGCTCGGCGACGTCCTGGGCGCGGCAGCGACCGGCGCCGGCCGGTTGCTGGTCATCGACGCTGCGGAGGCCGCACTCGAGGGGCGCAACACGCTCTTGGCGGATCTGGCCGAAGCGGCACTTCGTGCCGGCTATGCAGTCGTCGCGGTTACGCGCCTGGACGGCCGCAGTGCGGTGGCCAAGGCGCTCGCGCAGGCTGCAGGGGACGGGGATGTCCAGACGCATGAGGTTGCTGGACTGGCCCCGGCCGAGACGACCCAGCTAGCAGCGACCTTTACCTCCCTGGCGGGCCTCGCGCAAGACGCCAGGTCGGTCTGGCTATTGGCTCGCCCTGGTCTGGTTGACCTCTTGCTGAGGGCGGGACCCGCGGTTGACCTACCCGAAGGGCCGGTTTCAGAAGCCGACGCGTTCGCGACGATCTGGGCGCAACTCATCCGCTGCGGCGAGGTCTCGCCGCCCAGCACGCCATCACCCGACGCCCGCGAGCAAGCGCTCCTGGAACTGTCGCGCAGACTCCTCGTGTCGGCAAGCCCAGCGGCCGGGCTCGGCGTTGACGCGCTTGCTTCGCTGCGCTCGGACGGCCTGTTGCTGACCGCTGGCCCGACTAGCGCCTGGAAGCCCGGAGACGAGTTCGCAAGCGATCTCGTTCGAGACTTCGCTGTCGCCCGGCTGCTGATTGTTGAAGGTTGGGAAATCCTTGACCAGGCCGAGGCGCCTCGGTGGGCGCTGCGGGCCGTCAGGCTGGCCTGTCAGGCTCGGCTCGCCGAGGCCGGCGAGGAGACCGAGGCCGTCAGAGCGCAGCTGCGGGCCGAGTTCCAGGGGCTGGGCGAGCGCCACGGCTCGCGCTGGGCGGAGGTTCCGCTGGAGGCTCTGCTGACTCTCGGCACCGCCGGGGCGGCCTTGGCGCGCGCGTGGCCGGCGCTGGTCGCGCGCGAAACAGACGAGCTGCGAGCCCTGCTGCGGATCGCGCATCAGCGCTACAGCTCGCTCGGGTTCGGCGAGCCGGATGTGCTCGCGCCTCTCGTTGGGCTCGCCTATTGCGGGGAACACGACCTCGGCCAGACCGATCGGTACGCCGACGACGGCAAGCAGATTCGCGCTTTGGTACTTGCCTGGCTGCGGGGCCTCGCGAAGGCCGGCGCACCAGCCGATTCCCTTCGTCAGCGCGTACGAGATCGAATCTTGGACGGCGACCCGCCGCCGTACGACGAGTTCGCCCTCGAGGCGCTGGGAACTCTGGGGCCCGACCTGGACAGCCGTGCAAAGGAGTTCCTCATGAGCATCGCCGAGGATTCTCCCGGCCATCTCGCGCCGCTGGTGGAAGCCGCCGGCGCCTCGATGGCGCTGGCCGCCCACCAGCCCGCCTTTCTCATTGAGCTGACGGAGTCCTACTACGTCGAGAAGCCCGACCGCGATGGCTTTGAGTCCACCTCCTTGGACGACGGCATCCGTCACCACCGGTTCGGCGGTCTGGGCGCACGGATGGCGAGCTGGTGGTACGGGCCGTTTTTCAACCTGCTGAACGTGAGGCCCCTCGAGACGATCTCGATGATCAACCGGATGCTCGATCACGCCGCCGCTGTGCGCGTCGGCCAGCTTGGCTCCCTTCAGCAGAACTTGCCGACCGAGGAGCCCGGCCCGCCGAGTGCGACCGAGCTGCAGTTGCCCCGCGTCGGGCCGCGACGGTGCGTCGGCGATTCGCATGTGTGGGCCTGGTATAGGGGGTCGTCGGTTGGCCCCTACCCCTGCATGAGCGCGCTATTGGCGCTCGAGCGCTTCTGCGACCACCTGGTCGATCAGCTCGCCATTTCCCTGGACAAGGTTGTGGAGATGCTGCTGCGCGATTGCCAGAACCTGGCGATGCCCGGGCTCGTCGCCGGCCTCTTGGTCCGACACCTGGAGAGTGTCGATACCCTTCTCGACAACTGGCTGTCGGACCCCCGCATCTGGCAACTTGAGTTCAGCAGGACGGTGACGGAGGGCCTGATGCACATTCAAGGCCCAGACGATCCCCAGGTTGTTGGTCGGGACCGGCGCCGCTTCAGCTTCCGCGACGTCGCGGCACAGATGACCATTACCGCGAGGTTGGAGGGCGACAACGAGCGACTGACCGCGCTTGGCGTGGTCGCCAACCAGTTAATCCGCAACGCTCGTGCGGAAGGCTACGCCGGGGAGGAGCTTGCCGCCGTGGAAGGTTGGGCGGCGGGCTTACGCGCCGAGAGCTACAGAGCGCACCGGCTCGAGAGCGGCGCGGTCGCATTTGAGTTCGAGCAGCCGGACGATGTCGTGTCGGCCCTGAAGGACAGCCTCGAGTCGATGTCGAAGACCAACAGGGTCCTTGGGTTGAAGGTCAAGTACACCGAGTCGCAGGACCGCCGGGCACCGGTAGACAGCTTGGTGGGTGACGTCGAACTGGCTCGCAATCTCGCGACTGACCCCATCGTCGAAGACGACTTGTTCGGAGCTGACGGGATCGCCGCCGTGGCGGCGGCCGCGGTGGTGGCCCATGCCGAGAGTCGGGTCGTCCTCGGCGACGATGATCTCGCCTGGGCCGCAGAGACCCTGATTCTCACCGCGATGAACCCGCAAGTCGACGCTATGAGCTTCGAGTCTTCGGCTTTCGAGAGCGGCGCGGACCGCTCCGCCGCGGCGGCTCTGCCGCTCCTTCTGCTTCCGGTCTTCGAGGGCCTCGACATCGACGCGCGGCGCCTCGAGGAGGCGTTAATGCGTTGCGCCCAGAGCCTCTTCGACGAGGTTAGAGCGGCTTTGGTGGTCGGCCTTCGTCATGTGTGGACGGCGAGCTGTCGCCCCTCGGCTTCAGGTCGATGCTTTCACGAGGCTGCCTGGGCAATTGCCGAAGGGGGGCTCCGGGATGTCCGAATGGGCGGTTGGGATGCGACGACGGGACGGCGGGGCGTCGCCCCTCTCCCTCCGCCCTATGCCGAGACGCTGGCCTCGGTCCCGACCGACTCGCTGCTGGCGAATCGGCTTGTGCATCCTCTGGTGGCAGCGTCGAACGCTTCACTCAGCATCAGCTGTGTCGCATCGATTGCCAGGACTCTGCGCGCCATCCTCCACGATGCCGATCGTCGCGCGGCAAGCCACTGGGCCGAGGAGGGATATGGGCACTTCAGTCAACATCAGCGGGTCCTCGTCGCCAGGGTGCTGATCGAGCAGGTGGTGGCCGGAGATGACGGCGAGCTGGCGAGCTACGTCCGGGCCTTTCTCTCCTGCCCGGACGCGCTCGATGAGCTCCTGCGAGACCTTGCGCTTACGTTCACCTACGAGGATTCCCTCCGGCCGACGCTAACGCCGGTTTGGCGCTCCCTGTTGTCTGTTGCGCTCGATGATCTCGAGTCTGGGGAGGGATTCGACCATGCTGGCCGGCGCTCGGAGGACGCGCTCGCCGGCCTGATTCCGGTTCCCCAGGTCAACGTTGCCGACTCAGACCCCGACGGGGCGATTCGGCGAGCCGAGGAGAAGTGGGTCTCACCCGAGGAGATCGCGGACCTGATCGAGCGCTGGCTGCCCCTGGGGCAGGGGAGGCCGAAGTCCGTCGACGCGATCGTGCGCTTGGCAAAGATCGGGACCGGCGCTTGGCAGGCGACCACTGGGCTGACTTGGGTGGAGAGAGCGATCGCAGGCGACTACGCATCCATCGCCGGTGCGAGCTGGTTCCTTCCCGAATGGCTCGAGGAGCTTCGTGCTGAACAGCGGCTGTCTCCCGAGGCCGTCCAAACCTGGCGGAGAATTGTCGACGGGTTGGCGGCGGAGGGGGACGGGCGGGCGCTGGCGATTCAGCAGTCCGAGGAGTAGCCGGTTGGGCGGTGTTGTCTTCTCCCTGGGCCGGCACCACGCGGGTAGGAGGTCGCCAGGCGTCTCCGAGGAAGCACAGCACCCAGCAGCAGAGCTACTCAGCGCCCTAATTGCCATCCATTCAGTCGACGTGCCAGGGCTGGTGGAGAGAGGAGCCCACAGGGTCACGACCTCGTAGTAGCGAGGACCGAATCAGTAGGGCCCGGCCGCCAGCACCGACCACCCTCAGCCCCTCACGCCCTACGGATGAAGGTCGAGTCCTGCCGGCACGAATCCCCGTGTCTTGTCCTCCTTGGCTGTTCCTCCTCAGCTACCGCAGCACCCCGACACGCAATATCACGGCGTGATTTCCCGGAACTGAGGCGCCGCTTGAGGCACTTCCCTGGCGATGGTCCTCCAACCGCCTCCGGACCGCGCCCCGCAGCGGCGCCCAGGCACGAGTGCCCGAATTGCCCGGGGCATTCGGGCCGCAAAACGCATCTCTCTGGTGATGGATGCGATCGGCAACTTCCGGGGGCGCTCGCGTCGCCGACCTGACGAAGGAGGCGTGAAGCCTCTTTTCGCCTCAACCCGCCGCCCCCAGGGACGGGCCGCCTGATGGTCTCCGTCGGCAAGCTCGGCGCCGGCCAGCACCGCTACTACACCGCCCAGGTCGCCGAAGGCGCCGAGGACTACTACGCCGGCAAGGGCGAGGCCGAGGGCTACTGGCTGGGCGACGGCGCCGAGGATCTCGGGTTGCAGGGCAAGGTCGACCCGAACCAACTCGCTTCGCTTCTGACCGGCAACGACCCGGCGACCGGTCTGCCGCTCGGCCTCCGCACCGTCCCTGGTCGCGGTCCGGTCCCCGGCTTCGACCTCACCTTCTCCGCCCCGAAGTCGGTCTCGCTGACCTGGGCACTGGGCGGCCCCCCGGCCGCCACCGAGGTCGCCGAGGCCCACCGAGCCTCCGTCGACGCCGCTCTCAACTACATGCAGCGCCATGCCTGCCTCACCCGCCGCGGCGCCGGCGGCCATGAATTCCTGCGGGGCCGCGGCTTCATCGCCGCCGCCTTCCAGCATCGCTCCTCGCGGGCCGGCGATCCTCAGCTCCACACCCACGTCCTGGTCGCCAACGCCACCCGCGGACCCGACGGCCGCTTCACCCGCCTCTACCACCCGGCGATCTATGACCACGCCAAAACCGCCGGCTACATCTACGAGGCCCACCTGCGCGACGAGCTGACCCGCCGCCTCGGGGTGCGCTGGGGCGAGGTCAGAAACGGGATCGCCGAGATCGAGGGCTTCGACCCCGCCGACCTGCGCGCCTTCTCGACCCGGCGTCAGGAAATCCTCGAGGCCGCCCCCGACGGCTCGGCCAAGGCCCGCCAGATCGCCACGCTTGAGACCCGCAAGGCGAAGGAGCGCGACATCTCCGCCGAGAGCCTGCGCGAGCGCTGGCGCGAGAAGGCGGAGGAGATCGGGCTCGGCCGCGACTCGATCAAGGCGCGGATGGGCCACGAGCGCCAGGCGCCCGAGGGCCAGGTAGAGATCGCCGCGGTCGAGGAGGTGCTCACCGCCCACGCCTCCCACTTCGACCGCCGCGACGTGATCCAGGCGGTCGCCGAGTCCTTGCCGGCGGGAGGCCCGGCCGCCGACGTCGAGGAGCTGGCCGACACCTTCCTCGGCTTCGAGGACGTGATCCGGATCGGCGAGAGCCCTAAGGGCGACCGCTTCACCACCCGGGCGATCTGGGAGATGGAGCAGCGCGCCCTCGACGGCGCCGAGCGCTTGGCCGCAATTCGCGATCGCGCGGTCGGCGGCGAGCTGGTCGTCTCCCGCGTCCTCGCCGCGCGGCCGAGCCTGAAGCCCGACCAGCGGGAGATGGTCGAGCGGCTGCTTACCGGGGGCGAGGGCCTGGTCGTGGTGATCGGCGAGGCGGGGTCGGGCAAGACCTACGCCACGGTGGCCGCGGCGGAGGGCTGGGCGCAGGCGGAAGTTGAGCTGCGGGCCGCGGCGCCGACCTGGCGGGCGGCCAACGTCCTGCGCTCCGAGGGCCTCGACGCCAGGAGCGTCGCCTCGCTGCTCGCCAAGTGGGACCGGCTGGATGCCCGGGGGATCGAGCCGCTCGCTTCCGGTTCGGTGCTGCTGGTCGACGAGGCCGGGATGGTCGACTCCGCGACCCTGGCGCGATTGGTGGACCGCGCCCTGGCGGCGGAGGCGAAGCTGGTCCTGATCGGCGACCCCGCCCAGCTCGGGGAGATCGAGGCCGGCGGTCTCTTCGCCTCGATCGCCGAGCGGGTCGAGCCGGTTCGCCTCGACGAAGTGATCCGCCACCGCCACGAGCTCGACCGCGAAGGGGCGAAGCGGATCAGGGAGGGACACGGGGGAGAGGCGATCTCGGTCTATCGCTCCGAGGGCCGGGTGGTCGTCTCCCCGGACCCCGAGCAGCGCCGGGTCGAGATGGTCCGCGACTGGTGGCACAGCTACAGCCAGGGCCAAGACGCCCTGATGGTCGCCAAGCGCAACGCCGAGGTGGCGAAGCTGAACGCGCTGGCGCGCGAGGTGAAGAAGGCCGAGGGGCACCTCAGTGGACCCGAGGTTGAAGTGGGGGAGGGGCGCTTCGCCGTCGGCGACCAGGTCATCACCCGGATCAACGACCACGCCAACGAGATCTACAACCGCGAGCGCTGGCAGGTGGCGGAGGTTCGCGAGGAGTCCGGGGCGTTGGTCTTGGACGGAATCGACACCGCGAGGCAGGTGGGTGTCGATTCCGTCTACTTGGGGCGTTTGAGGGAGCGGGACGGGGGGCCGGCGATTGAACACGCCTACGCCGCGACCACCTACCAGGCCCAGGGGGCGACGGTGGATCGGGCCTACGTGATGGCCGATCCCTCGATGGACCGCCAGGAGTTCTACGTCGCCGCTTCCAGGTCCAGGGAGGAGACCTACCTTTACACGACCCCCGAGGTCCAATTGGAGCGCGAGGAGTACGCGCCGCGCGACCCGCATCTGCGCAAGGGCCTTGAGCACATCGCCGAAGCCGCCGAGCGCGACGGCGCCCAGGTCTCCGCCCACGAGGAGGCGCTGCGCTCGCGGCTGGCCGGGCTCTCCACCAACGAGCTACAGGACAGGCGCTCGGCGCTGGTCAGCGAGGCCGGGGCCGAGTACCACAACGAAAATGCCCACCGCCAGCTCGACGACAGCCTGACCAACGCGAACGAGCGCTTGGCGCGCATCGAGGACCGTTGGCGCGAGGTGCCCGAGCCCCGGCGCTTCGAGGGCAAGGCGAATCGTCGGCAGCGCGAGCGCACCGAAGGGGAGCTGCGGCATCGGGAGCGCAGCGCCTATCTGGAGGCGCGGCGGGCGCGAGCCGAGCAGCGCCAGCTACCCCCGGTCGAGCACAGCGCCCGCGCCGAGGTTGCGGTGATCGAGCACCTGCTGGCCGAGCGCGAGCGCGTCGCCCTGACCGCCGTCCGCCTCAACCCGCCCGACTACATCACCCGGGAGCTGGGGGAGAGGCCGAGCGATTGGGCGAAGCGGGACCACTGGGACCGCGCCGTCAAGGGGATCGAGGACTACCGCAGCAGCTACGGCGTGACCGACAGGGACAGCGCGCTCGGACCCAAGCCGACCGACGCGTTACAGAGGGCCTCGTTCAACATGGGCGAGCAGACGTTGCGGCAAGGCCAGCGCGCGCTCGACAGGGAGCCGACGCGGGGCCGGGAGGTCGATCACTCGATCGGCCGGGAGATCGGGCTGTGAGGGGCGGGCATGGCTAAGAAGCTGCCGGCCTCGATCCCCCGGATTGCCCTCACCCCAGCCGAGGCCGCTGCGGCGATCGGGGTCGGCCCTGACTTCTTCGACGCCAACGTGGCACCCGAGCTGCGGCTGATCCGGCGGGGGCGCAAGCGGCTGGTTCCGGTGGCCGAGCTGGAGCGGTGGGCGGCAGAGAACGCCGAGCAGGCGATCGAGGGTGTTCCGTGACGGCCCAGGTGCAGGCTGCGGCACTCGGCGCGTCCTCTCAGCGCCAGCTTCTAGGCTGCGGTCGATGGCCGACGCGGAGAGCAAAGCGCGCAAAGAGGTGCGGCGAGTACAGGCTGATTTCGAGCGCGCACAAGACGCTATGGAGAAAGCCAGGCAGGCGCGGCGGAAAGGCTTCGAGCGCGCCCAGGCGGCCGGGCTCTCCACGCGAGACATCGGGAACGAGGTTGGCTTGCACTTCACCCGAGTCGCCCAGATCCTGCGAGAGGAATAGCTGTCGTAGAGGGTCTATCTACGACCCTTGCTACGCTGTTGTTCCTCGACCAAATAGCGGCCCCCGGCGGCGCGTCAACGCCAACCGGGGGCCTGAGACACAGGAGGTCTGCACTCCCATGTCCTGCCAAGACCCTACGGGTGACGACCGTGCCGTCACCCTCGCGATCCCCGCCGGCAACGAGGCTTTCTTGCGGCGG
>Ga0055474_10000329_pt1 | contig 10808 bp, 22 predicted proteins | sample Muzzi_PWA_D1_FD_57680 | JGI IMG/M metagenome (GOLD analysis project Ga0055474, IMG submission 57680) | Wetland microbial communities from San Francisco Bay, California, USA, that impact long-term carbon sequestration - Muzzi_PWA_D1 | ecosystem: Environmental > Aquatic > Marine > Wetlands ... | reverse complement strand
GTGTGAGCTGTTCGGCAGCGTACATGGCACCGGTCGAGTGCCCGGCACCCGTCAGTCGCTGGCAATCATCACAATGGCAGTGTGCAACGATCACGGGATCACCGAGAACGGAGTACATCACACCACCGCAGAGGCAATGACCCGTTCGTGTAGCGCCACTTGATTCAGTCATTGATGTTCCAGGTCGATTGCAAATCGGGTGTTATGAGCGTTCCACACGGTCTATGCAAGCGCTGTGAAAAAGAACCTGTTCATCGTCGGTTGCATAGGCTGCAAGCACCGAACTGTGTACGCTGCCCGCTTTGAAGTCGATAAAGAGGGTCACGAACCCGTGAGTATCCGGTTCATGCCAGTTGACCAGGTACTGATCGTCTCCTACTTTGCGGGCACGATATTCAAAGTTCTCACCGGTTTCTCCTTTGAGCCGGCCAGCGACCCAGTCAAAACTCACACATCCGTTATCGTATGAGACACGCACCGTTCCCAGCTCATTGTAGGTGTAGACCATGAGGGTACCGTCGAGAATATCGGTTGATGCTTTATCCATTCGTTTCAGCTCCTGACGTCTCACGAGCGGTAATCACAGAACACCCGATCAAACCGCGAGGACGATCCGCCACGGAGGTATTGCTGTTAAGCCAGGTTACAGTTTCATTGATCAGCTTCACTTTCATGTCAGATGCACCACCTTAAAATCGTGGGATTTGGGATAATGTCTGCTCAACAATTTTGCGATCCTCTGGATCAGTGACAGCAGCAACGGCATCATACGCGCGTTCATAGGATGCCAGTTTCTCGTCATCGCTTCCGAGCGAGACGGTTGTGACGCGAGAACCCACGCACGATTATTTGACTCCATGGCGAAGTACCGGTGCCAGTTATCAACTTCTGAATCTTCAGGAGCATGTGGCATAAAGTTTCCTGTGCACCTAACACCCAGTTAAGCAGTTGAGGCTTTCTGGCGAAAATCCTGCAGCAGCGAGTCTGATGAATGGTGGCCTCGTCGACTTCACCGTCATTTCACGGATCGGGTTGATCCTCCTTCAGGAGGCCTTCTATCTCATCTTTCAACGACTGTCTCGGTAGATCCACACCAACTTCCTGCCAGATAGGCGCCCAACGTCGAAGCACTTTTCTTAGATTTCTATAACCTTCTTCGTCAAGCAGGCCGTTCTGGTACTGATAATGCTGTGAATCTATTCTGTGCATGTGGGCATGCATCCACTCGCGCATTCTATGGATCTCATATTCATCGAGACTGTCCGGATCGGTGCTGGCTTTAAAGCTGATGCGTGATAGCGCATCGGAAAGCGCTGAGTCTCTATATCCTCGCTCGACCCGTTCTGACCTCCGCATGTAGTTATCGACCAGGTTGAGTCGTCGCAGTTCTTCAAGCTGTCTGGTGTTGGCTTCTGTTGCTTTCTTACTCAGCCTGACCTGTGCGGCTAAGTAAACCAGTGTGACAACGACAGCGACGGCGCCGATGAATTCACCGATGTTGCCCAGCAACGCTGTCCATTCAAGCGCGGTCATCGCGTTCTTAGCCTTGTCTCGGGTGCAGAATCCGGAGTTAAGCTGCCGGGCGGTTCTGGCGCTGCAAACGTGCCAGCAACTAATACGATGTGTCGTGTGGTCGAGACCAACTTCATGTCAGCCAGCTATCCTCTTGTAAACCTGGAATATCGAGAACGTGCCATTTTCGGAGGTGATGCGTTGTAAAGTCGATAGGAGATTGTCGTGAGCAACTCTACGGGCATACATTGTCTGATCTTCACCGTTGAAGGCTGCACTGTCGAGCGTATTGGCGCTCATCCTCGATATAGTCATGTGTGTCAAGCCTGGAGCTGAAGTCGATTGCGGCGATCCGTCAGACGCACCACTGAACGAAATGCTATGTTCCTCACCTTCGACATCGATCCAGGAGATAGAAATCGACACTACGCCTGCCGCCTCCGCGATCGTATAAAGACCGCGCGTTGGTGCCTCTCCCCGATCATAGATGCAGAGCTCCGGTATGAGTTCCCACTTACCAAGGTAGGCGTCAGTGGACACGTACTGCCTAACGCAGCGAAGAGCCGCGCTTGTACTGGTAGTGAATATTCTCAAAGCTCCTGATTATGCTGATAGGCTGCATTTCAGGCGGATTCTCCAAGTTCTTCTTGAACATAAGCAACGAATTCATCTCGCAAGTTAAAGCCAGCTTGGTTGTTAACGGATAAATCCCAGCATTCTTTTGCTATGGGGTTGGTCCGCAACTGCCTGACAAAGGCCTTTCTTCGAAAATCGCTGTCTTGGTATCGTGTCGCGCTCAACGATATCTGGTTGAATTGAAGTTGCTGATGATTAAAAGCCGTAAACCACCAGAACTTCAACTGATGTTGTTCAACTTCGTTGAACTCGGCAAGAGACGCCGACCTGGCCGCACGCGCATGCAGTTCCGCCAACGATGGATTAGTGGCCTGAGCTAAAAGTCTATCTTGTATCCGGTCTCCAATGGATTCCATTGTTGATGCGCGGGTCGCATTTGTTCCCTCCTTAATCTGGCGGATCAACACAACCAACGTAAGAAAGACCACCAGCGATCCAACTATTTCACCGATCGCCCCTATAGCGTCCCAGTTCACGTTTTCCACCTGAAGTCGAGTCAAGCGGCCGTCCAATACAGCGTGGTTTTTCGAACGCAGAAATTGTGAGGTATGGGACAGTCCGGCGTAGTTCCCGGAAGAAGCATGGCAAACGGTAACTCTGCGCTATGCCCTATGTAACGCGTCAACTTCACTTCTTCTCCCCGTCAAGACGACCCGATAGTGGGCCAGGAAACGAGCCAGCGATCTCATACTTTGATCATGCCGCGGATCGCCATTTGAGCTTAAGTTTCTAGTCAGGCATGGTCGGCAATTTCCACAATCGACAAGATGTTGCCACTACTATCTGTTACATGCGTCATGGTGCCGCCCCATACTTGAGATTCCGGCGGGCCAGTGAACTCGATTTCTTCCTTGAGATCTTCATGAAATGCCTGAATGTCTGCAACTTCGATGCTGAAACCCAAATAACCACCCACCTCGAACTCGCCAACCTCAACGGGCTCCAGCAGGACTGTCGCATTTTCCAGAACAAAGCCGATATAGCCCTGAGACACATCGCCAAAGGTTTTCTGAGCCCCGAAAAGCTTCGCGTAGAAAGCTTCGGAGTCATTCATGTCAGTGCATGGAATCCGAATCGTATGAATGCGCACGTCACCCTCCATGGGTCTCAAAAATCATCCTCACGCTCAAGAGCCGCCAGCGAGACAAACGCTGTAAACCCCGGAATCAGCGCGGCAAACAGAAGATTCACAAGTCTATAGGTTTCGATTACACCCCAACGCGTTCTATAAGTAAAAGCGGCAACCACTCCTGAGAAACCAGCCAGCCCAATCGAAAACTCTACTACGTTACCCATTATTTCTACTTCATTCGACATGACGTGCAACACTCAATTAAGTGACAGACTGATTAAGCACATCCTTTCGCGAATACAAGGGGCGTGTCATGACAGACTGTCCGCTTCATTTTCATGTAATGTTTCGACAGACAAAACAGGCGATTCGAACCCCTCGCTCTGGGACGGAGTAAAAATCAGGGATCACTTTCATCGTCGGGGCCGATCCATGTGAAGGGATTATGCGCGATTTCCCATAGGTGGCATGGAGCTTGAAGAAAGCAACGTCGTCGTTTTCTCCGCGTCTGGGAAAACCGAGACTGTGCTGATAAAAGCGTACGGCGCGATCCATATCATCCACGCCAAGGGTGATCATTCTCATTCTGGGTTTCATGAATCTGGATTCTTCGCCAGCTTCAACCTCAGGTTATGCGCCTATCCGCTTCGACATCACAGTAGCGCTGTCAGGGCAGAGCGAAGTGAATTGACGACTCTCGCGGATCGATTGCGGCAACTCCTCCCTGCTCCGCGTCACATATCCCAAAGCTTCAAAGTATCCTGTCGCGGATTCGGTTAACAAGTACAACTCTTGAGTTCCGCTCCTCGCAGCAATTCGCTCCAACTCCTGGATAATTTTGGCTGCAAGGCCTCTACCGCGAGACACTTCAGCGGTTGCTACGGACCGAAGAAGTGCGGAGTCGCCACATCGTTCCAAGCCCCCAACAGCTTCGAGCAAGTCACTCGATTCTTCGACGAGAAACAATGAAAGATCCAGCTCCCCTACATCGTCCGTGGGAAGCCCGCTTGCATGCAACAGTTCAATTACCGCCGGAAGGTGGCCAGAGTCGGCCATCTTCATGGCACACAACACCACGCTGAGCTGCGAAGACGCTCTGGCACCCGGGTTGCGTAAGCAAGCCAAGGGACAGGTTCCTTCGTCTGCTTCAGCTTCATATCATGTGCCGTGTGTCAGATATTCCTGACAGGAATTCTGGCACTTGATCCACACGACTCAGCACAGCAACAGGCGCCCATTTGGCTAGATCAACTTCGGATGTCTGGCCACTCGTCAAACCGAGAAACCTTGTCCCGGCCCTCAACGCACACTCTCCATCAGACACAGAATCTCCTACGTAGATTGTGTCTTCTAGCGAGGCGCGTAGCTCGCCCACTGCCCTCAGCAGGGCCTCAGGATGTGGCTTGTAGTTTTTAACGCATCCACCGCCAACTACCAGATCTACGAGCCCTGTCAGGCCGTCACGAGCCATTGCCTCATAGATACGCTCTTTTCTCTTCGTCGAGACAATCGAAATAAGGTAGCCATGGCTGCGCAGAGACTCAAGAACCGGAACCGTACCGGGGTACATACGAATATGGCTCAGCATGACACGTTCAGCATGCTCCAAAAAGAATTCCCTGAAGCTTGCGGCATCTGGCGACTCGACACTTTCTCCAGTCAATTCTGCAAAGGTCCGCTCAAGACTCAGGCCGATCGTTCTGCGAATTCTCGCTGGAGGTACGGATGCGAGGCCCAGTTCTCGAAGCGCATAGTCAGCACACGCGACGGAGCCTCCGGATGAATCGGCTAGCGTATAGTCAAAATCAAACGAGATATGCATCGGAGTATCGCAACGGCCAGTCAGCTACATAACACCAGGTTATGTCGCCAGGCGGTTCGGAGCATACGTATGCATATGCAGAAGCGGTTTGCCTGGTCAGCTTCAACTTCATGTTAGGCGCCGGCGTACCTTTGAAGCCAAACGCCAATCTTTAACTCTGCGTCACGCACCGAGAGTAACTCGGAATCTCGCAAGACTGCTTCGGGAACCCACTTTGGGAAAGGAATGTCATCTCGCTTGTGCCTCCCGGTCGGAAGATGAACCTCACGCACCTCATCCAGAGCGTGAGAAGGGAACTTGTTTGCAAGACATACGAAGTAAGGCCAGAGTCGCCGGCGTACATACGTTATCCTGCCCCTGGCAAGGGTGCAGATCAACACTGTACGAGAGTCATGGATCTTCTTGGTGAGTTCGTAGATTGCATGACTTTTTGGATGTCCCCACCAGCTACCGCGGATCTCCTCGCCTGCGATGCGCTCGGCTAGTGATGGTTCGAGACCTTTCGCCGACTCCAGAACAACACCATGATAGCGTATGAAGCACATGGCTTGCGTGGGAGTCATTCCGGGTGCCTAACACCAGGCCGATCGGCGAAGCCGCCGAGGATCAAAACATGATCCGCATTGTGACTGCAGGTGTATCGTCCCCGTGAGCGAAGCGAACGACTCTAACTGCATGTCATGCGGTGCCCCCTTGAGGTTGCGCGAACGTCCATCGATGTCCGTATGGATCACTGACGGTGTACTGTTTGTTACCACCGAAATGATCGTGGAGCTCAGACCTGACAGTCGCTTTGGAAGCGACAACTCTCTCATAGTGAGACTCCACATCCTCAACAAAAATGTACGTCATCGACGCTACATGGTCTGGATCGGCAGTACCGCTGGTGCCGAATTCATCCATACCCGGTCCGACAAACAGAATGCCGCTACCTGTTCTGACAGTCGCATGAAGTAAGGCATCTGACTGTGGATCCCTGAAAGCCTGTTCTACTACAAATCCGAACACCGATTCCATGAAATCAACTGCTGGCCCTGCGTCCTCGTAATACAGGTAGGGAATGACTTGAGGCAATATTTCAGAAGATTCGCTCATTATCTACTCCCGGTACATTGGTTGAATTGCCGCACAACGTTGAGCGAAGTATCGTTCGAACTCAGCTGGGCTGTTGAGTCAGCTCAAGAAGCTCTACTCTCCCAACTATCCAGACACATAACTCCGGTTTAACCCGCATACTGCAGACCGCGCAGTTTTCTGCAAACGCAAAAAGTGTGGCAGCAAGGTATGTCCGCTTCAACTTCATGTTAGACGCCGCTCCATGAAATCGAGTAGTTGCCGAAATGATTCTTCCGGGGTGGCTCCTGCCGTATCCACTACCACTCTATCAGTGGTCCACGGATGATACTCCCGGCTCTGGACTTCAAGCCAGGTCGGCAAGATTAGCCTATCTATGTCTGCTTCCCGTATTTCTACTCTGCGCCGGTGTTCTTCTGGATCAGAGCAAATCACTTCTACTTCAACACAAGCACAGCCTTCGTTCTCCGCGACGCTTCTCCATTCTCGCCGAGTTAGTTCAATCGGATTGCAGGAGTCGGCGATCACTGTTTGTCCGAGCCTGAGGTTATCTGCAGCAACACGGTACGCAAGGCGGTAACCTTCGCCTTCAACAGCAATCTCACAAAGATCGCGAAGTGCCTGTTCGATTGTGTCGATCCTGACGAACGCAGCGTTCGCGTACACGCTCAACATTCTGGCAAGCGTCGTCTTCCCAGAGCCTGGCAGCCCGGAAAAGATCACGAGTTTTGCCTGACGCATAGCGGCGCCTACTACCAGGTTGAGCAGCGAAGCGGTTCTGGCGCCAAAATTGAAACCGCAATTCGGGTGACAGGTTGCTTTGTCCGTTTAAGCTTCACTTTACGTGCGACGTCTACAACCCCCAATTCAACCTCCAACTCTCAGGCGTGGCGAACCCTCCGAGGGTAGAATAGAAACTCCACTGACCCTGATGAAGCGACTCATGGAATAGAATCGTGTTCAACTAGGTGCCAAGATTATGGCGCCCATAGAATTCGATTGTGACTTCGTCCTGGATGCCGCGCAGTTGGTCAAGCGCTGATTCCAGATTTTCGTGCATGGATATCAGCCCGTCGAGGATCGAATCGCGATCGAGGTTTCCAAGGTAGTGGGAATGCTTTTCTCCAAAATCGGTAGTTCGATTGATCAGCCCCCCGATATAGACTCCCTGCACACAAATCATGTGTCTGAACTGCTTGTTCAGCGGCGCATAGCGATCGTGAGGAGACCAATCCCATCGATCATTGGGGACAGCACGAACAAAGTCTAAGGTCAGGCTTCGCGCGTGACGCCAGCTTGGCAGGAATGAGTCAATTAAGGAATTCATTGTCGTTGCTCCCTCGGTCCATCGGCCAAAGCCAAACTGCCGAGTGGTTCTGTCACATTGGTTGCGCAAGCAACGGTCGCGACGGGTTGCCTGGTCAGCTTCAACTTCAGGTCAGACGCACTCGTCATAGCTGCCAGAGCCCATGTTGAACTCCTCCCAATAGATAGATTGCAAAAGTACCGTAACCAGGCAATTCAAGAGGTGGATGAGCAACTTCACCACCTGCTTCAATTACCTGTTGAAGCGTTGATTCAATATCATCGACGAGCAGATAAGCTCGACTGATGGGTTCCTCCGTTTCGCGCATCGGTGCTCTGATCCCTATCATTGAACCATCTGACAGAGGAGCCGTTCGAGCCTTTCCAAGAACTTCGACAGGATCTCCAAATACGATGTCGCCGCACGCATACGCCTGACAGGTTGCATCTACATCGGGTGTTACAATTTCGAGATATTGAACTTTCATGGACAAGCTCCTTAAGTCTACGATTCGTCTAACACCAAGTTAATTTGCCAGGCGGCTCTGGGGTGGAGCTAGCAAAGCCAAGCGGAGCGACAGTTTCTCTGGCCCGCTTCAACTTCATGTCATGCGTCTTCACCTTCGAAGGGATGTTCTCGTTGTCGTTCAACGCCCTCTTCGCTGGGACTGACGTAGAGAATATTCACGTTATCAGTGGCAGTGAGTTGGTGCCATTTTCCTCGCGGAACTACAAAGAGGGCACCTTCAACGAGTGTTTCGATAGCGGAATCGCCTGAGTCTTCGAGCACTTCGATCTGAACAGTTCCATCAGTTATGTAGAGCAGCTCGTCGCCGTTGTTGTGCTTCTCCCAGGGCGACGAGCCTGGTACATACCTGCCGATACCGACAGAACTCTGATCGAATGAGCCAAGTGATTCGTTGGTGCGTTGACTTAGTGCAGCAAAACGATTCCTGATGGAAGCCACATCCTTTGCGTTCATAGCACGGATTCCTTTATTAATGCACAACACCACGTTATGCGGCCTACCGTAGCTGGCCGCCAATCTCTGCACAAGCTGAAAAGATGACAGGCAGGGAAGCCCGCTTCATCGCCTTGTTAGGCTTCAAATAGCGCTTACTAGCCGTTAAACGCATCGATGTCTTTCTTTCTAGCTACCCTCCGCCAGGATCGCTCAAGCAGATCTCGAAACAAAGCCTCCTCAACTGTCGGACGAACCAGCACTGCGGGATATCCAATATAGTGATCGGTGATGTAGAAGCCCATCGGATCACTCTGAATGAGTTCTTCCTGGTCTTCCACGGAGTCTAGAAGCAGCACGATTGCATCTTCCTTTTGATGCATTCTCAGAATCAGTTTCTTACCTACCTTGAGTGCCGGCGTACCGTAGCTGGTACCAACTTCAATTCCTGGGAAGGGCTTGGATATCTCCACTATGCGATCAAAAGTGATCATTGGAATTGACGCCTAACGCCCAGTTAAGCCACCAGAACGTTTCGGCGCACAAACCACGTTCGCAGGTTGTGCGCCAGGTTGTCTAGTCCGCTTCAACATCATGTTGTGCGTCGCCCGTCCTTGATAGACGATACTGATAGATCGAGTACAAAACTACAGAACTCCAACTCAAAAGGTAGCACAGCGGGTATGCAATCGTGGAGTACGGAAGACCCAGAATGGTTGGAATCTCGCGCTGGAGAGATATGGGTATGTGGTTTCCAAACTGTTCTATCAGGGCGAGTTGTGCTTGTGCGTAACCTCTCACAATCGACAGCTGTTCGAATAAGTTGATGCCAGTGTAGAGTGTGAAGAGAATCACCAGGCATACCAGCAATGACCCTGGAAGTCGCGGACCCGCGAAATGGATTGCCGCGAGCACCGCAAGATAGATTGCCACGTAATTCATGAAAGATTGGCCCAGCGCAACGCCAAGCGCGCCGAAATGCTGAAGGAATTCGAACTCTGTCACTTCGAGGAACACCAAGTAGACGCACAAGACCAAGTTAAGCAGACAGTCGGTTCTGGCGCGGTGCTTGCGCGGGCAAGCGAAGTGACCGGTCGCCTGGCCATCTTCACGTTAGATGCCTTCCTCGCGCTTCTTCTGGTCATACCATTCAGATACCCTCCGGCTAGGAGTGATGCCGGCAGTCGCCCACATTTCACGAACATAATCGAATTGCGACGCGGTCACCTCTTCGTTCATGGCGGAAGTAAATCCCAGAGAACTCTGATATACGTTATTGTCCCAATGATCAGCCCATAGAGAGCACAGTTGGCGAGCCTTGAGTTGTTCGGCTGGGGTTAAATCTTCGAACTCGCCCGCTTGGAGCCGAATCACAATATCAGCCAAATCGATGACCAGTTTCTCTATATCTCTCCGGGAGTCGACGCGTGCCTGAAATGCTTGGCCCAGAGCAAGTTTTTCGTTGCGTTCCAGTAGTTCCCGGCCATGTCTTACCTGAACCGCCAGGTACAACAGAGTCAATAGGACCGCAACCGCTCCGAGGAGTTCTCCAATAGCACCTAGTTCGGTAAGCGTTATAGTCATCTAACGCTTAGTTAAGCGGCCAGGAAGTTCTGGCGCGTCAGTTACGCCAGCAATTGACGTGACAGTTTCCTTCGGCTGATTCAACTTCATGCTATGCGTCTGGCATTTCATCATGTTTTGGATGCTCTCCAGCGAACTCGTACCATGCAGGTTTTTCTGCGCAGAATATTTCGCTTGCCAACTCAAAGTTCTGATCATTGAAAACACCCGCCTCCATTATGTAGCGAGATGGCTTTAGCAAGTAGAACAGATTGCTGCCACAACGTTTACAGAACCCTCTCTCAGCCCATTCAGATGAGTCATACCTCGTAATGTTCTCCTCACCTTCAAATGATACAGAGCCGACGGAGGCAGCTAGAGCTGGACCTCCGTTCCACCTTCTGCACATTGAGCAGTGACACGCGTGAACATGAGATTCAACATCCTTGGCTTCAAACTTTACGGCACCACACAAACATTGACCCGAACCATCCATTTTCAAACTCTCCCAAGTCGTTAAAGGTTTAACACCTAACACCAACGTAAGCTAAGAAGCGGTTCCGGCAGCGAATCTGCGCCAACAAATTCGATGACAGGTTCCTTCGTCAGCTTCAGCTTCATGTTATGCCGCTGCTCCCGCCATCTCTACGAGTTTACTCACCGTGTTCCAGTTTCGCCCGGTGGCACTTACGCCTAGTACCTTCTCGAGATTCGCCACCAGTTTGGAGCGGGCAATTCCGCCAGGTGCCTGCAGGTAAAAAATCGCACCATCATGTTTGTATCGCTCCCCGCCTGTCTTCAAGGCATCGAGTTTAGCCAAGTCAGGTTCTGGCGGGACGTCGGTAAGAAAATACAAATGTAGC
>Ga0055474_10000328_pt1 | contig 10813 bp, 10 predicted proteins | sample Muzzi_PWA_D1_FD_57680 | JGI IMG/M metagenome (GOLD analysis project Ga0055474, IMG submission 57680) | Wetland microbial communities from San Francisco Bay, California, USA, that impact long-term carbon sequestration - Muzzi_PWA_D1 | ecosystem: Environmental > Aquatic > Marine > Wetlands ... | reverse complement strand
TGGGTCCCAGGAGCGCCGAGTAACCGATCAACCAGGTGAAGATGAAACCGCCGGTCGATTCGATCAATTTCCAGGGGAAGACCGCGATGCCGATCCCGGCGGTGAGCATAGCTCCCAACCGAAAAGAAACCTTTCCGGGCGCCATATTGATCAGCGCGTTGGCCGGGGACACCACATTGGCCGCCAGGTTGGTGGACAGCGTGGCGATGGTCAGGGCGAAGAGCGACAGCACCACCGCGAACCCGCCCCCCATCCTCCCCAGCAACACCACCGGATCCGCCACCGGTTCGCCGAAAATCACCACCGTGGCGGAGGTCACCGCCACCCCGATGAAGGCAAAGAGGGTCATGAAAGTGGGCAGCCCCAACGCCTGCCCCAACACCTGATCCCGCTGGGTCCTGGCGTAGCGGGTGAAGTCCGGAATGTTCAGCGACAGCGTCGCCCAGAACCCCACCATCCCCGTCAACGCCGGAAAGAAGGCGCCCCAGAACTGCCCCTCCTTCGGCCCTCCCGGGCCAAACTGCGACGGTGTCGAGAGCATCGGCCCAAAGCCATCCGCCTTCACGTAGGCCCACCCCAGGAGCACCAACCCCATGACGATCAAAAACGGCGCCGCCCAGGTTTCCAGAATCTTGATGGAATCGATCCCCTTCCACAGGATCGCCAGTTGGATCGCCCAGAAGAGCAGAAAGCAGGCCAGCTCCATCGCATTGATCCCCAGGACCGGCAGATCCTGATGGAGCGCCCCGGACGGTTCCCGCCCCAGCGCCACGCCCACCAGCTGGTAGATGGCAGAACCGCCGATCCACGTCTGGATGCCGAACCAGCCGCACGCCACCAGGGCCCGCAAGAGCGCCGGTACATGCGCCCCCAAGATGCCAAAGCTGGCCCGGGCGAGCACCGGGAAGGGGATGCCGTAGCGGGTCCCCGGATGACCATTCAGAATCATCGGCACCAGCACCACCACATTGCCCAGACACACCGTCAACACCGCCTGCCACCAGTTCATCCCCAGATCGATCAGCCCCCCAGCGAGCATGTAGGTGGGCACGCACACCACCATGCCGATCCACAGGGAGGCCATGTTAAGTACCGACCAGGTGCGGCCCTCGGCAGGGGTGGGCGCGATGTCGGCGTTGATCAGCGACGGGTCAGGATTGTGGAGCATGGTGGGCAAGGATATCACCGGGGCACGAGGCTACACCTCCAGCAACCGGCGTCGGACGGCGTCCACCCGGGAACGGCCCACCGGCAGTTCCCGGTCGTCGTCCAGTACCAGGAAGTAGCGGCTTCCCGGCTCGCTGCGCAGGCGCGCGGCGCGGCGTAGATCGACGATGTAGGAGCGGTGGATGCGCAGAAAGACCAGGGGCAGCAGAGCCTCCAGCCGCCTCAATCCCTGGTCGTGGAGGTAGGTCTCGCCCTCGGCGGTGTGGACCTCCACATAATCCCCCGCCCCTTGCAGGAAGACGATGGTGTCGATCTCGACCCAATGCACCTGGGCGCGCTTGCGGATAGCCAGCCGGGAACGGCTCCCCCGGCGCTCCAGAATGCGCTCGAAGGCGCGCCCCAGGCGTTCCCGATTGACCGGCTTGGCGACGAAATCCACCACCCCGTGGTCGAACCCCTCCAGGGCGCGCTCGCCGTAGGCGGAGACCACGATGGTGTCGAAGGAGCCCGCCACGGCGGAGCCCAGCAAGGAAAAACCGTCCTGGCCGTAGAGGTTCAGATCCAGGAGCACGATGTCGTAGGGCACCGACGATAGCGCCGCCCGGGCCTCCCACAACCGCCGGGCATGGTCCAGACGCTCCAGGCGGGAAGCCAGCAGTTCCCGCGTCAGGCGCTCCAGCCGCCGGGCGATGACCGCCTCGTCTTCGACGATCAGAATCTTCACGACGGGATCTCAATGCGGGTTTGCCATTCGGTCTCCGTCGCGGCTTCGTGCAACGTCCAGGCGCCGGGGTAGCTCTCCTCCAGCCGCGCCCGCACATAGTGCAGCCCCATCCCGCCGACATCGAGGCGCGCCCCATACTCGGTTCTGTCCGACCGGGAACTCTCCTGCCGGGGGCAGGTGAAGGTCAGGGTCCGGCGCCCCTCCTGCCGCGTCTCCGCCAGATGGAAACGAACCTCCCGATCCTCGTAGCAGTTGTGGGTGATGGCATTCTCCAGCAGGGTGTGGAAGATCGCCGGGGGAATCTCCGCTGCCGGATCGATGCCATCGAGATCCAGGACGTAGTCGTGGTCCTGGCGCAGCCCCATCACCATCAGGTGGGCCCGGCACAGGTCCACCTCCTCCCCCAACGTCACCCGCTGCCGCAGGGAAAGATCCCCCAACAGGCGGATCTCCTCCGCCAGGGCCTCGATCATACGCTGCGCCGTGGCCGGGTCGGTGTCCAGCCATTCCGCCAGGGCCATCAAGGTATTCATCACGAAATGGGGTTGCAGATGGCGGCGCACCAATTCCAGTTCCAGCCGATCGGAACGGGTGCGCGCCTCCTCCCTCTCCCGCCGGAAGCGGCGGGCTTCCAGGGTGTGGAGAATCAACAGTTGGGCCAGCAACAGGCCGGTGCCCACAAAGCCATGCAGGAACATAAAGGCATCCTCCGACCGGAACACCTGGACGAGGGAATACCCCACGGGCACCATCAGCGAGGCGAGCGCCCAGCGCCGCTGGATCAGGCCTCGGATGGCGATCACAAGCACCAGGATCAGCACCGCCCGATGACTCCAGAAGAAGAGCGCGTTGGGGTAGTCGTACCAGGGTATCCGAGCGACCGAGACGACGAGGTAGACCAGGGTCACGATCCTCCCCCAGCGGCCCAGGTCAAAACGGCTGCCGAGAAAGAGCAGGAGCAGCACTCCATACAGCCATCCAAGGCCCGACATCGTCCAGCTGCGGGGGATCAGCAGGTCCCCGGTGAACATCGACCAGCGGCTGACGGCGTCCAGCAAGGCCTGCGCCGTGGTGACCAGAGCCAGGAGCCCCAGGTACAGGGCGGCATGGTCGCGCCGGTCCGCGAGCCAGGAGATCAGCGCCCACACCGCCACCAGGAGAAAGGCGCTCACCGGCATCAGGGCTTGCAAGGTGCGGGCCCAGGTCGTGCGCCTCAGGGCGTCGTACTCTCCCAGCAGCATTCCGAACGACTGGTAGGAAGTGTCCCGACCGTGGAAGGTCGAGCACCGCAGGGCGAACCGGTGCACCCCCGGACCCGCGAGATCCCGGGGTACCACCAGGAAGGTATCGAAGAGGCCCGGCTCTTCCGACGCCCGGTCGGTACCCACCACCCCGCTCTGCCCCAGGCGCACCCCATCCCAGTAGAGTTCCCAGGAACCCTGCATCACCACCCGCATGCCGAAAGCCTTACCGGGCGGCAACCGGGCGTCGCCCGTGATCTCCACCCGGCCCCGCAACCACTGGACCGCGCCGACCGCCAGGGGCTCTTCGGTGGAGAGCCAGGGCCAGGCCCCGTCGTCGAAATGCGGATCGCTCCACGCCGGATCATCCCCCACCTGATGCCGGTACTCCAGGAGACGAACGACACCGGTGGACGGGTTCCAGACCGTCTGGGGCCACGCCGGCAGCGCCGCCATCCCCCAGGCCAGGACGACGATCCCCAAAGACCACGTACGGCGCCGCATCATGGAGGGCAGTCTATCGGTATTGAAGGATCCCCTTGCGCCCCTCGCCGACCTCTTGAGCCGCTCACCGAGAAGGCGGAGTCTTGCAGCACCCTCCAACGTTCTGGAAAACGACATCCAACGTTGACTGGTGGAAAGGAGAGGAAGGCCCGTGACCTACCCAGTGCTGATCATCTTGCAAGGGTTCCCCAAAAACGGTGACCAGACGGCGAAGCCGCCCCTGGAACGCTTCGCGGTGCGGCGGGGAGACCGCACCCTGCTGATCCCGGTGGATGCGGTCGAATGGATCGGATCTTCGGGGGATTACGTCACCCTCTGGACCGAGGAGGGCTCCTACCTTCTGCGCCACACCCTCCAGGCCCTGGAAGGGGAACTCGACCCCCGCTTCGTGCGCATCCACCGATGCGCCATCGCGCGGCTCGATCGCATCGTCGAGATGCGCCCCCACCAGCGAGGAGCCTGCGATCTCGTGATGCGCGGTGGTTCGAACCTGCGGGTGAGTCGAAGGTATCGACAATCCTTCCAGGCGGCGCTCTTGGGGCAACCGAAAACGGGCCGACCCTGAAGGGGCCGACCCGAGCGTCCATCCAAGCCTTGATCAACTCGGTCCAGTTTCCCCCCCTGACTCACACTCGTAGCAGTTCATGATGCACTCGTCGAGAAACTCCACGCAGAACTCGATATCGTTGTTGTACCAGTCCTCGCAGAGGGCCTCGCTGTAGAAGCCGATATCTAGACAATTCTGGTAGATGTTCCACGAGTTCTCGACACAGTTGAAGTACAGGTCATCGCACTGGTGGCAGGGGTACTGTTCGATCGCGGCACCGGGCATGCACAACAGGCCTGCCGCCAGGATACCGATGACGAAACTGAACGGGATGATCTTGATTTTCATAGCCTGGTCTCCTTGGTGAGAATGATCGATCAGAGCGAGGTCTCCGGGGTCGCCACCAGGGTGTCCACCCCGGTCGGCGCCTCCAACTGCTGCAGGAAGTCTTCCAGGGTCATCGCGTCGGCCTGTACCTGAAAGTGCGCCGGGCAGTGATCCAACTCCCCGGTGGGTCCGGTGCAGGGATACCCGACCGGCAAATACGCGCACAACGTGCAGGGCGGCAGCGCCCAGGCGATCGGGGCACCGACGACGAGGGCGAGGGCACAGAGGGAGAGAGCGAGGCGTTTCGTGACAGCGTTCATGGAAAGTTCCTTTCATCAGGTTGAGCTGTCTGCGCTTCATGCACAGCCGCTTTGTATCCCGAGGTTAGGCCCGGTACGGCGCCCGGTACAGGGGTGCTGCGGTGAACCCTCCCAAGGCTGCGGTGAACGGCCCCCGGCACCCGCCGAGAGGGCCACGCCACAACCTCGCCCCGGGCCCCCCGCACCCCCTCCCGTGGGTATTGCCGCACCCTCGGACCGGGTCCGAGTTTCCCCGTGCGTCCCTGTCTATTCGCTTACATCTATACAAGACTGTATTTCGCTTCCGCTAGAGTCGGCGTGGCTCGCACTGAAATCCGATTGTGCCACCGCACCGCAATGTGGGTTGTAACGTACGCCGAAATACACTCCGTCCTCTGCTTTGGGAAGTTGCCCTACTCTATTTTGATTTCAACCTGCCACAATCAAAGAAACGGGAGCGCAACGTGGACTATGAAGAGGTCGCCAGCAGAATCGTAACCTCCGGGGAATCCTCGACCCTGGAGGAGATCCTCCGCCATCGATCCGACCACTTCCTGGAACTGATCTCGAAGCCCTACCCCAGAACCTTGGACCAGTACAAGCGGGATCCCGACCTGCTGATCGATGACGTGGTTCGTTTCTTGCGATGCGCGGAGGCTACCGCCAAACTCGCGGGCGTACCGCTCGATCTGGAGCAGTGCTGCAAGGCAACCCGGCACGGCTCTGGGCATCACGACCAGCTGACAATGAAAGCCGAGGAGTGACGGTCGAGCCGCTGCCGGAGGATGCCGCAGGGGGTCTCAGCCACGGGGCGGTAGGGGGGCCAGGGGGGCGCGCTCCAGGACCAGCGTCCCCACCGCATCCAGCCGCCCCCCCCACCCTGGCGGCACTACCACCGCCGTATGCCGCTCGAAGACCAGCGCCGGTCCTGAGAAAGGCTCGCCTACCGGCAGCGCATCGCGTTCGTAGGCCGGCACCTCTCGCCAATGCCCCCCCAGGTAGCACCGAGGGCAGGCCCGGGGCAGGACCCCGCCAGGATGGACCCGGGCCGCGGCGCCGTCGTCGGGGCGGTCCCCCGGAACCGCCGGATCGGTCGGGGAAAAGAGGGTCGGCGCCCGCGACGAGGCCACCACCCGCAACGACTCCACCTCGATCTCCCGGGCCTCCGGCTGATAGCCGTAGAGTTCCCGATAGGCCACCGCGAAGGCTTCTTTCAAATCGCCGGTAGCGTCCACCAACACGGTCGTATCCTGCCCCGCGAAGCGCAGGGCGGCGAGGCGGCGGCGGACTTCCACCCGCTCTGCCGGGATCCCCTCCGATGCCACCGCCGCCACGGCCTCGGTAGCCAGGGTGTCCAGCCACTTGCCCACCGAGTCCTCGACCGCCGCCAGGGGCGCCAGCACCTGGCGCTGGGCGAAGCGCTCCACCACGGCGGCTTCCAGACCCGCGGCACTCAACACCGCCGCATTCTCTGGCACCAGAACCGTCTGGATGCCCAACAACTCCGCCACCGGCGCGGCGTGTTGCGCACCGGCACCGCCGAAGGCCACCAGGGCGTAGTCGGCGGGATCGTAGCCCCGGCGCACGGAAATCGTCGAGACGGCATCGGCCATGCGCTCGTCGGCGATGGTCAGAAAACCGGCCAGCAGTTCCTCGTCGGTGGTGGCCTCGCCGCTCGCCGCTTCCACCGCCCGACGGATCTCCGCCAGGGCACTCCGGGCCGCTTCGGGATCGATGGGAATCTCGAAACGGGCCGCATCGAGCCGCCCCAGGAGGAGGTTGACATCGGTCAGGGTCAAGGGACCCCCGGCGCCGTAGCACGCCGGACCCGGGGTGGCGCCGGCGCTCTCCGGGCCGACCTTCAGCTGGCTGCCATCGAAGGTGCAGAGGGACCCGCCCCCGGCGGCCACCGTCTCGATGACCAGCGCCGGGGCCATCAGATGGACGCCGCCGACCTGAAACTCAAAACGGTATTCAAAATCGCCATCGCAGCGGGCCACGTCGGTGGAGGTCCCCCCCATGTCCAGGGCCAGCACCTTCTGGTAACCGGAGGCTCGCCCCGCCCCGGCGGCGCCCACCACCCCCCCGGCGGGGCCGGAAAGAAGGCTATCCTTGGCCTGGAATTCCGCCGCCCGCACCAGCCCCCCGGCGCTGGTCATCCCATGGAGCGTGGATTCCGGCCCCAGGGCACCCGCCACCCGGTCCAGGTATTGCCGGATCACCGGCGAAAGATACGCGTCCACCACCGCCGTCTCGGCACGGGGCAGGAAGCCCATGGCGGCGGCCAGTTCCGCCGAGGCAGCGATGTGCCGGAAGCCCGCCGCGCGCAGGAGGGCCACCACCCGCGCTTCATGGTCCCCGTTGCGGTAACTGTGCAGCAGCGCCACGGCGGCACCCTCGACTCCCGCTTGCCGCAGGCGGCGCACCGGTTCCCGCAACGCCTCCAGATCCAGGGGCCGCACCACCGAGCCATCCGCTGCCAACCGCTCCGCCACCTCCACCACGGTGGTGTACAGGGGCGGATCCCGGCGAATCTCCAGGGCGAAGAGATCGGGGCGTTGCTGGGTACCGATGACCAGCAGATCGGCGAAGCCCTCGGTGAGGAACAGGGCCGTGGGCGCGCCGCGCCGCTCCAGCAAGGCGTTGGTGCCTCGGGTGGTGGCGAGGCGCAACGCCATGGGAGGCAGCGGTACCCCAGCGGCGGTGCCGGTGATCAGGCGAGCGGCGAGGATCGGGGCCTCCTCATCCAGACCGATCTCGAAGGCGTCCCCGGGTTGTACCGCCAGATCCTCCGCCAGGGTGACCTGATCGGCGGTGCTGGCCTCCACCCTCACCCCCAAACCCTCGTCCCCCAGGGAGCGGAAGAAGCCCCCCCGAAAAAAATCCACCGGCACCCGCCAGGGGGCCTCGAAGCGCACCGTCCGGGGACCCACCACCGCCGCCACCCGCCCGCGCAGGGCGCTGCTGCTCAGCACCTTGGCCCGGTGCCGTCGGCCCTCTGGATCGACCGCCAGGCAGTCCGTGAAGGTGCCACCGGTATCCACGGCCAGGCGCCAGCGGCCCGCGGTGTCTCGCTCGGGCAGGTTGCTCAGTCCGGGTTCCCCTTGCTCTTGCCGCCCACTTCGATCAGCCGGGCCATGCCCTCGTCCTTGCCCAGGTTCAGCCGCCGCGCCAGAGCCCGGGTGCGGGGATCCTCGGCATCGCGCTTTTCGGCCTTCGCCAACCAATCCCGGGCTTCGCCATCGCGCTCCATCTCCCACGCCAACAGGCCCAGGGCGGCGTAGGGCTCAGCGCTTTCCCGCTGCCGCTGGAGGGCTTCGCGGTAGAGGCTTTCCGCCTCCTCCACCCGGCCCCGGCGCAGGGCGATATCCCCCAGGGTCAGATAACTGAAGGGGTTGTCGTTGCCGATCCGTTGGGCCGCCTGAACCAGTTCTCGGGCTTCCTCATCCCGCCCCTGGATGCGCAGCAGGGTGGCCAGATTGGTGTAGGCGGAGAGCATCTGGGAATCCACCTGCAACGCCCGCCGGTACGCTTCCTCGGCGGAGCCCTGCTCCCCCTGGCGGCGCAGCGCCACGCCGTAGTTGACCCAGGCGTCCGGCAGTTCCGGTTCCAGGGTGACGGCGGTGCGCAGGGCGGTGATGGCGTCGTCCAGACGACCATCCCGCAGCAGCTCCGCCCCCCGGTTCGAGTAGTACATGGCCAGGGCCTCGCGATCGTCCACCTGGCGCACGTAGCTGTAATCCGCGTCGGGTCCGACGCTGTACTCCAGCACCATGCGGTTGGTGGGCGCGCCGTGGCCGGCGGTGATGTGGCCAGATTCGATGACCAGGTCCTTGTCCCGGGTGTAGCTCTGGAAGTTCAGCACATCCAGGTAGTAGGCATCGATGCCGATCTCCCGCGCCAGCCCCACGAAAGCGTGGGTGAAACCCAGACAGTTGGCGGTGCGGTGCTCGAACAGTTCGGTGGCCGTGGGGGTGAAGCCCGCTGCGTATTCGACATGCAGCCCGTCCTCATCGAGCAAGGCATCCAGCAAGGCCCGCAAGCGGGTCCGTACCTGCGCACTCCGGGGAATCTCGCGGTGTACCCATTCCCGCATCGCGTCGTTGATCTCGAAGGGGTAGACCAGTTCCGCGGGGTCGAACCCCTTCTGGCGCACCTCCTGTTTGAGGCGCACATCCCGGGACAGGATGGGGTTGCGGGTGGACGCGGCACAGCCGGTGAGGAAGGCTAGCAAGGCGATGAGAATGACCCCGAAGGATCGGGTATGGCGTTTCCTTAGGAGCTTTGTACGCTGGAGCAAGACTCGGACCTCCTTCTTTGTGCTACCTGATTCGTTAGTGTATCGCTTCCGCGAACTACTGGGCCCCAGTCATCTTGACTTTAATCCTTCACATAAGATATTGTCATTGACGGTTTTGCTACAACCAATTTCACGAAGAGTTCTCTTTGCCGACGAAGAGAAGAAAAGGAGAGTTTGATGAAGAGTTATGTTTCAATACTCATTTTTGCGGTTGCTATGGTCTTGATCGCCAAGGCACCAATTTCCGCTTCCGAGACTATGGAGGTCGAGGCTACAACGGCGAATCCGATTGTGATTGATCTTGCAGCACTGGAGGTACCCCTCAGCACCCCTGCTGATAAACCGGATACGGCAGCCAGCTTGGAGAAAACGATCCAGCTGGCAGATATTCTGTTTTGTGATCCGGTTCCCCCCCCCCTCTGCCCCACCGGTTGCGTTTGCATCATCCGTAATGGCAACGAGGAGTGTCTCTGCCCCTAGAGGGTTTCCCGCCATTCCACCACCGCTGCTCTGGTGGTGGAATGGCTGTAGTACCCTTCCCCCCATGGCCACTCCATCCTCCGCCGTCGTCCGCGCCTTCGCCCCCGCTTCCGCTTCCAATATCGCCTGTGGCTTCGACATCTTCGGCTTTGCCGCCGAAGGGTGGGGAGATACCGTCGAGGCCCGACGGCGGGAGGAGCCGGGGGTGGTGCTGACCGCCATCGAGGGCGACGACGGCGTGCTGCCCCGGGAGGCGGCGAAGAACACCGCCGGTATCGCGGTGATGCAGTTCCTGGCGGAGGTCGGCGCCCCGGAGACCGGCATCGCGTTGCGCCTGACCAAGGGCATGCCCCTGCGCAGCGGTCTGGGCTCCAGCGCCGCCAGCGCCGTGGCGGCGTTGACCGCCGTCAACGCCCTGCTGGGGGCGCCGTTGGCCAAGGAACGCCTGCTGGCCGCCGCCGTGGCCGCGGAGGCCGCGGCGTGCGGGTCCGCCCACGCCGACAACGCGGCGCCGTCCCTCTACGGCGGCTTCGTCCTGGTGCGCGGCGGTGCGCGACCGGAGGTCACGCCCCTGCCCGTCCCCGCGGAACTCACCTGCGCCTTCCTGCATCCCCCGCTGGAGGTGGATACCGGCGCGGCGAGGAAGCTGCTGGGGGACCACATCCCCCTGCACGCGGCGGTCACCCAATGGGGCAACACCGCAGCGCTGGTGGCGGCCCTCTTCCGGGAAGATTGGGCTCTCCTCCAGAGCGCCCTGGTGGACGTGGTGGCGGAGCCGGTGCGCTCCCGCCTGGTGCCCGGCTTCGCCCAGATCCAGGCGGCGGCCCGAGCCGAAGGCGCCCTGGGGTGCTCCCTGAGCGGCTCCGGCCCGACCCTCTTCGCCCTCTGTCGCGGCCTGCCCCAGGCGGAGCGCGCGGCCGCCACCATGGCGATGGCGCTGACCACCGCCACCGGTCTTACTGGCGAGACCCAGGTGACCCGGGTAGGCGCGGCGGGGGCGAGAGTGCTCCCCTGAACCCCGCCGCTCCCCCCCGGACCTCCTCTCCCAAGGAGTCCGAGGGGGGACAGCGACGCCCCTTGCAAAGAACCCCATGGACGGGGCGACGGTGCCCAGCCAAGAACAGAGCAGGGCGACCCCAGCGGGTCGCCCCTACAAAAGGTATTCCGCCCAATGCCTTCGGGCACCCTTCAGGGTGCCATTGGGTAGCCCCGGGTGTGAACCCG
>Ga0055474_10000324_pt1 | contig 10839 bp, 6 predicted proteins | sample Muzzi_PWA_D1_FD_57680 | JGI IMG/M metagenome (GOLD analysis project Ga0055474, IMG submission 57680) | Wetland microbial communities from San Francisco Bay, California, USA, that impact long-term carbon sequestration - Muzzi_PWA_D1 | ecosystem: Environmental > Aquatic > Marine > Wetlands ... | reverse complement strand
TCGGCAATGTGCTGGATCCGCGGATCGATAGTGGTGGCAACTCGAACGTCGCTGCCGATGCCGCCCAGGTAGCCGTTCAACTGCGCCATCACCCAGTCGGCGAAGTAAGGCGCCCAGCCTTCGACCGTCATATGACTGGCGGCGCCGGCGGTCCGCGCGGCTTCGGCCTCCGCCGCGGTGATGGCGCCGGTCTCCGCCATGGCGTTCAGCACCAAGCCGGCCCGGGCATCCGCTTGATCGGCGTTGCGCAGTGGGTTCAGCCGCGAGGGGGCTTTGAGGAGCCCGGCCAAAAGGGCGGCTTCGTAGAGGGTCACGTCGCGCGCCGGCTTGCCGAAGTAGCGCCGCGCGGCCGCATCGACGCCGTAGGCCCCGGCGCCCAGGTAAACCCGGTTCAGATAGATGGAGAAAATCTGATCCTTGGTGAAGCGCTGCTCCAGCCACAGCGCCAGCAGCACCTCTTGCACCTTGCGCCGGATGGTCCGTTCCGGCGAAAGGAAAAGGTTCTTGGCCAACTGCTGGGTCAGGGTCGAGCCGCCCTCGACGATCTGCCCCGCCCGAAGATTGCGCCAAAAAGCGCGCAGGAGACCGCGCAGGTCGACGCCGAAATGATCGTAGAAGCGCCGGTCTTCGATCGCGACGATCGCTTGCGGCAGATAGGCCGGCAAGGACGCGACCCCCACCGGCTCGCCGTAGATCCCGCCGAACGAGGCCACGCGGCTGCCGTCGTCGGCAACCACGGTCACGTTCGGGGCCCGCGACACACCCTCCACGTCGTCGAGGCTCGGCAGGTCGTAGGCATACCAAACCACCGCCGCGAAGAGCAGGATACTGACCCAGAGAACCGCCGTGGCAGCCCAGCCGACAAGCCGCCGTGCCGGCCAACGGCGTTCCGCTGGCGCCTCGCCCGCGCCGCCCTTGACTTTTCTGCCGCGCTTCTTGCCCGGCTTCCGGGGACTTCCAGCCGGCTTCTTGGCCGATTTCGAGCCTGCGGTCATCGGATCTCCCACAGCGGAAATGACATGCCGTCCGCGCGCGCAATAACTATCCGCATTTTGACGTCAGCACCACGAATGCACTGTATCGACGCCCCTGTTAGCACAACTATTGGGCCAAATTGAGGCCCGACCGGGCGGCCGCCTACACGTCCAGGTTCGCAACCTCCAGCGCGTGCGCCTGGATGAAATCGCGGCGCGGCTCCACCACGTCTCCCATCAGGGTCGAGAAGATGTCCTCGGCTTCGTCGCTGTGAGCGACCTTGACCTGCAGCAGCGCTCGTACGTTGGGGTCCAGGGTGGTTTCCCATAGCTGGTCCGGGTTCATCTCGCCGAGACCTTTGTAGCGGGAGACCGACACGCCCTTGCGGCCCAGCTCGAAGACCGCCTGGACCAGAGATCTGGGGCCGACGATGCGGTACGTCTTCTCCTTGCTGGTCAGGCTGGCGTGCTTCAAGTAGGTCTCCTGCAGTTCGCTGGCCATGGTATCCAGACGGCGCGCCTCGCTGGAGCGAATCAACGTCGCATCGAGGGTGCGACGCTCGGTCACGCCGCGCAGGCTGCGGCTAAAGACCAGCCCGCCGTCCGGCGCCGCCTCGCCCGCCCAGCCGCGCTCGTGCTCGGGCAGAAGCGCATCCAGGCGGGTCGCCACGTAAATGCCAGCTTCGCCGGCCCGTTCAGGATCGGGGATCATGTCCGGATTGAGCACGCCGGCGATCGCCGCTTGTTCGACGATGTCCGCATTGCTCACCCGCCGCGCCAGGGGGTCCATCAGATGCTTGGCGATCAGCGCCCGCTCCACCAACTCGCTCAAGTGATCGCCGGCAATCTGCTGCCCGTCGCTCAGCTCAAGGCAACCGCCCTTCACCCCATTGGCGATCAGGTAGGCTTCCATATCCCGATCGTCCTTGAGGTATTGCAGGGAATCGCCGCGCTTTGCGCGGTAGAGCGGCGGCTGGGCGATATAGAGATGGCCGCGCTCGATAAGTTCCGGCATCTGCCGATAGAAAAAGGTGAGCAACAGGGTTCGGATGTGGCTGCCGTCCACGTCCGCGTCGGTCATGATGATGATCTTGTGGTAGCGCAGCTTGGAGATATCGAACTCTTCGCGCCCGATGCCGGTGCCCAGGGCCGTGATCAAAGTGCCGATCTCCTGGGAGGAAAGCATCTTGTCGAAGCGCGCCCGCTCGACGTTCAAGATCTTGCCGCGGAGCGGCAGGATGGCCTGAAAATAGCGATCGCGCCCCTGCTTGGCCGAACCGCCGGCCGAATCGCCCTCCACCAGGAAAAGCTCGGAGCGCGACGGGTCGCGTTCCTGGCAGTCGGCAAGCTTGCCGGGCAGCGAGGCGACGTCGAGGGCGCCTTTGCGCCGCGTCAACTCGCGCGCCTTGCGGGCGGCTTCGCGGGCCGCCGCCGCCTCGACCACCTTGGCGACGATTTTGCGGGCCTCTTGCGGATGCTCTTCGAAATACTGCCCCAAGCGGTCGTTGATCACGTTCTCGACCACCGGCCGCACCTCCGAAGACACCAGCTTGTCCTTGGTCTGGCTGGAGAACTTGGGATCCGGCACCTTCACGGACAGCACGCAGGTCAAGCCCTCGCGCGCGTCGTCGCCGGTCAAGGTCACCTTCTCTTTCTTGCCGATGCCCGAAGCCGTCGCGTAGCTGTTGATCTGCCGCGTCAAAGCGGCCCGAAAACCGGCCAAGTGGGTGCCGCCGTCGCGCTGGGGAATGTTGTTGGTGAAGCAAAGGACGGTCTCGTGGTAGCTGTCGGTCCAATGCAGCGCCGCCTCGACCGTGATCCCGTCCCGTTCCGCCGATAGGGTGACGGCAGGCTCGATAAGTGGTGTTTTGGTGCGGTCCAAGTAGGCCACATAGGCCTCCAGACCGCCCTCGTAGTGCATCTCCACCCGCTTGGCGTCGGCCGAACGCTCGTCCTGCAAAACGATCTCGATGCCTGAGTTCAGGAAGGCCAACTCGCGCAGCCGATGCTCCAAGGTGGAGAAGTCGAAGAGCGTCATCGTAAAGGTCTCGTGGGACGGCATGAAGGTGATCTCGGTGCCGTTGCGCCGGCCGGCTTCGCCCACCACCGCCAGCGGCGCCTCGGCCTCGCCATGAACGAAGCGCACGAAATACTGCTTGTCCTGGCGCCAAATCTTCAACTCCAGCCACTCGGAAAGCGCATTGACCACAGACACGCCAACGCCGTGCAGGCCGCCGGAAACCTTGTAGGAGTTTTGATCGAATTTTCCGCCGGCGTGGAGCTGGGTCATGATGACCTCGGCGGCGGACACCCCTTCCTCTTGATGAATGTCGACCGGAATGCCGCGCCCGTTGTCGCTCACCGTGACCGAGCCGTCGCCATTGAGAGTCACCACAACGCTGTCGCAGTAGCCGGCCAGGGCCTCGTCGATGGCATTGTCCACCACCTCGTAGACCATGTGATGCAGACCCGAGCCGTCATCGGTGTCGCCGATGTACATGCCCGGGCGCTTGCGCACGGCTTCCAGGCCGCGCAGGACCTTGATCGATTCGGCGTCGTAGGCCGCGTCGTCACCGCTCTGTTGGATCCGGTTTTCCTCTTGATCCTTCGTCATGGCTTTTCCTGAGTCGCGAGCACAGCCCTATCCGGCCGGCCCAAGGTTTACGTAAAAGCTATACCAAGTCTTGATGCTATAGACGTTCCGCCGAGCCCGGCCAAAGCCGCTGCTCGCGCAGGTAAAAGAATTGCGCGGCTTCGCCCAGAGACCGGAAAACCTCGCCGTCGGTTCCCGTCATCCAGGCCTGGGCGCCCAGTTCCAGAATTTCCGCAAAGAGAGCCCGGCGGCGCTCGGCATCGAGATGGGCCACCACCTCGTCCAGCAGCAAGACCGGAGCCAGCCCACAGGCCTGGGTGAGCAGCCGCGCATGGGTGAGCAGCAAGGCGATCAGCAGGGCCTTTTGCTCGCCGGTCGAGCAGAGCGCGGCCGGCATGTCCTTGGCCCGATGAGTCACCAGAACCTCGGCACGCTGCGGCCCGACGGCAGCACCGCCGACCTCTGCGTCGCGCGGCCGTGCGGCTTCCAGGCGTTCCCGCATGACGTCTTCGGCCAGCAGCGCCGGCCCGGCGCTGAGGGAACGGTCGATCTCGCAGTCCATATCCACCACGGCGGTGGGGAATGCGGCGGTCACGCGCGCCGCCCCATTGAGGCGGCCGACCAGATCGCGCCGTGCGGCGGCAAGGGCGATGCCGTAGCGCGCCATGGTATCCTCCAGGCTGGCGTACCAGGCCGGGTCACCCGCGCCGCTCTTCAAAAGCCGCGACCTTTCGCGCATGGCATGCTCGTAGGCGTAGAGGCGCCCGCTATGAGCCGGATCGAAGGCGGCAACAAGGCGGTCGAGAAAGCGCCGGCGCTCGCTGGCCGGATCGCGAAAGAGGCCGTCCATCTGGGGCGTCAGCCAGACCAGGCGCAGGACCTCGGCCAGGGCCGCTTGGCCGCGGGCCGGCCGGCCGTCGATCTTCACCTGCCGGCGCTCGCGACCGTCGCCGACAAGCCCCTGGGTGCCGGTGCCGAGGCTGATCGGTCCATCGAGCGTGCCCACTTCGGCGGCAACGGCCCAACCGCCGGGGCCGTCTGCCGCTTGCGACGAGGCATCCGAACGCTGTTCCAAATCGCCGAGGCGCGCGCCGCGCAGCCCGCGTCCGGGCCCAAGCAGCGAGACGGCTTCCAAGAGGTTGGTCTTGCCGGCACCGTTCGCCCCCGTGATCACCAGCGGCCGCGCATCGATGTCGAAAGCAAGGGCCGCGTAGCTACGGAAGCGGCTGACCGTCAAGCGCCGCAGCCAGAGCGCCGGTTGCCTCATCGCGGCCGCCGGGTGCACTGCCGCAGAGATCGCGCGGCGGTCCTCGCCCTCCGCTTGCCGGGCACGATCACTCACGGCAATCCGACCGGGTCGCCGATCTATGGTCGCCTCCTTCAACCGCCATGGGCCCTAAACCCGCATCGGCATCAGAACATAGAGCGCACTGTGATCCGCCAGCTCGCGCACCACCGTCGGCGATGCGGCATCGGACATGCTGAGCTGCGCGGTATCGCCTTCGATCTGCTGAGCGATATCCAGCAGGTAACGCGAATTGAAGCCGATCTCGATGGCCGGCCCGCCATAGTCCACTTCGATCTGCTCCACAGCGCTGCCGTTTTCCGGCGAGTTGGCCGAAAGCGTGAGGGTGCCGTCGTCGATGGCCAGTTTCACCGCCCGGCTCTTTTCCGTGGAAATGGTGGACACCCGGTCGACGGCCTCGGCAAATTCGCGGCGGTTGACGTCCAGGGTCTTGTCGTTGCCCGACGGAATCACGCGCTGGTAGTCCGGGAAGGTCCCGTCGATCAACTTGGAGGTCAAGTTCGTCGCATCGAAGGCAAAACTGATCTTGGTTTCGGAAAGCGACAGCTCCACGGCGCTGTCGCTGCCGTCGATCAGCTTACGCAACTCGTTCACGGTTTTGCGCGGCACGATGACGCCCGGCATATCGCCGGCGCCCTCCGGCATGGCCATCTCGAAACGCGCCAAGCGGTGGCCGTCGGTGGCCACCGCCCGCAGGCGTTCGTTGCCGTCTTCTTCCACGGCGTGCAAATAGATGCCGTTCAGGTAATAGCGCGTCTCCTCGGTGGAAATCGCGAACCGTGTGCGATCGATCAGGTGGCGCAGATCCTCGGCCGCGACAGTGAAGCTATGCGGCAGAGCCTCGCTGCCCGCGCTTGGGAAATCCTCTTTCGGCAGGGTGGCGAGACTGAAAGTCGAGCGGCCGGCACGCAGGGTCATTTGCCCGCCGTCGCCGCTGACCGCCAAGGACACCTCAGCACCCTCCGGCAGCTTGCGCACGATTTCGTAAAGCGTGTGCGCGGGCACGGTGGTTGCCCCCTCCTCGGCCGTCGTGGCGGCAACCTCTTCGAGGATCGTCAAATCCATGTCGGTCGCCGTGAAGACCAGCTTTCCGCCGTCTGCCGACAACAGCACGTTGGAGAGGATGGGGATCGTATTCCGCCGCTCGACGACACTTTGGACATGGGCCAGCGCCTTCAAGAGAGCCGCGCGTTCGATACTCAGTTGCATGTCGGGTTACATCGCCTTTTGTTGGATTCAGATGTCTGTCTTGGGATTGAAACTCGGTGGGTCTCGGCGGAGGCATGGAATGCACGAGGTCCGGTCTTGCAATTGCGGGACCGTGGAGCGCAGGTAAGGCTCTGAAACCAAAGAAATCTCTGTCCAGGCGCTCAGGGTAGACTCAAGCGTACCAGCTCCTCCCTCTGCCCAGCCTCGGGACAGTCGAATTGTCGCCCGAGGTGGAAGGGTTAATCCTAACCGCATCGCTGTTCGGAAAGTTGGAGTCTCGACCCCAGGGATACGGAGAGTCAGTATAGCACGAGAGCCCGAAAAGGTAAGCAATATCGTCGCTTTTCGCGCCATTCTCAGGGCGAAAAACGCTGTCCCGGTCCAACCCCCGGAGGGGCCTAAGCCATAGCCTCCGAAGGGGGTCTTCGGCCAGAGCCCGCAGAAGGGCCCCGGCGGGGGCGGGCTATGCCGGCCGCAGCCGATACCACGCCTTGACGATAACGTTATACGGGACCCGGTCGCGATCCCGAAAGGTCGCGATCGTCAAGCTTTGCGATTAGGCCTCGAGCATGCGCCGCAGCATGTCCACGTCCTCGCAGAAGGCGGCATCGAGTGCCTTCAACTCCTCCACCTTCTTCACGGCATGCATCACGGTGGTGTGGTCGCGATTGCCGAACTTTCGACCGATGTCCGGAAGCGAACGTGTCGTCAACTGCTTGGCCAACCACATGGCGATCTGGCGCGGGCGCGCCACGGCACGGGCCCGGCGCGCGGAGTGCATATCGGCGATGCGGATGTTGAAGTGCTCGGCGACGCGCTTTTGGATTTCCTCGATCGTCACCTTGCGATCGTTCGCCCGCAGGAGATCGTGCAACACCTCCTGCGCGGTTTCCAAAGAGATCGGGCGCCCCACCAAAATAGCGTGCGCCATGATGCGGTTGAGCGCCCCCTCCAACTCCCGCACGTTCGACGTGATCTTGTGCGCCAGGAACTCCAGCACTTTCACGGGGATCTCGTGCTCGAAAGCCTCCGCCTTGGCTTGCAGAATGCCCAAACGCAGTTCGTAGGTCGTCGGGTGAATGTCCGCCACCAGGCCCCAGCCCAGGCGCGAGCGCATCCGCTCCTCCACGCCCTCCAGGTCGCTGGGGCTCTTGTCGGCTGAAATGACCACCTGGCGGTTCTGGTCCACCAGCGCGTTGAAGGTGTGAAAGAACTCTTCTTGCGTGGCCTCGCGGCCGCCGATGAACTGTACGTCGTCGATCATCAAAACGTCGACCGAGCGGAATTGCTCCTTGAAGGCCACGGTGTCTTTGGTCCGCAAGGCGCGAACGAACTGAAACATAAACTTCTCGGCCGAGAGATAGATCACCCGTTTTTTCGGATGCTGGGCTTTTATATGCCAGGCGATGCCGTGCATCAGATGGGTCTTGCCCAGCCCCACGCCGCTATAGAGGAAAAGCGGATTGAAGGGCGCGCGCTTGGCCTCCGCAACACGCCGGGCCGCGGCATAGGCCAACTCGTTCGACTTGGCGACGACGAAATTGTCGAAGGTGAAACGCGGATCCAAGGGCGCCGAAATGTCGTTCATGGCATTGGGCGATTCGTAGAGGCCCTCGTCGCCGCGCTGTGCGCTCAGCCGCATCTGTTCGGTTTGCGAATAGGCCGGCGCGCTTTGCGGGCTTTTTGCCTGAAAGGACTGGGCGCGCGGCTTGGCCGGCGCATCAAGCCGCCCGATCGCCGCCTTGGGCTCCGGCCGGGACGGCGGCTGCACGACGATCTCGACGCCATCGACAGCGGAATCCTCATCGGCCCAAAGCTCTATGATTCGAGTCTTATAGTTGCTGCTCACCCAATCCCGCATAAAGCGCGACGGCACCGCAAGACGCACGGCCCCATTCCGCACCCCGGCAAGCACCAAAGGCTTAAGCCAAGACCGATAAGCCGCCTCTCCCATTTCAGTGCGCAGTCGATTGCGGACGCTGGCCCAACTTTCAATCAACTGCGATTCCCTGTCGGCCGAATGCAAGACCGCCCCCTCCTCTAAACCCCAAGCCACGAGAAACCGTCTTACAAAGCCGTCTTAGATCTTAGATTCTTAAGGCCTTTGAACACGGACGGTTTCCCTCCATCGTATTTTTTTGTTCGGGTCCGGCCATGCGACCGGAAACTAAAGATCACCCGATTGTCGTTCTGTTCTTCCAACATGTTGGTTAACAACATACCGAAAGAACGAACCTTGGCGGCTTTTTGCCCCCTAATTCCATTACTTTACTCTCGTCGATCACTACTGGTCAGGTAATGACAACGAAAAAATGGAACTTCTATTGTATTTATCGCCGTTTTTATTTGTACGGCGCCCAACGAATTGCCCGAACAAGATAGCTCTCCCGCCAATGGCTGGCAAGGAGAAGGAATAGAGAACGCCAAAAAAAATATGCGCCGATAAACCGAAACGGGAACCGATAATTGGAGGTGGCCCAATCCGCGCGTTTTTCGGAAGGCGCCACGGCTGCGCGGGGCGTCTGATGCGGTCGATTCAAAGGTAACGACGAAAAGTCAACCTGTCCCGCCGATTTTACGGTAAGACAGTGCATAAATCACGCGCCGGGGCGCTGCAGCGGCCCGGCCGCGGCTCTTGTTACCAACCGTAGCGGGAACGTCAGGGGGGAACCGACCGAAACGATTTTCGCAGAAAAAATTACAACTATTCAGCGCAAATCAAACGCACGAACGACGACGCGGCTGGCCACTGCAACACCGCCGAAGCCGGGAGAGAAATACTTAAATAATCGAAGCGATTCAAACGGATCGTTTGCCGGACCGTCTGCCGGACCGTCGGCGCAAATCGCGCTTAGGCGAGCGCTTTGATCCGAGCCGAAAGGCGGGAAAGCTTCCGCGCTGCCGTGTTGCGGTGCAGGACACCGGCACGCACGCCGCGATGCAATTCCGGCTGGGCCGCCTTGAAGGCTTCCTGCGCAGCGGCCTGATCGCCGCTGGAGATCGCGACCTCCACACCCTTCACATAGGTGCGGATGCGGCTGACCCTGGTGCGGTTGATCGTCTCCCGACGGGCGTTGCGGCGGATCCGCTTCTTGGCAGATTGATGGTGTGCCATCTCATAAATCTCAGAATTTCGGGTTAAAGCAGGGCGGGTTATATCCATGCCGGCCCGACGCGTCAAGCCGGGAAAACCGCAGAGGATGCCGAATCTTTCGGCCGCGGAGGCCTGAGCGCACCGCCGCCCGGGCCTAGCGTTGCCGGCTGGCGCAATAGAAGGTCGAGCGGCCGGACTGAACCAGGCGGCGAATACCGCCGGTTCGCACCCGCTCGCAGCTGCAGCTGGGGCAGGCTTCGCCTTCGCGTCCGTAGACGGCCCACTGGTGTTGGAAGTACCCCAACTCCCCATCGGCCTGCACAAAGTCCCGCAAGCTGGATCCGCCGGCCGCGATCGCCCGCTGCAAGACGTCACGCACCGCCTGCACCAGACGTTCCGCCCGGCCGCCCTGCACCGTATAGGCCTGGCGCCGCGGCGAGAGACCGGCGAAGTAAAGGGCCTCGCTGACGTAGATGTTGCCGAGGCCGGCAACCGTTTTTTGGTCCAGCAGCGCCGCTTTGATCGGCGAGCGGCGCCCCTTGAGCGCGGCCGCCAGAGCCGGCCCGTTGAAAGCGTTGCCGAGCGGCTCCGGACCCAAATCCCGAAGCAGCCGGTGTTGGGCAAGATCGCTTTCCCGGACCAGGTCCATCATCCCGAAACGCCTGGTGTCGTTGAAGCGTAGCTCCGTGCCTCGGTCGGTGCGGAAGATCACGTGGTCGTGCTTGTCGACAGGCGGTGGCGCATCGCCGCTTTCATGCAATATCATTCGTCCGGACATGCCGAGATGACAGAGCAGGACCTGACCGTCGTCGAGATACATCTGAATATACTTGGCCCGCCGGCCGACTTGCCGGACCGTGCGCCCCTCGAGCCGAGCCGCCATCTGTGCCGGCAAGGGAAACCGCAGGGCCGGGCTACGCTGCTCGACCTTGACCAGGCGGCGCCCCTCGAGTCGAGGGCGCAGACCGCGTACGACGGTTTCCACTTCCGGCAATTCAGGCATAGAGGCCTCTTGAGTCCGATCGAGAAGAGCCGACGCCAATCTAGCCGCAGCCGACGACCGGCAACAGGACAAACTGAAGCGATCGCGCGCCCGGTGCAACGGCGTCTGGCGCCCACCGTGCAGAGGCGCTATCTTCGCGGCCATGACAGACGCAAAGCGCACAGTTCCGCCGGCGCCGGACGGTGAAACGGCAGAGGTTTTCTTCGGCGATCGCCTGGTGCAGGAGGACGAAAAGACCCCCCTGGTCCGCGACCTCTTCCAATCCGTGGCCGGCCGCTACGACCTGATGAACGACCTCATGTCCGCGGGCATCCACCGGCTTTGGAAAGACACCATGGTGGAGACCATGAACCTAAGGCCGGGCCAACGGCTCCTGGACGTGGCCGGCGGTACCGGCGACATCGCATTCCGGGTTCTCAAACGCCTCGACGCGCTCGGCCACGCGCCGGCCACGACCGAAGCCGCCGCCGGTCCCGACGTCGTGGTCTGCGACCTGACGCCGGGGATGTTGGCGGTCGGACGGGACCGGGCCATCGACCGCGGCCGGCTGCAGGGCTTGGCCTGGGTCTGCGGCAACGCCGAAAGCTTGCCGCTGCCCAAGCGGTCCGTCGAGGGCTACAGCATCGCCTTCGGCCTGCGCAACGTCACCCACATCGACCG
>Ga0055474_10000323_pt1 | contig 10862 bp, 11 predicted proteins | sample Muzzi_PWA_D1_FD_57680 | JGI IMG/M metagenome (GOLD analysis project Ga0055474, IMG submission 57680) | Wetland microbial communities from San Francisco Bay, California, USA, that impact long-term carbon sequestration - Muzzi_PWA_D1 | ecosystem: Environmental > Aquatic > Marine > Wetlands ... | reverse complement strand
GCTGATTCGACTGCGTTGCTTCACGCGCTCTACCAGGTCCGCGATCAGCTTGGAGCGCCACTCAAAGCCATTCACTTTCATCACGGGCTCCACCCCGACGCAGACTCTTGGCTAACCCATTGCCGTGAATTTTGCGAAAGGCGATCAATCTCTTTTTACCATCGCTCCCTGAACATCGCCGCTGCGGCAAACAACAATTACGAAGAAGTCGCGCGGAATCATCGCTACAGAGCCATCGAGAACGTGCTCGGCACGGAAGAAATTTACCTGACCGCGCACCATGCTGATGACCAGGCAGAGACGGTGTTTCTTAACCTGATGCGCGGCAGCGGCGTTGAAGGGCTCGCTGGCATTCCCGAACTCCGCAAACTGGGCAAGGGCTGGGTGGCGCGCCCACTGCTTAACTGGAATCGCTCGGATCTGGTGTCCTATTTGCAGCGGCGGGGCCTGCAATGGAAACAGGACCCAACTAACCAGGACAATGCGTTTGATCGCAATTACCTCAGGAACCAACTGTTCCCATTGATTGAAGCTCGGTGGCCCGGGCTTTCCGGCCGTCTCAATCGTTCCGCGCGTGTCGCGAGGATCACCTCGGAAGCCCTGGCCAACTTCATCAACGCAGCGTCCGGCGAATTGCTTCGAAGTCCCAACCGGATGCCATTGCTCCCCTTGCTGGAACTTGAACTCGCGATGCAAACGCTGGTCCTGCGGCAATGGCTGAAACTGCAGGAAATTCCTCCGCCACCCGAGGTCCGCCTGTTGGAATTCCTGGATCAACTGGCCTCAGCGACCCTCGAAAGCCGTGCCGAAATTAGCTGGAGTGAATGGCGAATCAAACACTACGACCATCAGCTCTGGCTGCAGGACATGTCTATGAACCTGTCCTGCAGCACTCAGGATTGGGTAAGTGGGACGAGCCTGGACCTGGGGCGCAGGCTGGGGCAGCTTCGGCTCCACGGAGCGGCGCCGGATATTCCCACGGGCTGGCAAGTCGGTGGTAGACGACCCGGAGCGCGGATCCGCCTGAACCGTTTGATGGCAAGACGGACGCTCAAGGAATGTTTTCGTGCGTCCGGTATTCCACCCTGGTTGCGTTCCGCCATTCCGGTTCTGTACTGGGAGGGAGAACCTGTTGCGGTCGGCGACTGGTTGCTCTCAGACCGACTGAAAAAATGGCTGAAGTCGAACCGGGTAGATTACCGTTGGCAACCTCAGGACCCGTTACTGCTTGATATTCAGCAAACCAGCCTGGCTGATGGTTGACCGGTGATTTCCCCTGAGTTAGTGTCCGTCGATCATTCAAGAGAAAGAAGATGAACAGAAAACCCGAGACAAAACCTGGCTTCGAGGAAGCACTCAGCGAACTCGAGTCTCTCGTTGAGCAGCTCGAATCCGGTGAACTCAGCCTGGATCAGTCCCTGCAACAATTCAAGCGGGGCGTGGAACTGACCCGGCATTGCCAGGGCATTCTCGACCAGGCACAACAAGTTGTTGAACAATTGGTTGACCCGAATGACGAAGCATCAGCGGTTCCATTTGAAAGCGCAGACTGAGAAACCAGCCGAAATCTCAGACTGGCAGGACCGCTTTGAATCCGTCCTGGAGCAGTGCTTGCCGGAACCCTCGGTACAGCCGGTTAAATTGCATCAGGCCATGCGTTACGCGGCATTGGCGGGAGGCAAGCGGTTTCGCCCCGTTTTGATCTACGCCTCGGGCAGGGCGCTCGGTGTCGATCCATCAGATCTGGATTCCATTGCTTGCGCGATCGAACTGATTCACGCCTACTCGCTGATTCATGACGACCTCCCTGCCATGGATGACGACGACTTGAGAAGAGGCCGACCCAGTTGCCACAAAGCGTTCGACGAGGCTACGGCGATCCTGGCCGGGGATGCCCTGCAGGCCCTGGCATTCGAATTACTCGCACGCGAATTAGACCCCTTGGCCGCCAGCAGCCTGCAAGTGATCAGCCTGATCGCCAGCGCCTGCGGCTCAACTGGAATGGCCGGCGGCCAGGCGCTCGACCTGGCCGCGGTTGGGAACCAACTGGACCTGTCGCAACTGGAGACCATGCACCGCCTGAAAACGGGCGCATTGATCCACGCAGCTGTCATGGCCCCTTGCCTGCTCACAAAGGCAGACGTAGTAACTCAGCGACATTTCTCGACCTACGGCAAAAGCGTGGGACTGGCATTTCAGGTTCATGACGATATCCTGGACGTAATTGGTGACAGCCAGGTCACCGGGAAGCTGTCGCAGGCTGATTCGGCCTTGAACAAACCGACCTTTCCTTCAATCCTGGGACTGGAAGATTCAAGGCAACGAGCCCAGTCGCTACGAAATGAGGCGCTGGAAGCGCTTGATGAGCTTCCGGGCGACACCTCCATCATGGCCTGGCTGGCCACTTATGTTATCTCGAGAGACCGTTGATTCGCGAGACATGTTTGACCCAAAATTTGGGTTAGCTATGTGTGGCCATCGGGATTAAAATAACCGTGATGAATACTCAGGACTACCCTATTCTCAACTCGATCGACGGGCCTGCAGATCTTCGAAAACTCAGTGAGGAACAGTTGCCGCAGGCAGCCGATGAACTCCGGCGATACCTGATCGAGTCCGTTGCCAGGAGCGGCGGGCACTTTGGCGCCGGCCTGGGCTGCGTTGAACTGACGGTCGCACTGCACTATCTTTACGACACGCCGCGCGACCGGATAGTCTGGGATGTCGGTCACCAGGCCTACCCACATAAAATCCTGTGCGGCCGCGCCGGCCGTATCACCACGATCAAGCAAAAACAGGGATTGGCCCCATTCCCCAAGCGGACGGAAAGCGAATACGACACGTTCGGCACCGGTCATTCATCCACTTCCATCAGCGCAGCGTTGGGCATGGCCATCTCGTCCAGGGCAATGGGTCAGGATAGGAAATGCGTGGCTGTGATTGGCGACGGAGCGATGACCGCCGGCCTGGCCTACGAGGCGCTCAACCACGGCGGCGACCTTGATGATGATGTATTGGTGGTTCTGAACGAAAACCAGATGTCAATTTCACCGAACGTCGGCGCCATGACCAAGATGTTGGGCAGGTTGATGAGCGGCCCCACGGTCACCGGCATCAGAGAGCGCAGCAAAAAGCTGATTCAGCGTGACTCGAGAACCTGGCGGTTCATGAGCCGTTGGGAAGAACACATCAAGGGCATGGTGATGCCCAGCACCTTGTTTGAAGAGCTGGGCTTCAATTATCTGGGGCCCATTGACGGGCATGATCTTCCGACCCTGATCCGCACCATTCGAACCGCCAGGGATGTCAAGGGGCCCAACCTCCTGCACATCATTACCGCCAAGGGCAAGGGCTATGCGCCCGCCGAAAATGACCCGGTGAAGTATCATGCAGTGGGTCCGTTCGATCCCGACAAGGGGGTGGTGGCAAAGGTCAAACCGACGCCCCACAAGCCGAGCTATACGGAAATTTTCGGAACCTGGCTGTGTGACATGGCGGAACGGGACAATCGTTTGCTCGCGATTACACCGGCCATGCGGGAGGGTTCCGGAATGGTCGGGTTTCATGAGAAATATCCGGATCGTTATTTCGATGTGGGAATTGCTGAACAACATGCCGTGACGCTGGCTGCCGGAATGGCCTGTGAGGGCGCTCACCCGGTGGTGGCCATCTACAGCACCTTCCTGCAACGTGCTTATGACCAGGTCATACATGATGTTGCGCTGCAGGACCTGCCGGTGCTGTTCGCCATTGACCGGGCCGGACTGGTCGGGCCGGATGGACCAACCCACGCCGGTAGTTTCGACCTGAGTTTCCTTCGGTGCATTCCCAATATGGTGATCATGGCGCCCGCTGACGAGAACGAATGCCGGCAAATGCTGTACACCGGCTTCCAGCACAACGGGCCGGCGGCCGTCCGCTATCCACGCGGAAAAGGCCCGGGCGTTGACCCCGAACCGGCCATGAGAGCCATTCCGTTGGGGCAATCCCGCACGCTGAAAAGTGGGCGAAGGGTGGCTATTCTGGCCTTTGGAAGCCTGGTCGAGCCCTGCCGCAAAATCGCCGACCAGCTTGATGCAACACTCATCGACATGCGCTTCATCAAGCCATTGGACAGCCTGGCCATCCAGACTGCGGTTGAAAACCACGAATTCCTGGTGACCGTGGAGGAAAACGCAATTGCCGGCGGCGCAGGCAGCGGGGTGAATGAGATGGTGACTCTGATGCGAAAGACCATTCCCACGCTGAACATTGGCCTGAGGGACACCTTCATCCAGCATGGTACCCGGGAAGAATGCCTGCAACAGGCCGGATTGGATGCCAGCGGGATTCTTCGTCAGATCAGCGAATTCCTCGATCGAGACGCGCCGGACAGCCTTTCAATGAGCTCAGTCCAGTAGTCGCGCCGACGCCCGGGTATTCTAACCTGGCGCGATGGTGCGAAATGTCAGATTGATTCTCATCCCGTTTACGGTACGGGTCTTTGGCAGAGCGTGTTGATAGACCTGTTGACATCCCCGCTTCATGACCAGCAGGCTGCCTGATTCCAGCCAGATACCGCCTGACGCACGCCGATTGACATGGCGAACCCGAAACAGACGCTCAGCGCCCAGGCTGATGGACGCCACCAACGGTCGTTCGCCCAGTTCCTTTTCGTTGTCCGAATGCCATCCCATGCTGTCATCGCCATCCCGGTAGGCATTCGCCAGCACCGAGTTGAATGGCTCCGCGAGGTGATCTTCCAGACGGTCTCGCAATCGCAATAGCGCCGGGTGCCAATTCAATGGAACTAGATTCAGCCCGCTGTAACGGTACCGCGCTTCGGCATCACCATACCAGGCGGTCAGCCGGGGCTGAGCGACGCGCCGGCCGAACAGCGTCAATTCGTACTGGGCCCAGGCCAGTTCATTCCACAGTATGCGCATCAAACCCGTGGATTCTGATGGCGAAATAAATCGCCGCTGATAGGAAAAAAAATTTTCGTCCAGGCAGTCTCCAGAACCCTCCAATTCCAATGGCACGGTCCGATTCAACTCAGGCATGGCCACCGGTGAGCGATTCGATTTGTCGGTCATGAAGCCGGGAGAGGAAAAGTACAGCCAGGATGGCGCCGATCATGGCCAGAAACATGTCTGACTGGGTATCCCAGATATAGCCCTGAGTTCCCAGGAAAGAATCGGCTGCTTCACCACTGAACAGGGCCACCCACCATTCCAGAAATTCATAAAACGCGCTAATGGCCATACAGATGCAGACGACGAGAAAGGACAACCATCCCCGGACGGCGATGACCCGCTTCCTGACCAGTATTTCACGTGCGATGATTGCCGGGATGAATCCCTGGGCCAGGTGGCCGAGTTTGTCGTAGTTGTTTCTTGCACCGCCAGTCAAATCGCGAAGCCAGTCTCCTGCCGGAACCTCGGCATAGGTGTAGTGGCCTCCGACCATCAGGATAATGGCGTGAACAAGGATCAGACAATAAGCCAGGCTGGTCAGCGGAAACCGGTTTTTAGTGAGCGCCAGGATCACGAGGGCGACCATCGCCGGAATGGTCTCCAGCCACCAGGTGGGATAGTCATGAGGATGCCAGGCTGACCAGCCCAGAACAATGAAAAAAATTGCCAGCCACAGGATAGTCTTGTAATTCATTGGACAGGATTCCGGGTTGCAGGAAGGCCGCCCCGGCCCGTCTATTCAGGCAGAAGCATGACCTGGATGCAAGCTTACCATCCCGGAGCGGTAATTCGTCGTATTTTACTCAGCTTCATACACCCTGACGGCCAGCACATCGCAACTTGCACCGTGCAGAACCGAGTTGGCCGTTGCGCCCAGCAAAAGTTGAACACCTTTTTGCCCATGTGTGCCCAATACAATCAATTCCATTCCGTTTTCTTCCGCAAAGCGGTGAATTTCGCGAGCAGGCGTGCCATTCAGAAAATGGCGGGCCTCAGGTGGAACATCGTTTGCATCTCCAATGTCATCGAGTTTCTGTTTCAACTCGGCTCGCAGGTTCTCCTCGACCTCGTCCATGCCGACAAAAACAGGGCCATAGGGAACCACGCCCATGTAAACCGAGTCCATCGGTTCCTGGACATACAGCAAGTGAATTTCGCTGTTCGGTGCGGCGACCGCGCGAGCTCGCTTCATAATGAAAGCAGATTCACTGCTGAGATCGATGGCAACTACAATTTTCTCGTACCCGGACATAACTTTCTCCAAATTGGGTTCAAATGATAACCCATTTCATATTCTATACGAGGACAGGAGCCGTTGGATGACGCGCGTCAAGAGCCTTGGGAAACATCCTCTTTAGGCTGGTCTGCGAGGACTGAAATCAATCAGTGCCGTTTAACAGACGCGGAAAGTGGTGGTCCAAAGGCAAGCAGAACTGGCGAATAGACTGGACGCGATCCAGGCCGATTTGCGCAGACTCGAATAGCGGAGGAAGATATCGTAAACATCGACAGGCAAGTGATGGCAAGTGGAAACATCGACTGAACCAGACCAGGCGACCTCGCCATCCCTGATGCGTGCGATGCGCATCAGGGAATTGGGGGAACTGCAGACATTGGCTGATCCAGTCGTTTTCGAGACCATTGCCATCCCCCACCCGGGCCCTGGCCAGATTTTGATCCGGGTGCACGCCTGCGGGGTTTGCCATACCGAGATCGATGAGATCGAGGGGCGATCTCCACCCCCCCGACTGCCCGTGACGCCCGGTCACCAGGTGGTGGGTACCGTGGTCAGGGAAGGTCCTGGTTGTGCCCAAAACCTGACTGGCAAGCGCGTGGGAGTGGCCTGGATACATTCGGCCTGCGGCCATTGTGAATACTGCCGGGCGGGACAGGAAAATCTGTGCCCGGATTTTGTGGCTTGCGGGCGCGATGCGCCCGGTGGTTATGCGGAATTCATGCTGGCGGATGAGAATTTCGTTCACCCGATACCCCAAGAAATCAGTGACACCCGGGCAACTCCCCTGTTATGTGCCGGCGCTGTGGGCTTCCGCTCTTTGAGGCTATGCCGACTCGAAAACGGACAGTCGCTGGGCTTGACCGGTTTCGGTGCATCCGGGCACCTGGTCCTGCAAATGGCCCGTTACCTGCTGCCGGACTCCGAAGTTCATGTCTTCGCTCGCAGTCAGGTCGAACGTGAATTTGCCTTGTCCCTTGGCGCCAATTGGGCCGGTGACACCAAAACGACGCCGCCCCGACCGCTCCATGCCATCATCGACACCACACCGGCCTGGCTTCCGGTCTTGTGTGCGCTGGAACACCTGGCGCCGGGTGGGCGACTGGTCATCAATGCCATTCGAAAGGAGCCTGGTGATCAAAACCTCCTGCAGGATATCAGTTACGAGCGTCAACTCTGGCTGGAGAAGTCGATTCAATCGGTAGCCAATGTCACGCGCGAAGATGTTGCCCAATGTCTTCGCCTTGCAGCGGAAATTCCGCTGCGCCCCCAGGTAAGCGAATACCCGCTCGAAGAAGCGGCCACCGCACTGAAGGAGCTGAAACAGGGCCAGATCCGCGGCGCCAAGGTTCTGGTGTGCAACAGCGAAGGGGTCTAGGGATCCGATTCGCACTCGCCCGGCGGATAAACCTCTCATTAAATGCCGCACCGATGGATTGAAACCACGAATATCTGGCACACTGCTCGATTATGCACCCCTCATTACTGATTCAGTTCGTGCTGTGCCCGGTCGTCTTTTTCTGCCTGCTCTGGGTCACCGCACCCTATGGGAGACACTATCAACCGGGATGGGGTCCCCGCCTGCCCAATCGATCTGCCTGGTTATTGATGGAATTGCCGGCGTTGTTCGTGATCAGTGTCCTGGTCCTGGCAAGCCCCGCAATAACTTCGCCCCAGGCCTGGGTGCCGTTGATGTTTTGGATGTTTCACTACAGCTACCGGAGTTTCGTATTCCCGGCCCTGATGCGCCCTTCGGAAAGTACTTTCCCAGTCCTGCTGGTCCTGTTTGCGATTGGGTTCAATACATTGAACGGTTACAACAACGCACTGGCGCTGGTTCGCAACGGATTGATCGATGCACCGCTCTTAACGCCGAATTTTGTCATCGGGGTCGCCCTGTTCGTTACCGGATTCCTGCTTCATTTCCATTCGGATCACATCATCCGGAATCTTCGAAAACCGGGTGAAACGGGCTACAGGATTCCCTACGGGGGTATGTTTCGCTGGGTCAGCAGCCCGAGCTACCTGGGTGAAATCATTCAGTGGACCGGTTGGGCGGTGATGACCTGGTCGCTTGCCGGCCTGGCTTTTGCGTTGTTCACCTGCTGCAACCTGGCCCCGCGGGCGGTTTCCAATCACCGCTGGTACCACCAGCAATTCAGTCATTATCCCCCAAACAGAAAAGTGCTCGTGCCCGGCGTCATTTAGAACCGACTTCCTGTATCGGGTTATGGCTCCGCTTCCGACTGGCTTGCCGGGTTGAGTTCCTGCACCAGCACCCATGGCGCCACCACGACTGCCCAGAATTCTGCATCGTTCTCCTGCCACCGGATTGCGTCCACATCGGCGGCCCGATGCAGCTTACCCTGCAATAGCAGCTGCTCGAGGATATCGCGGGAATCTTTCACCAGGCACTCCGCCACTTCCACCAGGTCTTCGGACGGGTCGACGCAAACGACAATACCGCGGGCGAAATGCCGGGCCAATTCAGTCCAATTCAATATCCCGGTCTGTGCGTTCAGCAGATCACGGGTGCGTGGCGCCGGATCATTCACCTGAATCAGCAATCCGGGCAGGTTCAATAGTCGTGAAAATCAAAGGCATCGGGTAAATACTGATGAGGGGACCAGGTCTTGACGTCTTCGCCGTCACAACAGGCAATCACCTGGCTGTCCGGGGACATCATCTCGTGCATGACCTGCCGGCAGGCGCCACAGGGCGGAAGGGCCCGCTTGCCGGGCACGTAAATCACCAGGGTCTTGAGACTCCCGGCTTTCGATCCGCCGCCGACGGCGGCAGCAATGGCATTGCGCTCCGCACACTGGGTGAGACCAAACGATGCATTCTCCATGTTGCAACCCACGAACACCCGGCCCTCGCGGTCGATCACGGCTGCCCCCACCTGGAAGTTGCTGTAGGGCGAGTAGGCATTCTTCGATGCCAGCGCTGCCTGGCTGCGCAAAGAGTTCAACAATTCGGGGTCAGTGGATTTCATGAACCTATTTTACGCACTCATAGACCAGCGGCGGAACCCCGGGGACTTGATCTGCGATCGTCACGGCCGACCTGATACGTGCCGCGGCGCGGCTCCAATCTGTCTCGTTTGCAGCATGAATAACGGCCAATGGTGTTTCCGAATCGACTTTTTGAGTTGCCATGCACAATCCGCCAAGCCCCACCGACGGATCAATGTGATCTTCAACGTTATTCCGGCCGCCACCGAGTTCGATCACCGCCAGACCCACGGATCGCGTATCCATGGCAGTAACGAAGCCTTCAACCTGCGGAAACACCGGCCGGCAATAGTCGGCCCGTTTGAGGTGGCGGCCCGGTTTTTCGAGCAGGTCGGCGGGTCCGCCCTGCCCGGCAACCATTCGTGCGAAAAATTCAGCCGCCCGGCCCGAGTCCAGGCGATCCGTAATCATGTCGCTGGCCTGCCGGTCATCATCGGCGAGACCGCCAAGCAGGATCATTTGGATGCCGAGGGCCCGGACGGCTTCATTCAGCCGGGGATGACGGGCACGCCCGCTGAGGAAGTCAATCGCTTCACCCACCTCCAGCGCGTTTCCGGCAGACCACGCCAGAGGAAGGTTCATGTCGGTGATCAGGCTGCTGCAGGGCAGACCCGCTTCGCTGGAAACCCGGGTCAGTGTGCGCGCCAGATTTTGTGCGTCCGGAATGTCGCGCATGAAAGCGCCCGAACCCACCTTGACATCCATCACCAGGCCATCCAGGCCTTCCGCCAGTTTCTTGCAGAGAATGGAAGCCACGATCAGGGGCACGGAGGCAACCGTGGCGGTCACGTCACGCACCGCATAGATACGGCGGTCCGCGGGCGCCAACTGATCGGACTGTCCTACGATGGCGATTCCGGTGGTCCTGACCAGTGACTGGAACTTGGAAACCTCGAGAGAAGTGGCAAAGCCGGGAATGCTTTCCAGCTTGTCCAGCGTTCCGCCTGTGTGTCCCAGTCCCCGTCCTGAAATCATCGGGACATAGGCGCCGCAGGCAGCCATCAATGGACCCAGGATCAGACTGACCAGGTCACCGACGCCGCCGGTGGAATGCTTGTCCAATACCGGACCGTCGAGCCCCTCCCATTGCAATACACGCCCGCTGTCCCGCATGGCCAGGGTCAAGGCTGTTTTTTCCACCAGGTCCATGTCCTGAAACCAGATGGCCATGGCCAGGGCGGCGATCTGAGCGTCACTGACCGCCCCCGCCGTGATTCCGGCGACAAAGCCCTGGATCTCATCTTCCGTCAGCGCCAAACCATCGCGCTTTTTTTGTATCAGTTCCTGGTAGAGAAACCCGCCCATGAGACTAATGGTTTCCCTTGCTGCGAGGTGAGACATACATCGGAATCTCCGCCTCGGAAACGACGCTGCCGGACGTATCTCTGACCTGAACCTGGAGCAGTACGTCCTGGGCGTCACACCAGCCAAAATTTTCAATCCGGCATTCTGCCGTCAAATCAGTGCGGGCAAGCCCAAGGTAGCGGATCGTCATCCCTCTTGGAATCCAGCGCATCTCCGGACTGATGCTGATTTCCATCAGCGTACCGCCCACGAACTCACACAGATTCGCCATCGCAATGGCGTGCACCGTTCCCAGATGGTTCCTGACCGAACGACGATTGGAAATCCGAGCCTTGGCATAACCGGGCTCAAGGG
>Ga0055474_10000318_pt1 | contig 10974 bp, 9 predicted proteins | sample Muzzi_PWA_D1_FD_57680 | JGI IMG/M metagenome (GOLD analysis project Ga0055474, IMG submission 57680) | Wetland microbial communities from San Francisco Bay, California, USA, that impact long-term carbon sequestration - Muzzi_PWA_D1 | ecosystem: Environmental > Aquatic > Marine > Wetlands ... | reverse complement strand
CGCTTGCGAGGCCGCGCAGGAGATGCGGAAATAGGGATCGGCTTCGAAGGCCGCCCCCGGCACCAGAGCGACGCCCCAGTCTTCCAGCAAGTGGCGCACGAGATCGGTGGAGCTGTCGATGGCTTGCCCGCCGGCCGTCGTCTTCCCCAGCAGGGCACCGCAGTGCGGAAAGACGTAAAACGAACCCTCCGGCTTGTCGGCGCGCAGCCCGGGAATGGCGTTGACGCCCGCCAGGGTCATGTCGCGCCGGGCCTGATATTGTGCGGCCCAATCCCGCAAGAAATCCTGTGGCCCGTCCAAGGCCGCGACAGCGGCGGCCTGGCTCATGTCCGGCGGGCTGCCGACCGATTGCGACATCACCTTGGCGATGGCGTCCATCAAGTCCTTGGGACCGGCGGCGTAGCCGATCCGCCAGCCGGTCATGGCGTAGGCCTTGGAAACGCCGTTGACGGTCACCACCCGCGCGGCCAGCTGCGGCACCTCGGCAGCCATGGTGGCGAAAGCGAAATCGTCGAAGACAATATGCTCGTAAAGATCGTCGGAGAGGACCCAGAGGTCGGGGTGTTCCGCCAGGACGGCGCCCAGCGCTCGGATCTCTTCGGCGCTATAGGCCGATCCTGTGGGATTGCTGGGCGAGCAGAGCATCAAACAGCGCGTGCGCGGACCGACGGCCGCCGCCAGGTCCTCGGGACGTAGCTTGAAGCCGTCTTGCTGGGCGGTGGGCAGGAAAACCGGGTCGGCGTTCAAAAGCTGCACCATGCCAGGGTAGGAGGTCCAGCAGGGCGTCGGGATCAAAACCTCGTCGCCGGCGTCCAGCATGGCCTGGAGGGCGTAAAAAATCAGCGGCTTGGCGCCGCTCGCCACGACGATCCGGTCAAGCGGAAAATCGAGCCCGTTGTCGCGTCTGAACTTGCGTTGAATGGCCTCTTTCAAGGCCTTGGTGCCGGTCGTCGCGGTGTACTTGGTTTTGCCGGCTCGGATCGCCGCCCAGGCCGCTTGCTTGATGTGATCCGGCGTGTCGAACTGCGGCTCGCCGATGGAGAGATCGACGATGTCGCGGCCCTCCGCCTTCAAACGCGTCGCCAGACTGAAAACCTCGCCGATCGGCGAGGGCTGAAAACGGTCGAGGGTGAAGCTGAGTTTGGGCATGGTTGTCAGCCTCGGCCTCGGTTGTTGCCGGCCAGGTCCGCCAAAATCGGACAGGCGGGCCGGTCGTCGCCGTGGCAGGCCGCCGTCAGCCGCGCCAAGGCCGCCCGCATGCTTTTCAATTCGGCAATCTTGCGGTCGATGTCGGCCAGGCGTTCCTCGGCCAGTTCCTTGACCTTGGCCGAGGCCCGATTCCGGTCCTCGTAAAGCGACAGCAGGCTGCGGCAGTCGTCGATGGCAAAGCCAAGACTGCGCGCCCGCTGCACGAAACGCAGCTTGTGCACATGGCTATCGTCGTAATCGCGGTAGCCGTTCGCCTGCCGCGCCGCGGTCACCAGGCCGATATCCTCGTAGTAACGAACGGTTTTCGGCTGCAAGCCGGAAAGGCGCGCCGCCTCGCCGATGTTCATGGCATCTCTCCCCGGAGCGACCGCTCTAAAAGGCCCCTTCGTAGTCCTTGACGTCGATGGGACAGGAAATCACGGTGAAGGTCTTGCGGGCAAAGCCCTCGCGCATGGCCTGCTTCAGGGCCTTCGCGTCGGTCACCTCGCAGCCGGCGCCGCCCATGGCTTCGGCCAGGGCGACGAAATCCGTACCGCCGAACGCGACGCCCAACTTCTGCAATCCCGAGGCTTTCTGCTTCAACTCGATGAGGCCCAAGGAGCGGTCGACGAAGACCACGATCACCACCGGCAGCGCCAGGTCACGAAGGGTCGCCAACTCGCCCAAGGCCATCTCCAGGCCGGCATCGCCGGTGAAGGCCACCACCGGCCGCTCGGGCGCCGCCAGCTTGTACCCGATGGCCAGCGGCAAGGCGCAGCCCATGGTGCAGAGCCCAGTGGACTGCAGCAGGCTGCGCGGCTCGTAACACTCCCACAGCTGGCTCAGGAGAATGCGGTGGGCGCCGCTGTCCACCGTGGCGATGCCGTTGCGCGGCAGGGCCCGGCGCGCCGTGGCGATGACGGCATGGGGGCCCCAAGCATGCTCCACCGCGAAGGCCTCCTTCAATTCTCGGTGACAGGCCGTGGCTTCGCCCTTGGACCAGGTCCAGCGGCCGATCAGCCCCGTGCCCAGCGCCTTCAGGCCGGCGCCGATGTCACAGACGAACGTCGTCGCCGCTTGGTGCATATAGTGGGTGTTGGGCCGGCTGTTGAGCTCAATGACCTTCGCCGGGTCCCAGGGATTGCGCCAGCCGACGCGCATTTCGATAGGATCGTAGCCGGCCAAGACGATGAGATCCGCCGCCTCGATCAGGGGCATGACGATGCCGTCGGAGCGCGGCGAAAGGCCGTGGCCGCCGAGGCTCAAGGGATCGTCTTCTTCGAGAATGCCCTTCGCTTTGTAGGTGGTGAGCAGCGGCACGCCGAGATCCCGGCAAAACTGCACCACGGCGCCCGCTGCCTTGTCGTGCAGCACCTGATCGCCGGCCAGCAGCAGCGGCCGCTCGGCGGCGGCCAGCATCTCGCGCGCCTGCTCCAGAGCCGGCCCATCGGCCGGCGCCACCGGCTGGGGATGGGGCCGCCGCGGGCCCGCGCGCGCCGGCTGCTCGCTCCCGGCAAGGCCGATGGGCAGATCGATGTGCACCGGACCGGGCGGCCCGTCCAAGGCAATGGCCAATGCCTTGTCGACGATCACGTCAACGGCCCCGTCGACGGCGCGAAAACTCGCCTTCACCACGGACCGCAAGAGGTCGCGATGATCGAAGACCTGATGGGTGTAGGTCTCGGCTTCGGCGGCATCGACGCATCCCGAGATGACGATCATCGGGACATGGTCCTGCCAGGCGTTGGCGATCACGTTCACCGCGTTGGCGATGCCCGGCCCGATGGTGGCCAAGAGCACCGCCGGCGCGCCGGTCGCATGGTAGCTGCCTTCGGCCATGAAACCGGCCGCGTTTTCATGCTTGGCCAAGTTGAAGGCGACACCGGCTTCCTGCAGCGCATTCATCATGACCAGCACCTCGCCGCCGGGAATGCCGAAGGCATGGCGGCAGCCGGCTTCTGCCAAACGCTGGGCAATCACATCGGCAGCCGTGGTCATGAGTTGCGTCACCTCGCCAAATCGGTCTTTTGTTTAAGATTCCAAGACAGGATTTTGTCGGGGCGGTCATAGCGAGGCAAGGGCTTTTGTCATCCCGCCGGCCCGGCACGGAGACCTCCGACCGAAAGCACCGAGCAAATTTTCCCGTGCCGAGGGGCGTCGAACTTGCGTCTTCGGTCTGGCGCCAGAAATCCGCTCTACGTCAGGCCGAAGCCTTCCACGAACTCTTCGAAGCCGTTTTCCTCGCTGTCGTCATCCGGCGGCGGAGCCTCAGCCAAGCCATAGGTCACGGCACGCAGATGGTCGAGCAGTCTCTGCCGGTCGGTGTAGCCGGCAAGGCTCTCGTAGGGTATGGGGGTGCCGATCCGCAAGGAAATGCGCGCCCCGATCCGGCGCGTCACTTCGCGCATCAACAAGGCCTCGCGCGCCGACTCACCGAACTTGGCGCCGGCATGAAACAGCCAGCCATTCTGTCCTTCGAAATAGAGCGGCAGGACGCTGGGCCGAGCGCTGGCGACCAAGGTTGCGACGAACGCCTTCCAAGGCGCATCCGTGGCTTTGTCGAAAATGCGCATGGCGGTTGAGACCCGCCCCGCCGGAAAGATAATGAGCGTTCCGCCCGCCTTCAGATGGCCCAGCGCCTGACGGCAGGAGGCGATGTTCAAAAGGCGCGCGCGGCGGCTCTCGTCGAAGGCGATCGGCAGCAAGTTCGGACGCACTTCCGGGGCGCGGCCAATGGCTTCATGGGCCATTAATTTGAAGTCGGGCCGCACCGAGCCGATCAAATAGCTTGCCAAAAGGCCGTCGACGACCCCGAAGGGATGGTTGGCGATCACCAGCAAGGGGCCGTCGCGCGGCACCAGACCAAGGCGGCTGAGATCGCCGTCGATGGTGAGCCGCAGCTTTTGCACCGCGCCTTCCCAAAAGGAATCCTCCGGCCCGGCACTGGCCCGTTGCTCGCCGTAAAGTCGCTGCAACCGAGGCTGGCCGGAACACAGTTCCACGACACCGATAAGAAGCCGTCGGAGAACGGGGTCCTCCGGATTGACATAGGACATGCGCGGCTCGCCCGTCATAGCACGCCTCGGACTCCGTCAATGGCGTAAAGGCTTCCGTCTAAACCGTCAAAGCGTCAAATTTGTTGCGGTCGAATGACAAAACGACGAAACGATGAAACCGGCCACGGCGGCGCCGAATGCAGAAAGCGCTGCGCATTGCACAGCGGGAGGAAAAGGGGCGAAAGGAATGTTTGACGGACGTGGCGACCATGCTACCGTGGCTCGCATTCCATCGACGCACCGCCGTTTCCGGGGATGCCCAAGAGATTTCTTGCACGACAACCTAACGCGCTACGGGAGAAAGTAATGAGATACGCCAAGCGATTGCTCATGGCCGGCACAGCCCTCGGCCTGGGTGTATTGATGACCGCCACGGCGGCACAGGCAGAGGAGACGCTCAGGCTCCTGACCTGGGGCAGCTACGCGCCCGACAAGGTCATCGAGATGTTCGAAGAGAAGTACCCCGACATCAATGTCGAGGTGACTTTTTCCAACAACGAAGAAATGATCGCCAAGCTGCGGGCCACCGGCGGTGCGGGTTACGACTTGGCTCAGCCCAGTCACGACCGCGTCTACGCCGCCCAGCTCGAGTACGATATTTACAAGCCCCTGGACCTTTCGAAGATCGACACCGCGGCGATGGACCCGAGCCTTCTGGCCGGCGTCAAGGCCAACACCACGATCGACGGCGAGATCTATTCGGTTCCCCATCAATGGGGCACTTCCGGCTTGATGACTGACCTGAGCAAGGCGCCGGATATCAAAAGCTGGTCCGATCTCTGCGATCCGAAGTACAAGGGCAAGACCTCGATGCGCCTGAAGCGCACCATCTTGCTGGGCACGGCCTTTGCCATGGGCGAGGACCCCTTCGCGGCCTATGCCGATCTCGACAAGTACCAACAGATCCTGGACCAGGCGGTCGAGAAACTGATCGCCTGCAAGGACAACATCAAGACCTACTGGAAGGGCGGCGACGACCTTGCGAGCCTCATGCTCTCCGGCGAGATCGTGGCGTCAGAGAGCTGGGATTCCACCGCCTTCCGGCTCTATGGCGAAAACCCCGATATCGTCTTCGTACCGCCCGAGACAGGCGCGCTGGCCTGGATCGATACCTTCACTCTGCCGCGCAAGGGCAAGGCCGACGATGCCGCCTACAAGTGGATCAACTTCGTCATGCAGCCCGAAATCGTCACCATGATCTCAGACTCCTCCGGCGCCATCGCCGCCGTGAAAGGCGGTGTCGACCTGATGCCGGAAGACAAGAGGGCAGCGGTGCAAGCGGCCTTCAAGCCTGAGGACATCGCTAACTTGAAATTCTACGCCAACATCCCGCCCGGCGTGGAAGACATGGAAGGCAAGGCCCTCGAGAAAATCAAAGCGGCTACCGGTGGCTGACGCCACCGCTTTGGACGGCGGGCCGAACCGGCCCGCCGCCCGCGCACCGCACGCATCTATGGATTACGATCTCGAATGTGACGGTCTTCGCAAAAACTTCGGCAACCTGGCCGCGGTCAAGGATGTCTCGTTCAAAATCCCGAGCGGTTCGTTCTTTTCGATCCTGGGCCCCTCCGGCTGCGGCAAGACCACCCTCATGCGCATCATCGCCGGCTTCGAGACACCGGACGGCGGCGACGTTCGCATCAAAGGCAAATCGGTTCTGCAAGCCCCGCCCAACAAGCGCAACGTCAAGATGGTCTTCCAGCACCTTGCGCTCTTTCCCATGATGAACGTGGCGGAAAATATCGCCTACGGTCTGCGTTGCCGCGGCACCGGAAAGGCAGAGATAGAGCAGCGGGTGGCCGACGTGCTCGACCGTATCAGCCTGCCCGACGTGGCGGAAAAGGAAATCCACCAACTCTCCGGCGGGCAAAAGCAACGGATCGCCATCGCGCGCTGTATGGTCCTCGACCCGGACGTGCTGCTCTTGGACGAGCCCTTGGGGGCCTTGGACCTGAAGCTCAGGGAAAGCATGAAGATCGAGCTAAAACTCCTGCAGCATCAGTTCGGCACCACCTTCGTTTACATCACCCACGATCAGTCGGAAGCCCTGGTCATGTCGGACAATGTGGCGGTGATGAAAGACGGCATTTTCGAGCAGATCGGCGCCCCCAAGGATCTTTACAGCCAGCCTCGCACGGCCTTCGTCGCCGGTTTCGTCGGCGACAGCAACCGCTGGAAGGGCCGCGTGACCGAAGAGCGTGACGGCCTGCTGAAGGTCGATGCCGAGGTCGGCGCCTCGCTCCTCTGTTCGGCCGGCGACGACGGTCCTCACCCCGTGGGGACGACCGTGGAGGTCTTCGTCCGACCCGAGTTTATTTCCATTGCGCCAGAGGGTTCGCCCGATACGGCGTCCGACGCCAGTTCGAACCGCCTGTCGGGCAAGGTGGATAGCCTTCTTTTCAACGGCGCCAACAGTCGTGTGCTGGTGCGCAGCGCCGCCGACCGCCTGATCGAGGTCGACTTCCCCTCGGCCGTGGAGGGCATGGCGCTCGATCCCGGCGATTCCGTCCAATTGACCTGGCCGCAAGCGCGAAGCAAATGCTTCCGCGCGACCGCCTGATCCGAGCATTGGAGCGGACCGCGCCATGATGCAGAAAGAGGCTCGCCGGCTTGCGCTTTTTCTGCTCTTCCTGCCTTTCGCCCTATGGATCCTGCTGCTCATCATCCTGCCGCACGTCGGTGTCTTGATCCTTTCGCTGCAGGAAAAGCTCGCGCCGCGGGTCTACCAGGTCGGCCTGAGCAACTACATCGAGTTCTTCAACGAACCGATCTACTGGAACACCCTGCTGCGCACCGCGGTCATGTCCTTGCTGGTGACCGCCTTGACCCTGGTCATCGCCTTTCCGATCGCTTACTACATCGCCAAGGTCGCCAGCAAGCAGTCCAAGGGGGCCCTGTTTCTGCTTTGCCTGATTCCCCTTTGGGTCAGCGATCTGGTCCGCGCGTTCGGCTGGATCATCCTGTTGCGCGAGACCGGGGTCCTCTCCGGCTTTTTGCAGTGGGCCGGCCTGGTGTCCGGTCCGGTGGAGTTCCTCTACAACGACGTGACGGTGGTGATCGGCCTGGTCTATACCGTCATGCTCTTCATGATCCTCCCGCTGGTATCAACACTCGACGGCATGGACGACAGCTTGATCGAAGCCGGCTACAATCTGGGCGGAAATAGCGTCACGGTTTTCCGCCGGATTGTCATTCCCTATGCCATGCCGGGCATCATCGCCGGCTGTATCGTGGTTTTCATGCTGACCGCCGGCAGCTATCTGACCCCGATCCTGCTGGGCGGCAAGAACAGCAGCTGGTTCACCGAACAGATCTACGATCAGTTTATCACCCGCTACAACTGGGAATCGGGTGCTGCCTTCGGCATGCTGCTTCTGGCCTTCACGTCGCTGGTCGTTTGGCTCGGGCTCCGCCTCAGCGGTCAATCGCTGGCCAGCACGGTGGCGAGGTCTTAACGCCATGACGCAAAAGGCTCTCGGCAAATGGCTTCTCCGTGGCTATGTCCTGGCTTTTTTTGTCTACCTGGCAGCGCCGCTCTTTGCCGCCGGCTTGTTCGCCTTCAACGATTCGATCTTTCCGGCCCTGCCCTGGCAAGGCTTCACCTTGGACTGGTTCTTCAACGACACCGAGCCCAAGCTCGGCATGTTCCACGACCGCCGCCTCCTGACGGGGCTCCAGAATTCGTTCTTGGTGGCGGTCGCCGTCTCGCTGCTGTCGGTCTTCGTCGGCACCTGCAACGCCTTCCTCTTCGAGCGCGGCAATTTTCCGGGCAAGGCGTTCTTCTACATGCTGATGGTGATACCCTTGGTGATCCCGGGCGTTATTCTGGGCATCTCCATCCTGGTCCTCGCCAGCAACCTCGCCAATGGCCTGGAGGATGCTTTCGGGCTCGAGTTAGAGTTCTTGCGTCCGGGCCTGCCGCTGGTGATCTTAGGACAATTCTCCTTCATCACCACGATCGCCTCTCTGGTCATTGCCGCGCGACTGCGAAAGTTCGACTATGCGATGGAGGAGGCCGCGCTGAACCTGGGGGCGACGCGGCCTCGGGTGCTCGCAACCATCACCCTGCCCTTCCTCAGGCCGGCGCTGATCGCTTCCGGTTTGGTGGCGTTCTTGGTGTCCTTCGAAAACTTCAACACGACATTGATGCTGGTCGGCTCCGATGCGCCGCTCACCATCACCATGTACGACCGCATGGTGAAGGTGGGCTCGACCCCGGTGCTCAACGCGGTCTCCGTCTTTTTGATGCTCGGTTCGGGTGCCTTGGCTCTGATCAGCATTGTTGCACAGCGCGAAAAGAAACGAGCGGCCAACGGCGCCTGACGGCACCTTAGCGCGGCGCAATGCTGCATTTTGTGGCGGCCCCCGGCGAGGCCTTGACACCACACGCGCGATCCGACTTATTTGACGCGATGTTCGAGAGGGCGGCTGTCACCGGACGCCGAGCGGACCGTCCCATGCAGAAGTGAAAGGAACGATGCGATGTTGCGATCGAGAGCCCTTCAAGTCGCCGGAATCGCTCTTGCCGGTCTTGTATTTTCGGCCACGACGATCACCTTTGCCATGGCCGATGGCGACCCGGCGGCCGGCGAAAAGGTCTTTAAAAAGTGCAAGGCCTGCCATGTGGTCGACAGCGACAAGAACCGCGTCGGTCCCTCTTTGAAGGGCCTCATCGGGCGGACGCCTGGCACGGTCGAAGGCTACAAATATTCTGCAGCCATGGTCGCCTACGGCGAAGACGGTGCGGTTTGGGACGATGAAACCCTCGAAATTTATCTCGAGAAGCCCAAAGCCTTGGTGCCGAAAACCAAAATGAGTTTCCCCGGCCTGAAGAAGCCGGAAGATCGTGCCGATGTAATCGCCTACCTCAAAACCTTCTCGGAATAGCTCAAGTCTTTCGCACCCGATTTCTTCGCCGCCGCCCGCCACGCGCGTACGGTGGCTTTCGCAATGCCGTTGCGCTATCCTCATCGTGTGGAGGAAAGAAAATGGCTCGGCACCCTTTGCCCCTATGGGCGGTGGGCGCAGGGACAACTCCCCGGCGATCCGCCCTATCCGTCTCGCGTGTTCTTCCGTTGATCCTTGCCGTGGTCGGCACATTCATCGACCCGGCCGCCGCGCAAGACAACGAAACGTTCCTCCAGCAAGGCCCGCGCATCGGCCATGTCGCCTTGGAGAACCCGGCCGACCTGTCGCGAGAAGATGCCGAGGCGACCTATCAGGCCATCCAAGCGGAAATGGCCCAGGGTTACGGCCTCTCCGGCGTTCCCGGCAGCCGACGCTACACGGCCTGGCAGCGCTTCAACAACGCCCCCTATCGCTCGGCCCAACACGGCGAGCGTTTCGTCAACAACTACGGCAACGCAGCAGCAGCCTCTTACGGGCGCTACGAAGACGCGGGCACCATGCCCGTTGGCGCGATCCTGGCAAAGGACAGCTTCACCGTGACCGCCGAAGGCCACGTCTATGCCGGTGCCCTTTTCCTCATGGAGAAGATGCCGGCCGGCTTCCGTCCCGAGACTAAGGATTGGCGCTACAGCATGATCCTCCCCGACGGCTCGCTCTATGGCACCACGGACGGCGCCGGCGACGATCAGGTGACATTTTGCGCCGATTGTCACAGAGCTGCCGGCGACGACCGTGATCACCTCTTCCTAATTCCCGAAGACTATCGCAAGTAACGTCGGCAGACGGCGTTCCGGTCGCGCGGCCGGATGCGGCGGTGTTTTTGCTGGTTTCACCGAATTGTGACAGCTGTTGATTCTACGGAATCACGGGCAAGGTCTAGCTTGAGACTCGGGCAAGAACGCACTGCAGCACAGGATGACAGAAATCCAAATGGGAGGACTCAGAAATGTACAACAGGCATAAGCTCATGATCTCTTGCGCCGTGGTCCCACTCATTCTCGTGGCCGGCTTTACCATTGGCGGCGGCGCTGCGGTGTTCAATGCCGGCGTGCAGGCGGCCTATGCCGCCTGCAACCCATGTAATCCCTGTGCTGCGGTCAATCCTTGCAATCCTTGTGCCGCGGCAAATCCCTGCGCTGCCGCAAATCCCTGTGCCGCAGCGAACCCCTGTGGCGCCGGGAACCCCTGTGGCGCCGGGAACCCGTGCAATCCTTGTAATCCTTGCGCCGCGTCGGCAGGTGGCACGAACTGTGTCGTGCCTCGTCTCGCGAAGGCAGCTGGTAACCCCTGCGCCGCAGCCAATCCCTGCAGCCCTTGCGCTGCGGCAAACCCTTGTAATCCCTGCAACCCCTGCGCCACGGCAAACCCCTGCAACCCTTGCGCCGCCAGACAACCGGTGGCGTTGAGCGATGCCGAGGTTATCGCGGTCTACGACTGTCTCCAGCCCCAGATGGCCGTCGCCTACGCGGCCTCCGGTGCCGACATTGCCGTCCACTTCAACAGCTATCGCCTCTACAGCAACCACCCCTATGTCTCGGCCACCCACGGCGAGCGCTATGTCATGAATTACGCCAACGATACGGCCCGGGCCTACGGCCTATTCGAAAAAGCAGGAGCGCTGCCGGTGGGCAGCAAACTGGCCAAACCCAGTTTCTCCGTGAAGGGCAACGGACAAGCGACCATGGGTCCGCTCTTCACCATGGAAAAGATGGACGCCGGCTTCAACCCGGACTCCGGAGATTGGCGCTACAGCATGGTTTTGCCGAGCGGTTCAGTCGTCGGCAGCACCAACGGCAAAGGGGCGGACAAAGTGGAGTTCTGC
>Ga0055474_10000316_pt1 | contig 10985 bp, 5 predicted proteins | sample Muzzi_PWA_D1_FD_57680 | JGI IMG/M metagenome (GOLD analysis project Ga0055474, IMG submission 57680) | Wetland microbial communities from San Francisco Bay, California, USA, that impact long-term carbon sequestration - Muzzi_PWA_D1 | ecosystem: Environmental > Aquatic > Marine > Wetlands ... | reverse complement strand
AGCATACCAATTAGAGTGATGATAAGACCTAGAGGTGGAGATTTTGTATATTCAAATGAGGAATTGAGGTTAATGAATGAGCAAATTAAGATATGTAAAAAATTAGAAGTTGATGGAGTGGTTTTTGGTATTTTAAATTCTGATAAAACGCTGAATTTAGAAAAGATAAAAATTTTAACTGAATTTGCTTTTCCATTAAAAGTAGTTATTCATAAAGCTATTGACTTGACACCTAATATTTATGATTCGTTACAAGAATTAATGACTATTAAAGGTATAAATACAGTATTAACATCTGGAGGGCAGTCGACCGCAGAAAGAGGAAAAAAAGTTTTGAAAAAAATGGTAGAGATTGCAGGAAATAAATTAGAAGTGCTCCCAGCTGGTAAAATTGATAATCAAAATGTTATGGAGTTGCATCAATTTATTGGGGCTAACGCTTATCACGGAAAAAAAATAGTAGGAGCACTTGATTAAGTAACTCAAATCTAAAATTATAAAAATATGATAACGAATGCTAAAATTTTAATTTTCTTTATTGGTAGCTATACCCAAATGATATCACCTAATTTTGGTGGCAATGGGAAAGGTATATATACTATGTCGTTAAATACTGAAACAGGAGAGGTCAATATTCTTCATATTGCATCGGCGACCAACCCTAGCTATATTGCCTTAAACGATGATAATAATTTTCTTTATAGTATTACAGAAATATCTAAAAAAGAGGAGCCAGTTGTACAGGCTTATAAAATCAATGAAGACTACTCATTAAAATTCATTAATTCTGAACCAATCAATGGAAATTACCCTTGTCATATTTTATATACTTTAAAAGGGCTATTGGTGTCTTGTTATGGTTCTGGCAATGTCATTCAATTTCCAATATTGCCTTCTGGAGAGGTAACCGAAAGCATTACTAATTATAGTCATTCGGGCTTTGGTGTGAATCCTGATAGACAAGAAATGCCACATGCTCACCAAGCCGTTTTACATCCAAATAGTGTTGACGTCTTTGTGTCAGATTTGGGTATTGATATGCTAAAAGCTTATAAATTCTCTGGAGATAATTTGGTAAAGAACGAAAATAGTGATGTGAGTGTTTTAGCAGGAGGTGGGCCAAGACATATGGTTTTTAATGAGAAAGGTAATTTAGGTTATGTCTTAAATGAGTTAACGGGTGTTGTTTCAGTTATAGAAAAAGAATTGGGAAAATTTAATGTCGTAAATTCATTTAATTCGTTACCATCAAGTTATAAGGATCAACCTGCCTCGTCTGCTATAAGAATCCACCCTAACGGAAAATATTTATATGCTGCAAATAGAATTTTTGAAGCCATATCAATCTTTAAGATTGAAAACGATGAACTCCAACTAATTGATTACAATTTTACTGAAGGAGAAACTATAAGAGAATTTAATATCTCACCAGATGGTAATTGGCTTATAGCAGCCCATCAAAACTCTGACGATTTAGTGGTTTATCATATTGGAGAAGATGGAAAATTAACTGAAAAATTTCGTACAAAAGAAGTCCAATCACCAGTTTGTATTGCATTTAAAAATGAGTAATATTATTACTAAAATTAATATAGAAAGATGAAATATTTTATTCCTTATCTGTTATTGACGGCAATTTTTGTTTTATTTAATGGATGCTCAACTACTAAAACAGAACAGTCTATGCCTAATATATTGCCAAAACCTCAATCATTACAAATTACCAATAAATCACTTAAATTGTCTTCTCCGATAAAGTTATACGCCAATAATCAGTTTGAATTAGCGGCAAATATTTTATCAAGTTTTATTGCTAAAGGGAGCAGTATGGAAGTTAAGTTTGTCGATCAGTTGGAGGATGCTACAATAATTTTGGATTATGATGAAGAAATTCAAGATTCAGAAGAATATAGTTTAGATATCAATGAAAATAGAATAAAAATATTATCAAAAACTAACAGTGGAGCATTTTATGGTATACAAACTTTAAGACAAATGTTACCTGTTTCATTTGAGAGCGGAAATTATTCAGACAACATAGTAAAATTGCCGTGTATGATTATTAATGATAAACCTCGATTTTCATATAGAGGTATGCATTTAGACGTTTCACGACACTTTTTTAAAGTAGAAGAAGTGAAAAAATATATTGATTATTTGGCTATGTTGAAGTTCAATACATTTCATTGGCATCTAACGGATGATCAAGGATGGCGTATTGAAATTAAAAAATACCCCAAGCTTACTTCAATAGGAGGATTTAGAGATGAAACTTTAATTGGCCATTATAGTGCAGAACCTGAACAATATGATGGACAAAAGTATGGAGGTTATTATACTCAAGAGGAAATAAAAGATGTTGTGGCATATGCAACAAAAAGATCAATTACAGTTATTCCTGAAATAGAGATGCCGGGACATTCATTAGCTGCTTTGTCTGCTTATCCAGAATTTGGATGTGTTGGTAACCAATACAAGAGTGCTACAAAATGGGGAATTTTTGATGATGTATATTGTAGTAAAGACACCACTTTTACTTTTTTGCAAGATATTTTAGACGAAGTGATTACATTGTTTCCAAGCACTTATATCCATATAGGCGGTGATGAAGCTCCAAAAAAACGTTGGGAAAAATGTAATGAATGTCAATCAGTAATGAAAAGAGAAGGGATAAAGAACGAGCACGAGTTACAAAGTTACTTTATTACAAAAATTGAGAAATACTTAAATAGTAAAGGCCGACAAATTATTGGTTGGGATGAGATTTTAGAAGGAGGTTTGGCACCAAATGCCACTGTAATGTCATGGAGAGGAGACGAAGGTGCTATTCAGGCTGCAAAGCAACGTCATAATGTTATTTTAACACCTAATACACATGTGTATTTTGATTATTATCAATCTGAAGATAAGGAAAATGAACCGTTAGCAATAGGTGGGTTTTTACCATTAGAGAAAGTCTATAGTTTTAATCCAATATCAGAAGAACTTTCTATAGAAGAATCAAAATATGTTTTAGGCGGACAAGCAAATATTTGGACAGAATATATACCTGATTTTGAACAAGTTGAATATATGTTTTTCCCAAGAGCTATAGCTTTAAGTGAGGTTTTATGGACATCGGGAAAGCTTGATTATAAAGATTTTATTAATAGACTTTCTGTCTTTGAAGAGCGTTTAGATACTTTAAAAATCAATCATTTTACAAACTATAAAGAGTAGTTTTTATTTTTTTTATTTTAAGTTAAAAATTAACAGAAACCCTAGCCAAGTAACGGTTTTATAGTTCTTATAATTTAAGAACTTATGATGTAGTAGTTGTTGAATATAAAGGGTGTGAATAGTTAAATTATTTTGAATTAGTCACTCAACAACTAAATTATTTTCACTTAATAAACCTTCAGCGCTATACTAAACTGGCGGTTTTTTATATTTTTAAGTCTTAAATTATATTTCATAATGAAACGACTATCATTACTTTTAATAATTGTAGCAATTTTTGGATGCAGTGAGACTTCTGTTAAGAAAAAAGTCTCTACCGAAAAAAGCCTTTTTACATCAATTCCAAGTTCTCAAACCAAGATTAATTTTATAAACACTGTTACTGAAACTTTCGATTTTAATGGTTTAAATTATTCATATACTTATAATGGAGGAGGAGTTGCTGTAGGCGATGTAAATAATGATGAACTTCAAGATATCTACTTTGTATCTAATCAACAATCAAATAAACTTTATATAAATAAAGGAGATTTTGTATTTGAAGACGTTACTACCAAATCTGGTACAGAAGATTCAGATGGATGGAGTACAGGTGTCGCAATGGTAGATATAAATAATGATGGCTGGTTGGATATTTATGTTTGTAAATCAGCTTCATTAAATAATGATGACTTACGTCGAAATAAACTCTATATAAATCAAAAAGATGGAACATTTACAGAAGAAGCAAAAAAATGGGGATTGGATGATACTGGCTTTTCCATACAATCATATTTCCTTGATTTTGATAAAGATGGTGATTTAGACATGTATTTAGTCAATCATCGCAACGATTTTGTTGGTGCTCAAAATCTAGAAGATAGAAAAGAAAGAAAATATTTCTCTGAAACGTCAGATCATTTATTTAGAAATGATGGTAATAAATTTACTGATGTTACACTTAGCTCTGGCCTTATAAATAAAGAATATGGATTAAGTGCTTCCATTGGTGATTTTAACAATGATGGTTGGATAGATATCTACGTAGCAAATGATTTCATAACACCAGATTATCTCTATATTAACAACAAAAATGGTACGTTTTCCAATCAAATAAATACTCGCCTTAAACATACATCATATAGTAGTATGGGGTCGGACTATGCAGATATTAATAATGATTTATTACCTGATTTATTAGTTGTAGATATGTCTGCCGAAGATCATCGAAGAGGAAAACAAAATATGCCCAGTATGAATACTAGTGGTTTTTGGAGAATGGTCAATGAAGGATATCATTACTCATACATGTCTAATATTTTAAATCTAAACAATGGAAATGGTTCCTTTAGTGATATAGCACAAATTTCAGGTATATCAAAGACAGATTGGAGCTGGGCTCCACTTATTGCCGATTTTGATAACGATGGATATAAGGATATTTTCATAACCAATGGTATAAAACGAGAATTAGGAAACCAAGATTATAAACGCATATTAAAAGAAAAGCAAGACTCTTTTGGTAATACAATGACAATAGAGCAAATTTTGGGTACCATGCCTTCCGAAAAATTACTCAATTATGCATTTAGAAATAATGGAGATCTTTCGTTTACAAAAGTTATGGGCGAATGGGGCTTGAATCAAAAAGTGAACTCCAATGGTGTAGCTTATGCCGATTTTGATAATGATGGTGATTTAGATTTGGTGTTAAATAATTTGGAAGATGAGGCTACAATTTATGAAAATAATTCAGTCGGAAATTTCATCAATATAAAACTTATTGGTGATGAAAAAAATATTAATGCCATTGGTGCAAAAGTTAAAGTTTATACTGATGATAAAGAACAATATCAAGAAATATATATGTCTAGAGGTTATCAATCATCTGTTAGTAATATGCTTAATTTTGGTTTTGGTGACGAAGAATTAATTAATAGAATTGAAGTTATTTGGGGCGATGGTAGCGTATTAGCTGCAGATAATATTACGGTTAATCAAACATTAACATTTAATAAAAAGGATTTTAAATTTGATGGAGAAATTGAGAAAAAAGTACCACAACATTTTGTGGTTGTAAATCCAAAAGAACTTGGAATTGATTTTGTTCATCAGGAAAATTCATTTAATGATTTTGCTCTTCAAACTTTAATGCCCCAAAAGCAATCACAACAAGGACCTACTTTTTCAGTTGAAGATATTAATGGTGATGGATTAGACGATTTCTTTGTTGGAGGTGCTTTGGGTCAATCAGCTTCAATGTATTTTCAGAACACTAACGGAAAGTTTGATGTAGTAAATCAACAATTATTTGAAAATGAAAAAGAATATGAAGATTTTGGTTCGTTATTCTTTGATGTAGATAAAGATGGAGATTTAGATTTATATGTGACTTCGGGAGGCTATGAGTTAGAACAAAATGACAGATTACTTCAAGATAGATTATATATAAATGATGGTCATGGAAATTTTACCAAAGGAAAATTACCAACCATATTAACCGCTACAAAAAGTGTAGAAGCGTTTGATTATGATGGTGATGGCGACAATGATTTGTTTGTTGGAGGTCGTGTAATTCCAGGCAAATATCCTATTGCACCGCGATCTTATATTCTAGAAAATGATAATGGAAATTTCATAGATGTCACTAAAAAGGTATTACCAGAATTTTATGAAATTGGCCTGGTAAATGATTTAAGTTTTTCAGATTATGATGGTGATGGTGATAAAGACCTTTTTGTAATAGGTGAATGGATGCCAATAACCTTATTTGAAAATATTGATAGTGTTTTTCACTTAAAAGATGTTGAAGTTTTTAAAAAAACGGAAGGTTGGTACAATACAATCAAACCTATTGATCTTGATAACGATGGTGATTTAGATTATTTAGTTGGCAATCTAGGCGATAATAATAAATTTCACCCATCAGTTGAAAAACCATTGCATGTGTATGGCAACAATTTTGATAAAAATGCTACCTATGATATGATTTTGAGTAAAATATATAAAGGAAAAATGGTTCCAGTTAGAGGTAAAGAATGTTCAACAGAGCAGAATCCTTTTGTAAGTGAGAAAATCGCAACCTATAAAGAATTTGCTAATTCAACTTTAGCAGATATTTATGGTGATGACGTTTTAGAACATTCATATCATAAAATAGTTTATAATTTCAGTTCGGTTTATTTAATCAATAATGGCAATGGTGATTTTGACGTAAGGAAATTTCCTGTTTCTGCTCAAATTGGGCCAACAATGGCTTTTGAAATTATTGATATAAATAAAGATGGAAACCGAGATATAATAGGAATCGGAGCTATTTTTGAAGCCGAGGTAGAAACTGTTAGGTATGATTCTAATTCAGGGTACATACTTTTAGGAGATTCAAAAGGTAATTTCACACCTTATAAAGATATTAGCTTTTATAATGAATTCAATGCCAAGGCTATGAGCAAAATTACAGTTGTGGGTAGTAATTATTATTTTATTGCAAATAATGATGGACCTTTAAAAATATTTAGAGAAAAATAATTAGTAAGTTAAAAAATCGAATCTTTTTAATACTATTTTCAATAGGAATACACTTTTATATTTAATAATCAATATTATAACTTAACATTAATATATTTTATGTTTTTAATTGGATATGATTTAGGAAGTTCGTCAATAAAGGCGGCCTTAGTAGAAGCTAAAACAGGTAGATCTGTTGGAGTTGCACAATATCCAGAAAAAGAAATGTCTATATTATCAGTAGAAGCTGGTTGGGCAGAACAAGATCCAGAATTGTGGTGGACATATATTGGTGAAGTCACCAAAAAGTTGCTTCAGCAAACGGGAATTACTTCAGATAAAATAGTAGGTATTGGTATTTCCTATCAAATGCATGGACTTGTTCTAGTTGATAAGAATCAAAAGGTATTAAGACCATCAATAATTTGGTGTGATAGTCGAGCAGTTGAAATTGGTAACAAAGCATTTGATGAATTAGGAAATGATAAATGCGTTACTAATCTTTTAAATTCACCAGGAAATTTTACACTTTCTAAATTAAAGTGGGTAAAAGAAAATGAACCACAACTGTTTGAAAAGGTTGATAAATTATTGTTACCAGGTGATTTTATCGCAATGAAACTTACTGGAGAAACAACCACAACCATTTCTGGATTATCAGAGGGCATCATGTGGGATTTTAAGCGAAACAAACCAGCAGATTGGCTATTTGATTATATGGAAATTAATACAGATTTAATTCCAACCATTGTTCCAACATTTTCAAATCAAGGAACAGTAACTAAAATGGCTGCAAAACAAACAGGGTTGCCAGAAGGTATTCCAGTTTTATATAGAGCTGGTGACCAGCCAAATAATGCACTATCCTTGAATGTTTTGAATCCAGGAGAAATTGCAACAACCGGTGGAACCTCTGGTGTTGTGTATGCTGTCACTGACAATACTAACACAAAAGAATGTTTAAGAATAAATAATTTTGCACATGTAAATTATACGATTGATAAACCAAGAATAGGAAAACTATTAAACATTAACGGAGCTGGAATTCAATATAGTTGGATGAAACAACATATTGCTTCAACCGATTCTTATAACGATATGAATGAGCTAGCATCAAATGTTCCTATTGGTTCAGATGGTTTGAGAATTATTCCTTTTGGAAATGGTGCAGAACGTATGCTAAATAATACAAATAATGGTTCAGCTATTTTTAATTTAAATTTTAATAAACATCAAAGTCAACATTTATTTAGAGCTGCATTAGAAGGGATTGCATTTTCATTTGTATATGGAATAGATATTTTAAAAGGAGATGGTGTAAATGTATCAGGAATGCGAGCTGGAAATGATAATTTGTTTCGTTCAGAAATATTTTCAAAAACTATTGCGACTTTAATAGAATCTGAAATTAATATTATAGATACGACTGGTGCTATTGGAGCCGCTCGTGCTGCTGGTGTAAGTTGTGGAAATTTTACTAATTTATATGAAGCATTTTCAGATAACGAACAAGTAATGACATATCATCCATTAAATGATAAGCAGAAGTACGTTGATGCTTATCAATTATGGAAGAACGATTTAGAAAACAAATACAATAATTAATTAGAAAATAAAGTAATGGCTTTAATAGGTAACAAAGAGTATTTTAAAGGAATTGGAGAAATAAAATATGAAGGAAAACAATCAGATAATCCTTTGGCTTTTAAGTATTACAATCCAGATCAGGTTGTCGCAGGAAGGAAAATTAAAGATTGGTTTAAGTTTTCGGTAGCGTATTGGCATACGTTCTGTGGTCAAGGGGCAGATCCATTCGGACCTGGAACTCAAAATTTTGCTTGGGATCAACCAAAAGATGCTATTGATGCTGCAAAAGAAAAAGCTGATGCGGCTTTTGAATTCACTACAAAAATGGGATTTGATTACTACTGTTTTCATGATTTCGATTTAGTAAGAGAAGGCGCAACTTTTGCAGAATCTGAAAAAAGATTAGCAACTATTGTTGATGTACTAAAAGAAAAACAAGCTGCTTCGGGTGTTAAATTACTTTGGGGAACTGCGAACTGCTTTTCAAATCCACGTTACATGAATGGCGCTTCTACCAATCCAGATTTTAACGTATTGGCAAGAGCTGGTGGACAAATAAAATTAGCATTAGATGCCACTATTGCGCTAAATGGTGAAAACTATGTTTTTTGGGGCGGACGTGAAGGTTACATGAGTCTTTTGAACACAGATATGAATCGTGAGCTGGATCACATGGGGCGTTTCCTTGGCATGGCAAGAGATTATGCAAGAAGTCAAGGGTTTAAAGGTAACTTTTTCATAGAGCCTAAACCTATGGAGCCAATGAAACATCAATACGATTTTGATACAGCTACAGCTATAGGTTTTTTACATAAATATGGTTTGCAGGATGATTTTAAAATGAATATTGAAGTTAATCATGCTACTTTGGCTCAACATACTTTCCAACATGAGATTGAAGTAGCAGCTGGCTATGGCATGCTAGGAAGCTTGGATGCCAATCGTGGCGATTATCAAAATGGTTGGGATACAGACCAGTTTCCAAATAACATTCAGGAAACTACAGAAGCTATGTTGTTGTTTATTAAAGCTGGTGGATTGCAAGGCGGCGGTGTTAATTTTGACGCAAAAATTAGAAGAAATTCTACAGATTTAGACGATGTTTTCCATGCACATATTGGTGGCGCAGATACATTTGCAAGAGCATTAATTACAGCCGACGCTATTATTTCAAATTCACAATACGATGCTTTAAGAGAAAAAAGATATTCGTCTTTTAATGGCGGAAAAGGGAAAGATTTTGAACATGGGAAATTAGATTTTTCAGATTTATATCAAATAGCAAAAGATAATGGTGAACTAGATTTACAAAGTGGTAAACAAGAACTATTTGAAAACATAATAAATCAATACATTTAAATGATTTACCAACTAATAAACTAGCTTAAATTAATAATAGTATATGGAATCAGTTTTACAAACTTTAGACTGGTGGGTTTTAGGGTTATATTTTGCGGCATTAATTGGTGTTGCAGTATGGGTAGTTCTTCAGAAAAACAAGAACACCGAAGATTATTTTCTTGCAGGACGTAATGTTGGTTGGTTTGTTATAGGTGCCTCTATTTTTGCTTCAAATATTGGATCCGAACATGTTGTTGGCCTAGCAGGAACTGGTTTTGAATCTGGAACACCAATGGCACATTACGAGCTTCATGCATGGATTGTTTTGCTTTTAGGTTGGCTGTTTTTACCGTTTTATATAAGAAGTGGTGCGTTTACTATGCCAGAGTTTTTAGAAAAACGATTTGATAGTCGTTCACGTTGGTTTTTATCTGTATTTTCTTTGGTGGCTTATGTACTTACCAAAGTTTCTATAACTATATATGCTGGTGGAATTGTAGTTTCTGAATTAATCGGAATTCCATTTTGGTATGGAGCTATAGGGATTGTGATTTTTACTGGAATCTATACAGTTATAGGAGGAATGAAAGCTGTAATATATACAGAAACCTTACAAACAGTAGTACTCATTTTAGGATCTCTTATTATTACATATTTAGGCTTACAAGAAGTAGGTGGTTGGGGACAATTACATGAAACAGTAAGAGCTGCAAGTCCAGATCATTTTAATATGTGGCGACCAATGAGTGATCCAGATTTTCCATGGACAGGATTATTGTTTGGAGGTACTATTGTAGGAATTTGGTATTGGTGTACAGACCAATATATTGTACAACGTACATTGGCAGCACATAATATTAAAATAGGAAGACGAGGAGCTATATTTGGAGCATATTTAAAATTACTGCCAATACTTATTTTCTTAATTCCAGGAATTATTGCTTTTGCTTTAACTATTCAGAACCCTGAAGTTTTTAGTGTTGAAAGGGCTGATAGAGCATTTCCTATGCTAGTTAAAACACTGCTTCCTGTTGGTTTAAAAGGACTGGTAGCTGGTGGATTGATGGCCGCATTGATGAGTTCGTTAGCATCAGTGTTTAATTCGTGCTCTACTATTTTTACAATAGATATTTATAAAAAATTAAGACCAGAAAAAAGCGAGAGACAACTTCTAAATATTGGCAAAGTAGCAACTGGAATTATTGTTGTGCTAGGAATTATATGGATACCAATTATGCAGAAAATAGGTGGAGGAGTTATGTACCAATATTTACAGAATGTACAATCATATATTGCACCACCAGTAACTGCCGTTTTCCTTTTGGGTATTATATGGAAACGTGTAAATTCTA
>Ga0055474_10000313_pt1 | contig 11047 bp, 11 predicted proteins | sample Muzzi_PWA_D1_FD_57680 | JGI IMG/M metagenome (GOLD analysis project Ga0055474, IMG submission 57680) | Wetland microbial communities from San Francisco Bay, California, USA, that impact long-term carbon sequestration - Muzzi_PWA_D1 | ecosystem: Environmental > Aquatic > Marine > Wetlands ... | reverse complement strand
GACAGCGACGCCGACAGCGACGCCGACAGCGACGCCGACAGCGACGCCGACAGCGACGCCTCCAGCGACGCCGACAGCGACGCCTCCAGCGACGCCTCCAGCGACGCCTCCAGCGACGCCTCCAGCGACGCGGAGAGCGACGCCTCCAGCGACGCCGAGAGCGACGCCGACAGCGACCCCGCGAGCGACGCCTCCAGCGACGCCTCCAGCGACGCCGACAGCGACGCCGAGAGCGACGCCTCCAGCGACGCCGAAAGCGACGCCGAAAGCGACGCCTCCAGCGACGCCGACAGCGACGCCTCCAGCGACGCCGAAAGCGACGCCTCCAGCGACGCCGAAAGCGACGCCGAAAGCGACGCCGAGAGCGACGATTCCCCAGTCCACTGGAGCACCGAGAGCTTGCGCCAGGTAGCCAAGCCCTGGGGCTGTGATCAAGACCAGCAGCAAGCTTTGTAGGACCAGGGAACGCACGACCGGATCCCTTTGCAACACAACTCGAAGCGCTTTACCACCCTGTGCTTCATGCGAGCCCGGCTGCCCGAATTTTTCCAAATACCACCGCAAAGCCTGGGGAAAGAAGAACACCCAATACAGCAACACCAATCCATCCCAAGGATTCCACCAGCGCAGCGGCTTCTTCCGTTTCGGTGCCAGATCCAGGCGTGGGACCGTGGAAGCGTTCACAACAGATGGTCCATGTCGGTCTGGTACGCCGTGCGCCAATCCAACGCTGGATCCAGCAGTGCCGCATACCGGTGATAGGCGGCCCGTTGCAGACGGAAGGGGTGGCGGTCGGTCATGGCCATCAGTGCTGTGATCATCGATGCGTCGAAATTCCGTGCCTGCGGTGCCCAGGGGTGATCGAGCAACTGCCGGGCTTCCGCTTCTGGCAAGGGGGTCAATTGGAAAGGCGGAAGAAAGCCGTAGGCATCGGAGCCCTTGCCATCGTCGGGGAAGGCTTCGCGCAATGGCGAACGGGAGACCGTTACCATGCGCAGTCGACGATTTTTCTGGCAAATCGACCGGAATCGACGCAGGTCGTCGGCGTCGAGACAGCGACCCGGACCGGAGTCCACTTCGTCAAGAAGGATCCATGCTTCCCGCTGTAGGAGGTCTTTGCGCAGTACCCTCCAGGAAGCCCCATCCAATTTCAGTTCCTCCGCCAGGGTCTCGTAGAAATCGTCGTGATCCTCCAGGCCCTGCAAATCTAGCGGTCCCACCAAGGGTTCCCCCAATTTTCCCGCCAAGCGGTAGAGCAAGGAACTCTTGCCAATCTTTCCTGGGCCGATCAAAGCCACCGACCCCGCCTTGAGCATCGCCAGGAGGCGGTCCAACTCCTGCGTTCGACCGATGAAGCGCGCGGGATCGCGAATCGCCAAACTTTCCCCGAAGGGGTTCTCGCCATCGGGGTGGCTGGAAAGGCTCCCTGGCGTCGGCTTCTTCTGCCGCAATCGCTCGATCTGGGTTCTGAGGTGCTTCCGGAGTTCCAGGAAGAGCGCTTTCCGATCACCCGGATCCTTATAGTCCTGCTCCAAAGTCTGGCCACCGCGAGGTAAGAAGTGGGTGCTGGCCAACCAGTCATGGCGTTCCCACTCACACGCGGACAAGATCACCGGCAAGACGGTCACTCGCTTTTCCAGGAGTCTCCGGATCTCTTGATGCTTGATGTATTTTGAGTCGAGAAACGCCTGGCTCACCAGGACCAGCGCCAGATCCGAGCACGCCAATTCCTTCTGGATGACTGCATCCCAATCATCCCCAGCGACCAATTCTTTATCCGTCCAGAACTCCACCCCCTCCTCTTCCAGGCCCCGCAAGAAGCCCAGCAGCGAATCCTTGGCGAGGTACTCCGGTTCCTGGTGGCTGTAGCTGACAAAAACTCTCATCAACCCTCCGAATCAAAAACTTCTCTCTGGTGTTTGGCAACTTCGGCATTCTCTCACACGGCGTTTCAACGATCCCTACAAACTCCCCGGCGCCACCACCCACTCCACCGTCTGCCCGGTGACCGCGGCGATGCGGTCGAAGTCCCGGTCGTAGTGCAGCACGATCAGTCCGGCGGCTTCGGCGGCGGCGGCGATCAGCAGATCGGGGATGGGTAGGCGGTGTTGACTGCGATGGGCGAGTTGGGCCTGGACGTCGATGGCGCGTTGGAAGATCGCTTCGGTCATGGGGACGGCGTCGTAAGCGAGGCGGCGGCGCTGGCGGATCTTTTCGTGTTCTTGGGCATTGCGCGCGCTGTACAGGACTTCCAGGTCGATGAGGCTACAGGTGGCAGCCTGGCCAGCTTCCAGGATGGGGGCCAGCCGGGCGCGCACCGATTCCAGGGGCATGCGGGCCAGGGCGCTCTTGTCGATCAGGTAGCGGGCTCTCACTGGGCGGGCCTTCAGGCGCGCCAGGCCCCGGCCATGACCACCGGGTCCGCCAGGTCCATGCCGTGGAGGGTGGTCAGCGCGGCGATTTCTTCCTGCCTTGCTCGCGCCCGTAGAATCTCCCGAAAGGCCGCGTCGATGGTGGCCTTGATGGTGTCGGTGGATAAGGTTTCCTGCACCGCATGGAGAAGGATTTCGTCGATTTCTACGCTGGTCTTTCGCAAGCCCATGGGATACCTCCTGGTTATACGAAAGGATATCACGAGAGCTTGCATTTAGATATCCAGGGACGAGCCACCGACCGTCTTGTCTCGCCGATGGGTTCCCGGTAGACTGGTCAATAGTTCTAGAACAAAAACTTACGATATTATCGATATCAATGTGAGGCGTAATGAAGGACGCTGGGCGAGAGGCGGTCTCCGGCGAGGACATCACCGGCCTGCTCCAGGCCTGGAGCGGTGGGGATGGCGCGGCGTTGGAGGCGTTGATGCCTCTGGTCTACGACCGCCTGCGACGGCTCGCGGCCGGCTTCCTGCGCCAGGAGCGGGCCGGGCACACCTTGCAGACCCGGGCCCTGGTCAACGAGGCCTACCTGGTCCTGGTGGATCAGACCCGCGTGCAGTGGCAGGACCGCGCGCATTTCTTTGCCCTGGCGGGGCGGATGATGCGGCGCATCCTGATCGACCATGCCCGGCGCAAGAAGTACCAGAAACGGGGGGGCGAGTGGCAACGGCTGCCGGAGGAGGCGCTGGCGGCGCTCGCCACGGAGCTTCCGGACCCCGATCTCATCGCCCTGGATGACGCCATGGAGGCGCTGGAGCGGGAGCAGCCGGAGCTGGTGCGGATCGTCGAGATGCGCTTCTTCGGTGGTCTGAATGTCGAGGAGATGGTGGCCGTGACCGGGCTCTCCAGCACCTCTCTGAACCGCCGGTGGCGGATGGCGCGGGCCTGGTTGCGGCGGGAACTCCGCGGGGGAGGGGACGGGGCGTGACCGATCCCTCGGGCTTTTCGCGCGCAACGGGGAGAAGGCATTCCCTCGGGCGGGTAAGGAGGCGCGGCATGGACAAGGAGCGGTGGGATCGGATCGAGGAAATCTTTGGCGGCGCGCTGGACCTGGTTGGGGCAACCCGCCGACAGTACCTGGACGCAGCCTGCGGGGAGGATGCGGCCCTGCGCCAGGAGGTGGAGGCCCTCCTGGCGGAGGACGATGCTTCGGGAGAGTTCCTCGACGCGCCGCTGATCCCGCCGCCTCGATCTGTCGCCGATGGGTTACCGCTGGATACCGGGGGGACGGCGGTTTCGAGCGAGGATCCGGCCCTGGGTCGTCGCATCGGGCCTTACCGGTTGCTCGCCCGGCTGGGGGAGGGGGGGATGGGGGTGGTCTATCGGGCGGAGCGCGATGACGGTACGTTCCAGCAGCAGGTCGCGATCAAACTCCTGCGGGGTGTCTTCTCAAGTTCCGCGGTGCGCCGCTTCGAAGCGGAACGGCAGATCCTCGCGGGGTTGCACCATCCCCATATCGCCCATCTGCTGGACGGTGGCACCACCGACGAGGGCCAGCCCTACGTGGTCATGGAACTGGTGGACGGGGTACCCATCGATGCCTGGTGCGCGGCGCGGCCCCGAGAACCCGAGCGCCCCGTGGATCTGATCCTCAAAGTCTGTCAGGCGGTGGCCACGGCCCACCGCAACCTCATCGTCCACCGGGACCTCAAGCCCTCGAACATCCTGGTCACGGCGGACGGCACGCCGAAGCTGCTGGATTTTGGCATCGCCAAGGCGCTGGACCCCGAAGGTCTGGGATTGGAGGGGGAGACCACCCACAGCTGGCATCGGCTGCTGACCCCGTCCTATGCCAGTCCGGAACAGTTGCGCGGTGACCGGGTCACGGTGGCGACGGATGTCTACCTCCTGGGCATTCTGCTCTATCGATTACTGAGCGGCCGCTTGCCTTACGCGGTGAAAGGGCGCAGCCTCAAGGAAGTGGAGCGACTGGTGCAAGAGACGCCATCGCCCACGGGGGTGCACCGGGAACTGGACGCCATCCTCCTGAAGTGCCTGCGGCCCGAACCGGAGGCCCGTTACGCCTCCGTGGAGCAGTTGGCGGACGACCTGCGACGGTATCGGGACGGCTTGCCGGTGCTGGCGATGCAGGGGAACCGGCGGTACCGGGCCGGCAAGTTCTTGCGCCGCCACTGGGCGCCGGTCAGTGTGGCCGGTGGTTTGGTGGTGCTGCTGCTGGCCTTTGGGATGGTTCAACAGCATCAGGCGCGGGTGGTGGTGGCGGCTTATGGTGACCTGAAAGCGGTGGAGGATGCGCTGGTCGGTGTCTTCTCCGCAGCGGCCCCCGGGGAGGCCCCGGGGGAGCAGCAAATCCTCGTCCGTACGGTGAAGCAGTGGGCGGTCAACCTGGATGACACCTTGCAGGGGCAAGCCCGATCGAAGGCGCGCGTGCGAGCCGTCTTCGGGCGCATCTTGCTGAAGCGTGACCAGTTGGACGGCGCGCAGCAAGAACTACAAGAAGCGTTGCGCATCGTGCGGGAGGAGGTACCCCAGCCTGACCGGAACCTGCGTGTCGCGGTGCTTCAGGCGGAGAGCGACCTGGCGCTGGTGTCCTTCCTCCGGGCTAAAACGGAGCAGGAGGCTATGGCGGCGGAAGCGCAGGCTCGGGATGTCCTGGACCGGGGGCGCCGGGGACTGCGCAGCAGCGATCCGGAGTTCCTGGAGATTCTTAGCAACCTGGCGCTGATCTACTGCTGGGAGAAGAACCTGGATGCCCTGGCGCCCCTTACGGATGAGGTCATCGCCCTGGCCCGAGAGCAGGGGCAATCCGTTTCGCTGACCGTCGGCGCGGCGTTGGCCCAGCAGGCTCTGGTGCTCAAGAACACCGCGAAGGACTTCGAACGGTCGAAAGCGCTGTATCGGGATGCCCTGGCCATCTTCCTGCGGCTGGTTGGTGAGCTGCATCCGGAGGTGGCCAACGTGTACAACCAGCTGGGTCTGATCGCCCTGGAGGAGGGCGACCTGGCCACGGCGGCGGACCTGCACACACAGGCCCTATCCATCCGGGAGCGTCTCTACCCGGAGGGCGTCCATATCGAGATCGGCCAAAGCCACAAGCATCTGGCCAACGTGGCACGGGAGCAAGGGGATTTTCCCCAGGCCGAGCTCCATTTGCGGGAGGCGATCCGCATCTATCAGGCGGCACCGGGGCGAGGGCCCGACTACAGCACAACCGGGGAGTACCAGGTTCTACTGGCGGAGATATTCCTTCTCCGGGGGGATGAGGCAGCTGCGGAAAGAGTCCTGCGGGTGGAGATTCCCAGCGCGTGGTGGGAGAAACGCAAGCCAACCAGCCTACTGCGCGCCTGGGCCGAGGGTGTACTGGGGCAGTCCCTGGCCCTCCAGGGGAAGGTAGACCAGGCCAGGCCCCTGCTGGAGCGCGCCGGGCGGATTCTGGCCGCCGATTCCGAGGATTACGAGCGGGAAAACGGGTTGGTGCAGGGTTGGCTCCAGGCGGTCCAGGGCTGACGCAGCGCGGCCCTCCGCGGGATGGCTGGTCGATTTGCTGTCCACTTCCCGCGTGTCGGATCAGGAAAGCCCGCTCCGGGCTATCCACGAAAACCTGATCGGAAGGAGTAGTGAACCATGGTTCGAACAAGGGGAGTTCTTGGATTGATCGTATTGTTTCTGGCAGTGCTCGTCGCCGATGCCAACGCACAAACCGCCACGTTCCAGCAGGGGTATGGTGTCGGATGCGATCTAGGGGCGACGGAGACCTACTATCAAGAGAACTATCAACTCTTCCTCGCAACCCTCACCCTCGCGCAAGGCGCCGGGGAGCAGAACTACTACGAGGGTGTCCTGGAAGGGTATTGGGACTGTCGCATGCAACCGACGGCCGCTGAAGGGCCGGGAGTGGGGACGATCTGTAACATCGACGGCTGTGTATCCGTCGCGGGGCGGCGAGTGGCCACCGAGGCTGTCGTGACCGGTCTTCCGGCCATCGGTCCTGGCCAGTGGGAATCGAGTACCCTTGGGGGCTCAGCCGACACCTGCCAGAATGGTCTTGTGTGCGCGGAGTTCAAGACCCTCGACGGGCAATCCACCGCGATGGCGCCCTGCTGCATTGCCCCGGAGAATCTGGGGTCGGACAATCCTTACGATTGCATCCAGCTCTACCAACCGGCGGTCAGCAATCGGGACGAACCCAAGGAATAGAACGCTGCGGCCAGATCGATGGGGGGCGAGCGGCGTGAGCCCTGTTCCGCGCGGCCAGGCCCGGGGATGAAGGAGTGGCGCTCTCGGAGTGGGGCACCCGGCGTCTGCCTTGCTCAACAGCCCGTGGCGAAAGTCACCCGCCCGTGAGAGCGAAGAATCTTCGCTCAGATCAAGGCGGAGAATCGCAGCATATCCGCGATCTTGCGAGATTCTCCAACGCCGATCTGGCTGAAAAGGCCCGCTCGGAGCGCGCCGCGAGGTTTGCCACGGGCTGCCAAGGTTTTCTGGCCGATTCCTGAACCTTTCCTCGCGTGTCGCATCAGGAAGGCCCATGCGGGGTCATCCCACAAGACATGCTGAAGGAGGAAGTCGAGATGTGGAAATTCGTTTTCGTGGCACTCATGCTGACCGTTGCCATCGCCGTGCCCGCCCTCGCGGAGGAGGCCCCCGAGGTGAGCGCGGAGCCGGAAGTCACCCTGGATTTCGCTGCCCTGTCGCAGGATCAGGTCGATCTATCGACCCAGTGCAGCGCCACGGTGGACTGTAAGGATGGTACGTCGATCACCTGTACTTCGTGCGAAACCGGCGCCCAAGCGTGCAACGCCACGCCGAGGGACTGCTCCCTTGGTAGCCGGGGTTCGGTCAGTTGCAAGGTGGGACCCTTCATGGTGACCACGGTGTGTGACGAACCTTGCCCGCCCACCTACTGTCCCGATGAGCCCGAGTGCCACTATCAGTACCACTTCGCCACCGGCTGCTGCGAGCCCAACGATCCCACCCCGGGCTACTACTGTCCGCAGGTCTGCGAGTAGACGGAGGCCCTTTCCCGCGGGCAGGAAATGCCTGCCCGCGGATGGCCCCGGGGCGCGACCCGGGCGGTGCGATACGATCAGGGGCATGACCCCGGATCCTGAAGCAACCCTCCGCCGCCATCTGGAAGCCCGCGATGATCTGGCCGCGGCCTGGCTCTTCGGCAGTCAGGCCCGGGGCACGGCGGGTCCGGAGAGCGACCTGGATGTCGGCGTGCTCTTCCTGGAGGATCCACCCCGGACGCTGGAAGGGCTGCACCTGGACCTCCAGGACGACCTGCGGGGGGCTTTGGGGCGACCCGTGGATCTGGTGGTGATGAATCGGGCCCCGGCGGATCTGGTGCACCGGGTGCTGCGGGATGGCATCTTGTTGGTGGAGCGGGATCGTTCCCGCCGGGTCCGATTCGAGGTCAAAAAACGGGCGGAGTACTTCGACCTCCTACCCATCCTTGAGCAGTACCGCCGGTGGAAACCCAGGGGCAGCTGAGCTGGTATACAATCCCCGCCGATATGGCCAAACCACTGACGTACAACTCGACCCTGGTGGCCCGGGAGGATCTGACTTCCGCCCTCGCCATCTTCAAAGTAAAACCCGATGAACCCTTCACCGGGGAGCCTCGCTTCTTGCCGGGCCAGTACACGGTGCTGGGGCTCAACAACGAGGCGCAGGTGGAGTTGGGCTCGGTGCGCCGCCCCATGTCCATCGTCTCGGCGCCGGAAGAGGATGACGTGCTGGAGTTCTACATCCGCTACGTCAACCACCCGGAATCGGACAACCCCCTGACCCACCTGCTGTGGAAGACGAAGGCCGGGGACCGCATCTACTCCGGGCCGAAGATCACCGGGCATTTCACCCTGGAGCATTGCCTCGGCGCCGACGACCCGCGCTTGAAAATCTGCGTGGCGGCGGGCACGGGATTGGCACCGTTTATCAGCATGGTGCGCAGCCGCGTGCTCCGGGATCCCAAGGCGGATCTCTCCGATTTCCTGATCCTCCACGGTGCGTCGTACCCCGCGGATATTGGGTATGTCGAAGAGTTGAAGCGCCTTCAGGCGGAAAACGGCCTGCACTACCGCGCCAGCATCAGCCGCCCCAAGGAAGCCCCGGAGTGGACGGGGGATACCGGGCGGGTCGAGGACTACTTCAAGGCGGGGCGCCTGGAAGACCTGGAACAGGGCGTGGGGATGGCGGTGGGCGAGTTGACCCCGGCGCGGGCGGCGGTGCTGATTTGCGGTCTCCAGGGCACCATCGGCCAGACCATCGTGCGGCTGATGCCCCGGGGCTTCATTCCGGACAACAAGAAGATCCGGGCGGCGCTGGAAGTGCCGGAGAATCTGCCCGCGGGCCTCTTCTTCGAGCAGTATGACTCGACCCCGGTGATCGATCTCAACGATCCCCACCTGGTGGCCACCCTCAAAGAGCAGTTGCACGCCACGTTGTCGGCGGGTTGAGCCCCCATCGACGCTGACGAGGAGCCCGCCCAGGGGGCGGAGAATGGTAGGCTTGACCGCCATGGGCCGTGCCGCGAAACGTAAGAAAGATGCTCCCTCGAAGGGTCCTTCGGGTACCTCTCCCAGCCCGCCGAGGGGGGCAGCCCGGCGGGATTCCAGTGAGCGCCGGGATCTCACCGCGTGGTGGATCGCCGCCGTCCTGGCGGTGGTGACCTTCCTGGTCTACCTCCCGACGCTCGATGCCGACTTCATCGATTTCGATGACCAGGCGTATGTGCAGGATAACCGGATGGTCCACCGGGGGCTGACGGCGGATGGTTTTCGATGGGCCTTCACGACCTTCGAGGCCAGCAACTGGCACCCCCTGACCTGGCTCTCCCACATGGCGGATGTGGAACTCTTCGGCCTCGATGCGGGGGCGCAGCACCGCACCAATGTGCTGCTGCACATCGGCAGCACCCTGCTGTTGTTTTTCCTCGGACGGCGTTTGATGGGGGGGGCTTTGGGTCTGTGGGGGGCGGCGCTGGTGGCGGCGCTCTTCGCTCTGCATCCGGCCCATGTGGAGTCGGTGGCCTGGGTCTCGGAACGGAAGGATGTGCTGAGCACTTTCCTGGGGCTCCTCGCCCTGGGGCAGTATCTACGCTATGTCGAGCGGCCCGGGGTGGGACGCTACCTGGGGCTGGTGGGGCTTTTCGCTCTGAGCCTGTTGGCCAAGCCGATGCTGGTGACGCTGCCCTTCGTGCTGCTGCTCCTGGACTTTTGGCCGTTGCGCCGTTTCGAGACGATTTCGGTGCCGCGCTGCGCGGTGGAGAAGCTCCCCCTGTTGGCCCTGAGTGCTGCCTCTAGCTATGTCACGGTGCTGGCCCAGAAGGCGGGCGGCGCCGTGGCACCCTACGAACAGTTGGGCTTGTTGGAACGCGTCGCCAACAGCACGGTGGCCTACGCCGCGTATCTGGGGAAACTGGTCTGGCCGACGAATCTGGCCCTCTACTATCCCCGCCTGGAGAGCCCCGGTGCGCTGGCGGTGCTCCTCTCTGCGGTACTGCTGTTGGCCTTCACTTTCGGGTGCTGGCGGCAGCGGCGGGCCCGACCGTACCTGGCGGTGGGCTGGCTCTGGTATCTGGGCACCCTGGTGCCGGTCGTCGGTCTGGTGCAAGTGGGGGGGCAGGCCATGGCGGACCGCTACACCTATGTGCCGTGGATCGGTCTTTACTTCATCGTGGCCCTGGCGGCGACGGAGTGGGCTGGACGGTCTCGGGAGCGGCAGCAGACGGTGGTCGGCGCGGCGGCGGTGGTGCTCCTGGTGCTGGCGGTGCTGACCTACCGCCAGGGGCAGCGCTGGGAGAACAGCGAAGCGATCTTCAGCCACTCCATCGCGGTGACCGAAGACAACTACCTGATGCACAACAACCTGGGCGGAGTGCTCATCGACCAGGGGCGCTTCGCCGAGGCGCGACCGCACCTGGAGGCGGCGGTGCGCATCACCCCCGCCTACGCCGAGGCCCAGACCAATCTGGGGGTGGTGCTGGCCCACGAGGGAGACTTCCCCGGCGCCATCGCGCGCTACCGAGAGGCGATCCGTCTCGATCCCACCCGCCCCATGGCCTACAACAACCTGGCCAGCGCCCTGGCCCAGGCGGGGCAGCCGGAGGAGGCGCTGGAGCCTCTGGGACAATCCCTCGCCTTGCAGCCGGATCAGGTGGAAGCGCGCAACAATCTGGGCAACGTCCTGGCCTCCCTGGGGCGACCGGAGGAAGCCCTGGTGGAGTACCAGCGCGCTCTGGACCTGGACCCGCGCTACGCCAACGGCCACGCCAACCGGGCCAACGCCCTGAGGCTCCTGGAACGCCGGGAAGAGGCCCGCCAGAGCTATGAGCGCGCCCTGGAATTGAACCCGGCCCACCTGGAGGCGCGAGTGAATTTGGCAGCGCTGCTGCTGGAGGAGGGCGACCCGGTAGGGGCCACGACGCAACTGAACCAGGCCCTGGCCCAGAATCCCAACATCCCCCAGGCCCACTACCTGCTGGCTCTGGCCCTCGCCCAGAGCGGCGACCGGGAGGGCGTGGTGCGGGAGTTCCACATCCTGGAGCGGCTGGCGCCACCGCTAGCCCAGCAGTTGCAGCAGATCCTGACGGGGGAGTGACGGCCCCGCGCCGTCCCCTTCAACGGCCGCCGCCCGCCTCGCCCTGGCGG
>Ga0055474_10000312_pt1 | contig 11054 bp, 15 predicted proteins | sample Muzzi_PWA_D1_FD_57680 | JGI IMG/M metagenome (GOLD analysis project Ga0055474, IMG submission 57680) | Wetland microbial communities from San Francisco Bay, California, USA, that impact long-term carbon sequestration - Muzzi_PWA_D1 | ecosystem: Environmental > Aquatic > Marine > Wetlands ... | reverse complement strand
GATGTCGAGTTTCCTCGGCGATGCCGAAGAAACTCGACACTCGAGGTTGGCCGCTCAGTCCCCGTCTCCCCGCGGCTCGGCGAACTCGTCCGGGCCCGGGTCCTCCCCCGCCGCCACGAGCCGCAGCCGCGCGGCGTAGTGGCGCCAGCCGTGACCGTGTTTCTCGGCAACCTCGGCGCTGGACAGCCCGTGGTGCAGCAACCTCAGGTGGGTACCGTCGCCGTCCGGCGCAAGGAGCACCTCGACCGTGGTCGAGCCCGGCTTGGTGACCGAGTCCTCGCCCTCCCAGCCCCAGCTGAGGACGATCCGCCGCGGCCGGTCGAGCACCTGGTAGGCGCCGCTGGCGATTGCCTCGTCGTTGATCTCGGTGCGGAAGGCGCCGCCCGGCCGCGGATCGAGCTCTGCGCGCCGGCCCATCCACTGGACCATCAGGCGCGGGTCGGTGAAGAAATCGAAAACCGTCTCAGGGCTTGCGGCGATCCGAACCTCGACCTCCACCGCGTCCACCGTCTCTGCGTTTGCCACCTTTGCTCCTCCTTTGCTGCTCCAGCTCGGCGGCCAGCCTCAGCCGCTCGAGGCGATCGGTCCAGAACCCATCCATGAAGTCGCGCAGCCCGGCCAGCCCCTCGGGCCGGGCGCGATAGAGGCGGCTCGTCCCGTCTCGCCGCTCACCCAGCAGGCCCGCCTCTCGCAGCACCGCCAGGTGCTGGGAGACGGCGGGTCGGGAAATCTTGAAGTTGGCGGCGATCTCGCCGGCGCTGAGCTCGCCGTCGCGGGTCAGCGAGAGGATCTCGCGCCGGTGCGGCTCGGCGATCGCCCGCGCCACCAGGTCGATGCTCCGCTCGTCGCGCTCCGCCTTCACGCCCCTTATTAAAGCAGATACTTACGTAAGTAGCTGCTTATATTGCTCGGGCGCCGACCTCCGACTCGCCGGACCTGAAGGCCGACGCCCGATCCTCGGACCTATCCCAGTGCGGCCCGAAGCTCTGAGACCTGCCGCTGGAAACGCCGGTGAGCGGCCGCGCTCGACGAGGTCGCCCCGCCCTGGCTGTTGCGAGCGCAGATCGCTTCGACAGTCGGTTCGAGCACGATCCCGGTTTCGTTGACGAAGGCGCCGCCGACGAACGAGCCGTAGGACAGAACGAAACCTCCTCCGACTAGGTGCTCGGATAGGAATCCGGCGACCCTAGTAGGAAACCTGTGCATTTGTAGGAATCTCACCAATACCGGTGTGTTGTGCCGGTATCACTCGCCCATCGCCTTGATCACCACCCGCTTCGGGCGGCGGCCATCGAACTCGCAGTAGAAGACCTGCTGCCAGGGGCCGAGGTCGAGCCGGCCGGCGGTGACGGGGACGATCGCCTGGTGGTGGACGAGGAGGTTCTTGAGGTGGGCGTCGCCGTTGTCCTCGCCGCCCCGGTGGTGGCGGTAGTCGCCGCCCTCCGGCAGCAGCTCGGCGGCGACCTCGCCGCTGGCCGGCGCCCAGCTCGGCGGCGCCACTTTGTCGAGCCACTCCATCACGTCCTCGTGCAGCCCCGGCTCGTCGTCGTTGACCCAGATCCCCGCGGTGATGTGCATCGCCGAGGCCAGCACCATGCCCTCCGCGATCCCGGCCTCGTCGACCGTCGCCTGTACGTCCTCGGTGATCCGGATCAGCTCACGCCGCTCGGGCGTCTCGAAGGTGAGGTGTTTGGTGGCGGTCTTCATCGGGCCTCCTCGGTCATTCGGGGCTGGCACTGCAGATCTCGAAACCGATCTCTTGGGCGATTTCGTGACGCGAACCTTGGCCGTTGTCGCGCGCTTCACGCGCTTGCAGGTAGGCGGCGGCGTCTTCCTCCTTCGCCGCGCTCAACGCCTGTTCGTCGAAGCGTTTGACGTCTTCCTGGGACTCGACGTACTTGGCGTACTCGGCTTCGATCCCTGCGGGGGGCACCAGTTGGCGGAACCTGCGTACCGCCGGAGTGGAGATTCCAACCAGTGCTTCCGAGTACGAAACGCTGGGCTCTTCCTCGCGCTTGACCGCGTCCGGAAATTCGTCGCGGACCGTCCGGAAGGTGTCCTGGCTGTCCTGGCAGATTGCATCGGCCTGCGCGATCAACTCCTGCCGCGTCAGCGGTTCCGGCTCCTGCCTCGCCTGCGTCTCGGTCCGTTCCGTGCCGGTCGCCGCGCCGCCCCCTCCTCCGTCGCCGCCGCCGCTGGCCAGCACCACCGCGACCACGGCGGTGACCGCCAGCGCCGCCAGTCCGCCGCCGAGCAGGGCCCGCCTCCGCCCGCTGCCACCCGCTGCCGCCCGCTCGTCCTCGCGCGGCAGCTGACGGGTCGCGGCGGCGCGCCGGGCGGGCTCGCTCGCCACCGTCGCCGCGGACTCGGTCGGGCTGACGGTCTCGGTCTCGCGGGTCGCCGCCGCCCCGGTCGCCACGGTCCGCTCCGGCACCGTCACATCGGCGCCGCTCAGCGCCGCCGCCGCGCTCCGGCCGAGGTCGCCTGCGGACGGGTAGCGGTCGCCGGGCTGCTTCGACATCGCCCGCGCGACGACGTCGTCCAGCGCCATCGAGACTCCCGGCGCCAGCAGCGAGGGCGCCGGCGGCGGGTCGTGGAGGTGGGCGTAGAGGCGGGCCGCCTCGGCCTCGCGGGGAAAGGGGACCTCGCCGGTCAGCAGCTTGTAGAGGAGGCAGCCGAGCGCGTAAACGTCGGCGCGGGCATCGACCTCGCCGCCGGAGATCTGCTCCGGGGCGACGTAGTCGAGGGTGCCGACGAAGCGCCCGGTCTGGGTCAGGCCGGTGTTGGTGGCGACGTTGCGGGCGACCCCGAAGTCGGTGATGTAGGCGTGCTCGGCACCCTCGCCGCCGCCGAGCAGGACGTTGGCGGGCTTGACGTCGCGGTGGACCAGGCCGGCGGCGTGGATCGCGTCCAGCCCGTTGCCGATCTGGGCGATCAGCTCGATCGCGGCCGCCGGCTCCAGCCGCCGCTCGCGGGCCAGCCGCCGGCCCAGATCGGAGCCGGCGACGAAGCGCATCGCGATGAACGGCACGCCGCCCTCCTCGCCGGCGGCGTAGATCGGGACCACGTTGGGGTGCTCGATCGAGGCGGCGATCCTCGACTCCTCGGCGAAGCGGCGGGCGAAGACCTCGTCGGCGGCCGCTTCGGGCAGGATCAGCTTCAGCGCCACCCGCCGCTCCAGGCCCGGCTCGAGCGCCAGGTAGAGGATCCCCATCCCGCCCCGGCCGAGCTGGCGCTCGATCCGGTAGCCGGCGAACTCGTCGCCGGCCTCGAGCTCGGCCCAGCCGTGACCCTCCGCCATGCCCGAACCCTAGAGCCCCGCCCCGCAATTCATCGCGTGGTTCCTTTTTGACGCTATGCGTCAAAAAGGAACCACGCGATTGCTTCGCGGATTGCTTCGGGGGCGCCCCATCGAGGTATGCGGCGGGCCACCGATTCGGCACCGTGACCGAGGTGAGACGGTCGACCGGTGAGCGGCGCTCGCACCACCTCACTTCCCCAGGGGCACGTCGTCGTCCTCGGCGGCGGGTTCGGGGGCCTTGAGACCGCTTTCGACCTGCGGCTACAGGTCGGCGAGCGGGCCCGGATCACGCTCGTCTCCGACAGCGACCACTTCCTCTTCAAACCGAACTCGATCTACGTGCCGTTCGGCCTCGACCCCGAGAAGCTGAAGGTTCCGCTCGCCAAGCCGGCGGCCCGCAAGGGGATCGAGCTGATCCGCGGCCGCGCCGAAGGGGTCGACCCCGGAGCGCAAACCGTCGACGTCGACGGGCGCGCCATCCCCTACGACTTCCTGGTCCTCGCCACCGGCGCCGCGATGCGCCCCGAGGAGGTCCCGGGTCTCGCCGAGCACGCGCTCACCCCCTGGACCCCGGTCGAGATGCTGCAGCTGCGCGCCGGCTTCCAGGGCCTGCTCGACGCCGCCGGGTCCGGACAGCGGCGTCGCGTCCTCTTCCTCGTCCCGCCCGCCAACAAATGCGCCGGCCCGCTGTACGAGATCGTCCTGATGCTGGACACCTGGCTGCGGCGGGCCGGCGCCCGCGAGAGCGCCGAGATCGTCTGGTCCACCTTCGAGGACTCCTACATCCAGGCCTTCGGCCCGCGCCTCCACGACGTCGCCGCCGCGGAGTTCGAGCGGCGCGGGATCGAGGCTCACGCCGGCTGGCCGGTCGACCGGGTCGAGCCCGACTCCGTCTCCTACGCGAACGGCGAGCAGCTTCCCTACGACCTGCTCGTCGCCTTCCCGCCCTACGTCGCCGCGACCCCGTTCGCGGGGCTGCGCAGCGATGAGCGCGGTTTCCTCGCCACCGAGCCGGAGAGCCGCCGACTGGTCGAGCACCCGGAGGTCTTCGCGGTCGGCGACGCCGGCGACTTCCCGGTCAAGCAGGCCTTCCTCGCCTTCCTGCAGGCCGACGCCGCCGCCTCCCACCTCGCCGCCGAGCTGGTCGGGGGCGAGCCGGCGGTCGGCTTCGACCCGGTCAGCATGTGCGTGATGGAGCAGTTCGACAAGGCGACCTTCGCCCAGGTCCCGCTGCGCCTCACCGGCGACCCCGAGCACCCGGTCGAGGTACGCCCCGACGCCGACGGCGACTACCGGGTCGGCTCCTCGAAGGCGTGGCGCGCGGGCAAGAAGATGCTCGGCCTCTCGGTCCCCTGGCGCTTCAGCCGCGGCGAGCCGTTCCATGGCGGCAACTTCTGGCGCGGCATGGACGCCGGGCTGCGGGCGATGTCGGGACTGCTCGCTCGGTAGCCGGGCTCAACCGGCGCACAACCTTCCAGGCACGGTCGCGGTCCTAGACTGGAATTGCCGATGTGGCGCCACCCATTCAAGGTCGCAGTGATCCTCGTCTTGGCCGCGCTCGCGACGCTGGCCGCACCGGCACCGGCCGAGCGCGCCCGGGTCGGCAAGGTGCTGGTCAGCCTCGACGGCGACTTCTCCCCCCACGCCCTGCCGCGCAGCCGCGAGGTCCCGATCACGGTCCGGTTCGACGGCGCGATCGCGACCACCGACGGCTCGCACCCTCCCGCCTTGCGACGGCTCGAGATCGCGCTCAACCGCAACGGCGCCTACTCGGCGGCCGGGCTGCCGCGCTGCCGCAGCGGCGTCCTGCAGTCGACGACCAGCCGGGCGGCGCTGCGGCGCTGCCGCCGCGCGCTGGTCGGCAAGGGCAGCTTCCGGGCCGCGATCGAGTCGGAGCCGGCCGCGGTGCCGGTCCGGGGCCGGCTGCTCGTCTTCAACAGCCGCCGCCGCGGCCGACCGGCCCTCCTGCTCCACCTCAACGCCTCGGTGCCGATCCAGGCCACCTTCGTCACGGCGCTGCAGTTGCGGCAACGGCCGCGCGGCACCTACGGCACGGTGCTCGCGACGAAGCTGCCACGGCTTGCCGGCGGGCTCGGCTCGATCACCGACGTCCACCTGCGGATCGGCCGCACCTACCGGCACCGCGGTCAGCGCCGCAGCCTTATCGCCGCCAGCTGCGCCGCACCGCCGGGCTTCTCGATCGCCCTCTTCCCCTTCGCCCGCGCCCGCTTCCGGTTCGCCGACGGCAAGCGGCTAGAGGTCCCTCTCACCCGCTCCTGCCGGGTCCGCTAACCGGGCGGCGTCGGTCGCGGTCGGGGCGGCCAGCGGCTGCTCGGGGTCGAGCCAGCGATTCGTCCCAAGCCGCCAGCCGGACGGCGTGGAAACCAGCTCGGTGAGCAGCTCGGCGAAGCGGAGCTCGGGGACCGCCTCGGCGCCGAACCCGAACAGCAGCTCGGGCGCCAGGCAGGCGTTGGCTTCCGCCCTGCCGCGGACCAGCCGGCGGTAGTCGTTGCGCTCCAGCTCGCCGCAGTGGGCGGCCAGCGCCGTGAGGATCTCCCGGAGCCGCCCGTCGCCGAACCCGGCGCCGAGGGTCGGCCGCTCGAGCGGCCCCCAGAGGCCCCACATCCACCAGCGCGGCGCCTCCCCGGCGCGCGACTCGAGCGCCCCCCGGGCCGCGGCGGCGACGACCTCGTGGGCGGGGTGGCGGTCGCGCGGCGAGGGCGAGACGACGACCGCCGGCTGGAGCTCGGCGACCGCGACGTCGACCTCCTTGCCGAGCACCAGCTCGAACCCGGCCCGCTCGCAGGCCTCGCGCAGCTCGGCCTCGCGCCGCCGCCTCTCCCCCGGCCGGCTGCCCAGCCCGCAGGCCAGGTTGACGACCCGCCAGCCGGCGTCGCGCAGCGCCATCAGCGTCGCCGGAGCGCCGATCAGCTCGTCGTCGGGATGCGGGGAGAGGTGCAGCGCTACGGGGCTCACAGGCCGAGGCCGCCGACCCCACGCTCGTTCCAGCCGAGGTGGTGGGCGAGCTCGTGGCGGAGCGTCTGCTCGACCTGGCGGGCGAGCAGCTCGGGGTCGTGGCCAAAGTCGCGTTCCAGCGTGTCGCGGTAGATCACGATCCGGTCCTCGAAGTTCTCGCGGGCGACGCCGTCGCCGAAGTACTCGCCATAGGCGTGGACCTCGGATCCGAGATCGGAGACGATCACCGGGACCCGCTCCAGCAGTTGCTGGAACTGCTCGGGCAGGGCGTCGATCGCGTCGGCGACCAGCGCCTCGACCCGGTCTTGCGGCGCCGGCTCGCCCGCTTGCCGCGGCTCGTCCGGTTCGGTCTGATTCACTGATTCAACGTTAAACCCCTACCCCACGGGAGCGCTCCATATGAACGAGGATCGATCGCCCGGCACCACCCCGCGGCGGACCCTGGCCGCGCTGCTCGCCATTGCCGCCCTGGTGCTCGGTGGCGCCGTCCTCGCCGGCTGCGGAGACGGCGACGGCAGCGTCAGCGACGAAATCCAGCAGGGCATCGAAGAGGGCGTCGAAAAGGCCCAGGAAGGCATCGAGACCGGCGCCGAAGAAGTGGAACAGGGCGTCGAAGAAGGAATCGAAAAGGCCAAGGAAGGCGCCGAAACCGGCAAGAAGGAAGCCGAAAAGGGGATCGAAGAAGGCAAGAAGCGAGCCGAAGAAGGCATCGAAAAGGGGCGCGAAGAGGCGGAAAGGTAGTCGCCCCAGGGCCTCCTCCTGACAGTTGGCCAGCCAGCCAGTAACATCGCGATTGGCGAGTTTGTGGCCGCATGGGCCACTAAGTCGCCAATCGCACCGCCGACCCGGGAGGAAGGATGAGCGGATACGAAGGGGACCTGAAGGACCTGCTGCTGATTGAGCGGGAGAACTGGCCCGAGGGCCCTCCCCACGACCTGTTCAAGCGGATGCGCAGCGAGTGCCCGGTGCACTGGACCTCGCACGTCCCCGAGTTCCCCGAATCGGCGGGGTTCTGGTCGATCACCACCGCCGACGACGTGCACGAGGTGAGCCGCGACTGGGAGACCTACTCCTCCGAAAAGGGCGGCATCGTGGCGATCACCGCGACCTTCCCGATGGAGCTGATGCGGGCGATGTTCATCGGCATGGACCCGCCCAAGCACGACCGGATCAAGGCGCTGTTCCAGGCCGGCTTCACGCCGAAGCGGATCGCCGCGCACGAGGAGGCGATCCGGGAGATCGTCACCTCCACCCTCGACGCCCTCGACGGTCGCGACAGCTGCGACCTGGTTGTCGACGTCGCCCAGCCCGCCGTCTCACGGGTGATCGGCAGCTTCATGGGCATCCCGCCCGAGGACGACGCGATTTGGGCCGAGCTGATGAACTCGGCGCTGGGGGCCAGCGACCCCGACCTCAACCCGGACGGGATCGAGGGCGTCCCGGAGAAGACGGTGCCGGAGATCTTCGCCCGCTGCTCCAAGATGATCGCCGAACGGCGCGAGAACCCGACCGACGACCTGACCAGCGTCCTCGTCCACGCCGAAGTCGAAGGCCAGAAGCTGGAGGAGCACGAGATCGTGATGGGCTTCTTCCTCCTGGTCGCCGCGGGCAACGACAGCACCAAGGCGACCTACTGCAGCGCGATGCGGGCGCTGATGGAAAACCCCGACCAGCGCCAGATCCTGCTCGACGACCCCTCGCTGGCGCCGAGCGCGGTCGAGGAGGCGCTGCGGATGTACCCGGCGTTCGCTCACTTCCGCCGCACCGCCACCCGCGACACCGAGCTGCACGGACAGCCGATCAAGGATGGCGACAAGGTGGTGATGTGGTACGCGTCCTCGAACCGCGACGAGACGCGCTACGAGGATCCCGACCGCTTCGACGTCCGCCGCAACCCAGAGCACCAGGCCTTCGGCGCCGGCGGCCGCCACTTCTGCCTGGGCACGGCGCTGGCCCGGCTGGAGCTGCGCATCCTGCTCGAGGAGACGCTCGCCCGCTACCCGGAGATGGAGATCGACGGCCGACCGGTCTTCGTCGAATCGGCCTTCATCAACCAGCTGAAAACGCTGCCGGTGCAACTGGGGCCACGCGCTGAGACTCGCTAGTACTTTGGAAAAATCTGAGCAATATAGCTAGGCTTCGGAGGTGATGGCTTGGCTAGCAGAGGCAGGGCGATCCGGCGCGGGTGCGCGCCTCGCGACGGCGCTGGCGGTGATCGCCGTCCTGGCGCTCCTCGCCGGCTGCGGAGACTCTCACGACAACGGTGAGGTGACGCTGACGATCGGAGCGCGGGCGACGACCGAAGAGGAAGTCCTCGGTCAGATCTACGTCCAGGCGCTGCGCGAGGCCGGGTACCGCGTGAAGGGGGAGCTCGGGATCGAAACCGACTACCGCGACGTGCCGCTGCGCGAACTGCGGGCCGGCGAGATCTCCGGCTACCCGGAGCACGTCGACGCGGTGCTGGAGCGTGAGCTCGACGTCTCCAATGCCGACCTGCCCAGCGACGCCGAGCAGGCCTACGACCTGGCCCGGACCGGCCTGGAGGAAGAGGGCCTGACGGCGTTCCCCCCCACCCCCTACAGCCTCAGCCGCCAGATCGCCTTCCTCAGGAAGACCGCCGAAAAGCACGACCTCGAGAAGATCTCCGACCTGCGCGGCAGCTCGGAGAAGATGACCCTGCACGGGTTCTCCGACTGCCACGTCAGCGCCGACTGCCTGGGCGGCATGGAAGACAAGTACGAGGTCTTCTTCGAATCGATCTCCTACATGTACTACCCGGAAGAACTCCGCCAGCGCTTCCAGTTCCTCGAGGACGGCGAATACGACGCGGTGACCGTCTACAGCACCGACGGCCGGCTGGCGGCCGAGGCCGACAAGTTCGTCGCGCTGGAAGAGGACAAGCACGTCTTCCGTGCCGGCAACGTGATCTTCGTGACCACCGAGGCCGTGGCCGAGGAAGCCGGGCCCGACTACGAGGAGACGATCGTCGCCGCTCAGGAGGGGCTCGACCTGGCGACGATCCGGCGGCTCGACGCAGAAGTGGACCTTGACGGCAAGAAGCCCCGGGCGGTCGCCGCCCGCTACCTGCGCGACACCGGCCTGGTCGAGTAGGGCCGCAACCGGTCCCGCTCAGCTCGCGGCGGGCGGCTGCGGGCACCTGTGGCGCCGGTACATCTCCGCCACCCAGTCGCCACCCGGACGCTGGCGCAGGGAGTCGAGGAACTCGCGAGCCGGGCTTGGCGGGTCCGCAACCGTCGGGTACGGGAACTCGGGAGGGCGGGCGACCGGATAGAAGAGCGCCGCCGCGGTCAGGTCGGCGACGGTGAAGGAGTCGCCGACCAGGTACCCGCCGGGCCCCATCTCCCGCTCCAGCCGGTCCATCGCGGCAAAGGTCCGCTCCCTACTCGCCTTCGCGGTCTCGGCGTCGATCTCCAGCGTCCGCCTGATCCCGACGCGCACCGCCGGGAAGATCGCCCTGACGAACGTCCGGGCGGCGAGTCGCTGCCCATCGGTGAACAGCGGGCGCGCCAGGTCCGGGTGGGACAACAGCTCGTGGTAGAGCGCGCGGCGGATGTGGGGGCCGAGCTGCTCGTCGAAGAACTCCTCGAGCTCGAGCGCCCGGCGGCGCTGCGCCTCGTCCCCCGGATAGAGAGGCGGCCGCGGCCAGCGTTCCTCGATCGCCGCGATGATCCGGGTCGAGTCGCCGGTCGAGTCGCCGTCCACGGTGAGCACCGGCGTGGTGAGGGTGTCGCCGGTGAGACGCTTGGCGACGATCCGGTGCATGCCGGGGAGCAGCGAGCGCCGCACGTGCGGGACCCGCTTGTGGTCCAGGGCCCACCGCACCTTCTCGTTGTAGTGGGAGAGCCGCAGCTGCCAGAGCACCGGGGTGTCGTGCTTCTCGCCTGACACGGTGACCACCGAGTCCTCAGCGCTCAGCCCTGACGATCTGGGCCGGCCCGCTCGACCTCGATCCGGATCAACACGCGCCGTTCGCGTTCCATCCGCGCCCGGTAGTCGTCCCAGTCGGGGTTTTCGTCCGGGAAGCGCTTGTAGTAGTCGATCAGCGGATCCATCGCCTCGGGCAACGAGAGCACATCGGCGGAGCCCTCGACGAAGAGCCACTGCCCGAAAAAGCCGTCGGTGAAGGCACACACCTGCGCCCAGGGATCGCGGCGGAGGTTGCGCACCTTGTAGGCGGTCTCCCTGCTCGAGATGACCGCTCGCCCCTCGGCGTCGGCGTTCACAAGCACCGGGCTCTGCTGCACGCCGCCGTCCGCCCGACGGGTGGCAAGGACACCCCGGTGATGCTCACGCAGGAAGGCACGCGCCTCGTCCAAATCCACAGTCCCAACTCTACCCCCACCGACCGCCTCTCCGGCGCGGCTGGGCACACTGAATTATCTAATCGGGCCTGGCGCCTTTCCCGCACTGGACCCGATCCGTTCCCCGCCGCAGAGGACCCGCCCGACATCAACCCCGCGGCGCTCGGGAAGGTGCCGACGGTGCCGACCAAGCTCGGCCATGGACGTGGGGCGCAGCCCTTGCCGGGTGCCAAAGGCAAGTCCGAGGACGGTGCTGTAGTCCGATCAGCTTGCCGGCGCCAGGAGCACCGATCTACCTCGATCCCCTAGGCCCACCCAAGCGAGTCACTGTCTTGGGCGTCCAGGGACTGGGCTCGAACCACCGGCCCAGATCTGGCTCTGGACCGGGGTTCGGAATGGGCGTTACTGGGCTCGAACCAGTGACCTCCAGCTTGTCGAGCTGGCGCTCTCCCAAC
>Ga0055474_10000311_pt1 | contig 11067 bp, 16 predicted proteins | sample Muzzi_PWA_D1_FD_57680 | JGI IMG/M metagenome (GOLD analysis project Ga0055474, IMG submission 57680) | Wetland microbial communities from San Francisco Bay, California, USA, that impact long-term carbon sequestration - Muzzi_PWA_D1 | ecosystem: Environmental > Aquatic > Marine > Wetlands ... | reverse complement strand
CTTGAGGAAGCGAGTGTGCGCCGTCCACGCATCCTGGATGACGGGGGTGGGGTCCGGATATTCAGGGACGGGATCGACGCGGAGAGGTTCGCTCATGCCGCACCGCCCTGCTGACTATCGCCAAAGACCGAGTGGGCGCGTAGTGCCTCCCAGGCGTTATCGACTTGCCACATCTGGGTGAATGTCTTGGCGGATCTACGACCCTTGAAGTTCTTCCCCTTCGTGATGTCCTGTAGCAAATCCTCCGCTGCCGACTGGTCGCCGCCGACCCGGGCCAGGATCTCCTTCGCCAGTTTCCCAGCGGCTTCCTTCACCCCTTCTTCTGCGACCTTCTCAGCCTTCCGCTCCGTACTGGAGCCGAAGCCGGAACCTTGAATGCAATCCTTGACATCCTTGCCGGTGCCGTCCCAATGGCGAGATAGCTCGGCCACTGGCACAGACTTGAATCCGGAGAGACTCTTGATGATCTTCGTCCTGAGCCCGGTCAGGACACACGACCGGACGTCCTCCAACCGGACCAGCTTGGAGGACCGCCTCGGGCCGCCCCCGACAAAACTTTCCGTGTTGGACCGCGCAAACCGAACGTCCGCCTCCACCCCCGTGACCTTGCAGGTTCCCGTGCCCCAGGCCACGAACTGCGTCTCGTTGCCCTCCTCCACTGCCTTGGGTTCGAAGCGCCCCTGGGGGTCCGTGGGCCGGATGTTGGAGATCTGGATGCCGTAGATCTGGGCCACCAACTCCGCCCCGGAGGCGTTCAGCGACGCGATCATCCGGCCATCCTCCGACCGGGACACCACGTAGTGCTCGGGAGCCGTGAACTTGATGGCTGTCTCTCGCAGGAGGCCGATGGCCTCCGAGCGGCGGGCGATCTGCTCCAGGTCGCCCGCCCACTCCAGGTCCAGGCGTACCGGTTGGGGCCGCTCGTCCGGCTTGACCAGGGCCAGGCGCCGGGGCGCTGCGTCCTCGGTGCCGGTGGCTCGTAGTTGTTGGGGTTCGCTCATGATTTATCTCCCTTCGGCGCCGTGCGCCGTATGGCGGGCCTGCTGTCGCCCGAGTTGAAATGGATTCGGCTTTGGGCCGGGACCTGGAACTGGTGATGCACCGGGCACCGCACCAACCCACGGGCATCGGGGCTGGCTTCGAAAACGCGACCGCAGACCGGGCAGGCGAACGCGCTCATGCCGCACGCTCCCCATGGAGCACTGCCTCGCGTTCCGCCGCGTAGCGGGTCAGCTCGACCCTCTGGCCATCGCATCGCTGGCACTGGACCCAGCTTTCCGGCGGACTGGTGCACGTCGCGAGGGCTCGGGTCGGGTCGGTAACCCAAAGGGAGCCCACGCCCTCGCACTGGCTGCACGTCACCTCGTCGGCGTTGGGGTCCTCCCCACACTCCGGGCAGGTCGTTGCCGTTACCGGGATCTCCCAGCCGCAAGCGGCGCAGGGGGCGTGGGGTTGATCGTCTTTTCGCATTGCATCCTCCTTCGTGGTTGACAGGTCAGACTATAACCACTAAAGTCTGTTTATGCAACTGAAAGTCGAATCGCGATCCACAGAGACAGAAGCTGTAACGCTCCGGCAAGCAGCCCAGGTGCTGAGGTTCAACTACGACTATCTCTGTCGATTGAAGAGGGAAGAAGCCAAGCAGGGGAATCCCTGGCCGCAGTCCATCGACGGTCGCCAGAGAGACGGGCTATTCCGAGTTCAGGAGATTCTGGAGTGGTCTATCCGGCGGAAGCAGCGGCTTGCTGGGCAAGGGGAGGGTAGACAAAGTGCATGAGGTCACCCAGGTCATCGCCCTTCCAGACCAGCAGTTGGATGAGTCTGGGGAAATCCGGGTTCTTGGCGGACCTTGCCCACCACCGGCTGAGGGTCTCAGAGGGGGCGGAGTCGTCCCACCCCAGTTGGACGGGTGCCTGGGTCACCAGGATGGCGCGGTCAGTGCAGTAGCGCCGCAAGCCGTCCACCCACCGGTCCACCTCCTTGGCCAGCGTTCTGGAATCCACCGGCTGGAGGTCGGTCACTCCGGCGATTGGGTCCGCACCGTCCCGCAGAACCTGAGCCAGGGTCGCGGCGTCGTGGCCAAAAAGCAGGGCCTGGTGCAGGAAATCCCGCAGGGTGAGGGTGGATTTTCCGAGCCGCACCTGGGAAAGGTACTGCTCCGTGCGTCCGGTGGCCTGGGCGACCCGTTTCCAGCTCACTTTGGGCTTCATCGCCATAAGCGTCCGGAGCAGCCGGACGTAATGGGGCAGCACCTGCTGCGCCGCACCACCGCACCGCTTGCGCAACAGCGCCAGCGCCTGTGTTTCCAGCTGACCCATAGACCGAATCATACCAGACCAGGAAGGGGGTAAGTATGGCTAAATTCAACGACTTGCACATCCCGGGCCACGCGGTGCGCTATAGCCGCCGGGAAGGTTCCATCGTGATCCATCTCAACGGGCACTTCCGGCGCATCGAGCTACCCGGCCTCGATTGGTCGGAAGAGCATCTGGTCGCCGTGGCCGAAGCCGTGATCAAGGCGCGGGAATCCGCGCTCCGAGATATCCGCCTGGTGGGGTATTGATCCCCCAGATTCCAAGATGAACCGCCGGGCCGCAAGGCCCACCACACAGACAGGCGGCTCCGAGCAGATGTTAGACCCATCGGCCCGGAGCCTGACGCCCACAGGAGCCAGCCCCATGGACGCTATCCACGATTGTATCCCCCTACCCTTCGACCCCAATTCCTGGGAGGACGCGGTCTTCGCCGAGCGCTTCCTCCACCCCCTCCTCCACCGCCCGGAAGCCGCCCTATTTCGCGCCTTCGGTCGGATCCTCTTCTATCGCTTCCTGGAGTATTCCAACGAGGTGGACCATGGCGAAAGCCGCATCGCTTCCGATTTGCGGGGGGCGATGCGGGATCTCCAATTGCTGGCCCGCTTCATCCAGGCCCTGGGGGAGAGCTTCGACGCGATGGACCTCCAGCCAGACGATGCCCCCCGGGTGGAACTCGCCGAGAGGCTCTACCCTCAGATCGACGACCTCGCCCGCCAGCTGGCGGCGGTGCTTCCGGCGGAGGAGGAGCGATGAAGGCAGAGGCGAAGTTGATCTCCCGCTACCGCCTGCGCCTGGAGCGGCTGGAGGCCGAACCCCTCCGCCACTTGGGTGGGTGCTACCACCACGCGGGGGAGACCGCCCCCCTCCTCCACGCCATCCTTCAGGCGGAACCGTTCGAGGCAGCGGGAGCCCTCTTCCTGGATACCCACAGCCGCGTCACCGGCTACACCGTGGCCTACCACGGCACCTTGACTCGTGCGGCGGCGGAACCCCGGGGGCTGCTGCTCCCGGCGCTGCTGGTGAACGCCAGCGGTCTGATCGTCTTCCACAATCACCCCAATGGCGATACCACGCCGAGCGACCAGGACATCGCCATGACGTGGCAGCTGCGCGACGCCGCCAGAGCGTTGGGGGTCCGGCTATGGGACCATCTGATTCTCGGCGACCCGCCCGACTACCGATCCATCTTCGATGCCCTGCGCTTGTCCCCTGTGGCCACCCCGGCCCGGCTCCCCCACTACCGCCCTTCCCGCAAGGCGAAGGCGAAATATCGCCACCCAGAGACCGGCGAGACCTGGGCCGGGCGCGGTCATATGGCGCGGTGGCTCCGGGAGGCCATCGAAGGGGGAGCGACACGGGAGGATTTCCGCGTGCGGGAGTGAGGTGCTCGGGGGTTTTGGGCTCGCCTCAGGAAACGGGGCGAGTCAGGCCCCTGTACCCTCGGCGCGATCCGGCAAGGCGGCGATGACCGAGCGCAGCAGCGCATTGACCTTGGCGGAATCGTGGAAAACCGTGGCCACGTCTGGATCGAGGACCACCGCAACACTGTCGGCGCCGAGGGCAGCCGCAAAACGATTCGGCTTCGATCTCGAGTAATCAAGATCGTATTCCGGCAGCAAATCGTCGTCCGCACCGGCGGTACTTGGGTTACCTTGTGGCTGCTTCATAGTCACGGCGTTCCTTGTTGGAGGCGAAGCGCGCGCTGATGACGCGAATCGTTGCACCCCGTTCCACAAACGATACCATGAGGAGTTGACCACCCGAAGTGTGGCCTATGAGGAGTTCTCGATCCTCGTGGATGGAGTGGCGCTCGTCGGGGAAGATTCGGGCCAGGGGATCACGGAAGGCCGAGAGCGCTTCCTCAAACGAAACACCATGCTTCGCTTGGTTCGTCTTGGCCTTTTCGGGATCCCAGGTGAAGAGTAGCGCCATGGGTCACCACTCTACCCCAACCACTGAGGGATGAAGACGGGTCCTGGAATCTTCGAGCATACGTCCGCCCAGATGGACAAACAATACCGACGTATTGTGAATCCATAAAAATACTGCTTTTATCCCATAGAACTTAGCTCCAGGGATATACCAAACGTGCGCTTTGTGGTAACTTTCTGATTATATTGAGTTTAAGTTCAGCAGTGAGGGCGGAAAAAATGGATCCGTACAGTGACCTTTGTCGGCTTATCGACAGCTTCCACCATCGCGGGGTGGGTCAGGGGGAGTTGCTCCGCCTGCTGGAGCTGCTCGAAGTGTCGAATACCCTGCGCCCGGTGGCGGAGAAAGTCCGTGGCATCCACCGCCAGATGGGGCCTGGCTTCGATATCGCCCAGGCCCTGGAGCACTGGCGGGAAGCGGAGGCGGAGGCCGAGGCCATCGCCACGGCGGAGGGAGCGGAACTGGAGGGCCGGATGGTCCGCACCCTGCACACTCCCGGTGCCATCTGTCGGCTGTTGTGCGCGGCGAATAAGGAGCGCTTCAAGGACCGAGCGCGGGGTGTGGTGCTGGCGGAGCGGGCGCTACGGCTCGCGCAATCCCTCCTGACCCTCACCGACCTCACAGACTGCGAGTTTCCAGACTCCCCGTGCTTTCAGTACCTGGAGTCCCTGACGGACACGCCAACCCCGGCGGGCATCCGGGAAGCGCTCACAGGGTGCTTCACCTACACCGACGAAAGCGGTGCCGAGCACGCCTGGCAGGCGACTGAGGTCACTACCCTTCGTGGTGATGACCTGAGCCAGCGCCGGAAAGCCCGGCAAAGTCTGGTGGATTTCCAGACCGTGGACGAGGCGCGGTACGTCGAGGGGCGGACCGTGAAGGATGCGGACCACCGCCACCACCTGATCGTCCTGGCTCTGGCGACTCTCGCCAACGCGAAGCGGGTCGCCACGGATCTGGAAGGCGCGGCGGCGGCGTGGCACCTGGTGGACCGCGCCTTGCACCCCCAGGACTGGCATGTCCCCCCCACCGACTACCTGATGGGGCAGGTGTGCAGCTATCGAGCGTCGTATTGCCGCAGTGCGGGCAACTACCCCCAGGCGATGAAAGAGGGGGAGCGTTCCGTGGGGTTGTTCCAGAGAGCCGGGTCGGTGCGGGATGCGGAGCGTGCCCGGCTCCAACTCGGTATTTTCCTGGTCGATGTCGGCGAACCCGAGCGAGCCGTCTCGGCCCTGTCGGCGTTGCCGGAGTCCGTGGCGCCCGCACTGGTGTGCTTTACCCTGTCGCGCGCGCTGTGCGACCTCGACCGGTTCGACGATGCCCGGCGGGCGTTGGCTCGGCTCTATGCCATCGAGGATTGGCGCAACAAGCGGTTGGTGTCAGCGGTGGAGTTGCTGGAAGGCGACCTCTCCGAAGACTTTCGCACTGCGGAAGCTCACTACAACAAGGCCAGGGCTGGCTACATCGCGCTGGGCTCCACCACGGAGGTGCTGGTCGTCGAGGTCTCCCGCATCTTGACGGCGATCCGCAGCGGCGACCTGGAGCGGGCTGCGGAGATTGCCCTCGGCGAAGCCTCGATCATCGTCGAGAGCGTGATCGATGCGGAAGTCTGCGAAGCCTTCCGGGTGGTGGCAACCCAGGCAAGACGGGCAGCGCTGGAAGAGCGCGCGGCCCGATCTTGCCTGGTGACCGTCAAGCGGGCGGTCCACCGGCAACCGTGAAACCGATCAACCGTTTGGGTCCACGGTACCTCGCCCGTCCCCGCTCTCCGGCGGCGGCGGCGGCGGATCCTCCAGGCTGTTCGTCCCGGTAGGCAGCGGCGGCGCCGTCACGGACTTGAGCCCCAACAACTCCAAGAAACCGTCCCACACCACCCCCCACCAGCTGACATTCTGCTCCTGAACCCCCTCAACCGCAGCAGTTGCCGTGGGTGCCACGAAGCACACCAGCAGCAAGACGGCCAACACAGCGGCCTGTAATCGCTTCATCATGGTCAACTCCTTCATCGAATAGTAGATCCCCTCACAGGGAAGCTTCCCGCCCTTGGAACCTTACACCATGGCGGTGTTGGGTCCGGTAGGAGTCCGATGGGTCAATGCGCTCAGGGGTTCGAGGGGCAGCCAACAAAAAGACGGCGCCCGGTTTGTGGACCGTGGCGCCGTTCCCAGGAGTGCGGAAGACCGCAGGATGGGGACCCATCCCGCGCTGTCTGCATAGAGGGTTGCCGGTGAGGGGGTTTTGGGGACAGGGGATAGCAGGAAGTGAGCGAATGCGGCGGCAACGACGCGTGCCGGTGAGTGAGCCGTCGTGACTAACGCAGACCGACTTTGGCACTCACTTTGTCGATGGAGCCCGCGACGGTAGCGTCCACGAGGTCATACCCCCGGAACGTCTTCTCTCCAAACGCAGGGAGTACCAGGCCGCGCTGGATGTCGTCATCCACAACAAACCCGTCCTTGTCCAAGAACTCAATGGTGGCGGTCAAAGTAGTTGGCGTAGCGCTGTCGTTTCGCACGGTTAGTACCCACGCAAACTTCGACCACGTGGAATTCGACTCAGTTACTCGGGTGTTGATCTCCACGATGGTCACCGAGGGTCCCGGCCTTTCGTCTTTCGTCGGCGTCTCAACTGTCGCGGCCTTCCCTACGGCCCCGCTCAAAGCTGATGGCTCCACATTCGAGACCGTTGCGGCAGGGTAGAAGAGACCCAACTCAGCCTGGAGCTTAGACTGGTACAGCTGAGCAAGGGCCAGCTCCTCAGTAGCTGCGGTGGTCATCTTCAGACTCTTGATCAGTCCTCCGGAATAGAGATTGGCCTCTGCCTGTGCTGTCGCTAGGCGAATCCTTTGCGCGTCTATCCGAGCCTCAATCTGGGCCGCCCGGGCAGGGTCAGCTTCTATGGCCTGAACCACCACCTCAATCTTGGCGCCGGATTCAATGGCCTGGATTCTCTGCTGCACCAGCGCACGATTGATCCTTAGAACCTCTAACCGAGCCAACATCAGATCCTTAATGAGCCCGCCTGCGTAGTCTGCCTGCTTGACATCGGCCTCAACTATCTCCGCATCAAGCCAGCCAAGTACACCGTTTAGGTTCTCGACTTTGGCTTGTTCCTCTAGTGATAGCTCTCGACTACATGACGCCAGCGAGAGCGCCACCAGGCCAAGCACAGAAAGAAGGAGAACGGAATAAGGCCAGCCTCCAAGAGGTCTGCCACCCGAATCACCCGCACCCGCTCCTTTACTCAACGTGTGCGCCATCCGGGTCAGAGCCACCACGGCCAGTGAGCGGCCCGCCATCTGGATCAGATCCACCGCGAGCACCATTCGGATCGATCCCCCCCACCCGTCTACTCATCAACTGCTCCGTTCGGATCGGAGCCACCGCGACCGGCTACCGGCCTGCCATCAGGGTCCAAGCCGGTCCTCGCCGTCAGGGGTCCGCCATTTGGATCGGAACCGCCCCTCGCCGCCTGGGGGCCGCCGTCCGGGTCCGCACCTCCTCTTCCTGCCACTGGTCCGCCATTCGGGTCGATTGCACCTACTCCCATGATCACCTCCATCTACGTAGTGTCCTATCGGGCTCCCCGAGTGACAGCATTTTTCCACAAGCCCCGCGAACTCCCCCACCCCGCTTCCCCTCCTCATGGGTTTTCCAGGACTCACGCTTTATGAATCGCCCCCACTGAAATGAATCTGGTTGTCGAATTATGCATTGGGAGATAGAATTCGCCCATGAAAATGTATATCCTCCAAGGTCCCCACCATCCCCAGATCCAGCACCGCCTGGTGCTCGGAGACGCCCTCGATCCCGACGCCCTGGACACCGCCACCGCTGGCGAACCCATCCGCGCCGTGGTCACCGATCCCCCCTACTCCTCCGGTGGCCGCACGGTCGGCGAACGGCAAGCCGCCCCGGAGCTGAAGTACCCCAGCAGCGACACCCGGCGCAGCTACGTCACCTTCCCCGGCGACAACGCCGACCAGCGCAGCTGGACCCGCTGGGCCGCCCTGTGGCTCGGTGCCCTCCACGACCGGGCCGACGACCGCGCCTACTGCATGGCCTTCTCCGACTGGCGCCAGCTCCCCGCCTTGACCGACGCCATGCAGGCCGCTGGCTGGCTCTGGCGGGGCATCAACGTCTGGGACAAGACGAGGGGTTCCCGCGCTCCCGGCCCCGCCTTCTTCCGCCACCAGGCGGAGTACATCCCCTGGGCCTCCCGGGGCAAGCTCCCCCGGATCACCGCCAAGGGGAGCGGCGTCATGAGCGGGGTGTTCACCCACTCCACGCCCTCGGCCTCCAAGCGCTTCCACATGACCCAGAAGCCGATCGAGGTGCTGGAGTGGCTGTTGTCCATCCTCCGGGAGCCCGGGGTGGTCGTGGATCCCTTCGTGGGTAGCGGCACAACCATCCTGGCGGCGGATCGCGTGGGCAGGCCGTGCGCAGCACTGGAGCGGTCGCCGCAGATCCTGGACCTGTGTCTTCAGCGGTTGACCGGGGAGGGTTTCAGGGTTCAGGAGGAGCGGGCGGCGTAGGGGCCTTGGGCCAGTGGTTGGGGTGGTTGAGGCCCTCGGGGAGGATGGTGGTGTGGTCGCCTTCGGCTGAGTAGACCTGGGCTTGGGTGAGGCCCTCAGCTGCCCGGAAGTCAGCTCCCTGGAGGGAAGCTCTCCGCAGGCTGGCTCCCTGGAGGGAGCCAATGAGCATGTCGGCTCCCACGAGGTCGGCTTCCTCGAGGTCGGCCCCCCCGAGATCTGCGCCCCGGAGGAAGGCTTTCAGGAGCTTGGCACCCCGAAGGTTGGCGCCCCGAAGATTGGCGCCCTGGAGGTACGCGCCCTGGAGGTACGCGCCCCGGAGGTTGGCTCCCTCAAGGTCGGCACTCCGGAGGCGGACTCCCTGGAGGGAGGCATCCTCCAATGAGGCGCTTTTGAGATTCGCGCCTTGAAGATTCGCCTCCTGGAGGTACGCGCCTTGCAGATTGGCATTCTCAAGAACTGCGCCTTGAAGATTCGCCTCCTGGAGATACGCTCCTTGAAGGTTGGCTCTTTCAAGTCTGGCTCTCTGAAGATACGCCTCCTGGAGGTACGCCCCTTGTAGGTTGGCACCACTAAGCAACGCTCCACAGAGGTAGGCTCCTTGTAGGCCAGCTCCCGGTAGGTGGGCTCCCTGTAAAACGGCCCTCTGTAGATAGGCTCCTTGTAGGTCTGCTCCCTGTAGTCTGACTCCAGCCAAGAGTGCTTCCCGCAAATTGGCTGACCGCAAATTTACCCCTGACAGACCGGCAACCGCGTCGCGGCGTCTGAAGCTCACCTTGACCGCTTTCGCGGTGTACTGGCCCGCCCCATCCAACTCCTGCACCTTCTCACTCATGGGACCTCCGAAGGTAGGGTATCTCTATTCCACACCACAGTCAGCCGAAGACCGTGAGGTCAGTGTGCTCGCGGTGATGACGACTCTGGTCGCAGTGGGAGTCAGCGAGGGGTTCTGGGTTCGGGATGAGCGGGCAGCGTAGGGGCCTTCGGCCAATGGTTGGGGTACTCCAGGCCCTCGGGGAGGATGGTGGTGTGGTCGCCATGGGTACCGTTGAGCTGCGATTGGCTGAGGTTGTTTCCCCTGAGGTCGGCGCCCCTGAGGTCAACCACGCTGTGGCGCAAGGCTTCCAGGCCGGTTGCCTGAAGATGCATCGTCCATTGCGAACTATTTTCAATAATCCATTGCGACGGTGCGACCTCCCGTTGCAAAAGGACAGGTTCCTTGAGGTAGGCTTTCTCGAGGTTGGCTCCCTGCAGGTTGGACTTTCCGAGGTAGGCTCCCAGGAGGAAGGTCCCTCCGAAGTTGGCTCCCTGCAGGTTGGCCTCTCCAACGCTGGCGTTTCCGAGGAAGGCTCCCCTGAGATCGGCCCTTGCAAGGTTGGCCCACAGGAGGTTGACTCCCTGGAGGTTGGCTCTCCCGAGGTTGGCATCCTGAAGGTCGGCGTCCCTGAGGATAGTCCATTTGAGATTGGCGGCCTCGAGGTCGGCTCCCTGGAGGTTGGCTTCCCAGAGGTCCGCTTCCTGGAGGTTGGCTTCCCGGAGGTCCGCTTTCTCTAGGTTAATTCGAGGAAGAAACAAGTGTGAGAGATCAACGCCCGATAGATCGGTTTCCACTCCTCGGCCCCGTTCAATCTCAACGAAGGCGATGACCGCCTCCTGTCGAGCACGCCGCGATGCTGTGGGTACGCAGCGAGGCTTGGCCTCTTCATCCAACACACCATCCTCCGTAATTTCGGATTCCTCGGTTGATTCCTCCCCTTTGACCATCGCGTGTGATGGCTCCTCCTCCACCTCACATTCGTAGATCGTCGCCAACAGCTGCGCCCTGCGCACTATCAGCGTATCGACTGTTTGCTGCTTGATCTGCCCCTGGAGCAGCATGTTCTGCCAGAACAGCAGCACAATCGGCAGCGACGCCACGGCGAGCCCGATCCAGCCGACACGGATGATTCGCCGCACAATAGCCGCCCCGAGGTGCGCGGTCTCCTCCGCTGGTAGTGGGTTCGTGAAGCTCTTCGCTTCGAGCCACTTCCGGAATGTGTCCACCAGGCGGGGACCGATGAAGAGGTAGGCGCCCAGGGCGGCTACACGAGAGGTGGCTTTCTTGGCCATCTCGCGTTCGGCCACCAGTTCCTCCACCCTGTCCCGTAGTCCCTCGTTCTCCGCCTTCAGCTCCGCAATTCGCTCTTCACTCATAGCACCTCCTAAACTATGGTACCCGGAGAACAACGAAACGGGACAAGGAGGGGTGATGCAAAGGGGCAGCACCTTGTAGCAGGATCGGACCTCGCA
>Ga0055474_10000309_pt1 | contig 11085 bp, 11 predicted proteins | sample Muzzi_PWA_D1_FD_57680 | JGI IMG/M metagenome (GOLD analysis project Ga0055474, IMG submission 57680) | Wetland microbial communities from San Francisco Bay, California, USA, that impact long-term carbon sequestration - Muzzi_PWA_D1 | ecosystem: Environmental > Aquatic > Marine > Wetlands ... | reverse complement strand
TCGTCTTCGTCGGCGGCGTCGTCGGCTTCATCGTGATCGCGATGTACCTGCCGATCTTCACCCTCTACGACAAGATCCGGTAGGGATCGACGCGCTGCATGGATTTTGGCCGCCAGAGGGGCCAAAATCCATGCAGCGGCGCCCGGGGTCCCTGGACGTTCGGTCGATGCGCCGCCGTGGGCACGGTCGGGGGTCCGCAATTTTGGGGAATCGGGGCCACCCAGTTTTCGCCCGTTTGTTGCAAAAACTCGGTCTTTTCCCGATCTGGGCGAAAAGGGCTAAAGGCGGCCGGGATCGGGCTCGATGGTGGATGCGTGATGAATCTGCCAGTGCCTTGGTGCAAAAGGCAAACCCGCCGCGAGGCGGGGGCGCAAAGCCGATGGGGCTCCCTTGCGGGAGTCGGCCGGGCTACCACCGGGGTCGACAGACACCACGTGGCTGAGACGCGACGGGGCTCTGGCGAAAACGATAGGAACCTAGGAGGTCCCTGATGTTTCTCCAGAATCTGCGGGCCAAGGTTGGCGCCCGCCTCGACGGCAAGGGAGAGGACGGCTTCACGCTGATCGAGCTCCTCGTCGTCATGCTCATTCTCGGCATCCTCGCCGCGATCGCCCTGCCGGCGTTCTTCAACCAGAAAGACAAGGCCGGTGACGCGAAGGCCAAGGAGTACGCGCACACCGCTCAGGTCGCGATGGAGACGTACTTCACCGACAACGGCACCTATGTCGGCGCTGACAAAGCCGCCCTGGTTGCCATCGAGCCGACCGTCAACAGTGCGACGTTCGTCGACGAAACGCCCAAAGTTACGGCAACCACGTACGAATTCACCATCGAAGGAAGCAACGCTACGCAGAAATTCACCGTCGCTAACAACGCCGGGACGCTCAGCTTTACCTGTGTCGCGAAAGGCAAAGGCGGCTGTCCGTCTACCGGCAACTGGGGCGAATAGTCCCAACGCCGTTCAAGCGTGACGTACCGAAGGGCGGGCCACCTGGCCCGCCCTTCGCGCGTTTCCAGCCAGATCCACCAAGCGCCCCTAAACGTGAGCTCCCACGCGGTCGATAGGAAAGCGATGCCCGCAGCGGCGAACACTTCCCTGCGCGCCCGAATCGTGGCGGCTGTCGCCCTGCTCGGCGGGCTGGCGTTCCTCCTCCTCGCCGCCTCCGCCTCCGCCGCCGCGCCCACCTACCGCGGCGCCTCCGCCGACGGCGAGGTGATCTTCTTCGAGACCGACGCGCAGCTCGTCCCCGGCGACACCGACTTCAAGCGCGACCTCTACGCCCGCGCCTTCGACGAAACGGTCGGCGAAGCGGGCGCCTACGTGACCCGCCAGGTCTCGGTCGGCCCGACCGGCGGCAACGACGCCTACAACGCCCTATTCGAGCGGGCCAGCAGCGACGGCTCGGTCGTCTTCTTCTCGACCGAAGAGTCGCTGGTCGCGGCCGACACCGACCGCGAGACCGACGTCTACGCTCGCGACCTGGAAGCGGGCACGACGCAGCTCGTCTCGCGCGGCGCCTCCGCCTGCCAGCCGGGCTGCGGCAACGGCGAACAGGACACCGGCTTCGCCGGCGCCACCGCCGACGGCGCCAAGGTCTTCCTGGTCACCGCCGAGCGGCTCGATCTCGGCACCGACACCGACGCCGCGGTCGACGTCTACCTGCGCGACCTGGTCGCCGAAACGACCAAGCTGGTCTCCGCCGGTGGCGAAGGCTGCGCGCCCTTGTGCGGCAACGGCAGCTTCAACGCCACCCACCGCGGCGTCTCCGCCGACGGCAGCCGCGCCTTCTTCGTCACCGCCGAGCCGCTCGCCGAAGCCGACGGCGACGAAGCGATCGACATCTACGCCCGCGACCTGCCGGACGGCCCGACCGCGCTGGTCTCGGCTGGCGACCCCGAATGCTCGCCCTGCGGCGACGGCGACTCGGACGCGATCTTCGCCGCCAGCTCGGCCGACGGCGACGCGGTCTTCTTCGCCACCGACGAGGGCCTCGTGCCCGCCGACGAAGACGAAGCCAACGACGTCTACCTCCGCGCCGAAGGCGCCACGACGCGGCTCTCCGGCGGCGCCGCCAAAGAACCGGCCAGCTTCGTCGCGGCCAGCGCCGACGGCAGCCGCGCCTTCTTCACCACCGCCGAGTCGCTGGTCGGCGGCGAAGACGAAAACGAAGCCAACGACGTCTACCTGTGGGAGGGCGGCTCGCCACAGCTGGTCACCTCGGGCAGCTGCTGCGGCTCGACCTTCGGCGCCGCCACCGCGGGCGGCGAAGCGGTCCTCTTCACCACCACCGAGCAGCTGGTCGCCGCCGACACCGATGAAAGCGCCGACGTCTACGAGCAGCTGGTGGAAGGCGGCAGCCCGGAGCTGGTCTCGGCCGGCGAAGCGACCTGCGCGCCCGAATGCGGCAACGAAGACGCCTCCGCGATCTTCAACCGCGCCTCGAACGATGGCTCACGCGTCTTCTTCACCAGCGCCGAGAAGCTCGGCGCAGAAGACTTCGACGAAGACGACGACATCTACCTCCGCGACCTCGGCGCCGAAACGACGGCGCTCTCGACCCCGCCGCCAGGGCTGTGCCCGACCAGCAGTTGCGCTGCCACCTTCGTCGGCGCCTCCACCGACGCGACCCACGTCGTCTTCCAGACCACCGAGCGGCTGGTCGCCGACGACGTCGACGGCGAGGCCGACATCTACGAGCGCGCCCCCGACGCGGTCCTCGAAGCAGACGTCACCCGCCTCGTCTCGACCGGCAACTCCGACGAACTCGAACTCGGCCCGGCGGCGCCGAAACTGCTCGGCACCGATCCCGCCTCGCCCGACCCCTCGACCGAACCGCGGCTGCTCGGCGAAGCAGCCGCGGAAGCGCTGATCAAGGTCTACCCGACCGCCAGCTGCTCGGGCGAACCGGTCGCCACCGGCACCGCCGCCGAGCTGGCCGAACCGGGGATCCTCGTCGCGGTCGAAACCGGCGCGACCGCGACCTTCTGGGCGACCGCGGAAGCCGAAGGCTTCACCTCGCTCTGCTCCAACCCGGTCTCCTACACGCAGGAAACCCCGCCGCCACCGCCTCCCCCGCCACCGCCTCCTGCTCCTCCCCCTTCGGAATCCCCGTCCGGGTCGGGTTCGGGTGCGTCGGCGCCGACCGCCAGCCCGGAACCGACTCACAGCGGCGGCGTCGCCTATGTGAGGCCGGTGGTGAAGATCACCTTCGGCCCCGCCTTCAAGACCCGCTCCCGGCGGCCCGCCTTCCGCTTCAAGGACCGCACCGGCCAGCCCGGGACGCGGTTCAAGTGCCGGCTCGACCGGCAGCGGCGGTGGCACCGGTGCCGCTCGCCGAAGCGGTTGCGCAAGCTGCGCGGCGGCCGCCACATCTTCCGGGTGCGGGCGATCAACGCGGTCGGCCAGCCGTCGAAGCGGGTCGTCCGCCGCCGCTTCAAGGTGGTGAGGCGCAAGCGCGCCAACCGGGTCGCGATCCGCCCCCTGATGGCGGTACGACCGTGACCCGCCGCGTCCGCGCGGTGCTGGCCGGCGGCGAGTCCGGGCTGACCCTGATCGAGATGCTGGTCGCTGCCTCGATGAGCGTGATCCTGGTCGGCGCCGCCAGCATGATGCTGATCAGCGCCGTCCGCACCCAGCCCAACATCAGCGAGCGCTCCCAGGACATCACCACGGCGCGCTGGGCGCTGGAGCGGATGACGCGGGAGATCCGCAACGGGATCGGGATCGACACCGCGACCGCCTCGACCGTCTCCTTCGAAGCCTGGGTCCGTCGCGCCAGCTGCGGCTCGGGCGAAGCGCTGGCGCCCGAAGAACGGGCGATCCGGTGCCAGGTCACCTACACCTGCACGGCAACCGCCTGCTCGCGGCTGGAGGCGGCGCCCGGGGTGGAATCCGGTACCCCCACGCAGCTCTTCGCCGGGATCGGCGACGCCGAGGTGTTCACCTACGAACCGAACGAAGACCCGACCTTCGTCGGCGTCACCCTCCGCTTTCCCGATCCCGACGGCAGCGGCACGACGACGATCGGCGACGGCGCCAGCCTGCGCGGCGGCGCCCCCCTGGCGCAATGACGAGGATGGCGGACATCCGGCGAGGCGGCGAGACCGGCCTGACGATCATCGAGGTCGTCGTCGCCTCACTGGTCCTGGCGCTGGCGGCGCTTGCCACCTTCGGGGTGCTTGCCGCGGCGACCAAGAACGCGCAGCGGGCGAAAGCAAGCCAGGTCGCCCAGGACCTCGCCCAGGAAGAGATCGAGCGGCTGCGTGCCGTGCCGTTCAACCAGCTGGCGTTGAGCAGCGCTCCCGAGACCTCGGAAAGCGCCCTCAACCCGGGTTCCAGGGTCGAAGGCGAAACCTTCGCCGTGCGCCGCGACCCGGTCGGCGAATACGCGCCGCTGGCGATCGACAACGAATTCGGGTTCAGCCCGAAGTCCGAATTCCTCAGCGGCGAGGCCAACTCCGGCGGGGTCAGCGGCACCGTCTACCGGTACGTGGTCTGGCGCAACGACGACAGCTGCCCGGAGGCCGAGTGCCCGGGCGAACAGGACTACAAGCAGGTGATCGTCGCCGTGCAGCCGAAACCCGGGGCCGGCCAGCAGACCGAACGCGGCTACGTCGAGGTGCAGGCGAAGCGGATCGACCCGGACGAGGTGAGCGAACCGGCGCCGTCCGAAGGCGGCGAAGAAGGCGAAGGCGAAGGCGGGCCCGGCAACGAAGGCAACCCGGTCACCGCCCAGCAGTTCTTCCTCTCCGACACCTCCTGCGACGAAGGTGGCGAAACGGCGCGGGCGGAGATCGAATCCGACCACCTGCTCCACAACACCCTGGGCACCTGCGCCAGCGGACCGCAGACTGGCTCGACGGTGGGCGCCCCCGACACCCTGCTGCTTGCCGGCCCGCCCGACCCCGACCCGCTGGACGAATTCAACCCGGCGCTGTTCGACTACTCCAACGACTTCTACCTCGAGCCGACCCCGGACACCGACAAGGGGGTCCAGATCCGCCGCGACGACACCAGCGGCTGCCACTACGACCCGACCGGGACCGCAAACCCCGAGTCCCAGGTCCACCGCTGGGTCAGCGACCCGGTGCCGCATGCCTTCCAGATGAGCGGCGCGGTGACGCTCGAGTTCTACACCCGCACCCTCAACGACGCCCTCTACACCGGCAGCCTCTGCGTCTTCCTCTATGACCGGGTCGAGTCCGAAGGCGGCGAAACGGCCGAAGACACCTTCCTCACCGACGAGGCGAACGGCAACCCCTACTGGGTCTACGAACCGGAGGGAAACGGGTTCTGGCCGCGAAACAGCTGGACCAAGGTGAGGTTGACGATGGAATTCCAGGAAGCCCCCCACGTGATCCCGGCCGGGCAGCGGCTCGGCGTCGCGCTCGGCGTCGACCCCGCCAACACCCCCGCCGACGCGATCCCGGTCATGTACGACCACCCGAACTACCCGAGCCGGCTCGAGGTCGACACCACGACCCCGATCGAAGGCGGCTAACGGGTGGCTGCGGCCGCGGTGTTCGCCTTCTGCGGAGGGCTGATCGCCGGCAGCTTCGTCACCGTCGTCGCCCACCGCGTGCCGCGCGGCGAGCCGATCGTCGGGCCGCGCTCGCGCTGCCCGGCCTGCGGCGCCCAGATCGCCGCCTACGACAACGTGCCGCTCTTCTCCTGGCTGGCGCTGCGGGGCCGCGCCCGTTGCTGCGGGGCCTCGATCTCGCCGCGCTACCCGTTGACCGAGCTCGCCCTCGGCCTGCTCTTCGCCGCCACCGTCCTGGTCCTCTGGGACGAGCCGGCGCAGATCGCGCTCGGGCTCGTCTTCCTCGCTCTGCTCACGGCGGTGACCCTGACCGACCTGGAGCGGCGGATCATCCCCAACACGGTGCTGATCGCCGGCGCCGTGGCCGCGGTGGCGATCGTCGCCGCGGCCGAGCCGGGCGACCTCCCCGAGCACCTGATCGCGGCCGCCGCGGCGGGCGGCGTGCTGTTCCTGGCGGCGCTGGTCTACCCGCGTGGGATGGGGATGGGCGACGTCAAGCTGGCGGCGACGATGGGGCTGTTCCTCGGCCGCAACGTGGCGCCGGCGCTGCTCGTCGCGCTGCTGGCGGGGACCCTGGTCGGCCTTGCGATCGTCGCCCGCGAGGGCGCCGCGGCCCGCAAGCGGGCGATCCCCTTCGGCCCCTTTCTGGCCCTGGGCGGCGTCGTCGGACTGCTCGCAGGCGACGAGATCGTCGACTGGTACCTCGACACCGTCGCCTGAGCGCCCCAGCTTCTCCTAAAACTTGGTAGTTGCGGCGCGAAAGGTTTTCGGCTCGGCTGTCGATCAAGGAACGGTGGGGGTCCGCCGCCCGGCGCTCCCCGCCAATCCCGATGCGACTGCCCAGCCTGCACAAGAAGACCAACGACGCGATCGTCGGCCTCGAGATCGAGGCCGACAGCGTCGCCGCGACCGAAGTCCGGGTCAACGGCAGCGTCGAGGTCACCGCGACGGCGATCGCGCCGCTGCCGCCCGGGGTCTTCCACGAGGGCGAGGTGCTCGACCCCGACCGGCTCGCGGAGGCGCTGCAGGCGATGTTCGCGGACCAGAAGCTGAGCAAGCGGGTGCGGCTCGGGGTCGGCAACCAGCGGGTCGCCGTCCGCACCGTGCGGCTGCCGGCGCTGGAGGACCCCGAGAAGCTCGAGGCCGCTGTCCGCTTCCAGGCCCAGGAGCAGATCCCGATGCCGCTCGAGGACGCGGTGTTGGAACACCAGGTGGTCGGCGGCGTGCCGGCCGAGGAGGGGGAGGCGCCCCAGGTCGACGTGATCGTCGTCGCCGCCCGCCGCGAGATGGTCCGCTCGCTGGTCGAGCCGCTGCGAAGCGCCGGGCTGCACCCGGCCGGGCTCGACCTCGCCGCCTTCGGAATGATCCGGGCCCTCGCCGAGCCTGGCGCGGTGGAGCCCGGCGAGCGTCCCACGGAGGCCGTCCTCTACTGCAGCCTCGGCGACGTCACCAACCTTGCCGTAGCCCGCGGCTCCTCATGTCTGTTCACCCGCGTCTCCCACGTCGGCTTCGAGGCGATCGGCGCCGAGCTCGCGGCGCGGTGCGGGCTGGTGCCCGAGCACGCCGCGCAGTGGCTGCACCACGTCGGCCTGGAGCGGCCGGTGGAGGCGGTCGAGGGCGACCCCGGGATCGTCGCCGCGGCCCGCGAGGTGCTGGAGAACGGCGTGAGCGCGCTCGGCGACGAGCTGCGCCTCTCGCTCGACTACTACGGAGCGCAGGAGTCGGCGCTGCCGGTCGAACGGATCGTCCTCTGCGGGCCGGGCAGCACGGTCGCGGGGTTGCCCGATCGTTTGGGGGCGGCGCTCGGGGCCGAGATCGTCACCCAGCGCCCGGCGCCGTTCGCCGCCTTCGACGAGCTCTCCGCGGCGCGGCTGACCCTGCCCTACGGACTGGCCCTGGAGCGCTAGGTGCGTCCGGTCAACCTGATCCCGCCCGAGGACCGCCGCGGCGAGCAGGCGCCGCTGCGGACCGGCGCCCTCGCCTACCTGGTGGTGGCGGCGCTGGTCGCGGTCCTGGTCGGCGTCACCGCAGCCGTCCTGCTCTCCAACCAGGTCTCCGACCGCGAAGCCGAGGTCGCCCGCCTGCAGAGCGAAGACGCCGCCGCGGCCGCCGAGGCGCAGCGGCTCGCCGCCTACGTCAACTTCCGCACCCTCAGCCAGCAGCGGCTGCAGACCGTCGCCAGCCTCGCCGACAGCCGCTTCGACTGGGAGCGGGTGATGCGCGAACTGGCCCTGGTCCTGCCCGGCGACGTCTGGCTGGTCAACCTGACCGCCTCGGCGACGGCCGGGGTCGGCGTCGAGGGGGGCTCCGGCGGCGGCAGCAGCCTGCGGGGGGGCGCCAAGGGGCCGGCGCTGGAGATGCAGGGCTGCGCCAGCGGCCAGCCGGCGGTCGCCGGGTTCATCACCGCGCTCAAGGACATCGACGGCGTCACCCGGGTCGGGGTCGAGTCCTCCGAACTGCCGGACGAGAAGAGCGGCGCCGGCGTCTCCGCCGACGGCGACGCGAGCGGGGGCGGCGGCGGTGGTGGCAACGACGACTGCCGCACCCGTGACTTCATCGCCAAGTTCCAGCTGGTCGTCGCCTTCGACGCGGCGCCCGTTCCGGTGACCGGGGGCGCGGAAGGTGAAGCGCCGCCGCCGGAAGAAAGCACGCCCCCCGCCGAGGGCGAAGGCGAGGCGGCCCCGACCGGCGCCGAGGGGGAAGGCTGAGATGAAGCTGAGCCTCAAGTCCAGCGGCAGCGTGGTGGTGGCGATGCTGGCGATCGTCGCGATCGGGATCGCCTTCTGGTTGCTGGTGCTCGGCCCGAAGCGCGACGAAGCCGCGAAGCTCGGCCACCAGGTCGAACAGCTGGAAGCGTCGCTGACCCGCCACCAGGCCGAAATCGCCGAGGGCGAAGCGGCGAAGCGCGAGTTCTCGGCCGACTACCAGAAGCTCGTCGTGCTCGGCAAGGCCGTGCCCGGCGACGACGACACCGCCTCGCTGCTGGTCCAGGTCAACCAGATCGCCGCCCGCAACCAGATCAGGTTCAAGACGATCAAGCTGAACAGCGCCGGCGGCGGGGGCGAAGAGGGCGCAGCTCCCGCGGCGACGCCGTCGGGCTCGGCGCAGCCGGTCTCGGCCACTGAGGCCGCTGCCTCGCTGCTGCCGCTGGGGGCGCGGATCGGCCCCGCCGGACTGGCGGTGATGCCCTACACGCTGACCTTCGAAGGCAACTTCTTCAAGCTCGCCGACTTCATCGAAGAACTCGACCAGTTGGTCAAGACGAGCAATGAAAACGTCCGCGTCGACGGCCGCCTGATCACCCTCGACGGCTTCGCGCTCGCCCCCGACAAGACGAGGGGCTTCCCGGCGCTGGAAGGCAGCTTTGCGGTCACCACCTACCTGACCCCGCCGAACCAGGGCGTGACCGGCGGCGCCAGCCCGCAGAGTCCCGGCTCGGCGCTAGCGACCCCGGCCTCGGCGACCACCGGAGCGGGCGGATGAAGCGGCTCGGACCGGACCTGAAGATGCCACAGGTCAAGGTGCCCGGCGTCCTGCGCGAGCTCTACGAAGACCTGCGCGACCGCCGCCTGCTGCCCCTGCTCGGGCTGCTCGTGGTGGCAATCGTCGCCGTCCCCTTCCTGCTCGGCGGCGGCTCCGGCGAGGAAGAGGAAGCCGACTTCTTGGCGGGCGCCGATCCGGGCGCCGTCGCCGAGGGATCGCAGCTCAGCGTGGTCGAGGCGACCCCGGGCCTGCGCGAGTACGAGAAGCGGCTCGGCGGCAGGCGGGAGACCGACCCCTTCAAGCAGCGCTACACGGCGCCGGTCCTCGACGGGGCCGACCTGCCCGAGTCGAGCGAGTCGTCGTCGGGCGGCGGCAAGGGCGAGGAGACGACCTCGACCACCACCTCCGGCAAGGACGGCGGCTCGGGCTCCGCGGAATCCGGCGGCGAGCCGGCGGGGGGCGGCGCGGACAGCGGCGGCTCGGGAAGCTCCGGCGGCGACAGCGGCGGCAAGGAAGGCGGAGGCTCCGGCGACGGCGACTCCAAGTCCTACACCTGGAACGTGAAGCTGCGCGTCTCCCACACCGAAAAGACCGAGGGCGGCAAGCTGAAGATGGGCAAGCCGGTGGTCCGCGAGCAGGTGCGGATGCTGACCCCGCTGCCCGGCAAGAAGAACCCGGTCGTCACCGCGCTCGGGGTCAACGCCGAGACCCGCAAGGCGGTCTTCCTGATCTCCGACGAGGTGACCGCGGTGTTCGGCGACGGCCACTGCGTCTCCGGCGACAAGGGCGAGTGCGAGCTGATCGAACTCGCCCCCGACCTGCCCCAGGTCTTCGAATACGGCGCCAACCACGCCCGCATGAAGCTGCAGGTGGTCAAGGTCAGCCAGGTCGGGAACGCCCGCTGAGAACAATGTTCAGTCGATTTTGATTGACAGATTTCGGGATTGCAATAGATCAGGTACGTACGTAGACTCCTTGATGTACTTGGTCTTGACGACCGTTTGGAGCTGTGCCAGGGGGTGCCAGTTCAATCCGATGAAGACGGCTGAACTCAATCGGGCCTTAAGGGCCGAGGAAGTACTTGCTCGGGAACTCTCTCGGTATGCTGGCAGCTGGGTGGCCATCCAGAATCGCTCCGTCGTCGCATCTGCAAGCTCGCTGGAGGATCTCCTGGACCGTGTCGACCCAGAAAGAATCGATCGAATCCTCGAGGTCGGAGCGGAGCCGGTCGAGGGCTGCTTCTACTGAGCGAGAAGCGTCGATCGAGTACTCCTACGCCGCGCTGGGCCAGGGCGAGGCGCTGTACCCCGCGGTGGACGTGCGGTTGGAGCTTGCCTCGATGTCGGTCATGCCGATCCAGATGCTTCCCGACAGCGGGGCATCGGGGACGGTCCTGCCCCGCAAGTTCGTCGTTCCGCTCGGTTTCGATCTCCGAGATTGCACGAAGGTGCCGGTCGATACCGGGAGTGGCATGGCGTTTCACTTCTTGGCGCCTGCGTCGGTCAGAGCATGGATTGCTGGCCGAGAGATCCACCTCCATCCGTGCTTCAGTGACATCGGGGTTCCGGTCCTGGGCCGCCAGGACTTTTTCAACGAGTTCCATGTGCAGGTTGATGAGCGCAGGCGCTCGGTGACGATTACCCCCCATGACCTACGAGAGGCGGTTGCAGCGGGCGCCGCCTGATCCGCCGGAGACCGCGATGTCCCGGAATCAGCCAAAGCTTCAGTAAGTGAAGCCATGTGGCTACACTTGTTGAAGCAGGGTTGGTCCACCCACCACCCGGGATCTCTTGATGAGCGAGGAAAGCAACGCAACCTGTCCCGTCTGTCGGACCGCGGAAGTGGTCTGCGGCAAGTGGACGCTGCTGGTGATCCGCGACCTTGCCGCCGGCAGTAGCCGGTTCTGTGAGCTGGAGCGGTCGCTGGAGGGGATCAGCCCGCGCACCCTCTCGCTGCGCCTGCGGGCGCTGGAGGACGAGGGGATCGTCGAGCGCCACACCTACCCCGAGGTGCCGCCCCGGGTCGAGTACGCGCTGACCGAGAAGGGCGAGGCGCTGGTGCC
>Ga0055474_10000306_pt1 | contig 11093 bp, 19 predicted proteins | sample Muzzi_PWA_D1_FD_57680 | JGI IMG/M metagenome (GOLD analysis project Ga0055474, IMG submission 57680) | Wetland microbial communities from San Francisco Bay, California, USA, that impact long-term carbon sequestration - Muzzi_PWA_D1 | ecosystem: Environmental > Aquatic > Marine > Wetlands ... | reverse complement strand
TCGAGGTGGTCGGTGCCGCGGATGCAGATCGTCTGCCGCCAGGGAAAGCCCTTGAGCACGACCTCGTCGGGAGAGATCTGCAGCCCGGTGTCGGCAAAGCGCCGCAGCCAAGGCTCCAACTCCGCCTTGCCGTTGAACTCCCCACCCCACGAGCTGTCGCCGGGAAAGCGGAAGCGCACGTCCTCGGCGTCCATCCGCAGCGTCGGCCCCAGGTCCCCGGCGCTCGCCTTTGCCATGTTGCGGGCGATCATCCTCTTGGCCAGCCAGGACAGCATCGGCGCCTCCTCAGTGCGTGGATCGGTCTCAAAAACCTAGCGCGGGCCGCCACGGGGGATCTACCTCGCCGACAAGACGGGTGATCTTCAAGCCGACACGCAAGTCCTCCACCGCTGGCAGCTCGTGGACGGCCTGGTAGTCCGCATGGACGTACTCGAGCCCGAAGGCTAAAAGCGCAGCTGGCGGATTGTCGAGTTTTCCCCACGCCAGTGGGGAAAAAGCTGCAATCGAGCTTCGCAACCCCATCAGTTCCCCGAGGATCTCCTTCAAGATTGGCGATGTGTCCGGATTGTGTCCGCCGCTACTCCGCACTGGGTAGATCGTCTTGTGAAGCGGCTGGTCACGGACGCCGAGCAGATTCCGGTCGCGGTTGCAGGTCGCCCAGTAGCCGCGACGATTGGCTCGCTCGACGAGGGTGGGCGAGAGGCACTCGTCGATCCAGAGTTTCACGCCGCAGCGCGGCCGGCAGACTTCCCGACCGGTCGCCCCCGCTGCGGGTTGCCTCTCGCCCACAGCGCGGCAACGTCGTACGCCTCCTCTGGAATGTGCGGGTAGTCCTCCTTGAGCGCCGTATGGCGCTCTCCGCCTTCGACCAACCGAGCCAGCGTGCGCACCGGGACGCGCGTGCCTCGGACAACCGGCGCGCCGCCCATCTTCTTCGGATCGGTCTCGATGTACTTCTCACGAAGGCGCACGTAGTCAAATGCCCGTTTGGCAACGTCGGCGGCGTTCTCGGTCATTGCGATCCGCAAGGCGCGGGAAAGCTCAAACTCTTCCGCCTCAGCGGGATTCCGCCTGACGATCCAGTTCCGGACCTCCCGCTTGAACTTGAGCGAGAGGCCGATCGGGAGTTCTGAGAGCAGCGCGAGAGCAGCCGCCTCGTCAGCGGCAAGCAACGTCCGTCCCTTCTGGCGTCGAGCCTTCGCCACCCGCTGCTCCAGGGCCTTATTCACGGCATTGACCGAGATGCCGCTGATCTCAGCGATCTCGTTTCTGGTCAAAAGTGGACGGGTGGCCTTGGTCAAAATCTGTACCTCATAAGGCACAGATTAATAGCACAGCGGACGGAAGGTTCCTACAGCCTCATCAGTTTGCCGAGGATCTCCTCATGATTGGCGACCGTGGCACGGGAGGACACGAGGGATCATCCGAGTGCAAGGACTCCCCGCAAATGAGCTTGTTCGGGGACGGCTGCGGCGATCGCGAGTGATCGCCAGTAGTCGGCCCGGTATGTCCGGATTGTGTCCGCCGGGCCAGGGGTCCCGATCGGGATGGGCGGCCTCTGGACGACGCCGGACCCGAGACTAGGATCGTCCGATCATGCCATCCGTGCTTCCATCGGCCAGCGACGTCGTTCGTGGGGTGATCTTGTCTCTGATCGTTGGCGGCATCATTGCGTTGCTTTCGCTCGCCGCAGGCGTCCTCGATGCGTCGATCCCCCTCTGGACCCTGATCGTTGCTGCGATCGTCGCTGTCGCGATCACCTTGCCCATCGCCTTTGCTGCCGGCCGGGACGCGGAGGCTGGAGAGAGTCTTGAGCCTTTTTACGTCGACCACGTCCGCGAGGTCCTCGAAACGCTCCAGAAGATCGTCGCAGGTGATATCCATGGCGTTGGCGCCGCGACGTTTATCGAGCGCGGCATCCTCGCTCCGGCACGCCAATGGCTGGCCGTGCCCACGCGCAAAGGTGAAGAGGAGATCCGGCTCGCCGTGCTCGTGCCGGATGGTGAGAGATTTTCTATGTGGTTGGAGGCCGGGCACTCGCTGGAGGCCCGCCAGAAGTTCGACCTCCCGACGACCGGTTCCTTCGCCGGTCACGTACTCGCCAGCGGCGAGATGCAGTGGGCGAACGATGTTGAGGCGGACCCTCGATGGGAACGCCATCCGCGAGCACGCCCTGGCCGCGAGTACGGCTCTCTGGCGTGCGCTCCTGTTCGCGTGGGGGACGAGATCGTCGCGATCCTGAGCATCCTCTCCACGGAGAAGCACGCGTTCTTTCCGTCGGAGCTCATGTACATCGATGTCCTCGGCTCCATCATCGGCGTCGCCTGGAGCCTGGCGATGCCGGATGACGACAGCAGTGAGGGCTAGACTGGAGGTGGTTATGGCGAAACCAGGTATCGACAGGCGAAAGGCAGCATCAAACGGCGGCTCGGTGCAAGCGGGCCCTTCTGAGGAGTACCTCCGGTTGCTTCGAGAGGAGATATCCGCCGAGGAGTACGCCAAGCGCGTGAAGCGTCGTCTCCGCGAGGGCCAAGCGGGCGCAGTTCGACGGGCTTGACACCCGAGCAAGCCGCGTAGTGCCGAGCAACCGGCCGCCGTCGAGTAGCTTCAGAAGGAGATGGCGACAGGAGATGTTGGCGAACTGGTCACCTATGCCCGCGCCGAGCTGCTGGCGCGGATTCGTGGCGCCAAACAGCGAGTCTGGCTTGCGAGCCCATTTTTGAGCAAGCCAGTCGCCGAGCAGATCGCAGCCGCCGCGGAGGACGCCTCGGCGGGTGAGCGACGCCTCCTGACCGCGCTGGTTGCGAGCAGCGTGCAGGTGCGCGCCCTCGACCCAGGCGCGCTTGAGGTCCTGTTCGACTGCGACTTCGAGCTTTGCAGCGTTCCCAACCTGCACGCCAAGCTCAGCCTGATTGACATGAGCTGGGGACTGGTCGGCTCTGGCAATCTGACCAATGCCGGGCTCGGTGGTGAAGGTTCCGCCAACGTCGAGCTCGGCGTCGCCCTCAACACTGAGCAGATCGCCACGGCGACCGAGCTCTTCGCCCGCTGGTGGGACGGTGCCGATCCGATCGGCGCTGGCTTGATCGCCGAATACGCGGCGTTGCCTCGGCTGAAACGGGCGCTTGGTCAACCTGGCGATTACGGCACGCCGGTGGAGGTTGGCCTGCCACAGAGTCTCGAGAAGATCTTGGCCGAGGATGAGTTAACTGCGCTCGGTCGTGGTTACTGGGTCAAGTCCAACTATCAGCGCCACGACGACCAGGCCTGGTGGAAACGGGGCTGGATCAGCGACTGGCGGCAAGCCCCCTATGTGATCGGCGACCTCATCGTCCTTTACCTGAGCGCCAAGGACGGTGGTCCTGCAATCTGCCCAGCGGTCGTCAAGGTCACCGAGCCTTCGCAGTTCGCTCCCGAGTGGATCGCCGAGCACGGTGACCCCGAGGCGGCGAAGCAGTGGCCCTACCGGACGATGATCGAGGTGGTCGGTGAAGTGCCGATCGAGTCGGGCGTCAAGCTCGAAGAGTTCGGACTAAGCGGCCAGAGTGTGCAGAGTGGTTACTGCAGCATCAGCCGGCCGCAATTTGAAGAAGCGCTACGGGCGATGGGGATCTGAGGGTCGGAATTCGACCAGCCGCCCCTGCTAATCCCTACAACCCCATCAGTTTGCCGAGGATCTCCTTCATGACTGGCGAGCGGGGAAGGGGAGAACACGCCGGATCATCCGAGGGCAAGTACTCCCCGCAAATGAGCCTGTTCGAGGAGAAGAGCGACGACCGCGAGTGAACGCCAGTGGTCCGGCCGATGTGTCCGGATTGTGTCCGCCGACCTCAAATGACGTGGCTGTCCTGCACAACGATCTCTGACCCAGGCGCCTGGTTGGTCGTGAAGACGACGAGGTTCGAGCCGTCGGTGTCGCGCACCGAAGGGATGAGCAACCCGTCGTGTCCGAGCCATGCGACGGCACCGCCGACCCGCTGGCACGGCTCCCACGGGATCGACTCAAAGTCCTCCTCGGCGACCCCGATGGCGGCGAGGCGCCCGGCGTCTGTCAGGTCGAGCAGGCTCTTGATCGAGATATCCAGCTCGTAGATCGTGCGGCTCGCCCGCGGCGGCACGGGCTGCATCGCGATCACGTGGTCGCCCTCGGCTTTCGCGGTCGTCCCGGCGAGGCTTGTGTAGATCGCCGGCGTTCCCGGTGGATTCCACCGAGCCCCGCGCTCGTTGACAAGCTCGGGCGGTGCCGAGCCGAGCATGTGTCGGTAGACGCGACCCTGCCACGGCTCGGTGTCGAAGCGCTCCAGAGCATCGAGCAGCGCCGGATCGTGGATCACGACGAAGGCGCCCTACGCGTAACTGCCGTCTCGAAGCTGAGCGATCAGCGCCAGCACGTCATCGACCTGATTTTCCTCAATGCGGTCGGCGGGACGTTGTCCCTCCAGCAGTCGATGAGGCGAGAAGAGCCACAGTCGAGCCTCGTCGGGCGGGTAAAACTCGGCCAGCTCCTCGGCCAGCCAGGCGAGCGTGAGCAGGCGATCGAGGCTGCGCCGCTGCGGCTCAGCCTTCCCCGTACGCCAGCGCGAGACAGTCTGCGGCGTAGTGCCGAGCAACTGCGCGATCTCCCGCCCCTGCACGCCAACCTCATCTCGAATCGAGTCGAGCTTGCGGACGAGGGCACCGGCGCCGGTTTTTGCGATTGCCTCCATGAGCTGCCTATCTTGAGCGTGAAATCGACATGTTGATTAACATTTTACTTAACAATCTGATCGACAGGGTAGCAGCTACAACCCCATCAATTTTCCGACGATCTCCTCCATGAATGGCGAGCATGGCACGGGAGAACACGCGGAATCGTCCAAGGGCAAGGACCCCCGGCAAATGAGCTTGTTCAAGGATGGAGGCGATGGCCAGCCGTGATCGCTGGTGGTCCGGCGGATGTGTCCGGATTGTGTCCGCCCGCCGCTCATCGCATAGAGGTCGTCTCGGTGACCTAGTCGGTCTCGAGGGCAGCATCGAAGTTCCCAGCGGTGTGCCAGTCCGTGCCGGTGGTGTTGACGGCACATCCGGCAGCTTCCAGCCGCTGTGCGAACTCTTGCCTGCGGGGCGTGGAATTGTCGATTCTGACCGTAAACCGCCCCCCGATGTCGCTGAATGGCCGCAGGGTTCCGAGTTCAACGAGAACAGCGCGATTCTCATCGTGGGCCATTGCCATACCGGCCTCGAAAAGGACGTTGGGCCGGGCTTGCGGCGTTAGCTCGGTCTCATGGGCCGGGTCCCCATTCTCCCTGAATGGCTCTCGAAGTTGAGCCTCGTCGTCTGGGGTGAGCAGAACAACCGTTGCCTGGGCGTTCTTAAGCTCGGCTAGGACCTCATCGATGTAAGGCGCTGGCTTACCCGTGCGTTGAATCAGCTCCGACCACTCGAGGGGATGGAGGCCGATGGATCGCAGAAAGTCGAACAGTGCCGAGCGGGCCGCAGCATTGCGCCCATGAACGACAAAAACCGCGCGGGGGTCGGGTCCCCGGCCAGCGCCCGCCTCTGCCTTCGCATCGGGTGGCAGCTCGCTGCCGGGAGGCTCCTTGATGAACTCGTCAGTCACGTCAGTTCCAGAGTTGGCCACTTCCCACTCGTCGGAGAGCCCAACCGCGATGATGCTGCTCTGTTCACGTTCCTGGCGGAGCCGGGGGAGGATGTCGTCGGAGGGATTCTCGGTGTGAGTGATCTTCAGGTAGCTAATGTCATCCACCGGGACGACTACGCCCCCGATCAAGATGGGCCGTCCCTCGCGGTATCGACGTAGAAACTGCTCGTCCAAGTCAGCCTCGCTGAGATCAAGCTTGACCTCATCGTGAGTCGGGTGTGACTTCCGGTTAAGCCTGATGTGAAATGGCATGGCAGTAGCTCTGGCTATGGCGGGGATGAGCGGAATCTGCTGCGCTACTCCAAAGCGACCCGGTTTTGCCGGCCGGCTTGGCTGTCTGATCTCTGTATTCGTCAGCGATCCTGAGTCTGCCTCGCGTTGTCATGGCTTGGCGAATGCGGTCAGTAGACGGTAGGTCTCGCCTTTCCCGACGGGTGGCAGCGGGCTGCCTTTGACCGAAGCAACCTCGGCACCGGTGCGGCCACCACGCGGTCCGACCAGTTCATATTGACCACTGATCGGGGTGATCGTCCCTGGCGTCAAGCCGCTCGTCTTTGATTTCTTTGCCATTCGGTCCTCCTGCAAGCTAAAGATGGTCCTTGATCCATTGGCCGCCGCTTTGGTCGATTCCTTGCCACGCAGCCGCGCGACTGGTGACATCGATAACCAGCAGTTCATCCCCAGAATCGATATGTCGAGCTAGGCGGTCCCGCAGCTGCACAGGAGTCTCTTCCGTGCGAATCAGCCAAGTCGAATCGAGGTGGTGCCACCAGGGCTTGGCTTTCAGAGCGCCGATCAGGCCCTCGTAGTTCTGGCCGGGTCGGTTGAGGTCATAGCCAACGAGCAGAGTGCGCATGAGCGCTACCCCCCGACCGGGGCAAGCCGTTGCCTCCGCCAGTGGCGCGAGCGGTTAGTCAATGGGTACCTTCCAAGTTTGCGTTTGGTTTACTTATAGCTAAACTATAACAACGAAGGCAATTGGCGTCCAGGGCTTGCTGTTTATTGCTATATAAACCAATGTTCGATGTACATCAAGACGGCGCATGCCGAAGACTCGTTTGGGGAGCCGATTCCTCTGGTCGGTTTCGAGCGCGTGAATACCTCGAAGGACTTCCGCGTCGCGACCAAGCGAAGTTTGAGCCGTTGTTTCGGCGATTCGCCGAAACGGGAAAAATTTACAATCGAGAGCGATTCGTCAAGGAGCCCGATGGACTTTTTTGCTTCAAGACGCATGCCCGGCGAATCGCGTGCTTCAACGACGGGCGAGACCTAGTTTTGATTCATGGGTTCACGAAGAAGACAGCCAAGAGCAAGCGCAGCGTTCGCAACCTTGAGGTTGCGGCGAGCTTACGTCGCCAATACCTAGATGCTGCCAAACGGAGGGGGTGTGCGTGATGAACAGGAGCAAGGAGAACAGAGACCGCGATTACGAGCGGCTTGTCGAGGAGGAGACGTTGATCTTTGAGGCGACTGAGGTCATCTCTGAACTTCTTGATGTGCGGCGGATGAGCAGGAAGGATCTTGCGAAGAAGCTCGGACGCTCGAAGGGGTTTGTGACCCAGGTGCTGGCGGGCGATCGGAATATGACGCTTCGCACGTTGGCCGATCTCGCGTTTGCCCTCAACCAGCGGGTCGAGTTGGAGGCGGTTCCGCTCGATAAGCAGCAGGACAGCGACTACGGAAGTGAGGCCGTTCCTCGCCGCACTGAGGCACGGGTGTCCGCTAGCAGCGGAATCTTGTCCGCCTCGCTCCGGCGGGGTTCTGGTCATGCGGCGGGGCATTTCCCCCAGAAGCAATGCTCCCCCGCCTATCGCCGGCGCAGCACTTACCTTCTTGTGGGCTCATTCGAAGGCATGATGCGGAAGTCCCCGCAGCCAACCGAGAAAGCCAACTCCGTTAACGACTCGACCGACCTTGATCGCGTAGCTGCTGGCTGAGCCGTGACGCACTTCAACAGCAAAGCTTCTGGAAAAGCAGCTCCGGTCGACTACGACGCGGTCGCACGCGTTGCGAGTGCTGTCAAGCTGCAAGACATCGCCCTCGGGTCGTCCCGTGCGGCATTGAACGTCCCGCGAGGCGAGGTTGTCGATACGTGGTCCGGTGATGCGTTCGTGGGGTTCGAGACGACCGTTGGGGTTTGGGAGCCCGGAAGTTCAGATTTCACGATCCATGCTGCGTTCATTGCCGTCTACAAGGCGAGCTGGAGTGATCAGGTTGTAGCTGAGCTTCCTGATCTCGATCCTGAAGATCCTCCTGACGTGGAGATCCAGGGGACCTTCGACCTTGACTACACGGTGCTTGGAGAGGCAGATTTGAGTGCCGATGATCTGGAGAGCTTTGCTCTCGCAAACGGGACTCTGCATGCGTGGCCCTATTGGCGCGAGTTCGCCGACTCGACAACTCAGAGAATGCAGATTCCGCGTCTTGTGATTGGTGTCTTCAAGATTCCGTCCTCACACGATCCAAGCGATTAGCGGTCGAGCTTGTCCGCGAGTTTTCCCAGCTCGCCCATTGAGATGCCGAGCGCTGCGGCGATGCGCTTGAGGGTGCCCCAGGTGGGGTTGGCGTGGCCGCGCTCGATCAGGGAGAGGGTCCCGGTCGTGATGTCGGCGGCGTGGGCGAGGTCTTCCTGGGTGGTGCCGCGCTTTTCGCGTAGTTGGCGGATCGCCTGGCCGAGGGCGGGCTGGGGTTGGTCGGAGCGGCGCATCGGCGCAGACGTTCTCAAGCGCGAGTGAGATGAGCCAGGGCACAAAGCATATGCGATATGTATGTGGTGTCTGGTAGTCTGTTGCCGACCGATGAAAAGTGCCCCCGCGCTGCGACAACAGCCGGGGGCGTGGCACAGGAAGGAGTACTTCCCATGCAAGACCAGCCTAGTGATGCGGGGCTTGATTCAGCCCCGCCAACTGCCCGCCAGGATCTTCGCGACCAGGCGGTGGTCCTGACCCACGTTCTCGCTGTTCAGCCAGCTCAGCTGATCGTTCCCGAGCTTGTGCGCGAGATCGGCGCGGGAGTCGCCGAGTTCGCCGAAGACGACCGGATGGAGCGCGCTGTGCGCGACCTGACCGGCCTGGGGCTGCTGCGTTGCCCCGGAGGGATCGTCGTGCCGACCAGGGCGGCGATCCGCTTCAACGAGCTTCTGGGCGGCTGACGTGGCCTCCCAGGACTGCGCCGCAGGGTTCGGAGAGAACCTGCGGCGCAGTCGTAGGCACGTCGGCCTCAGCCAGGAAGAGCTTGGCTGGCGCTCCTCGCTTCACCGCACCGAGGTGGGGCTGTTGGAGCGCGGGGAGCGCGTGCCAAGGATCGACACGCTGATCAAACTCGCCTGCGCCCTGGGGGTCGAGCCGGGGGAGCTTTTGGCCGGGATCGACTGGATGCCGGAGGAGACGGAGGTCGTGACGAGGCGGGCGGCGGGGTTCTCGGTCAGGCCGGTCGGTTCAGAGCCAGTCGTTCAGCAGTAGGCCAAGGCAGAGCCAAGAGCGAAGTCCCAGACAGATCGACCACCGAGACGACCAGGCCGAGCAGACGAACATCCAGCCTGAATCGGCCCGGAGGACAAGACAACCAGCAATGGCCCCCCATGCCGCACTTCAATCAGCCAGAAGCGACAGCGCAACTGCACGACACATTGGGAACCCCCCCGGTTCGTGCCTGAGCGGCCTCTTTCGGATCGGTGCCGGCGGCGATGCACGGAAGGCCAGGCAACGGCATTTCTCCGGGGCGGCGGGCGGCCGATTTTGGCACGGCTTTGCCGTGCGGACGGCCGCCGGTATGGCCGCCCCGGAGAGGGCGGAAGGACGGCGCTGCACGGGCAGAGATTTCGGGTTTGGCCGATGCATTTGGCGCTCTCCGTGGACAACCCGCGTGCAGAGGAATGTACGGACGAGCGACAGATCGCAATGGACGCCTTCTCTCGCCGGAGGAGGTCGCTCGCACCTGCGGGCTTTCGCGGCGGGCCGTGTATCGGGCTATCGCGCGGGGCGAGCTGCGGGCGGCGCGGCTTTGCAATCGCCTCCGCGTGCAGCCCGCCGAGCTGGAGCGGTGGATCGGGGAGCAGACGGTCGCGCCGGAGGCTTCCGCGTCCGCGAAGCCGCGGCTGTCTGTCGATACTGCACCGCCGGGAAGCCTGCGGGCATTGCTCGACGAGGCGGATGGAGCGGCGGTGACCGACCGTGAGCGTTGAACGAGCAGAGCGCAAGGGCAAAGCCGTTTGGCGTGTTCGCTGGCGCGACGAGCACGGGCGGGCGCGGTCGAAGGTGGTCGGTCGCAAGCGGGATGCCGAAGCCTTCGATGCGGAGGTCGTGCGGCGCAAGCGGACGGGCGACCTCGATCTGCTCACGGGCGGCAAGGAAACGCTGGCCGAGTTCGCGGAGGAGTGGTGGAAGCTCTACGCGGTTCCGAACCTGGCCCCGCGCACGTTGCGCAGCTACGCCGGGCTTTGGGACCGGCACGTCCTGCCCCGTCTCGGCTCGATGCCGCTCAGCGCGATCACGCCGGAGGTCGTTCAGCGCTTCCGCGCGGAACTGGAAGCCGATGGGGTGGGGCGGACGGCGATTCATCGGGCGATGGTGTTGCTCCAGGGCGTGATGCGCCGTGCCGTCGAGTGGCGGCGAATCGCGCACAACCCGGTCAAGGGAGTCCAGAAGCCGAAGGTCCGGCGGCATCGACAGGTGCGCCCGTTATCGCCGCTCACGGTCGAGCGACTGCGCGCCGTCGCCGCGACGCGCCGCAAGCACGGTGCGCGGGACGCGGCGCTGATCGGCCTTCTCGCCTATGCCGGCCTGCGCCCTCAGGAGGCGCAGGCGCTGCAATGGGGCGACGTGCGCAAGCGGACGTTGCTGGTCGAGAAGGCGGCTGACGGGCAGGGCGGCGTCAAGACCACCAAGACGGGGCAGGGGCGGACGGTGCGGCTGCTCGGACCGCTCGCCGCCGACCTTGCGGAGTGGCGGCGTTCGCTTGACCAACCCGCCGACGACGCGCTGCTGTTCCCGAACGGCTCGGGCGGAGTCTGGAATGACCCGGCCTGGCAGACCTGGCACCGGGACGCCTGGGCGCCGGCGTGTCGTGCCGTCGGCCTGGAGGGAGCGCGGCCGTACGACCTCCGCCACAGCTTCGTCTCGCTGCTGATCCACGAAGGGCGCAGCGTGGTCGAAGTCGCCCGCCAGGCGGGGCACTCGCCGACGATGGCGCTCGATGTCTACGCGCACGTCTTCGATGAGTTCGATGTCGCCGAGCGCGTGTCTGCCGAGGATCGGATCGCTCAGGCACGGCGCGATGTGTCCGGATTGTGTCCGCCTGGCTTGACGGGCGCCCGAGGCACCGCTGGCAAGTTGTCGAGTTTTCCCCACGCCAGTGGGGAAAAAGCTGCAATCGACCCCTACAGCCCCATCAACTTGCCGAGGATCTCCTTCATCACCTCGTCGGTGCCGCCGCCGATCGGGCCCAGGCGGGC
>Ga0055474_10000304_pt1 | contig 11099 bp, 11 predicted proteins | sample Muzzi_PWA_D1_FD_57680 | JGI IMG/M metagenome (GOLD analysis project Ga0055474, IMG submission 57680) | Wetland microbial communities from San Francisco Bay, California, USA, that impact long-term carbon sequestration - Muzzi_PWA_D1 | ecosystem: Environmental > Aquatic > Marine > Wetlands ... | reverse complement strand
GTTACATCCTACCCAGGAGGCCAGCCCATTTGCCTCCCTGCCAACAAATGCAGGTGAATGTGATAGACCATCTGTCCACCGGCATTATTGCAATTCATGACAACTCGGTAGCCATCTTCAGCAACACCCTCATCTGCTGCAAGTTTTGCGGCTGTCAAGAATAACTTACCAACCAATTCTGCGTGACCGTCCCGTAAATCATTGATCGTTGGAATCGGATCTTTTGGAATGATCAGAATGTGAACCGGTGCCTGGGGATTTATGTCTTTGAATGCCAGGATATCATCCGACTCATACACGATTTCAGCTGGTATTTCTCGATTGACAATTTGGGTAAAAAGCGTATCTGGCATCTTTTAACTCCTTGATTATAGGATTGTTTTACTTTCCATATTCAACATATCGTAGTTGTGGACTTGATTACAATCTCAACCACTTAATCTTGCGTCAAGTCCAGTATCAATTCCGAATGACCCGCATCATTCCAGACCGCGTCAATGATTTTTTCAGCAACAATCACCGGATCAGCGAGTGATTGGGGGTCTTCAGTGTGGTACGCCTCCGAACGCAGCGGGCTGGCAAATGGCCCTGGATTAATCCCGATTACTTGCACTGGGCTGGTAACGCACTCTGCTGCAAGTTGATGCACCAGCGTCATCAGGGCCTGCTTGCTGACGCCATAAGCGCCCCAATACCCGCTTTTCATTTTTTCCATGTCCTCGAGCAAAAAACAGAGGAATGATTTTGAAGATTTTTTCAGAATGGGAAGGAGGGTGACGCTTAGCAACCAGGCCGCGTTAAGATTGACCTGAATTTGTTCCAGCCACTGGGTTGGAGGCAACTGGTGGGATAATCTGAGTCCCTTGAACGAAGCTGCGCAGTGGATAAGCCCGTCCAATCTCTCGAACTCGGAGTCGATCGCAGCCAGCAACTGGTCAAACTGTTCCACACCCGAAGTTGCCAGGTCCATTGGATGCAAGAAAGGTTCTTCCAGCCCAGCGCTCACAATGGAGTCCCAAGCTGATTCCAGACCTTTCAAATTATTATCCAACATGATGGTATTGAAGCTCCGAAGGGCAAATTCCCTTGAGAGCGCCGATCCCAGCGCTCCGGCGGCACCGGTGATTAAAATCGTTTTTCTATCAGGTTTTCCAGCCATATGAACGGTTCTCCGAGAATGGTGAAGTTTACTGTCTGGCTACAAACGAAATCCAGACATTGTTTCACACAGCATTAAGGGCTTAAGATTCCACTAACCAAGGTCATAGCGCAGATCAATGCCCATTTACGAATATCGAGCCACAGCCGCAAGCGATTGCAATTTTTGTCGCGATGGTTTTGAAATGATGAGGAAAATCAATGATGCGGAGCTGGACAAGTGTCCCGTTTGCGGAATAAGCGTGACTCAAATAATTTCAGCGCCGAACCTGGCAAAATCAGGCCCTGCCCTCGATACCCAAAACATTGAAAAACATGGCTTTACGCAATATCGAAAGTCGGGCAAAGGTGTCTATGAAAAAACGGCCGGAAAGGGGCCGAATGTCATATCAGCCGATTCGGACTAGTGTGGATAGCGCGCCACGGGATTGGCGTGGGATCCGGGCTCTGACGTCAAGGCTTGCCGGCTGATTTAATTTTTCTTGCCATTTTCCATACCCAGAAGACGTCCTTTATGTACAACCGTTTCAGCTCTTCTCCATAGGCTGAAGGCATGGTTTGTTGCATTCGTTCAATTTGACGGCCATGCAAATATTCCTGGAGTATCAGGTGAATATGGGATTGCAGTACGTCATCTGTATCCACGGCATCCTGGCCGCCACCAGCGACGGCCGAAAGACAGTGAGAGATAAGTTTTCCAAAGACAGATCCGGTTGGCTTCGATCCCAATTGTCGTATCAAATCCATCCTGCTCATCTGATTTCTGGCCAACAAGCTCAACGGGACCCACCACAACTCGTGTTCCGCGCGGGGATTGAATTTGAATTCGCGCTGAAATAATAGGTTCAAGCCTCCTTTTATTGCCATTGACCTTTGTCGCTCCGCCGAGAGCCTCTTGCTGGGGGCCAGGGAGGCTTCGATTTCGATGCGCGGCCGGTAGATGTCATGACACAACTCATAGAACTCGCCTAAATCCGCTGGCGCTTTCGCCTCCAGTTGCCGCTCAGTTACGTCAATGAGGCTACTTAAAGCACCATCATCCAGCGCTGCCGCTGCTCCGCTTTCGTGAAGATACCCGACAACCGGGTGACGGCTCCGTTTGATATTTGCTGACTGGGTTTCGAACCGCCACCATTCCAGTTTCGTTCTCGCAACTTGATCATCAGTCGACCGAATCACGACCAGGTCCAGGCTTGCAAAGACTGCGTGAATAGCTACGACTTGTTCTGAAAGTTTTCCGGAAAGATAGGGGTGTGTGATTCGAAAAAGAGGGTTCGTTTCGAGGATTTTCTCCCAGCAAACCCGCAGCTGATTACTCGTCGCCACCCGGATTCGCCCTACTGTTCGATAAGAGAGTTTGCAACAATATTTTCTTTCCCCACAAACAGCTGCGCGGTATCTATCCGGTCAAACAGATAGGTCCGGCCACAATACTCACAGCGCACTTCGATTTGGCCTTCTTCCTCGATGATACTGGAAGCTTCGTCTCTACCGAGGCCTCGCAGCATCTGACCAACCTTGTCCTTGGAGCACTGACAACCGAAATGCACCGGTTCGGGCTCGAACAATCGAATATTTTCTTCAAAGAACAATCTCCGCAGCAGTGCATTTGCATCAAGATCCAGTAACTCCCCATCCGAAACGGTCGAGGCAAGTGCGGTGACCCGACTCCAGGAATCTGCATCGATCGGCTGGCCGGGCAATTTCTGCAACATCAGGCCACTGCAGCACTGTTCACCTACTGCCAACCAGATCCGTGTTTCCAGCTGCTCCGATTTCGAAAAATACTCTTCCAGCGCACCGGCGACATCGCCCTCGGGAAAGGCAACGATGCCCTGGTAGGGTTGGCCGCCATCAGAAGGTTCCAGGTTGATGGAAAGAATGGGGTTTTTCAGGGGAGGCAGCTCGCTTGCCTCGCGCGTGCGAAGAATGCCACGAATTTTACGAAGGTCGGTGCACTGGCCGAGTACCAGCGATACACGACCTTCTGATTGAATCTGGAGACTGACCGAGCCCTTGAACTTGATGTTGCTGGTCAGCAGGACCGAAGAACATACTGCTTCTGCCAGCAGGTTACGAAAATCCGCATGCGGCTCGGCACTTGAACAGACATCCTGCCAACTCGCGTGCAGATGCACCAGGCTTCCCTTGACCGGGCAGCCCTCAAAAATGAATTTTTGCAGCTTATCCGCAATCATGAATCCGGATCCTGTTCACCACACCAATACCCGCACTGACATCAACGTCTCAAAGAACGGATTATGCATGGCTCAGCAGCCGGATCAAGTCAGATGGATGATTCGTCTGGAAGCTCTCGGCGACCAGAGAATCACCATCGGCATAACTGCCGTAACCGTAGTGAACTGCCGCCGTTTGGGTGCCAGCTGCCCGGCCGGCTTCCAGGTCCCGGATATCGTCCCCGACGAACAGCGTGTTCTCGGGCTGAACGTCGATGAGTTCACATGCCAGCAGAACGGGCGCCGGATCCGGCTTGCTTTTACTGAGCGTATCGCCACATACGATGCAGGATGTCAGTCTGTCCAGCTGTGCCCGCGCCATGATGGGCAGTGTCAAACTCTCTATTTTGTTGGTTACTACCCCCCAGGGGATATTTGAATCGGACAGGAACTCCAACAGCTCGGGAATGCCATCAAATAGCCGGGAGAGCTTGAAACAGTTTTCAGAATAAAAAGCCAGGAATGCCAATCGCCAGTGCTCGAAAACTTTTTCATCGGCCACGGGCATGCCTGCCTTGAGCAAACCTATCGCTCCGTAAGAAACAAAGCATCTGTATTGCTCGACCTCCAGCGGCGGGAGACCTTCGGTGCTGCGAACATGGTTCAGCGCGCCCACCAGATCGGGCGCCGAATCGAGCAAAGTCCCGTCGAGGTCGAACAAAATTGCATCAATGGGCATTATTCAACGGTTTCTTTGCTGCCACCAGGTAATTCACATTGACGTTTCCTCCGAGCCTGACACTTCGCATCAGGGGGTTATAGTGCAAACCCATGATGTCGCCTGTTTCAAGCCCGGAACGGCGTAACAGATTGCACAGTTCAGATGGCCGAATAAACCGGTCGTAACGATGTGTTCCGCGGGGCAAAAGCCTGGCGATATGCTCGGCGCCAACGATTCCAAGTGCAAAAGCCAGCGGTGTTCGGTTGAGGGTTGAAAGAAATACGTGTCCTCCAGGTTTCAGCAGAATTTGTATGGAATCGATGATCGATGCCGGATCCGGCACATGTTCCAGCATTTCCATGCAGGTGACGATATCGAACTGCCCCGGCTTTTTCCTGGCCAACTGTTCAGCCGTCTCTTGCTGATAGTCGACTTCGAGCCCGGATTCATGCAGATGAAGTCTGGCGATGGACAATACCTTGGGCGCTATGTCGATACCGACCACCTCCGCGCCCGCCCTGGCCAGGGATTCTGACAGGATTCCCCCACCGCACCCCAGGTCGAGTACCCGGGCACCGGAAACGTCGGCGCGCTCTTCGACAAACTTCAAACGAGCGGGATTCAAATCATGCAATGGGCGAAATGGCCCTTCAGGATCCCACCAGGCGGAGGCAACCTGATCAAATTTATCTTGTTCATTCGGATCGAGGTTCTGATGATTTTCTGAACTTGTCATGCTTCTAACCGTTCCGATGCTTGCCTGCGGGGCCTGAATTCGGCCAACCGCTCTTTCCATGAACGTGCCCTGCTGATCGTTTCAGCAAGGTCCACCGAGGTCAACCGACGCTCTTCCAAAATACGTTTTCCTGCCACCCAGACATCTGTCACCTGCCGAGCCGAGGCCGCGTAAATCAATTGAGAAATGACGTTGTACAACGGCTGGGTTTCCGGGTAATTGAAGTCAATGGCGCACAGGTCCGCCTGTTTTCCCGGCTCGATGCTACCCAAAAAATCAGCCATTCCCAGCGCCTTGGCTCCATTAATGGTCATCAGCTCGAGCGCCGTGAACGCATCCACCGATTCGGCATTGCCTGAAACCCCCTTGGCCAGAAGCGCTGCCGTTTGCGCTTCGGCCAACAAATCCAGATCATTGTTGCTGGCTGCCCCATCCGTACCAATGGCAACGTTGACCCCCTCATCAAGCAAATCCGATACCGGACAGATTCCGCTGGCCAATTTGAGGTTGGATTGCGGGCAATGAATTACATTGACCGACTTTTTGGCCAGCTGGGCAATATCGTCATCAGATAATTGCGTCATATGCACAGCCTGCAATCGTTCATTCAACAATCCCAGGTCATTCAACCTGCCCAGTGGGGGTTTTTCAAAGTGTTGCAACGAGTGCTTGATATCCCAGGCGGTTTCCAGCAAATGCAGATGTACGGGTATGTCCAGTTGCAAGGATAGCCGCTCAATGATTCGCAGTGTTCGATCGGTCACGGTGTAGGGTGCGTGGGGTGCAAACGTGAAATTGAGCAAGGGCTCAGACTGCCATTGTTCATGCAATTCCCGCCCTTCACTAAAGTAGCTGTCCAGGTCGATCGCACCGAAGGCTTCGTGTTCGATCAGGGGCACACCAATACTGGCGCGGATACCGGCCTCCTGGCACACCCGCGCCACCTCTTTCGGGTAGAAATACATGTCGTTGAAACAGGTCGTACCCGCGCGCAACATTTCCGCCACGGCCAATCTCGCCCCGTCGGCCACGAATGAAGGTCCCACGAATTCCTGTTCGGCGGGCCAGATGTGTTCGCCTAGCCACGTCTGTAAATCCAGGTCATCGGCATACCCTCGCAGAAGCGTCATCGGAGAATGGGTGTGCATGTTGATGAAGCCCGGCAATAGAAGATGATCGGGCAGATCGACGATCATTGCGTCTGGGTAGAGCTGTTCCGACTGGTGCACGGGCAGAACAGAAACAATCGTCGAGCCGTCGATGGCAACAGCGAAATTCTCGTGAACTACGCCAACCGGTCGCACCGGCACGACAAATGCGGGTCGGATAAGGGTCACCTGTGATGTCTGCCCTACTGTCATTTTTTAGACTTTAATTTCGCTGTTCGGACTTAGTCTTTCACTCTTGATACATATTCACCTGTTCGTGTATCCACTCTGATCAACTCCCCATTATTGACAAACAACGGAACGCGAACCACGGCGCCAGTCTCCAGGGTCGCGGGCTTCCCCCCTCCCCCCGAGGTATCGCCCCTCAGCCCGGGATCGGTCTCCACGATTTTCAATTCCACGAAATTTGGCGGCGAAACGCTCAGGGGCTGGCCATTATAGAGTGTGATCTGGCACAGATCTTCCTCCTTCATCCACTTGGCGCCATCGCCGACAGCCTCCTCCGAACAGGAATACTGCTCGAATGTCGCTGGATCCATGAAGTGCCAAAACTCACCATCGGAATACAGGTACTGCAATTCCATTTCAAAGACATCCGCTGCTTCCACCGATTCTCCCGACCGGAACGTGCGTTCGATTACTCGGCCGGTTTTCAGATTCCTGACCTTAGCGCGATTGAAGGCCTGGCCTTTCCCTGGCTTGACGAACTCATTTTCCAGAATATTGTAAGGATCTCCGTCCAGAATGATTTTGAGCCCGCTCTTGAACTCATTGGTTGTGTAACTTGCCATGGGGTTCTCCAAATTAAGTCATTGAAACGCACCCGGAATCAACACTCGGACTGTTTCGGGTGGTCTGAGATTCGTATGCGCAAATGATACCGCGAACCTGATGGCGCCGTCAGTAGAAATGTCCCCGCCAAAAAACTGGCCGCCGTTAACATGGTTTCCATTATTCCGGAATTAATATTCGTTAATGAGCGGTTTTTAAGCCATTGCTTTTGACTTTTTGTCGACTTCAGAACAGCCAATTGTCCCCAGCGACGGACCTGGGATAAGAATCGGCTATGATTTAGCGTGTAATTTGGCGATAATCTAGGCAGAGATGCGGGGCTCGATATCTGCGAATTCAAATTCATAATTATCCATAATTAATTGATTTACGATAGATAAATGTGGTAAAAACTGAGTACTTGTAAGGGGCATGGAGGCCATTTACGCATGCACAGCGTTAATATGCTGGTCACGGACCGATCCCCGGAATCTTCTGAATACATCAATTCTGTACTCAGAAATTCCGGAATAAAAATACATGTGTTACATGCCTGCTCCTGCGTCGACATCAAACGCTCCCTTGACAACGACTCACCGGTTCTCATCCTGTTTGTAAACCCAGATCCTGAAGATGCCACGCTGGAGGAAGTCAATGAACTGGCCAATGCGTTCAACGTTCCACTGGCGTTGTTCACGGATCTTTCGAATCCCGATGAATTGGCGGCTGCGTTAAAGGCCACGCCGTGTTATGTCATCCATTCACAGGACGAAAGTCTCCTCTCCGAGGCCGTCAGTCGCCTGGTGAAAAACAGTGAAAACGAGCGGAATTTTACCCACCAGCAACAACGTCTGGAGGAATTGGAGCATCGGTACAATCTGCTTCTCGAAAGCTCGCGGGACGCCATCGCCTATGTGCACGAAGGTCTGCATGTTTACACTAATCGCGCCTATCTCGAGGCATTGCATGTAAACGATATCGCCGAAATTGCAGGCGTTTCGTTACTGGAACTGATCCGGGCAGGCGACGTGGATTTGAAATCCGTCTTAAGAGATCTCTCCAAGGGCAAATTCCCATCGCATCCCCTGGAAGTGGATGTCATTCGTCCGGACGGCAGCGAATTCGAAGCTAACCTGGTGTTTTCGCCAGCGCGCTTTGACGGCGAAGATTGCATCCAGATGATGGCCCAGAAGCGTGACAACGCATCGGACCTTGCTGCCGAACTGGAGCGCTTGCGCGTCCTCGACCCGCTCACCCAGCTCAGCAACCGGACCGCATTCGCCCGGCAAATCAGGGAGTTTATCGACGAATCGAGTTCGGATACCGAGTCCACTTCCGCTGTCATTTACCTCGAACCGGATGGGTTCGAAGAATTGCAGCACCAACTCAGTGTGGATTCAACGGATGAATTCCTGGCTGACCTGGCGGCCATCATCAAGTTGTGCCTGCAGCCTGACGACATTGCTGCACGCATTGCGGACAAAGGCTTCGCCATCCTGCTCCGAAGAGAGAGCAACACACAACTCGAGGCCGCCGCCGAACGAATTCTCCAGACATATGGTAGCCATATCGTAGAAATTGGCGATCGCGCTATTTCCTCTTCCTGCAGTTTGGGCATCGCTGTGATCGGTCGCCTGGCCAGCGACTCTGCCGAAATTCTGTCCCGGGCACGAAACGCGCATTCCGAAGCGGCCGAAAAAGGTAACCGTTTCGTGGTGTACCGACCGAAACTCACGGCGGTGGCGTCTTCGGATGATGATCAATTATGGGTTGACCGTATCAAATATGCACTGAGCAACCATGATTTTTATACGGTGCAGCAATCGATCGTCGATCTGGATGGTGAAGGTGAGCAGTTGATGGAAAACCTCACCTTCATGCGTGATGAAACAGGCGACTATCCCCCCTCGAAGTTTCATCACATTGCGGACCGCAATGATTTGGCCGGAACCATCGACCGGAATGTCATTCCCGGTCTTTTGAAAACACTGGTCGATGGCAATCAAAAACAGATCATCTCGCTCAGTAATAATTCCATTCTGGATTACGGTTTTCCTGGCTGGTTTTCAGACCAACTGCAAGACAACTGCGTTGAAGGAAAGAATATCATCCTGCAAATTTCAGCCAGTGCCGCCCAGGCCAATCTCAAGCCCGCTCAGCGACTGATGAAAGAACTCAAGCCCCTTGGATGTGTGCTTTCGATCAGCCAGTTCGACAGTGAGCGACGCAGCAAACAACTGCTGCAGCACCTTGACGTTTCCTATATCAAGATTCACCCGTCTTTCACAGAAGATTTGACCGGAAATACCAAAAACCAGGAAGTGATCCGTAAAATTGTCGAAAGTGCGGAGGCACATCAGGTCTGTGTCATCGCCGAGGAAGTGGCCGACACCTCCAGCCTGGCGGTACTGTGGCAATGTGGCGTCAAACTGATTTCGGGTGCGTTCCTCAAGGAACCATCGCAGGTCATCGCTCAATGAACCGCAAACATGGGGCTATCGACTAATTCACCGGCCGCTGGCTACACAGGCCGCTTCGCGCCCTCCCCCACTGGAAAACTTCATTTTGGATCGTTGATTTCCGCACTCGCCAGTTTTCTGCAGGCCAGGAAGGAAGCTGGCAAATGGCGGGTTCGAATCGAAGACATCGATCCTCCCAGGGAAGTCCCCGGCAGTGCCGCATCCATCCTTGACGACCTGCAACAACTGGGACTTTACCATGATGGTTCCGTTCTCTATCAAAGTGAGCGAACCCTGGCCTACCAAACGGTCGTGAAACAACTCCTTCAGCAGGAAAAAGCCTTTTGGTGTGGTTGTAGCCGCAAAGACCTTCCACCGGGAGGGGTTTATCCAGGCACCTGCCGGAACGGCATACCCGCAGGCAGGGCACCACGGGCCGTGCGCTTGAAGGTGCCCGATGATGAGATTTGCTTCACCGACCTGATCCAGGGCACAACCACGGAAAACCTGGTGGAAACGGTGGGTGATTTTATCATCCTTCGAGCCGACGGTTTGCCGGCTTACCAGTTGGCCGTTGTAGTTGACGATGCATTCCAGGGCATTACCCAGGTCTTTCGCGGAATGGACCTGTTTTCTTCGACCGCCCGGCAAATTCATCTTCACCGGCAACTCGGCTCGCCAGTCCCGGATTTTGCCCATCACCCGTTGGCGGTAAGCAAGGACGGAAATAAGCTGGGCAAACGGTTCGGCTCGGTTCCGATTTCCAGCCTGGATATGGCTGAAGCGGTGTTTCATGCACTTGAGTTACTTGGCCAGTCGCCCCCAAAGGGTCAGCCGGCGAATGAATTAATCCACTGGGCGCAGTCCAACTGGGAAATATCCCGAATTCCGTCGCAGGCAAGTATCGAGGCGCCTTTCTTCGCTCAACCCCATTAGCCATTCGGATTGTTTTACCACTCAGGCTATAATGCAGTCCGCAACAGCGAGTAACGTCATGAATTCCAATTATCTTGATTTCGAACAACCCATTGCGGAACTGCAGGCAAAAATTGATGAACTGCGCAATGTCGGTTCTGACAACGCCATCAATCTCGATGAAGAGATCCAGCGTCTCCAGTCGAAGATGCGCAACCAGATCAAGAGTATTTTCAAAGACTTGACTGCCTGGCAGATTTCACAATTGAGCCGTCACCCGCAACGACCGTACACGCTGGACTACGTCGACCTCATTTTTGACGAGTTCCATGAATTACACGGAGACCGCGCATTTGCTGATGATCACGCCATCGTAGGCGGCTTGGCCCGCTTCAAGGATCGTCCCATCGTGTTTATCGGGCAGCAAAAGGGGCGCGACACCAAGGCCAAGGTTTTTCGTAATTTTGGCATGCCTCGGCCGGAAGGCTATCGCAAAGCACTTCGACTGATGAACATGGCGGCCCGCTTTCGGTTGCCGCTGATCACCTTCATTGACACCCCGGGCGCCTACCCCGGTGTCGGTGCTGAAGAACGCGGGCAGTCTGAAGCCATCGCTCGCAACCTCCAGGTGATGGCCGGATTACCGGTGCCCATTATTTGCACAATCATCGGCGAGGGCGGGTCAGGCGGTGCGTTGGCCATCGGCGTCGGTGATCGGGTTAATATTCTTGAATACAGCACCTACTCTGTCATTACGCCCGAAGGTTGTGCATCCATTTTGTGGAAAGATGCCGCCAACGCACAGGATGCGGCCATGCAACTGGGAATCACCTCAGACCGACTGAAAAGCCTCGGCCTGGTCGACGAGGTGATCGCCGAACCGCTGGGCGGCGCGCACAAGGGACCAGAAGAGGTCGCCAAGCGCATTTCATCCTGCCTCAGCCGTCAACTGGAAGAACTGGATTCAGTGAGCAGCGATCAGTTGCTCGAATC
>Ga0055474_10000300_pt1 | contig 11149 bp, 9 predicted proteins | sample Muzzi_PWA_D1_FD_57680 | JGI IMG/M metagenome (GOLD analysis project Ga0055474, IMG submission 57680) | Wetland microbial communities from San Francisco Bay, California, USA, that impact long-term carbon sequestration - Muzzi_PWA_D1 | ecosystem: Environmental > Aquatic > Marine > Wetlands ... | reverse complement strand
CTTCACACACAGACCTTTCCCGCAGAGACTCATTTGATCTGAGAGCTATCTGATCTAACTCGAACATTGAGTAGCTTTCCCGCATGATTCGAGTCGTTGGCGTGTGTCCTCAGCCATTCAACCACTTTCGGGCCATTCGCAAGACGGATTCCTCGTCCGAATAATTCATAATCTCTGCTATCTGAACCCAGGCTAGATCTAACGACTCTTCAGACACGGTAAAACTTTCGCTTCCCAAAACTTTAAAGGCAAATCGGACGTCGTAGTGGTGATGTTCCGGGTCCATTCGGCGTGCCGGGATCAGATGCACGTCGATATCTAAAGGAACCGCATCCAGAACAGCGACTTTCAGACCGGACTCTTCTTCCGCTTCACGCTGTGCCGCCAGCAGGGTATTGGATTCACCATCGCTGTGCCCACCCAACTGCAGCCAACGTCCTAACTTCCTGTGGTGAGTCAGCAGGACGTGTGTCCCCGCGGCGTTAACCACCCAGGCAGACCCTGTTATGTGCCCAGCCCAGCAATCCCTCTCGAAGCAGCACTCGTGGTTGTACAGCAGGTTCTGGAATCGTTCCACCGCTGCGGATTCTTCCGGCCAGCGCTGTAGATACTGCTGTAACAGTTTGAGCAGGCCGTGCCTATGCATTATGTTGTGTGTCCTTATTTTCCAGATCATTCATCAAGGGGGACACGTGCTTGCAGTAATCGCAAAGCTCAACGTAGCGGAAGGCAAAGAAGCAGAGTTTGAGAAGGTCATGCTCGGGCTTGCCGAAGAGGTTCGGGCAAAAGAACCGGGTAATCACCTGTACCAGCTGTGCAAAGATGCCGAGGGCAACTATATCGTCATGGAGCTTTATGCCGATGAAGATGCGCTGGCTGCTCACGGGTCTTCGGATCATTTTAAAGCAGCCGGGGCGAAGTTTGCCGGTGTGATGGCTGGTCGTCCGGAAATCCAGCGGCTCGAAGTCATCGGCTGAGTCAGGGCTCGATCGCAAACAGCTCCGCAAGCTGATCGGTCATCGCCCCGCCGAGCTGTTCTGCATCCGTGATCGTTACGGCACGGCGATAGTGATGGGTCACGTCATGACCGATACCTATCGCCACCAGCTGCACCGGCGAGCGGTTTTCTATGCTGTCGATGGCGTATTTGAGATGTTGTTCCAGATAGTTGCTGGGATTGACCAGCAGCGTTGAGTTATCCACCGGCAATCCGTCTGAAATCACCATCAGGATCTTGCGCTGTTCTGGTCGTACCACCAGCCGGTTGTGCGCCCAGATCAACGCTTCACCGTCGATATTCTCTTTCAGCAGTTCCTCTCGCATCATCAGACCGAGGTTGCGCCGGCTCCGCTGCCAGGGGTCATCCGCAGCCTTGTAGATGATGTGTCGCAGATCGTTCAGTCGACCCGGATTTGATGGTTTACCCGCCGCGATCCAGCGTTCGCGCGATTGCCCACCGCGCCAGGCTCTGGTGGTAAAGCCCAGCACTTCCACCTTGACCGAACAGCGCTCGAGCGTTCTGCCGAGAATATCTGCACACATCGCGGCGATTGTGATCGATCGTCCGCGCATGGACCCGGAGCTGTCGATCAGCATCGTGACTACGGTGTCCCGAAACTCCATCTCTTTTTCCCGCTTGAATGCCAGCGGGCTCATTGGATCAGTAATGACCTGATGCAGGCGCGAGGAATCCAGCACACCTTCTTCCAGGTCAAATTCCCAGGTTCGGTTCTGAATCGCCATGAGCTTACGTTGCAGGCGGTTAGCGAGCTTTGACGTTGCGTGCTGCAACGACACCAGCTGCTGATCAAGCAGCCCGCGCAGACGCATCAGCTCTTCGGATTCACACAGCTCCTCTGCCCGTACCAGCTCGTCAAAATCTTCCGTGAACGCCTGATAGTTTACATCCACCCGGATCCGGCCAGCTTCGTCCGGCAGCTGCATTGGAGCTTCGTCCGGCTCCGCCTCGGCCCCCAGCTCATCGAGGTCCATGTCGGCGTCCATTTCCACCATCGTGGATTCGCCATCGGCGCTTTCGTCGACCATGGTGTCGTCGTCAAGCGCGACGTCTTCGGGCGTCAGCTCAGATTCTGACTCCGCACCTTCGTCGGTGGTTTCGGTTTCCTGCTCGTTGTCTTCGAGTTCCGGCGGTTCATCCAGTTCAGGTGCCAGCCCCAGATCAGCAATGATGTGACGACAGACGTCGGCAAAGGCTTCCTGATCCAACAGAACGTCTCTGAGCTGATCGAGATCGGAACCGGCGTGTTCTTCAACATAGTCACGCCAGAACTGCACCACATTTTCCGCCGACGGCGGCAGCGTCCTGCCGGTCAGCCGCTGGCGCACCAGCAGACCCACCGCCACAGACAACGGCGCTTCGGATTCCACGGTTATCGTATCGAACGCGGCCTGCTGACACTGTACTTCCAGACTGGCATCAAGATTCTGCGCCACCCCTTCCATCCGCAGCGAGCCGATGGACGCAATCCGCGCATCTTCGATCCACTGGAACATCTCTTCTGCCGGGCCACCACGAGGTGTACGGCGCTGATGAACGCTGTCATCGTGATAACGCAGTTTCAGCGCGAATTCGTCGCCGAGCCCCCGCATGGCGTTGAGCTCATCGACACTGCAGCCGATAGCAGGCAGCGGCACGCGTATCTTGTTGCCGCGCGCTGCCGGCGGTCCCTGACCGAAACTGACTTCGACCTCATCATCACCCGCAATCGCGCGTATCGTCGCCGTGGTCGCGCGCTTGAATGGCTCGAGTGGGTTGTCCTGATCGTTCATGGTACTGCTGTCGAAATAAACTATGCGCTTTTCAGAGTGATCGCCGCGCTCGCATCGCCAAGGTCCATTCCCATACAGCGCTGGAAGTATTCCGCAACGATAGGTCGTTCCAGTTCGTCACACTTGTTCAGGAAGGTGAGCCGGAACGCAAACGCCACATCTCCAAAAATCTCGGCATTTTCTGCCCAGGTCAACACCGTCCGCGGTGACATCACTACGGAGACGTCACCGTTCACGAAGCCTTTCCGGGTCAGATCGGCGACTGCGACCATGTTCGAGATCAGTCGCTCGCCATCCGGTTGACTCTGATAGTACTTGGTTTTACCCAGTACGATATCCACCTCGGCCTCGTGCTCGAGGTAGTTCAACGTTGTGACAATGCTCCAGCGATCCATCTGACCCTGGTTGATCTGTTGCGTGCCGTGATAAAGACCGGTGGTATCCCCCAGACCAATCGTATTGGTTGTGGAAAACAACCGGAAGTACGGATGCGGCGCGATGACCTTGTTCTGATCGAGCAACGTCAGCCGACCCTCCACCTCCAGCACGCGCTGGATCACAAACATCACATCCGGACGGCCGGCGTCATATTCGTCGAAAACCAGTGCCACTGGATGCTGAATAGCCCAGGGCAGAATACCTTCTTTGAACTCGGTAACCTGCTGGCCATCCTGCAACACGATGGCGTCTTTGCCCACCAGATCGATCCGGCTGATATGACTGTCCAGGTTGACGCGCACACAGGGCCAGTTCAGACGGGCGGCGACCTGCTCGATGTGAGTCGACTTACCGGTGCCGTGATAGCCCTGGATCATAACGCGCCGGTTGTGGGCAAATCCCGCCAGAATCGCAAGCGTCGTGTCGTGGTCAAACTGATAATCGTCGTCCACAGCTGGCACATAATCCGTGCGTTTGCTGAAGGCCGGCACCTCCAGATCCTGTTCAATACCAAATACTTCCCGGACATTCACTTTGATATCCGGTGCGAGATCCGGCGACAATCCGGATTCCTGAATCTTCAAGAGTAATCCCCAACTACAGGCAAGCCCGCTATTGTAAGGAACCCGCCTGCAAAAGAGCAGACCATGACGATCATTTATCTTGTCAGGCACGGTAAGGCAGCCGCCGGATTCGGCGACCATCCGGACCCGGGTCTGGACGCGACAGGACAGAGCCAGGCAGCCGCTACCGCTCACACACTGGAAGCTGAGCACAGCCCGATGCCGATCTACTCGTCTCCACTGGCTCGGGCTAGGGAAACCGCTCTACCACTCGCAGCCCACTGGAACCGGGATATCATCATCGAGCCGAGAGTCGCTGAAATCCCTTCTCCTTCGAAGGATCTGACTTCCCGCACCGGCTGGCTGCGCCGCGTAATGGCAGGCCGCTGGACGGATCTGGACGCAGATCTGCAGCGCTGGCGGCAGGAACTGGTGGATTGTGTGCTCGCCATGCCCGAAGACAGCGTGGTCTTCAGTCACTTCATCGCGATCAACGTGGTCGTCGGCGCTGCACAGAACGACGATCGGGTAGTGGTGTTCTCACCGGACAACGCCTCTATCACCGGCATCCGCACGGATTCCGGCCGTCCTGAACTCATCAGCCAGGGTCGTAGCGCCAGCACGCACATCAACTGATCGGTCACAAACGCTGAGCTTGATCGCCAATATTTAGCGGATTTTGCCATCCGAATCCGGCCAATACCCGCAAATCAGTCCGGAAAGCCTGAACCTTTGCCGCCTCCAGCGCCATTCTCTGTTGGCACGGTTCCTGATTACCCCCCATACGGCCCATGCAACCGGAACCGGTGATTAAGCATCTGTTAAGGGTAGTGGGCCCAGAATTCAATCTGTACTGAATCCGGGTCTTGAAAAACCGGCGGTATCACAAGAGGGGCAAGGTTTGATCGAGAAGTTCGCCAATCATCGGGTTGCGGCAAATCTGCTGATGATCATGATGACGCTGGCCGGAATCTGGGCGATCCGGGTCATGCCCTCGCAACTCGATCCGCCGATGACAAAGCCGTCGGTATTCATAGAAATCGACTGGCTCGGCGCCAGCGCGGAAGATCTGGAAATGCTGGTCACCAGCCCGATAGAACAGCAGCTGCGAACCCTCAATAGTCTGAGAGAACTGGTATCTGCTACCCGCAACGGACACACGTTTATCCGCGCTGAATTCGACTACGACGCAGATATGACGCTGGCGCTGGATCAGGTCAAACAGCGGGTCGCCAATATCCGCAACCTGCCTGCCAGCATAGAACCGCCGGTGATCCGCCGCGAGGTCGATACCGAACATGTCGCCACCCTCCAGGTCACCGGTGCCGGTGAGGTCGGTGAGCTGATCCCGCTGGTGCGCTCAATGGAAAAGGAACTGCTGGCGTTAGGCATCGAAGGCATCTACTACGACGGCTTGCCTGCGGAGGAAATTGCCCTGCTCGTGGGCGGTCAACGTCTGCAGGCCATGGGGTTTACGCTGGATGAATTGTCTGACGAGATTTCGCGTGTGTCCCGAAATGTGCCCGCCGGTTCGGTCGGCAGCGGGCAGGGCAGCCGGCAGCTGCGATCGCTGGATCAGCGGCGGGATCCGCTGGGTTTCGAGGGGCTGACCATTCAGTCCGGCGCGGAAATTATTCATCTGAGGGATTTTGCCGAGGTGGTGCGCCGACCGCAGAGGGGTCAGCCGATCATTACCCGGGAAGGACGTCCTGTCATCGAGATGAATCTGTGGCGGGCTACTGAGGCTGATGCGTATCAGGCAGACCGCATCGTCGACGCCTGGCTGCCGCAGGCCCGCTCGAATCTGCCCGCCGGGGTTGAACTGAATCTGGTCAACGACATCTGGGCGCTGCTTGGTGCTCAGCTGGAAATGATCACCAAAAATGCGTTGTCGGGTCTGGTACTGGTGATCTGCATTCTTTTTCTGTTCTTAAATGGCCGGGTCGGCTGGTGGGTCATGATCGGCATTCCGGTCAGCTTCATGCTTGGTTTAGCACTGTTCCACCTCGTATTCGGCTATGGCATCAGCATCATCGCGCTGATCGGCTTCATCATGGCTATCGGCATTGTCGTGGACGATGCCATTGTGGTGGGAGAAGACGCTGTCACGCAGTTCGAAGCTGGCAAGTCTGCCGGAGATGCAGCGGTGGCCGCAGCGCAACGCATGTGGGTGCCGGTCGTGACCTCGTCGCTGACCACACTCGCCGCTTTTCTGCCGCTGATCATTATCGGCGGCGGGATGGGTGACGCCATCATCGCGCTGCCGACCGTGCTGCTGTGCATCATCATCGCATCGCTGGTGGAGTGTTTTCTGGTGCTGCCGGGCCATCTGCGCGCCTCGCTGGCGCAGGTACGCCCAGCCCGCAGCGGCAGCTGGCGCCAGCGCTTTGATGCGGGGTTTGCCAGGTTCAGGGATCAGCGTTTTGTGCCGTTTGCGAAAAAGGCGTTCGACTACCCCGGGGCTACCGTCTGCGCGGCAGTCGGCGGCGTTATCGTGGCTTTCTCGCTGCTGCTGTCCGGCCACGTCGGTTTCGCGTTTGTCACCGGTTTCGACATCGAATCGCTGGAAGCCAACATCGAGTTCGCCAGCAGCGCCAGCGACGAAGACAAGCTGCGTTTCATCTCTCATCTGGAATCCGGCCTCAGCCAGGTTCATGAAAAAACCGGTCGCGACAATCTGCTCGGATGGGTCACACGGCACAATCTGGCAGTTTTTAACAGCGAACGGGAAACCGGAGAAGAGTATGCGTCGATCCGCGCGAACTACAGTTATGAGGAAGACCGCAGCGTCTCACCACAGGAATTCGTCGACCGCTGGCGTGAGCTGATTGACAAACCAGCCTACGTCGAACAACTGACCGTGATGGTGGATGGCGGCCAGAACAACGGCCGGCCGGATCTGACCCTAGTCCTCAGCGGCAACGACCTCGAGTCACTGAAAAGCGGCGCAGAGGAACTCTCCATGGCTCTGGCCGGTTATCCCGGAGTATCCAACGTCGTCGACAACCTGCCCTACGGTAAAGATCAGATCATCTTCGAGCTGACGGCCAAGGGCCGCTCGCTCGGTCTTACGTCCGACACCATGGGTCGACAGCTACGCGCAGCCTACAGTGGCAGCCGCGTGCAGATTTTCAACGAAAACGAAAACGAACTGGAAGTGCGGGTCATGCTGCCGGACGCCGAGCGCGATGACATCGGCCGCCTGCAGCAGTTTCCGATCAAGACCCCGCAGGGTAACTTCGTGCCGCTGTCGAGCGTGGCCGTGCTCTACAACCGTCGCGGCATCGATATCATCCGCCATACCAATACCCGTCTTGCGGTTTCGGTCAGCGCCAACGTCGACCCGGAAACCGGCAACGCCATCGCCATTACCAATAACCTGCAGAAGACCGCCATACCGGCGATTCTGGATCGCCACAACCTGACGTTCGGCCTTGGCGGCAAATCTGAGCAGGACCAGGTGATCATGACCACAATGGCTATGGGAGGTGTCCTCACGCTGCTGCTGATCTACCTGATTCTGGCCTGGGTATTTGCATCTTATCTGTGGCCACTGGCGATCATGATGGCGATCCCGTTCGGTTTCACCGGCGCTGTGTTCGGTCACTGGGCAACCGGCTGGGACGTGGGTGCGATGACGCTACTGGCGTTCTTTTCTCTCACCGGCATCGTCGTCAACGATTCCATCGTGCTGATCAGTTTTTTCAAGCGCGATCTCGAAAACGGTGCCAGGATCCGTGAAGCTCTGGAACACGCCGTGACTGCACGCTTCCGTGCCGTCATTCTGACCTCACTGACCACCATCGCCGGCCTGATGCCTTTGATGTTCGAAGCATCTTCGCTGGCGTTCTATGTTGCGCCGATTGCGGTTACCCTGTGTTTCGGGCTCGCATTTGCGACGCTGCTGGTGTTGCTGGTCATTCCGGCCCTGATACTACTGCTGGAAGACGCCAAAGCGCGGCTATACCAGCACCTGCGTCACTGGCTGCAGCGACTTCCCTCCGCCAGCGCTACTCACCCTGCCGATGCCACTGAGAAGATGAGGATCTGACGATGACGCTCGGGCAAAAACTGAAGCAACGACTCACCCCGACCACGCGACGTGGCAGACGCCTGACCATCGCAACTGCCTTTCTCGCCGCTGCCGGACTGATGAGCGCCTCGATATTCGCCACCGGCCCGCAGGCGCAGCCACAGCCTCGACTGGAAAAGGCCTGGCCGGTCTCCACCGTGGAGATAAACCCGCAGAGTCTGAACCCTTCGTTCGGCGCCTATGGCCGGGTGGAAACCAGCCACCTGGCCCATCTGCGTACCGATCTCAGTGCTCAGGTGACCGAGGTTCATGTCAAAGAAGGTGAATGGGTACCTGCCAACCAGGTGCTGATCACGCTGGATGATCGGGAAATCCGTCTCGCGGTGGAAGAACAGCGAGCCAGTCTCGCCGAACTCGAAGCCGCGCTGCGTTCGATAGAAACCGAGCGGGATCTGATGGATGAGTCGACCGCACACTACGCGTCCATGCGCCTGATCGCGGAACAGAAGCTGGAACGCCATCAGAACCTGATGCAGCGGCGGCTGATCAGCCAGTCGCTGCTGGACGAAGTCACTGCCCAGGCCAACTCCGCCGAAATTCAGTACCAGACCCACACCCGCAAACTGGCTGATTTTCCGAACCGAGTTGCCGCCCAGCAGGCAGCCGTTGACCGCGCGCAGGCGCTACTGCAGCGGGCTGAGCTGGATCTGGAAAAAACCCGCATTCGCGCCCCCTTCAGCGGGCCCGTGCTCAGCGTCCACGTAGCCCCGGGCGATCGTTCAGGGCTCGGCACCGCACTGCTCGACATTGCTGATGCCAGCGCCTTCGAAGTCCGAGTGCAGATCCCGGATGCCTATGGGGAGCGATTCTTCGCGCACTTGAGCCGCCAGTCTCCGATTCAGGCGCATATGGCGGGCGGTCTGACCCTGCAACTGGCACGTTTTTCCAGCCAGGTGCGACAGGGGCAATCCGGACTCGACGCATTTTTCTCACTGCCCGTGGAATCGGGAGCCCCGCTGACCGCGCTCGGGCGGATGCTGGAACTGACCGTCACGCTGCCGCAAGAAGCTGACGTCGTCGCCCTGCCGGTACAGTCGATTTATGAAAACGATCGTATCTATGCAGTCAAAGCGCAACGCCTCGAAGCGATCAAGGTGGAACGGGTAGGTGAGCTGCAGACCAAGCAGGGTGAATATAGAATTCTGGTGCGCTCACCACGTCTGCAGGCGGGAGACGAGATCATCACTACCCAGCTGCCAAGAGCCATCAGCGGTCTGCTGGTGGAACCGGCCTGAACCTGCTCAGCGCTTGAGATACGGCAGCTGTTGCTCCAGCGACGGCAGTCGACCACCGGCCAGCCGCACCAGTAAGCCCTCAAGGGAATCCCAGGCATCTCCCAGCAGCTGGCCTTTGCCCTGCTGATCCACAATGGCACATTGCGCCAGCACCCGATCCAGGCCACCGCCGCCAAGCCGCGCGACAAACTGGGCCAGAATGCGCTGTCGCTGTGGTGGCTGCCGATCGCCGCGGGCAATCCGACGCAGCATCGCCGTCAGGGCACCGAGTATCGCAAAAGGCGCGATACCTTCTGCGCGCAGACCCTGCACCATCCGCGCTACCCGCGCGGAATCGCCGGCATAGACCGCATCGAGCAGCTCAAAGGTATCGTAGTGCGCCGCATCTTCCAGCACACCTGCAATGGCTTCTGTATCTATCGGCTGTGGCAGAGCGGAAAGTTTGAGTTTGCCGATTTCCTGCAGGGCGGCGAGCAGATTACCTTCTACCCGTTCGCTGAAATAACTCAGCGCATCTGCGGTCAGAGCCACTCCCGCTGATTTCAGGCGACCGGAGAGCCAGCGCGGCAGCTCGGCTGCGGATATCGGCCATATCAGCACCACGATCCCGGCTTTATCCAGTGCTTTGAACCAGGCCGCGCTGCGCTGCTTCGGATCCAGCCGTCTGGTCCGTATCAGCAGCAGATTGTCAGCGGCTGGCGCGCTCGCATAGTCGCGCAGCACCTGCGAGGCTTCGCGATCGAATTTGCCGGCGGGAACCCGCACGTCGATGATGCGTTGAGTGGCAAACAGCGACATGCTGGCGGCATCCTGCGTCAGATCGTGCCAGCTGAAACCCGCTTCCACATGCATGATTGACCGCTCGCTGAAGCCCCGCGCAGACGCCGCTGCGATGACTGCATCGCAGGCTTCTTCAACCAGCAGAGTTTCGTCGCCGGATACCAGGTAAACGGGAGCCAGTTCACGTTCAAGGGCGGCAGGCAGCGCGCCCGTCTTAACCTGCAACGCTCATCTCCCGGGTTGCCGCATCCAGCGACCGCACAATCTGCTGCACCAGATCATTGACCATTTCCCGTTCCAGCATCGCCTGTTCGTCGCTGTTACCGACCAGATTAGCCCGGTCGACGCGGAAAATTCTGGTCGTTTCCACCCAACGGGGCGTAATCAGCACCTTCCCTTCCGCACCGGTAATTGAATACTGCACACCCAGGCTCAACTCGGATTCGGCCTCCCGGGCATTTTCCGTTACCGAAACGCTGCGCTGATCGCGTCGCTGCTTGAGCAACTGGACGGAAACTTCGGAGTCAGCTTCGGTTGGCGAGATTTCCACACCAGCCTGCTGCAGGCCGAGGCGGAGCGGCTCAGCGGCAACATTTGCGCCGTTACTGCTGACATGGACTGAACTGATTGCGGTGTTGATGTTGTAACTGCGCAGGTGAAAACCACAGCCGGACAGCCCTGCCGCCAGCGTGAGCAGGAATGCCAGCCGGCAGAGCCTGGTCGCAACGCATCTCTCGCTAGTCTGCACTGCAGTTTTCTTCACCCTTCAATCCCGCGCCCTGCGCTCAACCCACCACGACGTTGATGAGCTTACCCGGTACCATGATGAACTTGCGCACCTTCTTATCGCCGATGTTCCGCACGACGTTGTCATGCTGCAGCGCCAGTTCGCGCGCCTGTTTTTCGCTGACATCCGCAGGGACTTCCATTTTGCCGCGAACTTTACCATTCACCTGCAGTACCAGTTCCAGCGTTTCGACAACCAGCGCCGTCTCATCCACTTCCGGCCAGCGCGCCTGTACCAGCAGGCCCGACTCTCCCAGAGCTCCCCAGAGCTGCTGAGTAATGTGTGGTGCTATCGGTGACAGCACCAGCACCGCGACCTTGAGTGCTTCGGCAACTGCAGCACGGTTCTGTGGTATCGACGTGTCGATTTTCGCCACCGCATTGATGAGCTCATGCACCGCCGAAACCACGGTATTGAACTGCAGCCGGCGACCATAATCATCATCCGCACGCTGCAGAGTTTC
>Ga0055474_10000299_pt1 | contig 11174 bp, 19 predicted proteins | sample Muzzi_PWA_D1_FD_57680 | JGI IMG/M metagenome (GOLD analysis project Ga0055474, IMG submission 57680) | Wetland microbial communities from San Francisco Bay, California, USA, that impact long-term carbon sequestration - Muzzi_PWA_D1 | ecosystem: Environmental > Aquatic > Marine > Wetlands ... | reverse complement strand
CCGGAACTCGATGCGCTGCTGGTTGCGCAGAATGTTGCGCAGCAGCTCGAGCGTCGGGTTCAGTTCCGTCGGGCGATGCGGCGGGTGATTCAGAACGCGATGCGCCTTGGGGCGGAAGGCATCAAGGTGCGGGTCGCCGGTCGTCTGGGCGGTGCTGAGATTGCCCGATCTGAGGTTTACCACGAAGGTCGCGTACCCCTGCACACACTGCGGGCTGACATCGACTTCGCAAACTGGGAAGCCAAGACGACCTACGGAATCATCGGTATCAAGGTCTGGGTATTCAAAGGCGAAGTCATTGGTACAGGCACGGAGGCTGCTGCGGCAGCCGGCTGAGAAAGAGACGTTTGAAGGGTTAACAAGTGTTACAGCCGAAAAGAACAAAGTTCAGGAAGATGCACAAAGGCCGCAACCGCGGTCTGGCACAGCGCGGCAGCAAGGTCAGCTTCGGAGAATACGGACTCAAGGCTCTTGGTCGTGGGCGTATGACAGCGCGGCAGATCGAAGCAGCGCGGCGGGCGATGACGCGTCACGTCAAGCGGGGCGGCAAGATCTGGATTCGCGTGTTCCCGGACAAGCCGATCACCAAGAAACCGCTGGAAGTGCGGCAGGGTAAAGGTAAGGGCAACGTCGAGTACTGGGTTGCGCAGATTCAGCCCGGACGGATGCTCTACGAGATGGAAGGTGTGCAGGAAAGCGTGGCGCGTGAGGCGTTCACTCTGGCTGCGGCGAAACTGCCGTTCAAAACGGCATTTGTAAAACGCAACGTAATGTAGGCGACGAATCCGGAATGAAAGCGTCAGAACTGCGCGAGAAAAGCGCTAAAGAACTAAACGATGAGCTGTTGAAGCTGCGAAGAGAACAGTTCCATCTGCGTATGCAGAAGGCCAGCGGTCAGCTGGGGCAACACCATCTGCTGCATGAGTCCCGGCGGGATATTGCGCGGATCAAGACGGTGATCCAGGAGAAGAGCAACAATGGCTGAAGCAACCAGCGACGTGAATGCCGCGGCAAAGCGTACCGCGACCGGCACGGTAGTCAGCAATCGTATGGACAAGACCATTACCGTGCTGATCGAGCGCCGCGTCCAGCATCCGGTGTACGGCAAGATTGTTCGCAGATCGTCGAAGATCCACGCTCATGATGCAGATAACAGCTGCAACATCGGAGACGTGGTGACAGTTACCGAATGTCGTCCGCTGTCCAAAACCAAGTCGTGGACGTTGGACAGTATCGTCGAACGGGCACGTGAGGTTTAGACAATGATTCAGACCGAAACCATGTTGGAGATTGCTGATAACAGCGGTGCGCGCCGGGTTCAGTGCATCAAAGTGCTTGGCGGTTCTCACCGGCGCTATGCGGGTATTGGCGACATCATCAAAGTCACGGTTAAAGAGGCGATTCCGCGGGGACGTGTCAAAAAAGGCCAGGTAATGAACGCGGTTGTCGTTCGTACCCGTAAAGGTGTACGTCGTCCGGACGGTTCGCTGATCAAATTTGATCAGAACGCTGCGGTATTGCTGAATCCGCAGAATCAACCGGTAGGTACCCGCATTTTCGGGCCGGTGACCCGCGAACTGCGGACAGAGAATTTCATGCGCATCATTTCGCTGGCACCGGAAGTGCTTTGAGGCGAAAGGATCTGACGCAGGCGAACACAGGGTTTCAGAAATGCTGAAAATCAAGAAAGACGACGAGGTGGTAGTGATCGCCGGTCGTGACAAGGGCAAGCGCGGCGACGTGATGAGGGTGCTTGACGACGGGCGGCTGCTCGTCTCCGGCGTAAACCTGGTCAAGAAGCATCAGCGCCCTGATCCCAACGTGGGTCAGCGCGGAGGCATCGTCGAGCAGGAAGCGCCTATTCAATTGTCGAATGTGGCGATTTACAACCGCGAAGCGGAGAAAGGCGATCGCGTGGGTATTCGCGAAGAAGATGGTAACAAGGTCCGGTTCTACAAGAGCACCGGCAAAGTAATCGACTAAGACGACCAAAGAAAATGTCAAATCTCTATCAGCGATATCAGGACGAACTTCGTCCCAGACTGCAGAGCGAACTGGGACTCGAAAACGTCATGGAAGTACCGCGACTGCAGAAGATCACCCTGAATATGGGTGTCGGCGAAGCCGTCGGTGACAGAAAGATCATGGAAAATGCGCTTTCTGATATGACGGCAATTGCCGGCCAGAAACCGGTGGTCTGCAATGCGCGTAAATCTGAAGCCGGCTTTAAGATCCGGACCGGATGGCCGATCGGCTGCAAGGTGACCCTGCGCCGCGAGCGCATGTATGAATTCGTCGAGCGCCTGATCAGTATCGCGATCCCCAGAACTCGTGACTTCCGCGGTTTGAATCCACGGTCGTTCGATGGACGCGGCAATTTTTCCATGGGTGTGAGCGAGCAGATCATTTTCGCTGAGATTGATTACGACAAGATCGACAAGATCCGCGGACTGGATATCACGATTACCACAAGCGCACGAACGGATGAAGAAGGCCTGGCCCTTCTTCGTGCATTCGAATTTCCGTTCAGAGCGTAAGAGGATTTAGCAATGGCAAAAGTTTCCATGGTCGAGCGCGAGAAACGGCGGGCCAAGCAGGTTGCAAAATATGCGGCCAAGCGTCGGGCGCTGAAAGCAACCGTCAACAACAAGAATCTGTCTGACGAAGAGCGCTGGGATGCTCAGATCAAGCTGCAGCAGCTGCCGCGTGACGCCAGCCCCGTTCGTCGACAGCGTCGCTGCGGCCTGACAGGCCGTCCGCATGGTGTTTATCGGAAGTTCGGACTTGGCCGCAACAAGCTGCGTGAAGCAGCCATGCGCGGTGATGTACCGGGTCTGGTCAAGGCGAGCTGGTAGGAGCACTGATATGTCCATGCAAGATCCGGTTTCAGACCTGCTGACCCGCGTTCGCAACGCGCAACGGGCAGGGCACGCAGAGGTCGAGATGCCCAGTTCGAAAACGAAAGTGGCCATCTGCAGAGTTCTGCAGGATGAAGGATACGTTGAGGGTTTCAGCGTAAACGAAGGTACGAAGCCGACGCTCAGTGTGCAGCTTCGCTATCACAATGGCGCGCCTGTGATCGAAGAGATCGCAAGGGTCAGCAGACCCGGGCTGCGCATTTACAGAGCCTGCGAGGATCTGCCGACGGTTCGCGGCGGTCTGGGTGTTGCCATCGTCAGCACCGATCGCGGCTTGCTGACGGATCGTGCCGCCCGGGCGGCCGGCGTCGGCGGTGAAGTGCTCTGCACGGTATTTTGACGGGGTACGAGAATGTCTCGAATTGCCAACAATCCAGTGAAGTTGCCGTCCGGCGTCGAAGTAAAGATCGACGGACAGCAGATAAACGTCAAGGGCAGCAAAGGTGTGCTCGAGATGGCTCTGCACAGAGATGTGGAAGTTAAAGAACAGGACGGTGAGATCACTTTCGGTCCGCGCAACAACAGCAAAAAAGCTCATGCGATGAGCGGCACGACGCGTGCGATTGTGAACAACATGGTCACCGGCGTGTCCGAAGGATTCGAGCGCAAACTGGAACTGCAGGGTGTGGGCTATCGCGCCCAGGCGCAGGGCAAGATGCTGAATCTGCAGCTTGGTTTTTCGCATCCGGTGGATTATCAGCTGCCTGAGGGTATTGAAGCGCAGACGCCCAGCCAGACGGAAATAGTGATTTCCGGTGTGGACAAGCAGCTGGTCGGTCAGGTTTCCGCGGAAATTCGCGATTACCGCCCGCCGGAACCTTATAAGGGCAAAGGCGTGCGTTATGCCGGTGAACGCGTACGCCGCAAAGAAGCGAAAAAGAAGTAAGCGGATAACAGTTAACTGGCTTCGTTCGCTTTACAGCGGACGGACACAGACACAGAGAACGGATAAGCAGGAATGGACAAGAAGGCAGCAAGGTACAAAAGAGCGCGCCGCGGCAGAGCCAAAATGCGGGAACTGGGTGTGGTCAGACTCACCGTCAACCGCACGCCGCGCCATATTTATGCTCAGATTATTGCCCCTTCAGGCGACAAGATCCTGGCGTCTGCATCGACGCTGGATAAAGACCTGCGTAGCGGCACGACGGGTAACATCGATGCCGCAAGCAGTGTCGGCAAGTTGATTGCTGAACGCGCGAAAGCGGCAGGCGTTACCACAGTTGCGTTCGACCGGGCAGGTTTCAAGTATCACGGCAGAGTAAAGGCGCTGGCTGAAGCGGCGCGCGAAGGCGGATTGGAGTTTTAGACGATGGCTTATGGCGATCAGAACCGGGATGAAGGTCTGGTAGAAAAGCTGGTTCAGGTGAACCGCGTTGCCAAGGTGGTGAAAGGCGGCCGTATTTTCGGTTTTACCGCGCTCACCGTTGTTGGTGACGGTAATGGCCGGGTTGGATTCGGTCGCGGCAAAGCCCGTGAGGTACCGCTGGCGATACAGAAAGCCATGCAGGCTGGTGCGCAGAATATGATCGACGTTGATCTCAACGGCACCACCATCTGGTATCCGCTGACCGCACGTCATGGTTCATCGACGGTGTACATGCAGCCGGCTTCCGAAGGTACCGGCATTATTGCCGGAGGCACGATGCGAGCACTGCTGGAAGCAGCCGGTGTACACAACGTGCTGGCCAAATGTTACGGCTCAACTAATCCGGTCAACGTTGTGACCGCCACTTTCAAAGCGCTGCAGAACATGAAGTCACCGGAAATGGTGGCGGAAAAACGTGGCAAAACGATCGCGGAGATCGGCGCCGCCTAAGGCGGCCTGAAGACATAACAGGCAGAAGTCATGAGTGGTAAAACAATTCGTGTGAAGTTGGTGAAGAGCTCCGCGGGGCGGCTGAAGAAGCACCAGGCGTGTGTGCGCGGGCTGGGTCTGCGGCGCATTGGTCACAGTGTCGAAGTGGAAGATACGCCCGCGGTGCGCGGCATGATCGACCGTGTCAGCTATCTGCTGCAGGTTGAAGGAGAAGCTTAAATGCGACTGAACGACTTGAGCCCCGCTGAGGGCAGCAAACGCGATAAACGTCGCGTTGGTCGTGGCGCCGGCTCGGGCTGGGGTAAAACCTCCGGGCGCGGCCAGAAAGGTCAGAACTCCCGTTCCGGTGGCGGTGTCCGTCCCGGTTTCGAAGGTGGGCAGCAGGCGCTGAAGCAGCGGGTGCCGAAATTCGGTTTCCGCTCCCGCGTTGGTCTGATTACGGCGGAGGTGCGCCTTGGTGAATTGAACGGCGTTACTGCGGACGTCATCGACGTAGAAGCATTGCAGAAGGCCAACATCATCTCCCGCAGCATCAAGCGCGTCCGGGTCATGTTGTCCGGCGAAATCAATCGTGCTGTCACTCTGCAGGGCATCACGGTCACTAAAGGCGCGCGTGCGGCAATTGAAGCCGCCGGGGGCAAGGTAGAAGACTGATGGCGGCTAATCCGGGTCTGGCAGGAGCGGCAGCGGGGCTTACGGAGCTTCGTAACCGTCTGCTGTTCGTATTGATAGCGCTTCTCGTCTATCGGGCGGGAACGCATATTCCCGTGCCTGGAATAAACCCGGAACGTCTTGCTGCGCTGTTTGATCAGCAGCAGGGCGGAATTCTCGATCTGTTCAACATGTTCTCGGGTGGTGCGCTCGAGCGGATGAGTATCCTTGCGCTTGGAGTCGTTCCTTACATCACGTCGAGCATCATCATGAATCTGATGACGATGATGTATCCGAGCCTGCAGCAGCTGCGCAAAGAAGGGGAGTCAGGCCGCCGCAAGATTACACAGTACACCCGCTATGGCACTCTGCTGATTGCACTGATTCAGGGCACTTCACTGTCTGTCACACTGGCAAACCAGGGGCTGGCATTCACCACCGGATTCGCATTCTTCTTTGTCGCGACTACCACACTTGTGACTGGTGCGCTTTTCATGATGTGGCTTGGTGAACAGATCACGGAACGCGGAGTGGGAAATGGAATATCGCTGATCATCTTCTCGGGGATCGTGTCCGGCTTCCCTTCAGCCATCGGCCGGTCATTTGAAGCTGCCCGCCAGGGTGACATCAACATTATTGCGCTGCTCGCAATCGCGGCGTTCGCCATCGGTCTGGTCGGCTTCATCGTGTTTATTGAGCGTGGTCAGCGCCGTATCACGGTGAACTACGCAAAACGCCAGCAGGGGCGAAGGGTATATCAGGGTCAGAGCAGCCACCTGCCGCTGAAAATCAACATGGCGGGTGTTATCCCGGCGATCTTCGCTTCCAGTCTGCTGCTGGCACCGGCCTCCATGGCTCAGTGGTTCGGCAATTCGCCGGGCATGGACTGGCTGCAGCAGATTGCGCTGGTGCTCTCACCCGGGCAGCCGCTGTATATCCTGATGTTTGCGGGCGGCATTGTGTTTTTCAGCTTTTTTTATACCGCCATCATGTTCGATCCGAAGGATATGGCTGACAACCTGAAGCGGCAGGGTGCTTATGTTCCCGGTATCCGCCCGGGTCAGCAGACTGCACGATACATTGATGACGTGATAACCCGGTTGACTGTTTTCGGCGCACTTTACGTTACCGCCGTCTGTCTGTTGCCGGAATTCATGATTGTGGCTTTCAACATCACCTTCCAGCTGGGCGGCACCGCCATGCTGATCGTCGTCGTTGTTGCCATGGACTTCATGTCACAGGTTCAGTCGCATCTGATGTCGAGTCAGTACGCCAAGCTGATGGAAAAATCCAACCTGAAAGGATACGGCCGCAACGCGCGTGTCCGCTGAGGCGGGACGACGGGTTTAGAGGATTTGAAATGAAAGTAAGAGCATCGGTAAAAAAAATCTGCCGAAACTGCAAAATTATCAAGCGAAATGGTGTGGTTCGGGTGATCTGCAGCGCAGAACCCCGTCACAAGCAACGCCAGGGTTAATCAACGGAGCATATACATGGCACGTATCGCCGGTATCAACATTCCAGATCACAAACATGCAGGTATCTCGCTGACCTACATCTTTGGAATCGGACGGACAACCGCCCTTCAACTGTGTGACAAGGTCGGAATTGATCCTGCAACAAAGATTCAGGATCTGTCCGACGTGAATCTGGACGCACTGCGCTCCGAGATCTCCCAGATCACGGTGGAGGGCGACCTGCGCCGGGAAAACTCGATGAATATCAAACGCCTGATGGACCTCGGCTGCTATCGCGGCATACGTCATCGGCGTGGTCTGCCGGTACACGGGCAGCGCACGCGCACCAACGCGCGCACCCGCAAAGGCCCGCGTCGACCGATCAGGAAATAGGAAACAGGCATGGCTGAAAAGAAGATCAAGCGAATCGTGGTGGATGGTGTTGCGCACATTCATGCGTCTTTCAACAACACGATCATCACCATTACCGACCGGCAGGGTAATGCAGTCTGCTGGGCGACCTCGGGTGGCTCAGGCTTCCGGGGTTCGCGCAAGAGTACGCCTTTTGCCGCTCAGGTTGCGTCGGAACGAGCGTCCACGGTTGCTGTAGAGCAGGGTATGAAGAGCGTCGATGTGCTCGTTAAAGGACCTGGGCCTGGTCGCGAATCTGCCGTACGGGCATTGAACGCCGCGGGTCTGAAGATCAACAGTATTTCTGACGTCACGCCGATTCCGCATAACGGCTGCCGTCCGCCGAAGCGCCGGCGGGTTTGAGACGGCGAACAAACACATCTGGAGAAGGTAACGTATGGCTCGTTATTTAGGACCGAAGCTGAAACTGTCGCGACGCGAAGGTACGGATCTGTACCTGAAGAGTGGCGTCCGCCCGATCGATTCGAAATGTCGGATCGACAACCCCCCGGGTCAGCATGGTGCCGGCAGACGTCCGCGTTTGTCAGACTACGCAGTGCAGCTGCGGGAAAAGCAGAAAGTACGCCGGATCTACGGAGTGCTGGAAAAGCAGTTCCGCAATTACTACAAGAAAGCTGACCGGCAGAAGGGAGCGACTGGTGAAAACCTGCTCAAGCTGCTGGAAGGCCGCCTGGACAACGTCGTCTACCGGATGGGTTTCGGGTCTACCCGCGCCGAGTCGCGTCAGCTGGTTTCGCACAAGTCTGTGCTGGTTAACGGCCAATGCGTGAATATACCTTCCTACCAGGTGCGGGCGGATGACGTGGTTTCCATCACTGAGAAGTCGCGTGTGCAGCTGCGGATTCAATCTTCCCTGCAGTTGGCTGCGCAACGTCCGGCCGTTGATTGGGTGGACGTTGACCCGAACAAAATGGAAGGCGTTTTCCGCCGGCAGCCGGATCGTGAAGAGCTGCCCACAGAGATCAACGAAAACCTCATCGTCGAGCTTTACTCCAAGTAATCGGGCTCAAGGAGACGTAGATAGATGGCAAATGCCGCAACAGAGTTTTTGACTCCCCGCCACATTGATATTCAGGAGCTGGGGCCAACGCGGGCCAGAGTAACGCTGGAACCGCTGGAGCGGGGCTTCGGCCACACGCTTGGCAACACGCTGCGCCGGATCCTGCTCTCTTCCATGCCGGGCTGTGCTGTTACCGAAGTTCAGATCGACGGCGTGCTGCATGAATACAGCACGATTGAAGGTGTCCAGGAGGACGTGATCGACATCCTGCTGAACCTGAAAGGTGTTTCTGTAGTGCTGCACAACCAGGATGAGGCTGTCATTACCCTGGCGAAGGAAGGCGGTGGTCAGGTCACTGCTGGCGATTTCGTCGTGTCTCAGGATGTGGAAATCGCCAACCCGGATCATGTGATCTGTTCGCTAAACGACAATGGTGCGATCCGTATCGAAGCACGGGTTACCCGCGGTCGTGGCTACGTTCCCGTCGACAGCAAAGTTGAAGACGAAGACGAAAGCCGCCCCATCGGTGTGCTGCGTCTCGATGCGACCTACAGCCCGATGCGACGTGTAGCCTACAGCGTGGAAAGCGCCCGGGTTGAACAGCGCACTGACCTGGACAAGCTGGTGCTGGATCTGGAAACCAACGGAACAATCGATCCGGAAGATGCCATCCGCCGTGCAGCGACAATTCTGCAGCAGCAGCTGGCGGTGTTTGTCGACCTTGAGAGCGAAGGTGAAGCGGTCGTCGAAGAAAAAGAGGACGAAATCGATCCGATCCTTATCCGTCCCGTTGATGACCTCGAGCTGACCGTGCGTTCAGCCAACTGCCTGAAAGCAGAAAACATCTATTACATCGGTGATCTGATTCAGCGTACGGAAGTTGAACTGCTGAAAACGCCGAATCTTGGGAAAAAGTCCCTGACGGAAATCAAAGACGTTCTCGCCTCCCGCGGCCTTTCTCTCGGCATGCGCCTGGAAAACTGGCCGCCGGTCAGCCTGAGAACCGATGACCACCGGGTAGCCTGAGAAACGGCGACACCGGTGGGTAAGAGAACAGAGGTAAACGACAATGCGTCATCGTAAGAGTGGCAGACATCTGAACAGGACCAGCTCTCATCGGGAAGCCATGTTCCGCAACATGGCGGCATCCCTGATTGAGCATGAGGTCATCAAGACGACGCTGCCGAAGGCAAAAGAATTGCGGCGCGTAGCCGAACCGTTGATAACGCTGGCGAAGAAAGACTCAGTTGCCAACCGGCGGCTGGCGTTCAGCCGTACGCGGAGCAAAGCGGCTGTCGGTAAACTGTTTGCCGAACTCGGCCCGCGCTATGTGGAACGCCCCGGTGGTTATACGCGTATTCTGAAGTGTGGTTTTCGCGCTGGCGATGCTGCACCCATGGCGTTTATTGAACTGGTTGATCGCCCCATCGTCGACGAGCTGGATGATGATCTGGATCTCGATGATGAGGAAGAAGTAACAACGGAAGAAGAAAAGAGCTGAAGGAATTCGAATAACAATTCAAAAAGCAGCTTCAAGGCGCCGTTAAGAGCGTTCTGATTTCAAAAGGCCGGGATTCGTTCCCGGCCTTTTTTTTACCGCAAGCGGGTTCGGAGAAGCTCTTGTCGTTCCGAGCTGCGTGATACGACGCCTGGTTCATGTCTCATCATTCGAATGATTTTGCGCTGTTCAGCTGCCTCACCCCGGCCAACGAGGGCAGCCCGGAGGGCCGCCGCGAGGAGCAGAAAACACTTACCCTCCCCACAGATGCGGACGAGTCAAAAACAGGCAGGGACGAGTCGAGGTAATTTGAATCCAGACAATATTACGAAAGCAGCGGCTTCAGAAACTTCCCGGTATGCGACCCCCGCTTTTTGGCGATCGCCTCCGGCGTCCCGGTTGCCACGATCCGACCGCCGCCGGAACCTCCTTCCGGCCCCAGGTCGATAATCCAGTCAGCGGTCTTGATGACATCCAGATTGTGCTCGATAACCACCACCGTGTTGCCATGATCCCGCAACCGGTGCAGCACATCCAGCAGCTGGGCGATGTCCTGAAAGTGCAGACCCGTGGTCGGTTCGTCGAGAATATAGAGGGTTTTGCCGGTGTCCCGTTTGGACAGTTCCCGTGACAGCTTGACGCGTTGTGCTTCGCCGCCGGACAGCGTGGTGGCGCTCTGTCCCAGGCGCACGTAAGAAAGGCCCACGTCCATAAGGGTCTGCAGCTTGCGCGCCAGCATCGGCACTGCGTCAAAAAATTCGCGGCCTTCTTCGACGGTCATATCGAGGACCTCGTGGATGTTCTTGCGCTTGTAGCGTACCTCCAGCGTTTCCCGGTTGTAGCGTTTGCCTTTGCAGACGTCACAGGGCACATAGATGTCCGGCAGAAAGTGCATTTCGACCTTGATGACGCCATCACCCTGGCAGGCTTCGCAGCGGCCTCCCTTGACGTTGAAGCTGAACCGGCCGGGTTTATAACCTCTTGCGCGGGATTCCTGCGTCTGTGCGAAAAGCTCGCGAATCGGCGTAAACAGACCGGTATAAGTTGCCGGGTTCGAGCGGGGAGTGCGACCGATCGGGCTCTGATCGATGTCGACCACCTTGTCCAGATGTTCGAGTCCTTCGATGGCTTCATGCGGAGCGGCGGTCAGCGATGCCTTGTTCAGCTTGCTTGCCGTCACCGGATACAGCGTGTTGTTGATCAGTGTGGATTTGCCGGAACCGGACACACCCGTGACACAGGTCAGCAGGCCGCAGGGTATCTCGGCGGTCAGACCCAGCAGGTTGTTGCCGTTGGCACCCACGATCCGCAGCATCTGTTCCGGATTCGGCGGATTGCGTTTTTTCGGGATCTGAATCTCTTTTTTACCGGACAGATACTGGCCGGTGATCGACTTTCGGCA
>Ga0055474_10000298_pt1 | contig 11187 bp, 10 predicted proteins | sample Muzzi_PWA_D1_FD_57680 | JGI IMG/M metagenome (GOLD analysis project Ga0055474, IMG submission 57680) | Wetland microbial communities from San Francisco Bay, California, USA, that impact long-term carbon sequestration - Muzzi_PWA_D1 | ecosystem: Environmental > Aquatic > Marine > Wetlands ... | reverse complement strand
CGTAAACGGCGCCTGCAGAATTCTGCTCAACGCATCGCCGCGCCCCATGGACGTCAGCTGCTGAAACAGCTTGTGCACATCCTCGGCTATATCCTGCTCACAGGTGAACAGCCCATAGTCGGTGTAGAGCCTGGTGGTACGCTGGTGGTAGTTGCCGGTGCCGAGATGCACGTAACGTCGCAGCCCGCCACCTTCACGGCGCACCACCATACTCATCTTGGAATGCGTCTTCAGGCCGACCACGCCATAAACCACCTGCACCCCGACGCTCTGCAGATGGTTGGCCAGTTCTATGTTCGCCGCTTCATCGAACCTGGCCCGGAGTTCAATCACCACCAGCACCTCTTTGCCGCTTGCGGCTGCACTGGTGAGCGCTTCGACCACCGCACTTTCGGTGCCGGTCCGATAGAGGGTCTGGCGAATTGACAGTACCTGCGGATCCTGGGCTGCCTGACGCAGAAAATCGATGAACGGGGCGAAGGACTCAAAGGGATGGTGCAGCAGAATGTCGCCTTCCCGGATCGCTTCGAACACATCACCTGCCGCCCTCAGCCGATCCGGAACATGCGGTGTGAAGCCTGGAAATTTCAGATCCGGACGGTTCACCAGATCCGGGATCGCCGCCAGCCGCATCAGATTCACCGGACCGCTGCAGCGATAAATCTCACTCGCCGTGAGATCGAGCTGATCGGCGAGAAACTGTTCGAGTTCCGCTGGCGTGTTCTGATCGAGTTCGAGACGTACAGCGTCGCCGTAACGTCGCGATGACAGCTCACCTTCAAGCGCCAGCAGCAGATCGTCGACTTCTTCGGCGTCGACAAACAGATCACTGTTACGGGTAACCCGGAACTGATAACAGCCTGTAGCGCGCATCCCGGGAAAGAGCGTGTCCACGTGCGTTTCGATGATCGAAGACAGCAGAACGAAATCGTAGGCCGACTGCGCACAGGAATCGGGTAGTCGCACCACCCGCGGCAACGCCCGCGGCGCCTGCAGAATGGCACGACCATTGCGGCGGCCGAACGCGTCCTCCCCTTCGAGGCTGACGATGAACGTCAGGCTCTTGTTCAGCGGCTGCGGAAAGGGATGCGCCGGATCCAGCGCAATCGGCGTCATGATCGGCGCCAGCTCGTTGTTGAAATACCGCTCCAGCCAGGCCTGCTGCCGGTCATTCCAGGTCTCCGGAACCAGCATCCGGATACCCTGCAGATCGAGCCGGGGCAGCAGGACCTCGTTGAGCATGCGGTACTGTTCGTCGATCAGTTCCCCGGCCACCACCGATATGTAGCTGATCTGTTCGGATGGCAGCATGTTGTCCGGTCCGCGCTGCACGGAACCGTAGCGCTCCTGCTGTTTCAGACCGGCCACCCGGATCTCGAAAAACTCATCCAGCACCGAACTTGCAATGCACAGAAAACGCAGACGTTCCAGCAGCGGCAGGCCGTCGTCCTTGGCCTGCGCCAGTACACGCCGGTTGAACTCGAGTAATGAAAGCTCCCGATTGATGTACAGTTCCGCATTATTAAGCTGGTCATCGTCCATCCGCCGAGCTTATCAGGAAAGTTGTGGGTCTTTGTTTATGAAGCGTGACGAGGTTTTCAGGAAGCCGCAGCCGCAGATCGTCGACTTTGTCTTCGATGAAACCGTAGCCGCCGCATTCACCGATATGATTCGGCGGTCGGTACCGGGCTACGAAGTGGTTGTACCCATGACCGGCCTGCTGGCTGCGCGCGCCCTGCCCGACTGCAGCCACAGACACATTTACGATCTCGGCTGTTCGCTGGGCGCATCCACGCTGGCCGTCCTGCGCGCGCTCGACGATGCACCCTGTCAGCTGAGCGCCGTTGATAATTCCGCTGCCATGCTGAAACGGGCTGCAGAGCTGATCGACGACAGCCGGGTAACCTTCGTCGAAGCGGATATCACGACACTGGAATTCGAACCCTGCGCCGTGGTGCTGATGAACTGGGTGCAGCAGTTTCTCGATCCGGCAGCAAGACTTGAGCTGCTGCAACGCATCCGCGCCAGGCTGGACCCACAGGGCCTGCTGATCGTCTCAGAGAAAATCCGCTTCAGCGACCCGGCTGAACAGGCGTACTGCGACGCCGCCCATCTGGAATTCAAGCGCGCCAACGGCTACAGCGAACTGGAAATCAGCCAGAAACGCTCAGCGCTGGAAAACGTCATGCTCATCGACACCGAAGAAGAACATCGTCAGCGTTTCACCCAGGCGGGTTTCGCGCACGTCCAGAAGTGGTTCAGCTGTCTGAACTGGGCATCGTTTGTCGTCCGACCGGAACCTGTCAAAGCGTGATCGACTGGGAACCTCTGCTGCAGCTGGTACCGGCCTGGCGGCAGCACACTGCGCAGCTCGATGAAGCACACTTCGCCAGACACGGAGATTTCACCCGGTGGCAGGCGGCGCTCAATGCGCTGCCGGTTCTGCCGGTGAATTCGATTGATCTTAAAGACCGGGTCAGGATTGACGGAGCGGTCAGCGCCGAGCAGCGCAGGATGCTGGAATCCGCTCTGCAGGGACTGCATCCGTGGCGCAAAGGACCGTTCGAGCTGTTCGGCGTGCACATAGACACCGAGTGGCGGTCAGACTGGAAATGGCAACGGCTGGCACCCCACCTGGCGGATATCGAAGCGCAGCGGGTGCTGGATGTCGGCTGCGGCAACGGCTATTTCGGCTGGCGTCTGCTGGGTGCCGGCGCCGCCAGCGTGGTCGGAGTGGATCCGAGTCTGCTGTTCTTCATCCAGCATCTCGCGGTCAGCCGTTATCTGGCTGGAGCGCCGAACTGGCTGCTGCCGCTGCCGTTCGAGGCGCTGACTCCGGCTCCATTCGACACAGTGCTGAGCATGGGCGTGGTTTATCACCGGCGCGATCCGCTGGAGCACGTCAAACGCCTGTACGATTTCACACGTCCCGGTGGGCGTATCGTGCTCGAGTCGCTGGTGGTGACAGACGCAACGGGTTTGGAACCGGAACAGCGCTATGCCCGCATGCGCAACGTTCATCTGGTGCCATCGGTCAAGCAGCTGGCCGCCTGGTTGCAGCAAGTCGGCTGCGACGAGGTCAGCGTGGTTGATGTGACCGAGACCTCGCTTGCCGAGCAGCGCTCCACCCGCTGGATGCGCTTCGAATCGCTTGCAGAAGCGCTGGATCCCGATGATCCGAGCAGAACTGTGGAGGGCCATCCGGCACCCGTCCGGGCCATTGCGATCGGCAGACGCCCCCCCTGAAGGGTTCCTCTGATAAACTCGACGCTTCCGGGATTTAATCAGTTTCCCGGAACGCGATTTCTTCAGCGCCGGATTCTGACGATCATGATGTTTGGTTTTCTTCCAATCTCGTTCCGCTTTCGCGGCAAACTCCGCAAGCTGGCACTGATCTATACCTGTTTCAAAGAAAACCCCGGGGTCGGACTGCATCCAGTGCAGATCTCGAAACAGACCGGATTGAGTCTGGCGGAGACGAACAACCGCCTGAGCGTCACCCCGGAGATGTTCGTCAAACTGCCGAAGCGCGCCGATGGTCTGACGCGCTACCGGCTGATCAGCATCCGTGCGACGCAGACGCCGGAGGAGGTCGAAAAATTCCTGATCGCCGCGGCACGCAAGGAATCCATCATTCTCTATGCCGTGGGCAGCATGATCTTCTGTCTGCTGTTGATCGTCGTCGTCATCGTTGCACCCGTGCTGTAACAGTCGGGGACAAACAATCACAGGAGCATCACAGGTTGCCTGAACAACTGACTGCAGCACAACAACAGCTCGCCGAACGCACCCGAGCGTTCGCCACCGAAATTCTCCTGCCGCTGGATGGTCGCAACAGCGCCGATGTACGAGAGCAGATTGTCGCCGCTGCGCAGGAGGCCGGATATTTCAGCATGACACAGCCGCGTCAGTTCGGCGGCACCGAGGCCGGCGCTCTGGAACTGACCGTTGTCCGCGACACGCTGGCGGGCACCAATGCGCCTTTCCAGCACCTGGTATTCGGTCCAGGACCCGGCGTCCTGGCCGGCGTCACCGGTGCCCTGCGCGAATCCCATCTGGAACCACTGCTGCGGGGCGAGAAGCGCGCCGGTTTCGGTTTTACCGAGCCGGACGACGCACCGGCAGCAACTACCGCCCTACCTGAAAACGACCACTGGCTGGTGAATGGTCAGAAGTCCTACGTTACCGGCGGCGCTGAAGCGGATTTCATCAATACTCTGGTACAGATTCCCGACCAGGGGCCCGGCCTGCTGGTGATCGATACCGATGCGCCGGGGGTAACGCTCACCCGCCGTTTCGAATCCCTGGACGGCAGTCATCACGCTGCTTTCGAATTCAACGACGTCCGCGTGCCGAAGACGCATCTGATCGGCAGTCCGGGCGAAGGATTACCCAGAGCCATGCGCCAGATCGGTGACACCCGGCTGGCGATTGCGGCACAGTGCACGGGCCTGTTGCGCTGGGTTGATGAATATCTGGTCGCCCATCTGCAGCGGCCCGATCGCAGCGGTCAGCCCCGTGGCGCCAAAGAAGGTGTCCGTCTGCGTTATGCGGAAGCGAGAATTCGTTCCTACGCGGTTCGCAGTATGGTTTATCGGACTGCCCGGCTGGCGGATACCGGTGAGAACATCGTCAACGAGGGGATCGCCTGCAAAGTCATGGCAACTGAAACCATCGGCGATGCCGTCGACAATGCCATTCAGCTGGTAGGTGGCAATGCACTCGTCAGCGGTCATCCGCTCGAGCGGCTGTACCGACAGGTCCGTTCTCTGCGTCTCGCGGAAGGCGGCAGCGACGTGCTCAGGTTGAATCTGGCCCGGGGCAGACTGGAACTTAATAAAGGCCGGATCTGAGCCACTCTGCGGCTAGCCCGGATCCAGATCAGACTTCAGCCCGTAAGCTTCCCGGGCGGCTTCTTTCGCCTGCTTGGACTTCTTCAGCAGCACATAAACAGCCCCGGTGCCGCCATGATGGCGTTCGGCACTGTGAAAGGCGATAACCTGCGGCAGCTGCTGCAGCCAGTGGGCCAGGTAACTCTTCAGCCGTGCCGGAGTTGCGCTTTTCTCTCCCCGGCCGTGGGCGATCAGCAGCAGACGCCAGTGTTTCGCCTCCGCCAGAGCAAAAAAGCGGAACACTGCCGACCGTGCTTCCCGGACTGTCAGGCCATGCAGATCCAGCTCACCCTCGACCGGATATCTGCCTGCTTTCAGGCGGGAAAAAACCTCGTGCTGAACACCCTCCTTTTTCCACGCCAGCACATCGCGCGGATTCAGCCGCGGGACTTCTCCGAGCATCAGCGGATTCGGGTCAACCTTAGAGTGTCGTCTGCCCAGCGCCGCCTCACGCCGCTCGAGCTGGGCGGCGCTCGGTTCTGCAGCGGCACCCTCATCCTTCAGGGCGACTCGCCGGCCATGACGCTCCGACAGCGGTGCAACATCGCTCATCGCATCGAGGAAATCAGAGTCGGGATCAGACACTGTCAGACCTCTCCAGCTCAATCCCCGGCAACTGCGCTGAGCGGGTATTCGGAATCGGCTGATTGTCACCGGTGTGATAAGTAAAGACGGCGGAGAGTTTGATGTCATCCGTCAGGTTCATACCGGCAGCATGCAGCAGGCGGCAGTGAAAAAACAGGACATCACCCTCCTCGAGCTCAACCGTTTCGGCACTGTCGATCAGCGCGCGGTTTTCCGGCAGTTCAGGACGCAGGAACAGTTCGGCATCAAAGCGACCGCGGTCCAGCGGCAGCACGTGCGAACCTGGAATGACTTTCAGCGCGCCGTTGCTGACGGTTTCCGAACCCAGCGCCAGCCAGACGGAAATCAGCTCCGGCGCATCGAATGACCAGTAGCGGATATCCTGGTGCCACAGGGTCGCGCTGCTGTGGCCGGGATGTTTCGTCATCACACAGTTATGGTGATTCTGTGACAGATATACATCGTCCCGGCCGAACAGCGACCTGAGCTGATCCGCCACCGCGCGTCCGGTCGCCCAGCGCCGGTAAGCGACGTCTCTCGAGCACGCCGAAAGCAGACGGCGCACAGTCAGTCCACCCTCGTCGTCACGGGACACCGGAGCTCCGGGATAACCCACATCCGCTTCATATTCGACCGGTCCGCGCACATCCTGCAGATGTTCGAGCGTGATCCGGCGCAGTTCAGCACAGTCGGTTTTCGAGCAGAGTCCGCGCCGAACCAGATAACCGCGCTCGGCAAAGCTGCGGTGCCCGATCGTGTCCTGACTTTCCGCTTCACCGTTCATTGCAGAGTATTCCGATCGACCTTCTCAACTGCTCAGCGCATCTGCGCTTTGATCGCCTTGAGCATTTTTTCACCATAAGGCGGGCGCAGTCCGGCAAGTTCCGCCACATTGACTTTGCTCTGCGTAAAGATTGCTTTGGCATGCGAGAAGGTTCTGAAACCATCATGGCCGTGATAGGCACCCATACCGGACGGACCCACGCCACCGAAAGGCAGATCCTCCTGCGCCACATGCATCACTACATCGTTGACCGTCACGCCACCGGACGTTGTCCGGGTCAGGACCTGATCTTCTTCGTTGCTGTCGGTGCCGAAATAGTAGAGCCCGAGCGGGCGCGGCTTGTGATTGATGTAGTCAAGCGTTTCATCGACGTCCCGATAGCCTTTCAGTGGCAGTATCGGCCCGAAAATTTCATCCTGCATGACCTGCAGGTCGTCATCCGGATCAATGACCAGTGTCGGAGGAATCTTGTGCGTCGGCTGCTGGCGGAAATCTTCGTTCGCCGGATTGACCTCAACCACTTCGGTGCCTTTCGCTTTTGCTTCCTCGATATAGCCGTTGAGTCGGTCATAGTGGCGCTGATCGATCACCGAGGTGTAATCGGGATTGTCCAGCAGGGTCGGATACATTCTGCTTATCGAGCGTTGCGCTGAAGAGACGAAATCGTCCATCTTCTCTTCCGGTACGAAGACATAATCGGGCGCAAGACAGATCTGACCGGCGTTGAGCATTTTGCCGGTCATGATCGAATCCGTGGTTTTCTGCATGTCAGCAGATCGGCTGACGACCACGGGAGACTTACCACCGAGTTCGAGCGTGACCGGAACCAGGTTATCGGACGCCGCACGCATGACATGCCGGGCGATGGACGTCGCACCTGTGAACAGCAGATGATCGAAAGGCAGACCGGAGAAATCAGCACCTGTCTGCGGGCCGCCGGTCACCACCGCAATCTCCACCTCGTCGAACGCGGCAGGGAAAATTTCCGCCATGACTTCGGAAGTCGCCGGCGTATATTCGGAAGGTTTGATCATGCAGCGATTACCGGCCGCCAGAATGCCTGCCAGCGGCGTGAAGGTCAGGTTGACCGGAAAATTCCACGGACTGATGACGCCGACCACACCGAGCGGCTGGTACTCGATTCTGGCTTTGGCACCAAGCAGATTCAGCGGGAAAGGACCGACCTTGCGCTTTTCCGGTCGCATCCACTTTTCCAGCCCGGCCTGTGCATGCCGCAGCGGACCAATCGAGCCTGCGATGTCGGTGAACATCGATTGATGCTCGCTGCGATGTCCGAAATCGGCTGACATCGCCTCTACCAGCTTCTGCTGGTGGGTCTGCAGCAGCCCGATGGCCCGTTCCAGGCGATCCCTGCGCGTTGCCGCCGAGACGACGCCCTCAGCCAGGTAGGCTTCCTTCTGCCGCTGCAGCGTTGCCAGCATCTCGTCTCTTGAAGCTTCTTGCATGAGTGACTCCGCGTTTGAAAACGTGGCGATGGTAACTTATTTGGGCCCAGGCGACTGCCGCGGCGAATTGCCGCCTGCAGACCTGATCCCCGCCTTTAGCGCGCCCGTAGCGCCTGAATTCCCTGCCAGAACGCAGTTCGCAGGCATGTCCAGACAGTATCCAACCCATCAACCCGGTAGCGCTGTAGCGGACGATTCGCCGTCTGACACAATCCGATCGATCACAACATCCCGGTTGATGGTGATCTGCAGTCGGCCGCTGTCCTCCCAGAAACGTGCTTCGACGTAGTGGTGTTCTTCCCATTCCAGTTCGACGTTGGTCCAGACGTACTGAGGCTGCCGAGGCCCTGGAGATCGACTCTTGCGCAGGCAGTCGTCGACATAGAGTTCCAGCACACCCGCATCGGTAACACAGAGCCGGAAGGGTTTGTGACGATGTTGAAAAGAGAGTTCGAACGCCAAAACTTCATCCTGTTGCAGTGACTGCTGACGGGCTGCCCAACGGCTACCTGACAGGGGATGCTTCCCGTATGCTGGCCCGTTCCGGCATGGTATCAAGTAACGACTGATGGTTGACCACACTGAACCGCGATTCCGCAAAGTCCTGAAAAACCGGGATGCCATCACGCTGGCGTTCGGCGCAATGATCGGCTGGAGCTGGGTGCTGATGACCGGCTTCTGGGTGGAAACCGCCGGTTCCTTCGGTACGCTCATCGCATTCGCACTCGGTGGACTGGCGATTGCGCTGATCGGGCTGACCTACAGCGAACTGGTTGCGGCAATGCCCCAGGCTGGCGGCGAGCACGTCTATACACACCGTGGACTCGGTCCCGGCTGGTCATTCTGCTGCACCTGGGCTTTGCTGCTGGCATACGTCAACGTCTGCCTGTTCGAAGCGGTGGCGCTGCCAACGGCTATTGAATATCTGCTGCCGCAAATCCGCATCATGAACCTGTGGACGCTGTTCGGCGCCGACGTCGATCTCGGCTTTGTCCTTATCGGCAGCGGCGCCGCCGCGCTGATCACGATCATCAACGTGCTCGGTATCAAGCCGGCTGCACGCTTTCAGAGCGCTGCTTTTGCGCTGATTGTGCTGGCAGGCATCCTGCTGCTGGCAGGCGCAATCAGCTTCGGCAGGCTGGACAACGCACAGCCCTTCATTGCCACACCGGCAACCGGCATCCTCAGCGTGCTGATCATGGTTCCGGCACTGCTGGTGGGGTTCGACGTGATTCCACAATCAGCAGAAGAAATCAATCTGCCGCCGGGGCGGATCGGCCTGCTGCTGGTCGTTTCCGTGTTCATGGCCGTTGCCTGGTATGCACTGGTGTCCTTCTCGGTTGCCGTGGCATTACCCATTGAGGAGCTGGCGAGCAGTCCGATGGCAACCGGGGATGCAGCCGCGCTGTTGTGGAACAGCACAACGGCCGGCGCTCTGCTGGTGCTGGGCGGTGTTGCCGGAATCCTGACCAGCTGGAACGCCTTCGTCATCGGCGGCAGCCGGGTGCTGTTCGCACTGGCGGAGTCCGGCCAGGTGCCGGCCGTTTTCGCCAGACTGCATCCGAAATACCGCACACCCTACGTCGGCATCATCGCCATCGGCGTGCTGTCCTGCCTGGCGCCGCTGTTCGGCCGTACCGTGCTGGTCTGGCTGATTGATGCCGGTGGGTTTGCCACGATCATCGCTTATACATTTGTTCCGCTGGCGTTTCTGGCGCTGCGCCGCAACGAACCCGAGCTGCCGCGACCGTTTCGCGTCAGCTATCCGAACGTCGTGGGTATCGGCGCGTTTCTGCTGGCACTGGCGCTGATCAGTGCATACCTGCCCGGCAGTCCTTCTGCGCTGCTGTGGCCACATGAGTGGCTCACCATCACGATCTGGACGCTGCTCGGCGTGGTCTGTTACGCATTCTACGGTCGTCGGCACAGCCAGCCGCATTAGACACCCTGGATTCGTTGACCCGCGCTCGAGCCCGGTCCGCTGTGTTCAGAACAGATTCTGTTGCGGATTCGGCACGCTGAACAGATCAGCGCGCGGCCGCGGCAGTTCAGCATCGGTCAGCCCGTGGCGCCGGAGGGCCGTGGCAAAACGATGTTTTATGATTTTGGCCATCGGCCCGGTCCCGGTCATGCGTCTGCCCCAGGCCGCATCGTAGAGTCGACCACCCCGAGCAGAACGCAGCGCCTGTTCGACGCGCTGGGTTTTCAGTGGATAGTGGGTATCGAGCCAGTCGTGAAACATCGGTGCAACTTCCAGCGGCAAACGCAGCAGGATATATCCCAGAGCCTGTGCGCCGGCATCCACGCAGGCGGCGACAATGTCCTCCAGTTCCGCATCGTTGATGAAGGGGATGACCGGTGCAACCATCGCGCCGGTCGGTACCCCGGCGGCGCTGAGCGTGCGGATCGTTTTCAGCCTTGCAGCAGGGCCGGCAGTGCGCGGTTCCAGACGCGTTTTCAGATCGTTATCCAGCGTCGTCACGCTGACGTGCACGTTGACCAGCTGCTGTTCCGCCAGCGCCTGCAGCAGATCCAGATCGCGCAGGATCAGACGGCTTTTGGTGACAATACTGACCGGATGCCGATGCTCCAGCAGAATCTCGAGCACTTCCCGCGTGATCGCGTGCTCCCGTTCGGCAGGTTGGTAAGGGTCCGTATTAGTACCCATCGCCATGGTGGCCGCGCTGTAGCCGCGCCGGCCCAGCTCCTTTTCCAGATTAGCGCGGACCCGGGTCTTGTAGAAAATCCGCGTTTCAAAATCCAGGCCGGGTGACAGATCCAGGTACGCATGCGTCGGTCTGGCAAAACAGTAGACACAGCCATGTTCGCAACCCTTGTAGGGATTGATGGAACGATCGAACGGAATGTCGGGGGAACGGTTGGTGGTGATCAGGCGAACCGTCCGATCCGGCAGCAGTTCGGTCTGTGGACCACGGACCGCATACTCCGAATCCGTGCTGCCGCATTCCGCTGTCTCCCAGCCGTCCGCTACGGGTTCGGTTGTTCTCGCCAGATAGCGGCTTTCCGGACTCAGGGTGGCGCCACGGGTTTTGTCCGCGCGTTTACCTGCTGCAGCTGAACTGATGCCAGCGGCCTGGCGAACGGCAGACTGCTGATCTGCACCTCCTGAATTTACCCCGTCGCTGCGAATCACGGCCTGTATCCGACTAATTCTGAGTGGGCAGCCAGAATAAACTGATACTGTATATATGTACAGTTAGGTACGTGCAGTCATGGGGTCACGCGGCGTCCGACAGCAAAGGCTGCCGGAATTCAGGTCGCCTCCGGACTTGACCGGGTGGCGGGTTCCAGCGGCTCACCCAGCAGCCAGCTGAGAATCCGATCGTTTTCTTCCCGTGGATAGGTATGCGACAGATCGTCTATTTCCCGGTATTCGACCTGCGCCCCTGCGCCTGTCAGCGTATCCCGCGCCATGCGCGCCACATCGACCGGAAACATC
>Ga0055474_10000295_pt1 | contig 11220 bp, 9 predicted proteins | sample Muzzi_PWA_D1_FD_57680 | JGI IMG/M metagenome (GOLD analysis project Ga0055474, IMG submission 57680) | Wetland microbial communities from San Francisco Bay, California, USA, that impact long-term carbon sequestration - Muzzi_PWA_D1 | ecosystem: Environmental > Aquatic > Marine > Wetlands ... | reverse complement strand
CAGATCGATCATGCCCTGCATCGATTTTCCCTCGTAGACCGGATCCGTCATCATCCCTTCGGTGCGCGCCGCGAGGCGAATCGCTTCATTGGTTTCGTTCGATGGCACACCGTAGGCGGGATAGGCATAGTCTTCGATCAAGACCAGATCGTCCGGGGTGATCTCCCGCCCCAATTTGACCAGATCGGCGGTGTTCCGGGCGATGTCCAGCACCTGGGCGCGGGTCTTTTCCGGCGTGCCGGAGGCATCGATACCGATCACCTTTTGACTCCGTCCATCCTGGGCGAACCCCACCATCATGCCGGCGTGGGTGGAGCCCGTGACGGTGCAGACGACGATGTAGTCGAAGCGGAGCCCCATTTGGGCTTCCTGGGCTCGCACCTCTTCCGCGAAGCCGACGAACCCCAGACCGCCCAGGGGGTGCACCGAAGCGCCCGCCGGGATGGCGTAGGGCTTGCCGCCCTGGGCCTTGACGTCTTCCAGGGCTCGCTGCCAGCTCTCCCGGATGCCGATATCGAAGCCCTCATCGACCAGTTCGATCTGGGCTCCCATCACCCGGCTCATCAGGATATTGCCCACCCGGTCGTACACCGCATCTTCAAAGGGTACCCAGCTCTCCTGGATCAGGCGGCATCGCATCCCGATCTTGGCGGCCACCGCCGCCACCTGCCGGGTGTGGTTGGATTGCACCCCACCGATGGTCACCAGGGTGTCGGCACCGGAAGCAATGGCGTCCGGCACCAGGTATTCCAACTTGCGGATCTTGTTGCCCCCGAAAGCCAGGCCGGAGTTGCAGTCCTCGCGCTTGGCATAGATCTCCACTTTGTTGTCCAGATGGGTGGACAGGCGATCCAGCTTTTCGATGGGCGAGGGGCCAAAGGTCAGGGGGTAGCGTTCGAATTCACTGAGCATGGTCGGGTCTCTCCGCGGGGTTTGGGCGTCTCAACGGGGGCAGTGCTGCGATTGTAACCCGCGGCCCGGTGGTTCCGTACAAAGGGCTATCAACTCTGGAGGGATACCCTATGAACACCATCCCCCGCGGCGTCGTGCTCGCTTTGAGCCTGGGGTTGGCGGCATCGACTCCGAGCCTCGCTCAGCAGGATGACGCGACCCGCTGTGCCGACGTCGCCGAGTACGCCGCGCTGGATTTCTGGGTCGGGGAATGGGAGGTCTACGCCGAGGTCGAAATGGATGGCAAGACCGCGCGGCAGCTCGTGGGCCACAACCACATCGAGAAGATTCTGGCCGGCTGCGCCGTGCGGGAGGTGTGGACGGACACCGAGGGCCGCGAGGGGCAGAGCCTCTTCTACATCGCCCCCGGCGGCGGCTGGAAACAAGTCTGGATTACCGAACAGGCGTGGCGTCCCGGGGGGACCAAGGAAAAGGGCTGGGTGGCGATGCCTGGATCGAAGGCCAGGTCGGCGGTGCGCTTCCAGGGGACCATCCCACTGCCAGAGGGCGGTCGCTACTTTGACCGCACCACCCTGACCGCCGTCAATAATGGCGAGGTGCGGCAGGTGATCGAGGTGTCCCGGGACGGGGAGAGCTGGCGCACGGTGTTTGATGTGGTGAATTCTGAAAAGATTAACATTCTATCATCGGATACTCGATAGGCTTACTCGCCAAAAACATGGGTCTGTCTGGTGGTGAGTAACTCTGGGATGTCGTCCTCGTCAATTCCGGCAAGTTGCATAGAAAGCACGCCGATTTTGAAGGCGGTTGGGACTTCTCTTCCCGATCCAATCCCCTTGTAGAAACCGGTAGAGAAAGCAATCGCAGCGGCGTCAGAAATAGACGAATTCATAGCAATGACGTAGGGGATATGTCGGTGGATGGCTTCGGCTTGACTCTTTGAGTAGCACGAGTTCAAGAGCACGCAAAAAATATGTCTCTTGGCCAGGCGAAATAAACTTGAGATGGCTTTGTTGCTAACAAGTGCTGACCTTCCATTCTCATCCAATAAGACAATTCCCTTTCGATGACCGTGGCCAGAGAAATGAACGATGTTAGGTTCTTCATCTAGGATCAGCTGTAGCGCTCTATCCGCAGTCGGTTCCAGAATTGGGATCAATTCTAAGTAGTCGCGTTCCTTGGATAGCCTTAGATTCGACTGGATCTTTTCCATTTCCCTTACCACATCTGGGGATTTCTCTGATGAAGAGTAGACTCCGAGGAAAAGTATTTTCGTTCTTTCTCTTGGGGCTTCTTTCTCCGGGTTGCGCAGAGGTGGGGGGGGTGCGCCCGGTGAGAGTAGTGGTAGAAGATTAGCGTTCTGGTTAGAGTTAATGCGGAATAGTGATTGGCCCGTATACCGTTCCATGAGCGCTCGGTGGATGTCTGTGAATGGAATCTGTTGAGCTTGATCTCCAAAGCTGACAGCTCCAATCAGAGCTTGAGTATCCATTTGCCGCCACCTGCCCAACGCGATGCGAATTCCTACTCGGAAGAATGTTCCTAGGAGTGCCGAGAGTCCATCGACCATAGTGAGGATGCTATCCTCATTGTTCCTGACAAGGCTCTCGTTGTCTTCTCCTTGCGTAGTTAGATAGCGCCCATCCAATTCCATGGTGAGAAGACTCCAAAGGTCGCGTTCCGTGTGACCGAGTCTGCCTAGAAATTCGTCTTCAGTTATATTTTCGTCGGTAAAATAAAAAAAGGAAATTTTCTCGGTGCTGCGCTCGACAATCTCGAATCCCAAATTAATACCGTTTCTTGCGACGAAGTAATGCGTGAAGGTTTGTGTTAAGTCCTCTATGAGGGGATGGTTTGTGTCTTCGGTACGAATCGTCTTGAGAGGAGTCTGGTGGCGATATTTGATACAACCGGAGCCGATGCTAACCTTCCCTTCGCGAGAAAGTCGGAGAAGTACATTCCGATCTCTCTGCTTTATATTGGAAAAATTGACATTTTCAAAATAAATGATTCCTTCCGGGTCGGTCTTGAGTTTGAACCCTACCTCCTGCTGGAACATCTTTTTGGCCTGGTCGCTGCTCTTTAGCGTCAATGACCCGTCTCTTGATACCTGGATATTGGCGAAGTTCACAGCGGGGGTGCGATAGCGGATCGTTGATTCGATTGGGCGAAACTGTGTATCGACAAACTCCGAATGGTAATGAAAGCGGACCTCTTCAAAAGAGACATGACAGTGAAAGATGGCATTGGAAAAGTCAACAACATCTAGAAAATTTATATCTGAAAAAGAAGTATGCGAATCTCTTCTCGAGGATTGCCCAAAGACAGAGTCAGTGAACATGGCGATGCCGTCAAAAATCGTATCATGAATTATTACGTTTCCGTTGAAGGTGCATCGATCAAATATGGCATAACTATTCTTGAAATGTGTGTGCTGGATGCGTATTGAGTCGCCGAACGTACTGCCGGTAAAGTCTGCTCCACGGAAGTGAACGTCTTCAATCTTCAGAGTGCTATGAAAGTGTGTCGAGGCGAATGAGACGCCCATGCTGCTGGCGAACCGAGTATTTTGCCAGGCAACGGGATCAAGGAATTGAGCCCCAGTGAAGTCAAACTTTTTCTTGAAGGTCCGTTTCGGGAGGGTGATGAGGGATGCCTCATTGCCTACGATTATGAAATCACGGAAATAAAACTCATCCGTCTCCTGAGCGCCGTGTTCGATTTGCCTTAATAACTTTGCGAACCAGGTGACAAAGGAGCTTGTCCTTTTCCATGCAATTTCATTACTGTGGAATATGCAGACGCCGAGACTGTCGAGTGGTAGCCCTTCCAACATTTCTGGATACGGGCAGCAGGAGGGGGATTTCTTGCGAGGAAGATCGACATACTTGTGTGTGCACATGGTTGCTGGCAATGGTTGCTCGGTCGATGAGTAGATTTCCCTCTATGGTAGCGGATTTCCGAGCAGGCTCCTTTTTCGGAGTTTGCCTGCGAGCAAGAGCAAGTGGTTCAATAATGAGTAGTCAGGAAGTTTCGTCGGGTTGAGATCAAGCCCGCCTGGATCTTCCTGTCCTTTCTCTGGCCGGACCTGGTTCACGCCCCCCGGGGTCCCTCGATCAACGGTCGGGTGAAATCCTCCGGTTCATCCGCGGTGCACAGCACATTGTCCTCGATGCGCACCCCGCCCAGGGGGGTGAGGCGGTCCACCAGGGCCCAGTCGATGCGCCCGGCACCGACCCCTTCCCGCAGCGGCTCCAGGAGCATGGGGATGAAGTAGATCCCCGGCTCGATGGTCACCACGTGGCCCGGTTCCAGGATTCGGGTGTTGCGCAGCGCCGGGTACTCCTCCGGAGGCGGCACGCGACCGCCGTCGGGACCCTTCTGGTGCCCCCCCACATCGTGGACTTGCAGCCCCAGGTGATGGCCCAGACCGTGGGGGAAGAAGGCCGCCGTGAGGCCCCGCTCAAAGGCTTCCTCGGCGCTCACCTTGAAGACCCCCAGGTCGTGGAGGAGGGCCGCCACCCGGCGGTGGGCATCGACGTGCAATTCCAGGTAGGGGCGCCCGGCGGTGACCCGCGCCACCAGCTGCCGCTCCAGGGCATCGACCCCATCGATCAAGGCGCGGAAGGTGTCGTCGGTGCCGTTGACGCACCAGGTGCGAGTGATGTCCGCCGCGTAGCCCTCGTGGGCGGCCCCGGCATCCAGCAGGAAGACTTTGCCCGGAGCCGCTCCGGGGCCGCGCTTGTGCTGGTAGTGGAGGATGGCGCCCTTGGCGTCCAGGGCCACGATGGTCTCGTAGGGAACCTCCTTTTCCAACTGTCCAGAGGCCGCCAGGAAGGCCCAGTGAATGGCCCGCTCGCTGGCGCCGTTCTCGAAAGCCTGGCGGGCCTGGCGATGGCCCGCCGCCGCCTTGACCGCAGCGCGGCGCAAGCAGCGCATCTCGTGATCCGTCTTGTACGCCCGGTACCAGTCCAGGGGGGCGAGGAGAGCCTCCGGTTGCACCGCCTCCGGGGCGAGGCCCAGGGTGGTGGCGGCGTCTCCGTCGGGACCGACGTAGGCCGTACGGTCCAGACCCAGGGCGCGCAGAGTCCGGCCCGCGGCCTCGAAGCTCTCCACCTCGTGCAACGCCACGGACTCTTCCCAGTAGGACACCGGCGGCGGGGCGGTGTCGTACCAGAAGTCCTGCGGCCGCACTCGCACCACCTGGGGCTTCCGCCCCGGGCGCGCCAGGACCCAGTGGTCCGGCGTGGTCAACGGCACCCAGCGGTGAAAGTGGGCAGCGGGGCGGAACGGAATCTCCTGGTCGTCCGCGTGGTAAGTCCGCGCGGCGCCGCTGTGGAACAGGACGCCATCGAAAGGAGCGCCCTGAGTGGCGGCCTGGGCCAGAGCCTTGACCAAGAATTGATCCAGGGTCTCCAGATGGCGGCGGTACAACTGGGCAGGGGAGTCGGGCAGACCGGGCTGGGGCATCGTGGACATATCGGGGGCCTCCTCAGATGCAACACATAGATCAAGGCGAGACAGAGGAGAGGCTACCAGATTTGCGGTATCCTTTGCGCCATTATGCGCATACCCATCTACCAGGTCGATGCCTTCACTTCCCAACGGTTCCACGGCAATCCCGCTGCCGTCTGTCCCCTGGAGGTGTGGTTGGAGGACGAGGTTCTGCAGGCCATCGCCGCCGAGAACAATCTGTCGGAAACCGCCTTTTTTGTCCGCCAGGGGAAGACCTTCGCCCTGCGCTGGTTCACCCCCACCACGGAAGTGGATCTGTGTGGCCACGCCACCCTGGCGAGCGCTTTCGTGCTGGCCCATTGCCTGGGGGAGACGGCCGACCCGCTGGTTTTTGACAGCCGTGGCGGCACCTTGAAGGTGGCCCGCCAGGGGGAACGGCTGGTGCTCGATTTCCCCTGTTTGCCCCCCACGGCGGAGGCGGTTCCGACCGGGGTGGGGGAGGCTCTGGGGGGCGCGCCGCAGGAGGTTCTGATGAGCCGGGAAAGCACCCACCACGGCAACTTCCTGGTGGTCTACGGCAGCGCGGCGGAGGTCGCCGCCCTGGCGCCGGAGATGGCGGCCCTGGAAGCCTTCGGGCAGTGCGGGTTCATCGCCACCGCGCCGGGATCGACCGGATCGACGAGATCGTCGGAGGATGGGGTGGACTTCGTCTCCCGCTACTTCGCTCCCGCCTTCGGCGTGCCGGAGGATCCCGTCACCGGCTCCACCCACTGCACCCTGGCGCCCTACTGGACCGATCGCCTGGGGCGGTCCCCCGGGGACCGGCTCCACGCCCGGCAGATCTCCCGCCGGGGCGGGGAGTTGACGGTGAGTGTGCAGGGCGATCGAGTGTGGATCGAGGGGGATGCTGTCCTCTACTTTGCCGGACACCTGGACGGGGATTTTTCATGAGCGTACCGGGCACCAGCTTCGCCGATTACCAATTTCAGATCTATGCCGCCGGGCTGCAAGGGGAGCGGCCCGCATTGCCCATGTCCCTGGCTGCCCTGGAGGATGCCGCGCGGGCGAAGTTGGCGTCCGGTCCGTTCAGCTACGTTGCCGGAGGGGCGGGGCTGGAGACCACCATGACGGCCAACCGGAAGGCTTTTGATCGCTGGCGGATCGTGCCCCGGATGTTGCGGGGGGTGGGGACGCGGGATCTCTCCCGCACGGTCCTCGGCACGCCGTTGCCCGCGCCCGTGATCCTGGCGCCGGTGGGTGTCCAATCGGTGGTCCACCCGGAGGCCGAGGGGGCGGTGGCCCAGGGGGCGAAGGCGGTGGGAGTGCCGATGATTCTGAGTACCGTGTCTTCCGTGCCCATGGAGCGGGTGGCGGCGATCCTGGGGGACCAGCCTCGCTGGTTTCAGCTCTACTACCCCAAGGATCGGGAACTGGCGGTGAGCCTGGTCTCTCGGGCGGAGAAGGCGGGATTCGGCGCCGTGGTGATCACCCTGGATACGACCCTTCTGGGCTGGCGAGAGAAGGACCTCCAAGAAGCCTACCTGCCCTTTCTGAAGGCCGAGGGGCTGGCCAACTACTTCGCCGATCCGGTCTTTCGGGCCTCGCTGGAAGAGCCACCGGAAGAAAACCCCCAGGCCGCCATCCAGCGGTGGGTGCAGATCTTCGCCAACCCCGATCTGGCGTGGGAAGACATCGCCTATCTGCGGGAACGCACCCGGCTACCCATCGTCCTCAAAGGCATTCTCCATCCCGACGACGCCCGGCGGGCTCGGGAGGAGGGGATGGCGGGGATGGTGGTCTCCAACCACGGGGGGCGGCAGTTGGATGGGGCCATCGGTGCCCTGGAGGCGCTCCCCGGGGTGGTGGAGGCGGTGGGGGAGGAGTGCGCCGTCCTTTTCGACAGCGGCATCCGTTCCGGGGCCGACGCCTTCAAGGCGCTGGCCCTGGGCGCCCAGGCGGTCCTTCTGGGACGCCCCTACGTCTGGGGCCTCGCCGTGGCCGGTGCCGCCGGGGTGGAGCACGTGCTGCGCAACTTCCTGGCCGATCTGGACCTCACCCTGGCCCTCTCCGGTTCCACCTCCTTCGATGGGGTGACCCGGGAGTGCCTCCAGCAGGGGTAACCCCTCGGCGCCACCGGAACCGATCACTCCTCCAGCAGGTCGATCCGTTCCCCGCCGTCGTCGGGCCGTACTTCCGCCTTCGTCAAGGTCCATTCCCCGGCCTCGCGGGTGGCCTTGATGTACAGCGTGCCTTCGCCCTCGGGACCCTGCAACGGTACGGAGAAATCCGCATCGCCGGAAGAGCCGCTGGTGTTGATATTCCCCGACAGGAACCAGCCGGGTTCCACGGGATTGCCCAGAGCCTCGATCACCGCCGGATGATGCTGCGCCAGGGCGACGCCCTGCTGGTAGGGCGCGGTGGTCTTGATCGTTCCCATGGCAGCCATCACGATGCCAAAGATGATCGCCGCCACCACCACCAGGGCGGCACCGCAGCCGCAGGGCACCACGATGGCCCAATTTTTCCAACAGCCTTGCTTCGCCATGGGATCTCCTCCTCAGGGTACTGCCCGGATGCGTTCCACCAGGTCGCCGTAACGACTGCCGAACTCCTGGTAGAGGGGCTCGACGGCGGCCCGGAACGCGTCCGGATCTTCGATTTCATGAACTTCCGCCCCGGCCTCGCGCACCGTGACCAGGGCTGCTTCCGTGTACTCCTGCCACAACCGCCGTTGCGTCGCCGCCGAAGCGCGGGCGGCGCGCCGCAGGGCGTCCTGTTCTTCCGGGCTCAGGCGCTGCCACGCCTCGCGGCGGATCATCAACAGATCCGGGATCATGGAATGGCGGTCCAGGGAGTAGTAACCCGCCACCTCGAAGTGGCGCTCGGAGCGGTAACTGGGCAGGTTGTTCTCGGCGCCGTCCAGGGCGCCGGTGTGAAGGTTGGTGTAGACCTCCTTGAATCCCAGCGCCACCGGCGCCGCTCCCAGGGCGGAGACCATGGAACGCATCGTCTCCGCCTTCTGCACCCGGATCTTCAGGCCCTGAAGATCGGCGAGAGTGCGGATGGGCCGCTCCCGGTTGTAGAACGACCGCGCCCCGGCGTCGTACCAGGCGAGCCCCACGAACCCGGATTCCGCCTCCAGGGCGGTCAGCAACTCCGCGCCGATCTCCCCTTCCAGCACCGCCCAGAAATGCTCCGGGTCGCGGAACAGATAGGGCAGCGTCAGCACCCCCACGGTGGGGGAAAACTCCGCCAGCGGCGCCACCGACGAGCACGCCATCCCCAGGGCGCCGAAGCGGAGCTTTTCGAGCATCTCCTTCTCATTGCCCAAAACCCCCGCCAGTTGCAGGTCCACCGTCACCCGCCCGGAAAGCGTCGGTTCCTGGGCCACCGCGTCGGCGAAGAACTGGAGGGCGTCCGCCGTGGGATACCCCGGAGCGTGGACATTGGCCAGGACCAGCCGTTGAGGGCTATCGGCGCCATCCGTGCAGGCGCCACCAGCGAGGCCGAGGGTGAGACCGAGGGCCACGGCGGCGAGAAGGGGGAGGCCGAGCAAAGGGGATCGCATGGGGGGATCATATCGTTTGCCGCCGTGGGTTGTGTGGGACGGGGGTTGAGCCAGCCGCGACTATCTGGCGAAGAAGATGTGCGTGGGGTCCGTGTAGCGATGAGATGCAGCACCTCGAATAGCACGCTGAAGGCAGATCAGGACAGAAAGTTCATGACCGAATAGGTGAAATAGCGATCGCCGGGCCTCCCTTGGGCAAATTGCAACACCACCGCGCCTTGTGCGCCGCGGAACGATTCCAGAGGTATGGTTCTCGGTGTTGAAGTTATTGCGGGTTCCACTCTAGGATCGTAAGGTGGTTCAACTCGACCGCGTCGGTCACATGGATCCACTTCGTGCCAGTCCACTGAGCCACCCTGTACCTAGCCGTCTGCGCATTCGCGACGATTTCGTCTCGCTCCCTTTTTGTGCTGACGGTCGTAATACCGAAAACAATCACGATTTTGCCTTGTGTGAAGGTCGAACCCTGGTTCAGGATCTTGTCGATATCAAGACGGGTTCGCTCTGGGAGCGTTTCGTCGGCTTGGCTGCGTTGGGTCTTGAGCTCGATCCATATTTCTTGACCCCGCATCGGTTGAATGAAGATGTCAGCGAGTTTGCCGCCCTTTGGGTACGGCCATTCGCGGTGGGCTTCGCTGTCGTCCCTAATCTCACTCAGGAGCAATATTGCAAGTTCAACCTGGAGCCAGTTTTCCCACCCGCCGCGGATCCGTTGCAGGATCCCGTTGATACGATCATGATTTGTCGCTAGGTACTTCTTGAACAGATCTCGGATTTTCTGGTAGCGCATGATAGGTTCCTCTTTGTCAGTCAAGATTTTGATGCGAATGAAGAGGGGGCTTCGGCATCGCTGTTGGTTGCCGTTTCTCGAAATACAGCCAATGCCGAAGCCAGTTCTTATACCCGCCTGGGGGTGATATCGAGCTCAGCAATAAATGTCATTGCATTGCTGCCAAGTTTTTCGAGGATCTGAGCGCGCACCTGGTCGTAGATAGCAATGCTTTGGTTCACTTGCTGCATGCTCTGATAGAGTTCGCCGCTCGTCGTTTCCCATGTGAAGAAGAGCAAACGGGTGACTTCTTGGGTTGCGGAGAAGTGGAAGGCGCCCATCTTCATCGTCAAGACTCCTCCTGCATCGGAGGCGATCCCAATTTGGAAGTTACCCTGCTCTGCAGAGTGGGTCGATTGATCCCAAAGGACGACCCGCTGATCGTCCTCGGGGAGTTGTTTCAACGCGTCGAGGCTAGCTTCCAGAACCGCTACTTCATTCTCAGTCAACGCTGCTGCAAGGATGTCCAGGATCACCCGGTCGAAGGTAGCCGAGGATGCGCTGAGTTCAGCTCGGTTGAATTGAAACCTCTCGAGTGGGAACCCGATTCTGGCCAGAGTGTCTGTGTAAACTCCATACCAGCGTTCCGTCTGCTTCTCTTTGTCGAACAGGTGGTCAGCCGCCAGTTGCGCCAGGAGTGTTGCATTGAGGGCGTCCTCTTGAGCTTGGGTGCTAACCCCGGCTACGAAACTAAGCAGGCTGCCCTTGTTGACGAAGGCTTCTGGAGATTCGTTTGTCATGGCTGCAAGGCTTGGCATCTTTTGGAATTGCCGACCCCGGTGAACCATCTTCATTTCGGGCATTTCGAGCGAGCGCACAAACTGAGCAGCGGACATCTGCTTTTCTTTCCCTTTTTCTTTCTGCATAGTCGGTTCTCCTCAGGCCGATATGGCCTAACTGTGAATGAATTGAGTTTCTTCCTGTCGATGGAATAGCAGCTTCCGTGCCAGCCTCTTACAGGCTCTGAGGTGTGGTTTTTGAACCGTAGATAAGATCGCAGTCTCGGATCAGAGACCCGGCCAGTCTCCAATCAGAGACTCATGAACTCAGCTTTCGAACGCGTCCCGCAAACCCAAATTACTCACCAGACGATGTAGATACGTCCGGTTCAAACCCAGAGCCTCCGCCGCCGCGCTGAAACTGCCGTCCGCTGTCTGGAGCGCGGCCCGCAGGATCCGCCGTTTGGCCTCGGTCACGGCCTCGTGGTAACCGCCCTCCGGGGCGGCGTCGGCGGCGGTTTCGAGCACCGCCTCGGGGAGGTCTTCCGGCAGCAGCCATTCTTCCGTGGCCAGGACCACGGCGCGCTCCATGGCGTTGCGGAGTTCCCGCACGTTGCCGGGCCAGTCGTAGGCCACCAGGGCGGCGCTTGCCTGTGGGGAGAGGCCGCTGATGGGCCGGTGGAGGCGCTGCGCGGAGCGGGCGAGGAAGTGGCGGGCGAGGAGGGGGATGTCTTCCC
>Ga0055474_10000294_pt1 | contig 11228 bp, 8 predicted proteins | sample Muzzi_PWA_D1_FD_57680 | JGI IMG/M metagenome (GOLD analysis project Ga0055474, IMG submission 57680) | Wetland microbial communities from San Francisco Bay, California, USA, that impact long-term carbon sequestration - Muzzi_PWA_D1 | ecosystem: Environmental > Aquatic > Marine > Wetlands ... | reverse complement strand
ATCTCTCTGCCAGCTGGCTGGCCGACCGCTTTGCGTTGAAACCCTTTCTGGTTGCGATGATCGCCGCCTTCGTCTGTGGCACCTGGGGTCTGATGCACCTGGAGGCAGACTGGGGTTACTGGTTGATGGTGGTGGGCTTCGGCAGCGGCGGCGGACTCTGGGGCATGCTTTCGAATCTGGCGTTTGTGCGCCACTTCGGTCTGCTGCATCTGGGCGAAATCAGCGGACTGAACACCTCTGTTACTGTCTTTGCCAGTGCTATCGGCCCGGTACTGTTCAGCGTCGGCAAAGACTTAAGCGGCTCCTACGATGCCCCCGCGCTGTTGTGCGTTGGCGGACTGCTGCTGCTGCTGGTGGCATCGCTTGTGGTCCGGCAGCAGACGGACTGAAATCGCTGCCAGGGTTCGATCCGGACTGCGTTTTCCAGTCGGCTTACTGCGGCTGGCGGATCATCGGCGTCACCAGGGGTGCGCTGCCGGCTCGAATCTCACCCATGATTTCAAAGCCATGGCGTTGATACAGCGAAATGTTAGCCGGATTGGATGACTCCAGATACGCTGGCATCGAGGATTCATCGAGCATGCGGGTGGCGTGTTTCATCAGTGCGGAACCGATGCCTTTGCCCTGGTGATAATTGTCTGCTCCGATCACGGCAAGATACCAGCAGGGTTCATCGTGAGGATGGTAGTGATCCATCTGACCCATCAGCTCGCCAAAGTCTTCCAGTATCTCAGGATTCATATACTTCACGGCCAGTTCGCCCATGGCGTCTTCGTCCGGCCCCAGACCGGGCGGCAGCCACAGCGCGGCCCCACCGAAGTCCTCGGTGACGTAGGTGGCATCGTTGACGATGGATTCACCACAGAAGGCTTTGATGATCGGCCCGAAACCCTGCAGATAGTTGTCTGCTCGGGGCAGCATCCAGCGCATCAGCGGATCCGCGCTGAAAGCCAGCGTTACGGTATGCAGCACCTGGTCCAGTTCCTCGGTGTTTGCAGTTCTGACCCTGGGCATCTCCATCGGTGCATTTCTCCTGGTTGAGTCAACGGCATGCAAGTTGTGGTCAGTAATAATGATCCGGAAGCGACTGATCCGTCCACCGCGTATCGCGTGGCTGCAGTTTCGTTGCGGTTGAGCCGGAGGAGTATCCTGTCGGCACATTGGCTCAGAAGTGTATCGCAATGACCTCTGCGACGCCGGAAGATCCGGCTGGTCTGGGCGCAGCCGGCGCGTTGGCTTCACCTGGTCTTGACGGCGGCAGGTGCAGGCTGACGTTTTCCGGCCCGAGGATGGACACATGGTTTCCGCTCTGAGTTCAGCGCTGCGCGGTGCTGCATTCTTTTCTCTGTTCTGGCCGAGCTTTTCCAGGCTTGGCTATGTCGCCCGAAAACGGCACTGGCAGAAGCTGACACCGGACTTTTCCGCCCAGACCTGGCTTGTGACAGGGGCGTCAAAAGGTATTGGCCGGGAAATTGCCAGACGCGCTGCCGAGGCGGGAGCGACGGTTCATGTGGCTGCCCGCAGCTCGGAACAGCTGGCCGAACTTGCCGCGAGCGTGGGCTCGACACACGGCAGCATTGAACCGGAAGCCGTTGACCTGTCGCTGCTTTCTGAAGTACGTCGACTGGCGGCTGATGGCCCGGAGGTGGACGTACTGGTCAACAATGTCGGCGTCATGTTGAGTGAGCCGCGACTGACTGCTGAGGGTTTTGATGAGGGATTTGCCATCAACCTGCTGGGGCACTATCTGCTGACGGAAACCCTGCTGAACAATAATCGCCTGCGGCCGGATGCCACGGTAATCAATGTCAGCTCCGGCGGCGCCTACAACGTGCCGCTGGAGGTGCAGCCTCTGCAGACGATGCAGCCCTACAACGGCACGCTGGCGTACGCTTATCAGAAACGTGCGCAGCTGGCGTTGAATGCTCACTGGCGTGAGCGTTACTGGGACCGCGCCCGCTTCTATGTCATGCATCCGGGCTGGGTCGACACTCCCGGCGTTGCGGCTGCGATGCCGGAGTTCCGATTCATGCTGGGTCCGATTCTGCGGGATGTCCGGGCAGGTGCCGACACGGCGCTCTGGCTGGCGGCACAGCGGCCGCCACAGCGGCGCAGTCAGGGCGTCTGGTTCGACCGGACGCTGATGCCTGCCCATTACCTGCCGGGGACCCGCAACGGAGATGATCGTCTCGAACTGCTCAGAATGCTTGCGTCTGCGGCCGATTCAAATCGTTCACAAAAGAGCGGGAAAATAATCCCATAAAATCTCAGGTTCCGTTAGACTCCGGGTGGATCCGTCGGGAGCAGCTGACCCGTGAGATATAGCAGGCGCGATTGATGGCGCTGGAAACAAAACTATTGAACGCGGTGGCGCAGATTCTGCGACCGCTGGTGCGCATTCTGCTGCGTAACGGCGTTGCATCGGATGCGGTAACCGAACTGGTGCGTCAGGCTTTTGTCGACGTTGCCGAAGCTGAATTCCAGCTCGAAGGCAAACGCCAGACCACGGCGCGAATTTCTGTTATTACCGGCCTGAACCGGAAGGAAGTCGCGCGCCTGCGTGGTGGTTCCGGATTGTCCGAAGAAGGCCGCAAACACTGGAACCGGGCAGCGACCGTGCTCGGTGCCTGGTATCGTGACGAGGCGTTTCTCGATCGCAAAGGCGACCCGCTGGACCTGCCGTTCGAAGCCGCCACACCGAGTTTTGCCGGCCTGGTGAAGAAATACAGCGGTGATATGCAGCCGCGGGCGGTGGCGGACGAACTGCTGCGTGTTGACGCCATCGAAGAGGTGGATGGCAGGCTGCGCATGACAACGCGCGGATATGTGCCGTCGTCAGATCCGGAAACCATCATCGATGAAATTCTTGGCGTGGATACCGCACAACTCATCGAAACCATCGATCACAATATTCTGGCGGAATCTGACGAAAAGTTGTTTCAGCTCAAAGTGCTGGCAACAAACATGCGCGAAGATCGGGTTGCTGAGTTCAACAGCTATTCACGGCGTCTGGCGCGAGGCGTGATCGATGAGCTGAACCGCTGGCTGTCAGAACGGGATCTTGGCAAAGACTGGTCCGGGGACGATCAGCGATTCGAGCTCGGCATGGGCATCTATCAGATAAACCGACCGGTGCGCCGCTCTGAGCGACCGGATACCAAAGAAACAGGAAAGTACGGTGATGAATAGAAGTAGGTTGCTGGTCGCTTTGCTGATCAGTCTGGTAGCTGGTTGCGGTGGTGGCAGCGACCCTTCCACAATTGTCGGCAGCGGTGGATCCGGTAGCGGCAGCGGCAGTTCAGGCGGCGGTGGCAGCGGCGTCGGCGGTGGCGGCATCGGTGGTGGTATCGGCGCTTTCTCCTTCGATGTAGGCGTCGGCGGCAGTGGTGGTATCGTCGGACCGCTGTATGCGTTTGGCAGCATCATCCTCAATGACCTGGAACTGAACACGGACGATGCAGATTTTTACATCGAAGGTGAATCAGGCGGGACTCAAAGCGATCTTCACGAAGGCCAGCAGCTGATTGTCGCTGGTGATCTGGATAGCCTGATCGCGCATGAAGTTTTCTATCGGGCGAATCTGAAGGGTCCGGTATCTTCGCCTCCTATCATCATCGATGCTCTGCTCGGTCGCGGTGACCTGCGGGTACTGGGGCAGACGGTGCGCGTCAATGCGGAAACCCGCTACGACGGCACCAGCCTGAACACCGTCACCGAGGGTGATCTGCTCGAAATCAGTGGAAGCGTGGATGACGAAGGTGTTATCGCGGCAACCTATGTCGGGGCCAGAGATTCACTCTCCGTCTATAACGCCACGGGAACCATCAGCGGGCTGACCGCCGGCGGCTTCGATCTTGGTGGTCTGCTGATCGACAGCACGGCAGCGGACCTGGTAGATATTCCGGATGACATGCTGGCGAACGGACAGCTGGTTGAAGTGAGGATAGTTCCCGCCGATTTCACCGCGCCGTCGACCGCCTTTGCCACGCAGATAGAGCTTCTGCCGCAGGCGCAGATAACAGAAAGCGCAGAGCTGGAAGTTAGAGGTGTCATCAGCCAGTTTGCCTCTATCACCGACTTCAGCGTCGCGGGTATTCCGATAACCACGGACTCGAACACCGAATACGATCACGGTGATGCCTCGATGCTGGGGCCCGATGTGGAAGTGGAAGTGGAAGGCGTCGCCAATGCCGCGGGTGTCATCGTTGCCCGGGAGATTGAAGTCGAAAGAAATACCTCGGTTCGCTATGAAGGAACGGTCGCGGCTGTTGATGCTGCCGCGAATACATTGACCAGCCAGCTCGGCCTGATATTCGCGGTCGGCTCCTACACGGAGATTGAAAATGAAACGGACAGCGGCGGGCCGCTTTTACTTGCGGATCTGACGCCGGGAGATTATGTGCAGATTCTGGCGTTTGCCAGTGGTGCCCAGTTGACCGCGGTGGACATTGAGCTTGATGAACCGAATACGATTCTGAATCTGCGGGGTCGGGTAACGGATATTGATGAGCCGGGCAATACTGTGGCGGTCATCGGGGTAACGGTTCCTGAACAGGACGGTGTTACACGGTATTTTGATCGCGATGACAAGGAAATCAGCCGCGCGGAATTCTTCAGTCAGCTTGCGACCGGTGCATCGCTGCAGGTCCGATGGGATGATTTCACCTCCGCGTCACTGCCGGCAGATGAATTCAGCCTGAAGAAGGATGAAGACTGATTCAGAGGTTCCCCGGGTTCATTCGCGTCCGGTCTCCGGCGAAGCTCCGTCTGCCGTGGTGTCCGCTGTAAACAGTTGTCTGAGTTCTTCGGCGGCGGATAGCGACTCCTGGCGGAATGCCTCATCGTCATGGAACACCGCTGCCTGTCGCTGCAGCGTTTTCGCATCGTGCTGGTAGAAACGATTGACCGCGGCTTCCGCCTGCGAGCGATCCAGCCCCAGTGCCTCCAGCATCTCGGTGGCAATCTTCAGGCTCGACATCAGGGTATCCCTCAGCACGTAATCTACCCCGGCTTCCCGCAGCACGATTTCATGATGGCGGGTGTGCGCCCGGGCAAACACCAGCGTTTCGGGGAAACAGGCTTTGACCTCTCTGACGATCGCGGCAGCAGCTTCTTCGCTGTCGATGGCGACCAGCAGTGCGCGGGCCTTTTTAATGCCGGCGGCTTTCAGTACATCGAGCCGCCTCGCATCGCCGAAGTAGGTTTCGTTGCCGAATTTCCTGACAAAGTCGACGTGCTGCGGGTTCATGTCCAGAGCAGTGAATGGAATGTGGTACATCGTCAGGACCCGGCCGACAATCTGGCCCACGCGGCCGAACCCGGCAATGATCACCCGATTGTCCTCGGCTGTTTCCAGTTTGTCGAATGGGCGATCATCCGCTGCCTCGTGCTGCAACAGGCGCTCTCCCAGCGCGACCAGCGCAGGAGTGAGTGCCATGGAAAGGGTTACCACCAGCACAGTGAGATCTGCATGCTGCTGACTGATCAGCTCCGCGCCCAGTCCGGCCGTCAACAGCACGAACGCGAATTCTCCTCCCTGTGCCAGCACCAGAGCGCCGCGAAGCGATTCATTCCGGTTGAGTCCCTGCCACAGACACAGGAGCGCAATCACCAGCGCTTTCGTCAGCATCAGGCCGAGCACCAGCAGCATGATGAGTCCCGGACTGGTGATCAGCAGACCGAGGTTGACCGACATTCCGACCGCAATGAAAAACAGTCCCAGCAGCAGCCCCTTGAACGGATTCACGTCGGTCTCGAGTTGCTGGCGGTATTCGGAGTCGGCGACGAGCATACCGGCAATGAACGCGCCCAGGCCCATGGACAGCCCCACACTTTCCATTGCCAGCGCAGCGCCAACGACCAGTGCCAGCGCCGCCGCAGTGAACAGCTCCTGAATTTCCGTGCCGGCGATAATGCGCAGCAGCGGCCGCAGCGCCAACCGCGCCAGTACGGTGCCGGTGAGCACCAGGCCGATGTGCCAGGCTTCGATGGTAGCGTGACTGCTGGTCTGAGAATCAGCTGTCATCAGGTTGAGCACTGCGATTGCGGGTATTACAGCCAGGTCCTGCAGCAGCAGGGTCCCAAAGGCCGCACGTCCATGGGGTGTGGTCAGGTTTTTCTGTTCGCCGAGCAGCTGCAGCACAAAAGCAGTACTCGACAGGGCCAGCGCGAATCCGAGCAGTAGTGTCGTCGGCAGCGGCAGGCCGATCAGCAACAGTATTGCCGCAATCGCAACGGTCGTAGTGACAACCTGCAGCGTGCCGAGACCAAACACCAGCCGGCGCATGACCCACAGACGTTTTGGATGCAGTTCCAGCCCGATGATGAACAGCAGCAGCACCACGCCGAGTTCTGCGATATGCAGTTTTGCATCTGCATCTTCGATGATCCGGAGGCCTGGCGGTCCGATCAGCAACCCGGCGGCCAGGTAGCCCAGCACTGAACTCAGCCCCAGACGTTTGCAGATGGGTACCACAATGATGGCTGCGCCGAGGAAAATCAGCAGCTCTAACAGAAAATGCATAGATGCCGTATCGGTTCAATCAGACTGGCAAGGATAGCCTGCCGGGCGCCACGGTGGCAGCGTTCAGTGCAGCCGGTGCTCCGGCGCGGTCATTGTGTGGGAGACGTTTTCACAGGCGGCCAGCAGAGCGTCGACGATCCGGGCCTCATCTGCAGAGAATACGAAGCCCTGAAAGGCAGTTGTGGAGAGATCGAAGAATATCTGCAGCACATCGGTATCCTCTTCAGCGTTGCTGAGCTGGATGCGCAGCAGAGTAAAAAACGCCATGGGATGGGCGTTGTCTGCTGCATCGAGTGCGTTAATGACCCTTTCGAACAGGGGGTCGAGCTGGTTGCGTAAATCCTGGGTAAAGTCAGTCATGATCGGTCTTGGTTTTAAGGACTGCTGACAGCCGGTTGCGTGACTATCTGCCGGTAGCGGTGTCATTGTTCGGCAATGCTTGTGCAGTTTGGTTCCTTTCAGCGCGCAACTGAGAAAGCAGTGTGCTGATTTCTCTGACAACCAGCTGCGGCTGTTCCAGCTGAATCAGATGGCCGCTGTTTTCGGCGACCACCCGTCGGCCCCGCGTCGACAGCCCGGTCAGTTCCAGCTGCAGGTCATCCCAGATGCTGCGCATCCTGGCCACCTGTTCCCGGCTGAATTCTCCCCGCTCGCGCTCGTCAGGCATGCGGCCCTGGGAAAGCACAACCAGCGGCAGATCACCCAGCGAAGCGGGAGGTCGGGAATCGACAACTTCCTGCTGGAATCCTTCGGATTCCAGCTGCATGGCGTGACAGCTGTGGCTCTGGTTTGCATTGGCTTTTACTGCAGCCGCCAGGCTGGCAGGCAGCGTATCGACAGGCAGCGTCTCATCCAGCATATCGAATGCCCGCACGACCCCGAAAGGCTGCAGCCAGCTGCAGACTGTCAGCAGGGTACTGATATCGAGCGCACTGGTGATCTCCGGCAGCCGCCGGCCCTGCTGTTCGTGAGAAGAGTCCACCAGCACCATGCCAACCACATCCGCCCCATGACGCCGATAATACTCGCGAACGAATACACCACCGGCAGACATGCCCACCAGTATTTTGTTGTCGTCTATGCCCGCGGCATCCAGCAGACTGTGCAGGCGCCGGGCAACGGCGGGCGCGCTGAGCGGTTCATCACCGGGTTCGCTCCAGTCCATACCGGGACGATCGTAAGCACAGATGCGGGTCCGCGTTGCCAGTTCGTCATGCACAAGGCCCCAGCTCGAGGAGCCCGACATCAGACCGGATTCCATGATCACGGTCGGCGATCCCTGGCCGCGGCAGTCGAGATGCATGGTCAGATTGTCGACTTCCAGCAGTTCGCCGGGTGGTGGAAACTGTGCCTGCTCGGATCGCTCCAGCTGCCACTGGTAGATCAGACCGGTGCAGAGACTCAGTGCGACAAGGATCAGCAGCCCAGTTACCAGCTTCCTCAACCGGACCGACCTTTGCTGAATGCCATCATGCGTTCCTTTGCTTGTTGTTCACCGTGTTTGCAGGCACGGCGCTCACTCCAGATTGTGCACGAGTTTAACGTCGGAAATACGGCCTTCGCCGTGGCAGACATCACACTGCTCAACGACCAGTCCGTTGTCGATCGCCGCCTGAGTGGTGTCGAAGCTGCCCCCGTTGGTTTCCATATGAGCCCGCGCACTGTTGCCGTCGTGACAGGATGAACAGACGGCGGAAACGGGAGTTATGACGCGGTCATCAGTCGGGTCTTCATGGTCGCTGCCGGTATCGAAGGTGGTGCCGAGTACAACGGACGGCAGCGGCAGCATATAGGTATCCGGTAGATGGCATGCCTCGCAGTCGCTCAGTTGACCCGGGTACTGAACGTGTTCTTCGTCATAGATGTTCGTTGAAAAGCCGCGGAAGCCGACAATCTGCAGCGGCCGGGCACGCTGGGCGGCGGCATGTATGCCATGCACCATGGTTTTGAAATCCAGCGACTCTTCATCCTTGCCGTCGGTTGGCGGGCTTGCCGCAATCGCCCGCACAGCACGATCCGTATTGCGGGGATTGTGACAGGTGGCGCAGCCTTCGACGGTGTCGGTGCGGTTATCGCCGTGCAGGGACAGCTGCCCGTGGCAGTCGAGGCAACCGTTCAGATCGGCAATTTCCCGACGCGGATCTGCTTCGCCGTCTGGTTCGTCGATGCTGAAGTAGCCCACCACGTTGGTCAGCGGCACCTGCTGCAGATCGGGGCTGGCGCTGGTGCCGGAATTCACCGCCGCATGTCCTTCGATGACGATACCGCCGCTGCCGCTGGCCGGAATTCCCGGTGGCAGGCTGCCGTTGGGAATTGCCACCGGAGAAGTGACGATGAAACTGCCGTCGCCAACCGCCAAGGCACCGGTCAGAGCATCAGCGGATACTGCGCTTGCGTCTTCGAGCTGATTGCCGGTGTTGGTGTAGTCGGTTGTCGGCCAGGCGAAATCGATTGCCAGCCGGCTGGTCGGCGGTGCCGTCCACACCGGATCACTCAAGATGTCGTAGGGGGTGTCTGAGTTGTTCGGGTTGACAATAACGAACTGAACCTGGGGGAACTCGCCCGGTGACGTACTGGTGATGTCGATGATTCTTGCTTCGAAATCGCCGGCCGCCTGCCGCGTTTCGTTGACGTGACTGTCTGCGATACTACCGGCGATGCCCGAAGACTGATGGCAGCTGTTGCAGTTGCTGTCATCCGGCTGACCGCCAAAGTGCAGTGAGAAATCCAGATCGTCATGACAGGAACCGCAGGCTTCCCGGGTAGCGTATTCGGCCCAGTTGTCTCCGGCGTCGGTCTTCTCGGTGGTATCGGCCCCTGTGGCGTTGCCGCCGTGACACTGTGCGCAGCTGAGTATGTCATTCGGATAATGCACATTGGAGTAGTCGTTCGGTCGGTCCCGGAAACCGAAAATCACATAGGGCGTACCGGTCTGCACTGAAGGCAGCTCCGCGCCCATGTGAATTTTGTGGACCATGTTCCGGAAGCTCACCGTGTTACCGCTGTTGGCATCCGTCGTACCTGGATTGTGGCAGCTCACGCAGTAGCGCATCTCTATCCGGCTGCCGCCGTGGGCAGAAATCTGCTGGTGGCAGTCGTTGCAGTTGGCGTTAGCAACCACGTCATAGTGAAAAATGCCGTCGAGCTGCGTCACACCGGTCTGCGGATTCCAGTCGAAACTGGTGTTGGCTGGTGTCTGAGTATTGCGGAATTCAATCGCCACACGATGGGTATCATCCGGCTGATAGCTCAGATCCAGACCTTCCGCCGCGGCCTGATCCAGCACTGCCTGATCGCTGATATCGGTGATGCTGGCGGCGAACTGATAGCGGTAGGTGCCATCGCCATTGTTGGTCAGCGTGCCGTTGCTGCCGCTTTCGTATTCTGCCTGCAGCTTTGGCACAGTACCCGGCCCGACGCCGGGCGCTTCGATGTCGTTGATGTAGCTCTGCCAGTTGCCCCGCAGATTGCCCAGCGGGCTGAATTCGAGCTTGGCGATGGTCAGACGTATGTCGTTGGCGCCGAGGTCGGCGATGGCAACCCCTTTGTCATCGGTCAGCTGGAAGTCCACCTGTACCTGGCCGTCTGCGGGTACCGTCGCTGCTGTGATGAAGGGTCGAAGCCCGGCGGCGTCACGATAAGCCGAGCCGTCGATGATGCCGGGGGTTCCGGGATCGGGCACACTGCCCCCAGGCGGCGTCGGACCTGGTTCGACGCCGGCAGCGCGATTCCCGCCGCCGCCACCACAGGCGCTGAGCGTAAGCAGACAACAAAGCAGCCAGGCTGACCGCTGCTGGAAAATGTTCATTGGCGAAACCTGTATTGAGCTGAAATCATGAAATACTGGACGACGTCGTTCGGACTTGTCTGACCCGTCCACAGGACCTTGTCCAGGCTGTCCGGACTGACACCGTCGATTGCCCAGTCTTCACTCTGGTAGCGGAAGTACTGATATTCGAAGTTCAGCGACAGCGCTTCGCGGAGATGATAAGTCGTCGTCCAGGAGAACTGATGCTGATGGCTCTTGTTGTCCGGCAGCGGCGTGCCGGTCAGATCCGGTGCGCCATAGGTGGAGAAACCGGTATCCCCGGTGGCGTCGTAGAAGCTGTACTCCCACTGCATTTCCAGTTTGTCGGCAATTGCCACCCAGCGCGCGCTGGCACCGATGCTGTGCGTGGTGTCTTCCGGTTTGACTTTCCAGTCGCGGGTCGGATCGCTGGCCTGTGGCAGTGGTGGCTGGTCAGCGAACGCGTTCTTCTCGATGCCGCCACGGAACGCGCGGCCCAGCTGTTCTGCCTGGTAGTAGTTGTAGCCGTAGTAGACGTTCATCGAGAGGTCACTGGAGAAGAGGTAGCCGGCGCTGAGCGTCAGTTGCGCCAGCGTATCTTCTTCGAGGCCGAGATCCGTTTTGTCGTAGTTGTTATTGATGTAGTGCAGATCGAACGCCAGGCTCCAGTCCTGCGTTGGGGCCCATGTCAGCGCTGCCTGGCTGCTGAACTGCTCACGATTCGAGATGTAGTACTGGCTTAAATCCGGATGGGTGATATAGCGCTGATTGTCCGGTATCTCATTGATCAGCTGTGTGTCGAGCAATGCGTAGAACGACTGATCCCACTGATAGGTCGAAGCGCCCCTGTCGCGATAGTTCACGTTCAATCGGGCGCTGACGGTCGGCCACGGTTTAAGCGAGATGCCCGCTTCGAAG
>Ga0055474_10000290_pt1 | contig 11343 bp, 8 predicted proteins | sample Muzzi_PWA_D1_FD_57680 | JGI IMG/M metagenome (GOLD analysis project Ga0055474, IMG submission 57680) | Wetland microbial communities from San Francisco Bay, California, USA, that impact long-term carbon sequestration - Muzzi_PWA_D1 | ecosystem: Environmental > Aquatic > Marine > Wetlands ... | reverse complement strand
TGGTTCCGGCCTCCCCCCTTTCTCAAAGGGGGGACCGAGGGGGGATTTTTGCCTTGGTTCTCCCTTCCCCCCTTTCTCATAGAGGGGAGTCCTACCAGGAGGCCTGGGGGATTGGAGCGGGTGGGCGTTTCTAATGTCCATGCTCACCCACCATCCCCCGCACCGCCTCTCGCAGGCTGGCCTCGGAATCGATCAGGAATTGGGCCGAGGTCACCACCCGCTCCCCCGCTTCCAACCCCGCCAACACCTGCACATAGCCGTCCCCCTCTACCCCCAACTCCACCGGTCGGGGCGCGAACCGCCCCGCCGCCGGATCCCCCACCGTCACCACCACGACATTGCGCTCCCCGGTGCGCAGGACGGCGTTGGTGGGCACCGCCACGACGTCCACCACGGCATTGGCGCGGAAGATCACCGTGGCGAACATGCCGGCCCGCAGGCGCCCATCCCGGTTGGGCACCTCCAGCTTGACGCCCAGGGTGCGGGTCGCTTCCGACAGTTCCGGGGCCAGGATGCGTACCCGGCCCTGGAAGGTCTCCCCGGGGAAGGAGGGGAAGGTCACGGTCGCCTCCAGCCCCGGGCGGATCCACGGGATCTGGTCCTCGAAGATCTCCACCGTCAGCCAGAGGGTGGAGAGATTGGCCAGATGGAAGAGCTCCATGCCGGGCTTCACCGCCATCCCCTCGAGCCCCGGCAGCCGCTTCATCACCACCCCCGCCACGGGAGCGGTCACCGTCAGGGCGCGAAAGATCTGACCGGTCTCTTCCAGACGGCGAATCTGCTGGGGCGTCACATCCCAGTACCCCAGACGGGTGCGGGTGGCCTCCACCAACGCCTCGGCCCGCTGTCGACTCTCCGTCGGCGCCTCCCCCATGCGCTCGGCGAAACGCAGGGCGGCGAGGAGTTCCTCCTCCGTCTGCACCAGCTCCGGGGAGTAGATGGTGAACAGGGGCTGCCCCTTCCGTACCGTCTCGCCGGTGTAGTTGACCGAGACGTTTTCGATCCACCCGGAGTACTTCGGCGTCACCGTCACCATCCGTTCCTGGTCGTACTCCAGATAGCCCACCGTCCGCGCCCGGCGGCTCAAATCCCGTCGCTCCACCACCTCGGTGCGCACATTCATGGTCTGGATGACCGTGGGATCGATCTGGATACCGTTGACGGTGGCCCGCGCCGGTTCGGCTTCCCGGCGCACCAGCGCCGTGCCGTCAATGGGACACTCCCCGGGCTCGGCTTCGACGATCTGCGGGTGCAAGGCGCAGACCCACTCCGCCGCCCCATCCACCGCGGCGCCGTGAGCGGGCCCCTCGGTCGGGCTGGAATCTACCTCCATCGCCAGGGGCACCAGATCCATGTGGCAGATGGGGCATTGCCCCGGTTCGTCCTGGATCACCTGGGGGTGCATGCCGCAAGTCCACAGGCCGCTCTCTTCCGCCGCCGCCATCTCCCCACCGTGATCGTGGGCCTTGGGGCCAAAGAGCCCCAGGGGATCGAGGAAGAGGAGCCAGGCGACCAGGAAACCCACGCCCAATCCCAGCCCCAGTACGGCCCAGAGGGCCAGGGGGGACCGCCGCGGCGTCGGCGCTTCGAATTCATTCATGACGCTCTCCTTCGGGATCGGGCATCGGACCGCCCACCGCCCCTTCCAGTTCCGCCCAGGCCACCGCCAGATCGGCGCGCACCCGGGCGGCCCCCAGGCGAACGTGGAAGAGGACATGCTCCGCATCCAACAATTCCAGAGCGTTCAAGGCCCCGGTGGCGTAGGCCGACTCGGCGGAGGCCAGCGCCGCGTCCGCCTGGGTCACCAGGACCGTGTCGAAGAGATTCAGCTGCTCCACCAGCAGCGGAATGCGCGCCACCAGGGCATCCACTTGCCGTTCGATGGCGAGACGGGCCCGGCGCCGTTCCTCCGTCGCCTGGGTCTGAAGCGCCAGGGCTTCTTCCAGACTGGCGGCGATGCGGGCCTTGCGCACCGGTAACGAGGCGCTGGCCATGACGGAGAGGATGTCGTCGCCATCGTCCGGCGGTGGATTCAGGCGCCCGGGAGCGTCGCCGCGGCGATCCACCAGGGTGTAACCGACCCCGAAAGTCAGATCCGGCAAACCCGCTTTTTCCGCCAGCAGGACCAGGGTTTCCCCCCGGGCCACCCCGGCGGCGGCGGCGGCCATCTCTGGACGCCGTTCCAGCCCGTGCTGGTGGAGCACCGCCGTGGGCAGCAGCGCCCCGCTGGGTACCGCTGCCGCCAGTTCCAACCGGGGCAAGGGGGTGTCCGCGGGACGGTCCCGCAGGGCGTTGAGGGCGACCCGCAGCGACGCCTCCCGGGCCTCGATCTCCAGCAACCGTTGCTCGGCGCGGGTGATCTCCGCCTGCACCTTGAGGACCCCCTGCTGCAATCCGTGCCCCGTGGTGTAGCGGCTCCGGGCCGCCTCCTCATGGCGCACCAGGTGCTCCACCTCGTGTTGGGCCAGATGCCTCTGCACTTCCACAAAGGCCAGTTCCAGGGCCTGGCGCCGGGCCTCCGTCAACACCTCCAGGCGCCGGGCTTCGACCTCCGCCCGCAGCATCGCGGCGTGTTGCAACGCCGCCTGCTCTCGCAAGGGCAGCTTGCCCCACCACGGCAGGCGCTGAGAGATCGAAGCGGTCAACCGCTGCGGCCCCACCCGGGTTTCCGGGCTCAGCAGGAAGAGGGTCAAGGCCGCCACCGGGTCCGGGAGGGACCGCACCTGGGGCGCCCGAGCCGCCGCAGCACCGGCCGCCGCCCGGGCCCGGGCGATGTCTGGATTGCGCTCCAGCGCCTCTTCCGCCAGGTGCCGCATCGCCGACGGCTGGAGCGATGCCAACAAGGCATCCACGGGCTCTTGCGCCGCCGCAGCACCCGTCACCAGCGCCAGGACTAGCACCAGCACCAGTACCGATACTGACCAAAACCCGGTTCTCGCGGGACCCCACAGTCCATCCACCATGATTCACCTCCCTGCTGGGAATACACCGATTCGCCCAGGCCCTGAAGGCACCGGACGCACTTCACCCGGGAAGCGGTATCAAATCAGGTAGGTGCTGTGTCGAAGAAAGAGATCGATCGGGGGAGGGAGGGGCAGGTCACGGTCCATCGCCAGAGGGCGCTGGGTTCTCGGGGGGGCCACGACGGTCAGAGCCGCCGGGCCGGAAGCGAGTAGCAGCGACAGCTCCGGCGAGCCGAAAGATGCCATTTCCGGCACCGTCGGCAGGGGCGCCGGGGGACGCTCCCCCATGGAACAGCAGCAGCGATCCATCCCACTGATCGCGCCCCCTTCGCAAGGCGGGTCCGCCATTTCCATCAACGCCGCCATGGGACAGGCCGACGGCGACGGACCCGTCACCGCCGCACAGACCACCCCCAGAGGCAGCAACAAGGCTGCCACGGCGGCGAGAACGGTGCAGGCCACAAAGGGGCGGAAATGATCCATCAGATCCATTCTAACAGATCTCTCCATCCCGCCATTCCCCCGAAGTTTGGGAACCTCGGTGAGACCGATGTCGTAGACTTCCTGAGTGTACAGAATGTCGATCCCCCCATCCCCACCGCCTCGCGCCACCCCTAACCCGTCGCACCGGGGGGCGGCGCCGGGATCCTGGCACCGCGTTCCGGCCCTCGCCAGGCTCATCGTGCTCATGGGCCTGGTCGGCCTGGTCGGCCTGGTCGGCTTGGCGGGCTCGGCCTTCGCGGGCGACTTTCGCTTCGATCGGCTGACCCCCGAGGACGGTCTGTCCCAATACTCCGTCAATGCCATGGTCCAGGACCGCCACGGCTTCCTGTGGTTCGGCACCCAGGACGGCCTCAACCGTTACGATGGCTACGATTTCGTGGTCTACAAGACCGATCCCGCGGATCCGGACTCCCTGTGGGATAACTTCATCAATGGGTTGCGCCTCGATCGCGGCGGCAACCTGTGGATCTTCCCCAACGCCCCCGGGGCGATCAATCGCTACGATCCAGTGACCGAGACCCTGCGGCGCTTCCGGCTGGTGGCCACGGACCCCGAGGCCCCCGCCGCCGCCCCGGCCAACCCGCGAGCGTTTTGGGAAGATGAGTCGGGTCGCGTGTGGATCGGTACCTTCGGCAGCGGCATTTTTCTCCTCGATCCGGCCACCGGCACGACCCAACACCTCTTCGCCCACCCCGAGATCGAAGGCACCCTGGCGGGAGACAACATCAGCTGTCTGGTCCAGGACTCCACCGGGGCGTTGTGGATCGGCACCCTCGGCGGAGGGCTCCATCGGCGCCTCGATCCGGCGGACCGACCTGACGGACGCGACGGCGGACGGAATGGCGACTCGAGCGGCGCAGAACGCTTCACCCGCTTCGTCCACGATCCCGACCAGCCCGCAAGCCTGAGCCACAACGTCGTGAGCGACATCTACCAGGATTCCCGCGGGGTTCTGTGGGTGGGCACCTTCGGCGGCGGCCTCAATAGCCTGGACCGGGACACCGGCACTTTCCAGCACTACCGGGCCGGGGATGGCGAGGGCGACCTCGTCGGGGACTTCATCCCGACCCTTCCCCACGCCCTCCTGGAAGATTCCCACGGCTTCCTGTGGGTCGCCACCAACGCCGGGCTGACGCGCCTGGATCCCTCCCGTCAGCGGACGAGACACTACCGTGGCGATCCCGCAACAGGCCGGGGCGGGGCCATCGCGACCCTCTTCGAAGACAGCACCGGCGGATTGTGGGTCGGAAGTTTCGGCGATGGCCTCTACCACTACGACCGCCAGTTCGACGAATTCCACCACTTCATCCTCGACCCGGCGGATCCCCGCAGCCTCTCCAGCAATATCGTCGGCGCGATCTATGAGGATCGCTCCGGCATCGTCTGGTTCGGTACTGGCAATGGGGGCGCGGCCAGTTTCAGCCGTCACAAACACCGCTTCCGCCAACTGCGCCCCTCCCCCGCTGACCCCAGGGGGTTCACCGACAGCAAAGTCTTCTCGATGCTCGTCGATGATCAGGGTACGTTGTGGGTGGGCACCCTAGAAGGCGGTTTGCACCGCTTTGACCGCCGCCGGGAAAGGGTGGTGGAGCACTATTTCTCCCAGCCCGGTGGCCCCCGCGACCTGGGCAATGACTGGGTCCGGGCGGTCTTCCAGGACCGTCGGGGGAACCTCTGGGCCGGTTCCCAGGGTGGTGGGCTCTCCCTGATCGACCGGGCCGCGGGGGTCGTCCAGCGGCGCTACACCAACGACCCCAACGACCCCACCAGCCTGAGCAACAACAACGTCAGTGACATCTTCGAGGACAGCCGGGGTGCATTGTGGATCGGCACCAACTTCGGCCTCAACCGCATGGACCGAGACGCGGGGACCTTCGAGCGCTTCCTGACCCCTCCTGGCCCCGTCGGCGGCCTCTCACCGAGTTTTGTGCGCTTCCTCTATGAAGCCCCCAACGGTAATCTGTGGGTCGGCACCGGCGCCGGTTTCGGGCTCTTCGATAGGGAAACGGAAGAGTTCACCTTCTACGACCGGGACCCGGACGATCCGGAGAGCCTGACCAGCAACAACGTCATGGACCTCCACGAGGACGGGGAGGGAGGCATCTGGGTCGCCACCTACGGCGGTGGCCTCAACCACTGCGTCCTCGCCACCGGCCATTGCACCCAATTCACCCGCCAGGATGGGCTGCCCACGGACTCCGTCTACAGCGTGCTGCCGGACGAAGGGGGCTTCCTCTGGGTGAGTTCCAACCAGGGACTCTCCCGCTTCGATCCCCGCACCCGAACGATCCGGAACTACCAGGCGGACGATGGCCTGGGGGGCAATGAATTCAACGGGCGCGCCTTCTTCCAGGCCGCCGATGGCGAAGTGTTCTTCGGCGGCATGCACGGCATCACCAGCTTCTACCCGGAGCGGGCCAGGGACAGCACTTTCCAGCCCCCCGTGGTGCTCACCGCCTTCCGCCGCTTCGACACGGTCCAGCATTTTGAGCGAGCCATCCAGGAGATGGACCGCATCGTCCTTTCCTACAAGGATGATTTCTTCTCCTTCGAGTTCGCCGCCCTGGACTACACCAATCCGAAGAAGACCCAATACGCCTACAAACTGGACGGCTTCGATGCCGACTGGGTGCATTCCGGCACCCGTCGCTACGCCAGCTACACCAACCTCGACGGTGGCAGCTACACCTTCCGGGTCCGAGGCACCAATGCCGACGGCGTGTGGAGCGAATCCCAGCACCCCCTGACGGTGGAGGTCATCCCGCCGCCGTGGAAGACCTGGTGGGCCTATGCCCTCTACCTCCTCGGCACCCTGGGCGGGGTCCTGGGCTACGTCCGCTACCGCACCGTCAGCCACGCGGAAGAGCTGCGTTCCGCCCGGGAGGAGGCCGACACCCAGCGCCTGCTGGCCCACCGTCTGCAGCAGATCGACCAGATGAAGGACGCCTTCCTGGCCAACACCTCCCACGAGTTGCGCACCCCGCTGAACGGCATCATCGGCATTGCCGAGTCCTTGAGCGATGGCGCCACCGGCCCCCTCCCGGCCACCACCCGGGACAACCTCTTCATGATCGCCTCCAGCGGACGACGACTCTCCCGTCTGGTGGACGACATCCTCGACTTCTCCAAGCTCAAGAGTCACGACCTCAATCTGCGGCGAGCGCCGGTCGGGATGCGGGAGGTGGTCGATATCGTCCTCACCCTCTCCGCGCCGTTGGTGGCCGACCGGGACCTGGAATTGCGCAACGAGATCCCCCCGGATCTGCCCTTGGTGGATGGGGACGAAAACCGCTTGCAGCAGATCATGCACAACCTGGTGGGCAACAGCATCAAGTTCACCCAGCAGGGGCGCATCACCGTCAGCGGTCGGCGCCTCGCCGCCCCCCAGGACGGTTGGGTGGAAATCGTCGTCACCGACACCGGCATCGGCATTCCCCAGGAACGCCTGGAGACCATTTTCGAGTCTTTCGAGCAGGCCGACGCCTCCACCGCCCGCGAGTTCGGCGGCACCGGTCTAGGACTGACCATCACCCGTCAGTTGGTGGAGTTGCACGGCGGCACCATCCGGGTTGAATCCGCGGCCGGGAAGGGCTCCCGCTTCGCCTTCACCCTGCCCATCGCCGCGCACCAGGAGCGGCAGACCCTCGCCCCGAGAGCCCAGGGTCCCTTACGGCGAGCGGGTTTGATCGATACCACGGCACCGGCGAGCCCGACGGTGAACGATGGCGTTCTTCCCGCCCTACCTTCGGCGCCAGCCCCGACCACCCAAAGGCCGGACACCGGTCGCCTGGCGGGGATCCAGATCCTCACCGTCGATGACGAGCCCATCAACCTGCGGGTCTTGCACAACATTTTGAGCCTGGAAGGTTGCGCCCTGCGGGAAGCCAGCGACGGCGAAAAGGCCCTGGCCCTGCTGGCCGAGGGCTATCTGCCGGACCTCATCCTCCTCGACGTCATGATGCCCCGCCTGACCGGCTTCGAGGTCTGCCAGCGCATCCGCCAACGGTACTCCGGCAACCGACTGCCCATCATCCTCCTGACCGCCAAGAACCAGGTCTCCGACCTCGTCCAGGGGCTCGCCTCCGGGGCCAACGACTACCTGACCAAGCCCTTTTCCAAGACCGAACTGCTGGCCCGCATCGACACCCACCTGAGCCTGTCCAAGGCTCACAGCGTCGAGGCGGACAACAAGCGGAAGGCGGAGGAACTGGAGCAAGCCCGGGCCATTCAGCTCTCCATGCTGCCCCACGCGAAGCCCGATGTCCCCTATCTCGAAATCGCCGTCCACATGACCACCGCCACCGAGGTCGGCGGGGACTATTACGACTTCTTCGCCCGCGACGACGGCAGCCTCTACGCCATCACCGGCGACGCCACCGGCCACGGCATCTCCGCGGGCATGATGGTGGCCATGACCAAATCCGCCATCAAGGCCCTCGATGTCCAATCCCCCCATGTGCTCCTGCGGCAGCTCAACGGGGTCCTACGGGCGGTCAACCCGGAACACATGCGCATGGCCCTCAACGTGGTGCACATCTCCGACGCCGACATCGCCATCTCCTCCGCCGGCATGCCCCCCGCCTTCCTCTATCGCAGCGAGTACGGGGAGGTCGAAGAGATCCTCCTGGCCGGTCTGCCCCTGGCCGCCATGGTGGACTCCGACTACTCCCTGCGGGTGGCGGAATACCACCGGGGCGACGCCCTGGTGTTGATCTCCGATGGCCTGCCGGAACTGCGCAACAAGGCCGGAGCCCCCCTGGGCTACCCCGCCGTCCAGCGCACCATCGCCGCCCACGGCACCGCCACCGCCGAGGACCTGCTGGGCGCCCTGGTGGACCTGGGCAACCAATGGAACCGCGACGGCGTGCGGGACGACGACATCACGATTTTGGTGATCAGGCGGGTGTGAGGCGATCTACGAGTCGAGGATGCCTGCCGTGCTCACCCATTTGACGACCCAATCGCGCGGTGGGACATCTTCCGACCACGGACCGGCAGCGAAAAACAGGTAGCGCCCGTCGGGGGTAACGAAGGGGTTCCCCAGGTTGTCGGTGTTGACGGCCTCGCCCAGGCTCTTGGGTACTTGCCAGCCATCCTGGAAGCGGTGGGTGATGTAGGTGGTGTAATAGCCATCGTATCGTCGGGTATAGAGGAGATAGGATTCATCCGGCGCAACGTACGGGGTGAGGGTATTTACGTTTTCCGCCCCGGGCAGCGCAACCTTTTCCGCCCGCCGGAAGCCTCCTTCGGTCGGCTCGGTGACGAACAGGGCCATGTCGCTGAAATCCGGGTTATAGCTATGGAAGTAAATCCGACCGGAACGCGTGACGGAAGGGTGAGAGTACGTTCTACCCTCCATCCCGGGAATCTCGACAGGTTCCGGTTCACTCCACCCATCTGGCGTTTTGTGACTGCGCCAGATCCGCCAGAATTCCTGGGCCTCCGGATTTCCCACGGGCCGGGTGGAACTGAAATAAACCCATTGGCCATCGATCGTGAAATGGACGCCGTGTTCTTTGCGGGGAGAGTTGAAAAAGGCTTCTTCCGGCGCCGTCCAACCCTCGCCCGATCGCCGGATGGAGACCACAGTAAACTGATCGAAAGTCGCGTCGGATAGAGAGCAATAATACTCCTCCATATCCGGCGTGAAGACACCAGCGTGGGCCAGTTGCCCTTCAGGAATGATCTCCGGCTTGAACAACAGCGGCGTATCCATTGGGGATTGTTCACCCAGATACAGTTCCGGCTTCGGCCCTTCTTCCACTCTGGTTGTACATCCCAAGGTGATAGCGAGCAGGATCAGACCGAGGGTTGGCTTCACGAGGGTCTCCTTGCCGGGACACACCACACGCGGTGCTCCACCGGCACAGGTTCAGGCTTCAGCAACCTCACCGGGCACCCCTCGCTGCAAGCCAGTGTCCAGCGGTTTTCCGTGGAGCCAGAGCTCCGATTCTGCCAGATCCGTCCTGTCATCCCAGACAACAGCATATCCCCCAGGCTCGACGTGCACCGAACGGAAAAAAGCCTCATCCCTCAGCAATCGAAACGGTTCCTCTTCGAGTAGAGAATTACAATCATAGATCCTGACGGCGCCGTTGCTGAAAGTCACGCGAAGCTTCTTGCCCGCCAAAGGCGTCACCGACTTGAGCTTGGGGAACGTCTGCATGGTGATCACTCCAATCCTGGTAGCTGCTTGAATTCCTGGGTGTCCCACATCCTCTGGAGTTCCTCTTGGTGTTGCGCCGCCCAATCCTGGATGAGACGCCGAGCCCGCGCGGGTAAGTCGCCCTCAATCAATTCTAACGTTTCAACATCATACACACCGTTGAATTCCGCGTAGATGGCATGAAAATGTGGTCTGCCATGTTCGCGGAAATACATCTTGATCAGGATCCCATAGAATCTACTAATTACAGGCATGCTTTCCTCCAGCCAATCAATCCCTCACTCCACCCGCCGCCCCGCCTCGTCATATTTGTAGAAACCCTGCCCTGTCTTCCGCCCCAGGTGCCCGGCGCGCACCCGCTGGACGATGGGCTGGGCGGGACGGTAGGTTTCGCCCAGGGTCTTGTGCAGGTATTCGAGGATCGAGAGGCGGACGTCGAGGCCCACCAGATCGGCCATCTCGAAGGGACCCATGGGGTGGTTGAGGCCCAGCTTGAGCGCCTTGTCGATGCCTTCCGGCGAGGCCACCCCCTCCTGCAACATGCGGCAGGCTTCATTACCGATCAACGCGTTGATGCGGGAGGTGACGAAGCCCGGGGATTCGTTGACCAGGACGGTTTCTTTGCCCATCCGCTCGGAAACCTGGCGGATGGTGTCGAGGGTCTCGTCCGAAGTCTGGAGGCCACGGATGATCTCCACCAATTTCATGATGTGCACGGGATTGAAAAAGTGCATGCCCGCGAAGCGCTCCGGACGGTCCGAGGCGCCCGCCATCTCAGTGATGGAAAGGCCCGAGGTGTTGGAGGCGAAAATCGCTTCCGCCGGGCAGGCGGCGGCGACCCGCTCGAAGGTCTCGATCTTGAGCTGGACGCTCTCCGGGACCGCCTCGATCACCAACTCGGCGCTCTGGACCGCCGCCGCCAGCTCGGTGTTGAGATGCAGGTTGGCCTTGGCGGCGGCGGCGGCTTCGGCGGCCACTTTGCCCTTCTCAACGCCTTTGTCCAGGTTGCCGTGAATGCGGCCCTGGGCTCGTTCCAAAGCCTCCGCCTGAACATCGAACAAATGGGTTTCGTAACCGGCCAGGGCGGAGACGTGGGCAATGCCCAATCCCATGGTGCCGGCACCGAGGACGGTGACGCAGTGGATCTCTCGACTCATGATGGTGGGGTTCTCTCTTTAGCTAACGGGGATCGCGGTCAGCCCCGTGGTGCGTTGGGTCAGGGTGCGCAACTCATCCGCGATGGCCAGGGTGCTCTGCACCGCGGCGGCGGCCTTCTGCTGCGAGTCTGGGGTGGTGCAGTACTGCTCCAGCAGTTCCCGCCCCATGACGTGGTGGTGCACCTCCTCGCCATGGATCACCGTCTCGTACAGATCGGCGGTGCGGTAGTCCCCGGCGGCGCGACAGAAGTCGATGAACTGGCGGTTGCGCACCCGGGCGATGGCCTCGCAGGCGAAGGGACCGGCGGCGATGCGCTCCACCGTGGTGCGCAGCCCCCGCAGGTACTGGTACAGCGGCGTCGGCCCTTCGGCCATGGCATCGTAGCCCGTCATGTCCTCCCCCAGATCGGTGAGACGCTGGACGATCAGCTCGTAATGCTTCATCTCGTCACCGCACTGCTCCGCCAGCAGGCGCTTGGCGTCCATCTCTGGCGTGGTGGGCATCCAGAAAGCCGCCAACTCGGAGGCTTCCAGTTCGCTTTGCAGGGCGAGC
>Ga0055474_10000288_pt1 | contig 11374 bp, 24 predicted proteins | sample Muzzi_PWA_D1_FD_57680 | JGI IMG/M metagenome (GOLD analysis project Ga0055474, IMG submission 57680) | Wetland microbial communities from San Francisco Bay, California, USA, that impact long-term carbon sequestration - Muzzi_PWA_D1 | ecosystem: Environmental > Aquatic > Marine > Wetlands ... | reverse complement strand
TTGAAGGAAGCATGTACGTGGGCGATACCGTCCACGACTGTCTTTTTAACCTTCTTTTTCCTGGTTGGCTTGGCCATTATTCAATCCGCCTGTTAACGCTTGATCGGACGCCGCGGCCCCTTACGGGTGCGTGCGTTGGTTTTTGTTTGCTGTCCTCGAACCGGCAGTCCCCGGCGATGCCGCAGGCCACGGTAACAACCGAGATCCATCAAACGCTTGATGTTCATCGCCACTTCACGGCGCAGGTCGCCCTCGACAGCAATTTTCGCTATCTCTGAACGAATGCCTTCAACCTCGGACTCCGTGAGGTCCCGAATCTTGGTATCCGGTTTTACACCAGCGGCAGCACAAATTTCATAGGCGCGCGTACGGCCAATGCCGTAGATGTGTGTCAAGCCCACCCATGTGTGCTTCTGTACCGGTATATTGACTCCTGCTATACGAGCCATCTTTAACTCCTGTCTTTGCGTGCCGCAGTAAACAGCACATTATATCGAATCCGATGTCTTGGTAAAAGCCCGAATTTACTCGCTTTTCCCGATTAGACCAGAATAATCAGCCCTGCCGCTGCTTGTGCTTTTTCTCACTGCAAATCACGTAGAGCCGGCCCTGTCGCCTGACAATTTTGCAGTTACGGCAGATTTTTTTAACTGAAGCCTGCACTTTCATAATTTATCTCCCAAGAACGCGAGTCGACCGCTGTTCGGCGACTCGTCTCATGCCGCCAGTGCGGCTTTTCAATTAATTTCTCCGGACTACCCCGGAACGACCATAGGATTTCAGGTTGGCCTTCTTCATCAGGCTATCGTACTGGTGCGAGATCAAATGCGCCTGCACCTGGGCGATGAAATCCATGATGACGACGACAACGATCAGCACCGACGTTCCACCGAAGTAGAAAGGCACGGCCCAGATGACTCTCAGCACGTCCGGTAGCAGGCAGACCGCAACCAGGTACAAGGAGCCGAACATGGTCAGGCGGGTCAACACATTGTCAATGTATTCGGCCGTCTGTTTACCCGGGCGGATTCCAGGAATAAAAGCACCCGACCGCTTCAAATTGTCTGCCGTTTCCTTGGAATTGAACACCATGGCGGTGTAGAAGAAACAGAAGAAAATAATCAGTCCCGAGTACAAAATTGTGTATGCCAGATTTCCCGGCGTCAGGGCTGCAGACACATCAGTCAGCCAGGTCATGCCGTCGGAGCTGCTGAACCAGGTAGCCAACGTCGAAGGAAAAATCACGATACTTGACGCGAAAATGGCCGGAATAACACCCGACATATTCACCTTCAAGGGCAGATGTGTCGATTGGTTCTGATAGGCCACGCGACCCTGGCGTTGCGCATAGTTGACCGTGATTCGCCGTTGTCCGCGTTCAACCCGAACGACAAAGTAAATCACGCCAAGCACCAACGCAATGATGAGCAATACCGCTGGAATGCTGAGCTGCCCGGTGTTGACCAGCTCCAACGTTCCGGCAACGGCTCTGGGCAGGCCCGCAACGATGCCCGCAAAGATAATCAACGAGATACCGTTTCCAACCCCGCGTTCCGTGATTTGCTCGCCCAGCCACATCAGGAAGATCGTTCCTGCAGTGAGTGTGACCATCGCGGTGAATATGAATCCGAAACCCGGCGCCATGACCACGCTGGATTGCCCTTGCAAGGCAAATGCGACGCCGCCGGCCTGCACGCCAGCCAGGATGACTGTGAAATTACGCGTGTACTGCGTAATTTTCTGGCGCCCGGCTGACCCTTCTTTCTTCAACTGCTGCAACTGCGGAATCGCCGAACTCATCAACTGCATGATGATCGACGCCGAAATGTATGGCATGACGCCCAGCGCAAACAGTGAAAACCGCTCGAGCGCGCCACCCGTAAACAGGTTGAACACATCGACAATGGTGCCTTGCTGCGAGTTCATGAACGCCAGCAACGCCTGCGGATTCACTCCGGGAACAGGAATAAACGTTCCAACCCGGTAAATGATCAGCGCCACAAACACGAATAGCAGACGCTGACGGAGTTCGGTCAGACGACCCAGCCCGCCCAGCGTCTCCGCCACTTGTGAAGGAGAACGGGACATTACTCTACCTTGCCTCCAGCTGCTTCAATGGCAGCCTTGGCACCCTTGGTGACTGCCAGACCCTTGATGGTAATCGCACGGCTCAGCTCGCCAGTGTTAATGATTTTCACCTTGCGCGTATCGTGGCTAATCAGTCCTTCCGACTTGAGCAGTTCCAGATCAATCGCTTCGGCTGACATCTCATCGAGCTGATAGAGGCGAATTTCCGCGTTGTAGCGCGCAGTCCGCGAGGCGAAACCGCGTTTCGGCAAACGCCGTTGCAACGGCATCTGGCCGCCCTCGAATCCCACCTTGTGGAATCCGCCCGAGCGGGATTTCTGGCCCTTGTGTCCACGTCCGCCTGTTTTTCCCAGGCCGGAACCGATACCGCGTCCACGACGCTTGGCATTCTTTTTGCTGCCCTCGGAGGGGCTCAAGGTGTTCAGTTTCATGTCAGTACTTTCCTCAGAATTTCTTTACGGTTCGCAGAGAATACCCCGGGCCAAACGCCTCAGGCTTTCTCCACTCGTACCATGTAATCAATTTTGTTAACCATGCCGCGAACGGAAGGAGAATCTTCCAGCACAACGGTCTGGTGCATCTTTTTCAGTCCCAGTCCGCGAACGCACTCACGATGCCGCGGCTGAAAACCGATGGGGGAGCGGACCAGTGTTACCTTGATTTGATTTTTCTTAGCCATTGTCTTTACCCGACGTTTGCCATGATGTCGTCAACAGACTTGCCACGCTTGATCGCGACAGACTGGGGACTCTGCATGGACTGCAATCCTTTAATCGTGGCCCGGACCAGGTTGATGGGATTATTCGATCCCACGCTCTTGGCCAATACGTTATGCACACCAACCGTTTCCAGCACAGCGCGCATGGCGCCGCCGGCGATCACGCCAGTACCTTCCGATGCCGGCTGCATGTAGATGCGAGAGCCTGAGTGGCTGGCTTTCACCGCGTGCCACAGGGTTCCATCCTGCAGGGAAACGTTGATCATGTTGCGACGGGCTTTTTCCATTGACTTCTGAATGGCTACCGGCACTTCACGCGCCTTGCCATAGCCGAACCCAACCTTGCCGTTGCCATCGCCAACCACGCTCAGGGCGGTAAATCCGAAAATCCGACCACCTTTGACCACTTTGGCCACACGATTGACTGCTACCAGTTTTTCCAGCAGGCCGTCGCCATTATCTCTGTCCATATTCGCCATGTTAGTACCTGTCTCGTTCGGTCAAACCTTGACCCGAATTCATTGATTTCTCAAACAAACCAAGCTTCAGAAGCTTAGGCCAACTTCCCGCGCGGCATCAGCCAGCACCTTGATCCGGCCGTGATAGCGAAAACCCGACCGGTCGAAAGCGACCGACTTGATTCCTGCTTCCACTGCTTTTTCGGCTACTGCTTTACCGACGGCTGCTGCAGCTTCCTTGTTTTTGGTGCTTTTCAATTTTCCGCCGACTTCTTTTTGCACGGTCGATGCGGCGGCGATCACTGTGCCACCTTCAGCACTGATAACCTGTGCATAGATGTGCTGACCACTGCGGTGCACGGTAAGCCGTGGCACGCCCAGGCGTCGGATGTGCATGCGAGCTTTTCTGGCTCTGCGTAAACGGGCTTCCTTCTTCTTGTCCATCTCTAATTCCTCGAATTCTCAAGCTGCCAATAGAAAACCATCAGGCCTTCTTGGCTTCTTTCCGCACCACGCGTTCATCTGAATAACGAACGCCCTTGCCCTTGTAAGGCTCCGGCGGCCGAAACGCACGAAGTTCCGCTGCAACCTGACCAACCCGTTGCTTGTCGCAGCCCTTGATGATGATCTCGGTCTGGGTCGGCGCTTCGATCGTCACACCTTCAGGAGCCTTGTACTCGATCGGATGTGAAAAACCCAACGCCAGGGTGATCGTATTTCCCTGCGTCTGCGCGCGGTATCCGACACCGACCAGGTTCAGTTTCTTCTCAAAACCATTCGTCACACCGACCACCATGTTATTGACCAGGGAACGGAAAGTTCCGGCCATTGGCAGGTCCGAGTCCTTGACCGGCTTGACATTGATCTGGCTGTCTTTCTGCTCGAGGCTCACGCCAGGATGCATTTTCAGCGCCAGATTACCTTTCGGGCCCTTGACATTGACCTCACCGTTCTGGACTTTGAACTCCACTCCGGCAGGCAGTGCGATCGGGGCTTTAGCTATACGTGACATTGTCTTTCTCCCAAAACCTGTCGCATCAAGTCACGATGCACAGGATTTCACCACCCTGGCCAGCGGCACGGGCGGTCGTATCCGTCATGATGCCCTGCGACGTGCTGATCACAGCGGTGCCCAGGCCATTCAAAATCTTTGGCAAATCGTCCTTGCCGCGATATTGCCGCAGACCGGGACGGCTGGCGCGCGTCAGGGTTTCAATCACACCTTTGCCCTGCATGTATTTCAGGGTTACTTCCAGGGTCGGCTTGCCGTCCACTTCGGTATCGCGGAAATCGGTGATATAGCCTTCTTCTTTCAGCACAGCGGCGATACCCGACTTCACCTTCGAGGCGGGTATATTGACCGTCGCTTTCTGCACCGCCTGGGCGTTGCGAATGCGTGTCAACATGTCTGAAATGGGGTCACTCATGCTCATTGCATCTATCCTCTTTACCAGCTGGCCTTTCTCAGACCCGGTACATCACCGCGCATTGCGGCTTCACGTAACTTGTTGCGAGCCAGTCCAAACTTGCGGTAGAAGCCGCGCGGACGCCCGGAAATGGCACAGCGATTACGCTGCCGCGCCGGACTGGAATCACGGGGCAACTTTTGCAACCGGAACATCGCGTCCTGCTGCTCTTCAAAGCTCACATCCGGATTGGTGATGATCGCTTTGAGCTCCGCACGCTTTTTGGCGTACTTGGCCACCAGCTTGGTGCGGCGCTTCTCGCGATTGATCATAGATACTTTTGCCATCGTAATTCCTTGATTTATCTCTCTTTGAACGGAAAGTTGAAAGCCTGCAACAGGGCCAGCGCTTCCGCATCACTCTTTGCATTGGTGGTGATGGTGATGTCCATGCCGCGGATCACGTCGATTTGATCGTAGTCAATTTCCGGAAACATGATCTGCTCTTTCACGCCCATGCTGTAGTTGCCACGCCCATCAAACGACTTGCGATTCAGACCGCGAAAATCGCGGATACGCGGAATCGCCACGTTAACCAGGCGGTCCATGAATTCATACATGCGTTCACGGCGCAGCGTCACCTTGCAACCCACCGGCCAGCCGTCACGAATCTTGAAGCTTGCAACCGATTTGCGGGCATTGTTGACCACGGGCTTCTGTCCGGCGATTGCCGTCATGTCACCCACGGCCCGGTCCATGACCTTCTTGTCAGCCACTGCTTCGCCCACGCCCATGTTCAAAGTGATCTTGGTCACTTTGGGAACTTCCATGACGTTGTCGAGACCCAGCTGTTCTTTCAACTGGGGGACGACCGTTTCTTTGTAATATGTCTGTAATCTGGACATGATGAATCCTTAAATGTCTACGGCTTCGCCGGTCGACTTGAAAATACGAACCTTGTGGCCGTCCTCCAGTGTCTTGTAAGACACCCGGTCTGCCTTCGCAGTGGCCGGATTGTAAAGAGCCACGTTGGAAACATGTATCGGTGATTCTTTTTCCACGATGCCGCCCTGGGTGTTCATGCTCGGGTTCGGCTTGGTGTGTTTCTTCACCATGTTCACGTTTTCCACCAGCAACCGGTCTTCTCCAAGAAAACGCAGTACATGTCCGCGCTGACCTTTGCTACGACCCGCGGTGATGATGACTTCGTCACCTTTATGAATTCGTTTCATTTTCCTGCTCCTCCCGCTACAGCACTTCAGGTGCGAGCGAGACAATCTTCATGAATTGCTCTGAACGCAGTTCACGTGTCACCGGGCCAAAAATACGCGTACCAATGGGCTCGCGTTTGCCGTCAAGCAACACGGCCGCATTTCCGTCGAACCGGATCAACGATCCGTCGCCACGCCGGACGCCCGAACGCGTGCGCACCACGACCGCGTTGTAAACTTCACCTTTCTTCACCTTGCCGCGTGGAATGGCTTCCTTGACCGTCACCTTGATGACGTCGCCAATCCGCGCATAACGACGCTTCGAACCGCCCAGTACCTTGATGCACTGAACCCGGCGCGCGCCGCTGTTGTCGGCGGCTGAAAGCATGCTTTGCATCTGAATCATCTTTGATGTCCTCTGCTACGCTCGTCCCGAAGGCCAGGGCCTTACTGGGCGCGCTCCATAATCTCAACAACCCGCCATGCTTTCGTTTTCGAAATCGGGCGGCACTCGGAAATCCTTACCAGGTCGCCTTCAGCACAGCTGTTGTCCTCGTCGTGTGCATGCACCTTGGTGCTGCGCTTGATGTATTTGCCATACAAGGGGTGCTTCACCTGGCGCTCCAGCATCACGGTCACGGTCTTTTCAGCCTTGTTGCTGACCACGCGGCCAACCTTGGAGCGTTGTACAGAATCAGTCGCACTCATGATGCTTCACCTGCATTGTTCTTTTCGTTCAGGACCGTTTTCACACGGGCGATATCCCGGCGAACCCGACGCAAATCGTGAGGTGCGTTCAGCTGTCCGGTGCCACGCTGCATTCTCAGATTAAACTGTTCCTTCAGCAGACCGGAGAGTTCCTTGCGCAACTCGCTTTCGTCTTTAACTCTTAACTCTTGAGCATTCATCACAGCACAGACCTCTTCACAAAGGTGGTACCAACCGACAGTTTCGCGGCGGCCAGCTGAAATGCTTTCCGGGCAGCCTCTTCGGACACACCCTGGATTTCATACATCACGCGGCCGGGCTGGATCGGCGCCACCCAATACTCAACATTTCCCTTACCTTTACCCATACGAACTTCCACCGGCTTCTTGCTGACGGGCTTGTCGGGGTAAATACGAATCCACAACTTGCCGCCACGCTTCACGTAGCGGGTAATGGCCCGGCGCGCTGCCTCGATCTGACGGGCAGTGACGAATCCACGGGTCGTAGCCTTCAGGCCGAACTCCCCAAAACTCACGCGGTTACCCACCTGCGCCAGGCCGCGGTTACGGCCTTTTTGCTGTTTTCTGAATTTTGTTCGCTTTGGCTGAAGCATTGTCCTGTCTCCTAGCTAGCCGCTGCCGGGTTGCGCTTGCTGTCACCATCTGAAGCATACAGGTCGAAAACTTCGCCCTTGTAAATCCAGACCTTGACACCGAGAACACCATAGGTGGTCCGCGCCTCGACAAATCCATAATCTACATCCGCACGCAGGGTATGCAGGGGCACCTGCCCTTCGCGATACCATTCGCTGCGTGCGATGTCTGCACCGTTCAGACGACCGGCAACGCTTACCTTGATGCCGAGTGCGCCCAGGCGCATGGAGTTACCCACCGCACGTTTCATCGCCCGACGGAACATGATTCGACGTTCCAGCTGCTGCGCAATACCCTCGGCAACCAGCTTGGCGTCCAGTTCCGGCTTGCGAATTTCCGCAACCGTGATGTGAGTCGGAACGCCCATTAACGCGGTGACGTCACGGCGCAGACGATCGATATCCTCGCCTTTCTTGCCGATGACGATTCCCGGACGAGCCGTATGAATGGTGATACGCGCTGACTTGGCCGGCCGTTCAATCTGAATTCGGCTGACTGCCGCCTGTGCAAGACGCTTCTGCAGAAATTCACGGACTTCGAGATCCGAAATCAACTGCTCGGCGTAGTCGCCCTTCTCAGCGTACCAGGTAGAATTCCAGTCCTTGGAGATGCCAAGTCGGATTCCAATTGGATGTACCTTTTGACCCATTATGCTTGTCCCGTATTATCGTCTGCGACGGTCACGGTGATGTGACTGTTCCGTTTCAATATCCTGGTACCACGACCCTTGGCCCGGGCACGCCCGCGCTTGAAGGTAGGACCTTCATCGACCATGATCGTCGACACTTTCAATTCATCAATATCAGCGCCTTCGTTGTGCTCCGCATTAGCCACTGCCGAAAGCAGGACTTTCTTGACAATGTGCGCAGCTTTCTTGGGGCTGAAGGCCAGCAGTTGCTCGGCTTTTTCAACCGGCAATCCACGGACCTGGTCAGCAACCAGGCGTACTTTCTGCGCGGAAATACGCGCGTTTTTTAATCGTGCAGTCGCTTGCATGGCAACACCTACTTCGTCTTGCGGTCACCCGAATGACCCCTGAAGGTCCGGGTTGCCGCGAATTCGCCAAGCTTGTGACCGATCATCTGATCATTGATCAGGATCGGAACGTGCTGGCGTCCGTTGTGTACCGCAATCGTCAGGCCAACCATGTCCGGCAGGATCATGGAACGGCGTGACCAGGTCTTGATCGGTCGCTTGTTGTTGGTTGCGACGGCTGCATCCACTTTTTTCATCAGATGATGATCAATGAATGGCCCTTTTTTAATCGAACGTGGCATAGCTCTACCTGTTATTTACCTGAACGCTTACGAACGATGAACTTATCCGTCGTCTTGTTCTTGCGGGTTTTGTATCCCTTGGTCGGGACACCCCATGGCGTGACCGGGTGACGTCCACCGGACGTGCGCCCTTCACCACCACCGTGTGGATGATCTACCGGGTTCATGGCAACACCACGAACGGTCGGCCGTACACCTCTCCAGCGGCTGGCGCCGGCTTTACCCAGTTTCTCGAGATTGTGCTCGGAATTGGATACTTCGCCGATGGTCGCGCGGCACCGTGACTGCACCTTGCGCATTTCACCGGAGCGCAATCGCAGCGTGGCATAGTGGCCTTCGCGTGCGACCAGCTGGACAGCCGCGCCGGCGCTACGCGCCAACTGGGCGCCCTTGCCCGGCTTCAGTTCGACACAATGCACGATCGAACCCACCGGGATGTTGCGCAATGGCAGACAGTTACCCGGTTTAATGGCGGCTTCGCGTCCACTGAAAACCTTGTCACCCGAACGAATTCCCTTGGGTGCAATGATGTAACGCCGTTCGCCATCGACATAAAGCACCAGCGCAATGTGAGCGCTTCGATTGGGATCGTATTCCACCCGCTCGACCAGTCCGGTGATGCCGTCTTTATCGCGCTTGAAATCGATCACGCGATAATGTTGTTTATGTCCACCGCCACGATGCCGGGTTGTTATCCGCCCCGCGTTGTTACGGCCGCCGGTTCTGGATTTCTTTTCGAGCAGGCCAGCAAAGGGTTCACCCTTGTGCAGGTGATCGTGCTTGACCTGAACGACTCCACGGCGCCCTGGCGATGTTGGTTTTGCCTTAACAATTGCCATGACTAATAATCCTTAAGCTGATTCACCACTCAGGAAGTCGATGACCTGACCTTCCTGAACGCGAACGTAAGCCTTTTTCCAGTCGCTGCGCTTACCAGGGCGCTGACGGAAAGACTTGCTCTTGCCCTTGACGTTAACGATCCGCACGGATTCCACGTTGACATCAAAAAGCATTTCGACCGCTCCCTTGACCTCGGACTTGTTCGCATCCTTGATCACGCGGAACACATACTGATTGCTCGTTTCTCCGACTCGCGTGGTTTTTTCAGTCACGCGCGGGCTCAGCAATACCTGGTACAGACGATTCGCACTCATCCCAACCACTCCTGGATCTTTTCGACCGCATCCACGGTGACAACCACTTTGTCGGCAGCAACCAGGCTAACCGGATCGAGACCCGCAACATCAACCAGGTAGACACCCGGAATATTCCGGCTGGCCAGGTAGACATTTTCATTCGGCTCGTTGGTTACGATCAGGCCTTTATCAAAACCGAGTTCAGCCAACTGGCTGAGCAGTGCGCTGGTCTTTGGTTCCGCCAGGTCCAGTGCATCAACCACCACCAGGCGATCCTGTCGCACCAGTTCAGAGATGATTGCCTGCATCGCTCCGCGGTACATCTTGCGGTTGACCTTCTGCGAATGATCTCTCGGGGTGGCCGCGAACGTGGTACCACCACCGCGCCAAATCGGGCTACGGATGGTACCGGCGCGCGCGCGCCCGGTGCCCTTCTGCTTGAATGGCTTTTTACCGCCGCCGCTGACCGCCGAACGATTTTTCTGCGCCTTGGTTCCCGAACGGGCGCCGGCCATGTAAGCCGTCACCACCTGGTGCACCAGTGCTTCAGAAAAATCCCGCCCGAACGTCGCGTCGGATACCTTGATTTTCTTGCCGCCTGTTACTGCGAGTTGCATCGTAGTCTCCCAATCTGTCCTTACTGGATCTTCACAGAAGGACGGACCATTACTGTTCCGCCAGCCGCGCCCGGTACCGCACCCTTGATGAGAAGCAGGTTACGCTCCGCGTCAACGCTGACGATTTCCAGGTTCTGCGTGGTTACGCGAACGTCGCCCATGTGCCCCGACATCTTCTTGCCCTTGAACACGCGTCCGGGTGTCTGGCACTGACCGATGGACCCCGGCGCCCTGTGTGACAGGGAATTACCATGGGTGGCGTCCTGCATGTGAAAGTTGTGACGCTTCACGGTACCGGCAAAGCCTTTGCCCTTGCTGGTTCCGGTTACATCAACCATTTCACCGGCTTCGAACATTTCCACCTTCAATTCGGAACCCGGTTCCAGATCTTCGCCGTCGCCGTCTTCCAGGCGCAGTTCCCACAGACCCTCTCCCGCCTCGACACTCGCCTTGGCGAAGTGACCGGTAGCCGGCTTGTTGACCAGGCTGGCCCGGCGTGCGCCGGCCGTGACCTGGACAGAACGATAACCATCGCTATCGGCAGTTTTAACCTGGGTAACGCGATTCGGGCTGACCTCCACTACCGTGACCGGCACACTGTCGCCTTCCTCGGTAAATACGCGGGTCATTCCACGCTTGCGTCCAATTAATCCAATCTTCATTGCATTGCCCTTTATCGGGTAAATATTTTCCGTTTGTCCTGAATGCGAGTCGTGACTCAGTACAGTTTGATCTGTACGTCTACGCCGGCTGCCAGGTCGAGCTTCATCAATGCATCCACGGTCTTGTCGTTGGGATCAATGATGTCCATCAGCCGCTTGTGCGTCCGCGTTTCATACTGATCGCGCGCATCTTTATTGACATGCGGAGAAATCAATATGGTGTGCCGCTCAATGCGGGTTGGCAACGGAATGGGGCCCAGCACCTGGGCGCCGGTTCTCTTTGCCGTTTCCACGATTTCAGCGGCTGAGCGGTCGATCAAACGATGATCAAACGCCTTCAGTCGGATGCGGATTCTCTGCTCTGCCATTTCCTTACTCGCTATATTCGATTTACTGAAGAATCACTTATTCGTGAATCTTGGCTACCACACCGGCGCCAAC
>Ga0055474_10000287_pt1 | contig 11374 bp, 7 predicted proteins | sample Muzzi_PWA_D1_FD_57680 | JGI IMG/M metagenome (GOLD analysis project Ga0055474, IMG submission 57680) | Wetland microbial communities from San Francisco Bay, California, USA, that impact long-term carbon sequestration - Muzzi_PWA_D1 | ecosystem: Environmental > Aquatic > Marine > Wetlands ... | reverse complement strand
GCTGATCCTGCAGGGACTGGTACGGGCGTCGATGATGACGGTGCTGATTCTGACCCTGATGGAACTGCCGGGCATGGACTCACGCCGCAGCGGCACCGCCAGCGGCATGTTCTTTTCCGCCGCAGAGATAGGCGGAGTTGTCGGTCCACTGGGACTGGGACTGCTGTATGACGCCACCGGCGGATTCAGTGCCGGTCTCTATGCCCTCACCGCCGTCAGTGTCGCCATGGCATTCGGAACGCTGCAGCTGGCGCGAGCCGGGAGAAAAGTGAGCGCGCCAGAATAAAGAACTGGCGGCGTTTCCGTGCTCTGCCCTGTTTCTCTGTCCCGATCTCCGTTCTCGTTGCTCAGCCCTGGTTGCGGACGTATTTTACGACCTGGCGCGGCCCCACCTCAGCGCCGTAGACGTTGCCGTCCGCGTCTACGGCCACGCCTTCAGCGCCGCTGGTGCCGGAATTGTCCTGATCGGGTTCCGGATCCGGAATGAATTCGGTGACGAATCCGTCTTTGACGCTGCCGATGCGTATGCCACGTTTCCAGCCCGGATTACGCCGGGCGTTGGACTCAGAATCCGCACAGTAGAGAATGTCGTTGCTGTCGATGTACAGGCCGCTGGGACGGCCGAACTGGGTCCAGGTCGCCAGATAATTTCCTTCCTGATCAAACAGCTGAATCCGGCTGTTGGCCCGGTCCCCGACAAACAGCCGGCCCTGCGAATCCATTGCCAGCGCGTGGGGATCTGCAAACTCGCCGGCGTCACCGCCACCAACACCCCACTCCAGCAGGTATTCGCCGTCACTATTGAACTTCACCACTCGGTTGTTAACCGGTTCATCCGGCCCCGAGCCGTGTCCGTCGACGACGAAAATATTGCCGTCCGGCGCGACCAGCACATCGGAAGGCTTGCGGAAGGTATCTTCGCCGGCCCCTGCCACGCCTTTTTTGCCGAGCGTCATCAGCAGTTCACCCTGCGGCGAAAACTTGTAGATGACATGTCCCCAGCCCGGCGGCACGGCCGCATAACCGACCGCATCCGCAACCCAGACATTACCGTCCGCGTCGACGAACATGCCGTGTGGCCAGGCAAACATACCGGCGCCAAAGCTCCGGATCAGGGTGCCTTGCTGGTCAAACAGAAGAATCGGGTCGACGTCGCTGCCGATACAGCTGTTGCCGCCACACCGCTCCGCCACCCAGATGTGTTTGCCGTCTCTGGCCGGATAAATGGCGCTGGTCGCCCCCCACTCACGGCCATCCGGCAGTTCTCCCCAGCCTTCGATCGCCGTATAGGAGTCATGAGGTTCTGCAAACGCAAGGACCGCTGCCAGCGCAAAAACCGCACAGAAGACAACTGGAATTCTCATCAATTTCTCTCCCTTGGAATCTATAGTGTTTTTACCGGCGAGCTCAACGGCGAACGACCAGCACTTCATAGCGGCCACGTTCGCTGACAAAAGCCGAACCGATCCAGCCGGTGATTCCAACCACAATGGCGCCAAACAGCGAACTCCAGAATCCATCGACTATGAAACCGTCAACGAACCAGCCCGCCAGATTCAGCATTGCGGCATTGACGATCAGCAGAAACAGACCCAGCGTCAGCACCGTCAGCGGCAGCGTCAGCAGCACAATGAGCGGGCGTACAAACGCGTTGATCAACCCCAGCGCAATTGCTGCCCAGAGCAGAGCTGACGTTGTTCGCGCCTCAACGCCGGGCACCATCACCGTCGCAAGCCAGATCCCGACCGCCACCAGCAGAGTTCTGATCACTATCCCAATCATCTCAGCGACTCTCCGAAAAACTGAAACCCTACTGTGCAGATTTCCGCCGGTTCAGACAACCGGGCGTCTGACTTCCGCCGCCTTCCAGCGAGCGCCGTTAACGGTGGCAAAAAAATCTTCCAGGACAATGTCTTCCTGGCGCAGAAAACCCTGTTCCGGCAGCCGTCCGTTGCTGACCATTTCGACCACCGCCGCAACAGAAGACGCCGTCGTCCAGGCGATCGCCCGCCAGCGACGGCCGTTGATCTCCAGCGGGTAATAGGAGCGAACAAATTCGCGCCGGTTCATACACCCATTCTGTGTTCCTTCCGCCGATACGTGCACATGTACCACGTCTTCATCCACCGGCGGCTTGGCGTTCTTGAGGATTTTGCCGGCCAGTTCACGATCATCACGCATCAGCAGTTCATGAAAGAAAAAATTCATCAGTCTGCAGTGACCGGGATAACGCATGGTCTTGTAATCAATGTTCAGCACGCGGTCTTTATAGGTGTCGCACATGGTGCCCAGACCACCCGACGTGGTGAACGCTTCCAGGCGGACACCGTTGACATGAACTGTCTCGATCCACTCCATCGGTGAAACCCATTTGTGCTCGCCGTCCTCAATGACTTCACAATCATTCAGGTACTCATTTACCACCCCTTCCGGAGACCAGTTGAACGAATAGGCGAGCAGTCCGGTCGGATGCTGTGGCAGCGCACCCACCCTGAGCTTGATTGCGCGAACTTCGTCAAACTGCTCAGCGAGATGGGCACCGACTATCCCGACAAATCCCGGTGCAAGTCCGCACTGCGGTGCCATCAGCTTTGCACTGTGCTCCGCCAGCTCCAGTATCAACTGCGTCGTGGGAACGTCTTCGGTCAGATCGAAATAGAACAGTCCCTGTGCAGCAGCCGCTTGCGCGACCGCCTTGTTCAGTGAATAGGGAAGGCAGGAAAGCACTGCGTCCTGCTCCTTGAGTACCTGTGCAAGCTGTAACGGGTCTGTCACCGACGCGGTCAGAAATCTGTATGGCAGATCGTCACCGGGTGCCCGTACATCGACGCCGGTAACTTCAAAACCGGTGTCCTGCAGCAGCGTGGCTGCAAGAGAACCGACCCCGCCAACGCCGAGAACGGCGATCCTGTTAATACGGTCCTGCGTCATGCTCTGCACTCCGAAAGTTTTTTCACACCTCGAAATTAATGCCCTGCGCCAGCGGCAGCTCATCAGAATAGTTTACCGTTACCGTCTGTCGACGCATGTAGGCCCGCCAGGAATCAGCGCCTGACTCCCGGCCACCACCGGTTTCCTTTTCACCACCAAACGCGCCGCCGATTTCCGCTCCGGACGGACCGATGTTGACGTTGGCGATACCACAGTCGGAGCCCGCAGCGCCGAGAAATCGCTCCACCTCTTTTACATCCGTTGAGAAAATACAGGACGACAGGCCCTGCGGGACATCGTTGTGGATCTGCAGCGCCTCTGCAAAGTCGGAATAGCGCAGTACATAGAGAACGGGTGCAAACGTTTCGGTACGCACAGTGTCAGTCTGAGTCGGCATTTCGACGATGGCCGGTTGCACGTACCAGGCATCCGGATACTCTGCTTCAAGCACCCGTCTGCCGCCGCTGACCTGCCCGCCTTCCGCCTGCGCGTTCACCAGAGCCTGCTGCATGCTGGTATAAGCCTGCTGATCCACCAGCGGTCCGACCAGCGTCGCGGCATCCAGCGGACTGCCGATGGGCAGACTGGCGTAGGCATTTTTCAGCTGCGGCAGCAGCTGCTGATAGCAGCTGTCATGAACAATCAGCCGGCGCAGCGAGGTACACCTCTGCCCTGCAGTACCAACGGCTGAAAACACGATCGCCCGCAGCGCCAGATCCAGATCGGCCGTTGGCGTCACGATCATCGCGTTGTTGCCACCAAGCTCCAGCAGACTGCGTCCGAAACGGGCCGCGACCCGCGGCGCCACTTTTCGACCCATCGCCGTGGAACCGGTTGCCGACAGCAGCGGCACGTCAGCGCTGTCGACCAGCACTTCGGCAACAGTCGCATCTCCCAGCAGCACCTGATTGAGATCCGCCGGGGCGTCGGCGAATTGCGCGGCAACCGCGGTGAATATTTTCTGCACGGCGAGCGCCGTCAGCGGGGTTTTCTCGGATGGTTTCCAGATCACTGAATTACCGCAAACCAGCGCAAGCGTTGTATTCCAAGACCAGACCGCCACTGGAAAATTGAACGCGGTGATGACCCCGCAGGGACCCAGCGGCTGCCAGACTTCGCGCATCGTGTGCCCGGGGCGCTCCGACGGCATTGTCAGACCATACAGCTGCCGCGACAGTCCCACGGCGAAGTCGCAGACATCGATCATCTCCTGTACTTCACCAAGCCCCTCCTGATAGATCTTGCCGCTCTCCAGCGATACCAGCCGGGCAAGCGCTTCCTTGTTTGTCCGCAATGCCTCACCCAGCAGTCGCACCAGTTCACCGCGACGCGGCGCGGGAACCATGCGCCAGGCACGAAAGGCAATCCGGGCCCGCTCTATCTGCGCCTGCGCATCTGCCGGCGTATGTCTCTTGAGTCTGGCCAGTGTGACGCCATCCAGCGGGCTGATCACAGCCAGGTCACCGGCTTCGAGTTCGCGCTCGGTAAAACCGGCAGCGTGCAGAATTGCATCGTGTCTCATGGCAGCATCAGTCATCTTCTACCTCGTTTGTCCTGTTTGCGCGCGCCCGGCGCGGTCCAGTTGGGTGAGGCGGCAGGACCCGCGGTCGGGGTGCCACCACGACTGCGCTTTCACGACTCACCGTAACCCTCCAGCAGTTCGCGGGCAGCTTTGACAATACCGGCCTGGGACGGCAGCACCTCGTAGCTGGCCGGGCCCAGCGGGATGAAACTGTCAGCAGCGGTCAGCCGCCGTATCGGTACGGCCACACCCTGTTCCACCAGTCCGGTGATCAGGCCTTCACTCGGCGAACCGCTGCGTCGACACTCATCGACAATCAGGCAGGCGGACGCACCGTTCAGCGCGGCAACTACCGCGTCCACATTGAGCGGCACCAGCCAGCGCAGATCGATCAGGCGGATGCGCCTGCCATCCGCCGCCAGCTCTGCAATCGCCCTACGCGAGAGATACGCCCCGTTGCCATAGCTGACAATCACCAGGTCGACATCGCCTGCGGGCCCTTCGAGGCCCGGCTCACCCAGCGGCAGTTCACCGTCAATACCGTCGTAGCGGAAACTCATGAGCCCGTCACCTTCGCGGTGCAGGTCTTTGATGCCATACAGCGCAATGGGCTCGAGAAAGACCACCACTCGCCCCTGCTCGCCGGCCAGCCGATACGCGCTTCGCAGCATCCGCACCGCATCATCACCCCGGGACGCGCAGGCTACGATCAAGCCGGGAATGTCCCGGAACACGGCGATGGCATTGTCATTATGGAAGTGTCCGCCGAAGCCGCGCTGATAGGCGAGCCCGGCAATTCTTATGACCATCGGATTCGCTGCCCGGCCGTCCGAAAAGAACGACAGCGTAGCGGCTTCGCCGCGGATCTGGTCTTCCGCATTGTGGACATAGGCCAGGAACTGAATCTCAGGAAGCGGTACGAATCCATTGTGGGCAAGGCCAATGGCCAGGCCGAGGATGGACTGTTCGTCGAGCAGCGTGTCGAACACTCTGGAGGTGCCGAATGCCGGCTGCAGCTGAGTGGTGGCTCCATACACACCACCTTTGCGGCCGACGTCTTCTCCAAATACGACCGCCTGCGAAGACTTCGCCAGGATGCCGCCAAGCGTGAGTGCAAGCAGTCTGGATAGATGCTGTGGCGATGTCGCCGCCCGCGCATCCAGCGCAGACAGATCCGTATTCCAGGCCAGATCAGCGTCGATCTGAGGTCTGTGCTGCAGCCACTGCACACCCGGCAGCAGCGCCGACATCACTGCGGTGGCGCTGGTCAGCTTCGGACGTTCACAGGCGCGCTGCATGGCCCGCTGCACCCGTCGGGCGACCTGTTCATCGAGATCCAGAATCCGCTCCTGATCGAGTACGCCTTCAGCCAGCACAACACTGGCGCTGGCCAGCAACGGATCCCGATCTTCATCCATCGCAACAGCCGCGCTGGAACGGTAGCTCGTCTCGAGGTCGGAGCCGGCGTGCCCCATCAGCCGTACGGTTTTCAGATGCAGAAACACCGGCCTGCGCTGCACCCGGGCAATATGCACCGCCTCCCGCGCTGCCGCGACCACTGCCAGCGGATGACAGCCGTCCACTGCCAGATAGTGCAGTCCGGGGCGGTTGCGGTAGGTCTGTGCAATCCAGCCATCGGGTGTTGGCACCGAGATACCGATGCCGTTGTCCTCACAGACCAGGATCAGCGGCAGCGGCAGGCCGCGGTAGGCTGTCAGTGCCGCGCTGTTGATCGCACCCTGAGCCGTCGAATGATTGGCGCTGGCATCACCGAAACTGACCAGCGCCACTGCATCGTCCGGCAGCCGGGCATGCTGCAGACGCAGTCGCCGCGCCAGCGTAATGGCATAAGCGGTACCGACTGCTTTCGGCAGATGCGACGCAATGGTGCTCGTCTGCGGCGGCACATTGAGCAGATGTGATCCCAGCACCTTGTGGCGACCACCGGATACGGGGTCTTCCGCACTGGCAGCGAAAGACAGCGCCATATCCCACAAAGGTGTGGCCTCCGGCTGCTGGCGCAGACGCTCGATCAGGAACGCCCCGGAGCGATAGTGCAGGAAAGCGATATCCGTGGTTTCCAGCACTGCGGCAACAGCCGCATTGCCTTCATGCCCCGCGGAGCCGATGCTGTAAAAGGTCTGCCCGGTTTTACCGAAAACCCTTGCGGCATAATCGAGATGACGGCTCATCAGCTGACTTTCGAACAGACGCAGCAGATCCTGTTTTGACAAGCCAACGGACGCTGCGGAAATGTTTCCCGGAGACGGCAGATCGGCAGTCTGCACCCGGGCCCGGAAAGCGGCTGCCAGCCGCTCGTGTGGCGTGTCCGCCATCGCGCTACCAGATACTCACGCGCTGTGCTTCCGGCAGATACAGCGCATCATCCGGTTGCACGTCGAATGCCGAATACCAGGCCTCCATATTGCGGACGACGCCGTTGACCCGGAACCTGGACGGAGAATGCGGATCTGATTTCAGCCGCGCCAGCAGCATCTCTTCCCGTATCATGCTGCGCCAGATCTGCGCGTAAGCCAGGAAGAAGCGCTGATCACCGGTCAGGCCATCAATCACCGGCGGCTCAGCACCATTCAGACTCAGACGATAGGCATGATAGGCAACGTTCAGACCACCGAGATCGCCGATGTTTTCACCGAGCGTGAACGCGCCATCGATATGAGTCCCCGGCACCGCTTCATAACTATTGTATTGAGTCTCCAGCTGCCCGGCCCGCGCTTCGAAGCGGGTTCTGTCCGCCTCGGTCCACCAGTTCCGCTGCACTCCCCTGGCATCCGACTTTGATCCCTGATCATCGAAGCCGTGGCCCATTTCATGGCCGATCACGGCACCTATTGCGCCGTAATTCACTGCCGGATCCGCCGCGGAATCGAAAAAAGGCGCATCCAGAATCGCCGCCGGGAAGGTAATCGAATTGAACTGCGGCACGTAGTAGGCATTGACTGTCTGCGGCGTCATGAACCATTCGCTGGGATCTGCGGGCCTGCTCAGTCTGTCAATGGCCTGTGCCCGCTGCCAGGCGCGCACCTGCCGGACATTACCCATCAGATCATCCGCCTCAATCCGGATGTCGGAGAAGTCCCGCCATTTATCCGGATAGCCAATGTTCGCGGTGAATGCTTCGAGCTTCTCGAACGCATACTGTTTGGTCTCTTCACTCATCCACTCGAGCGCGGCAATACGCGCTCGCAGCGACCGCTGCAGGTTGGCCACCAGTTCGCTCATCATGGCTTTGCTCTCGGCCGGAAAGTAGCGCTGTACATAAATCTTGCCAATGGCATCACCCAGACCGTTGCGACCCGCGGCAATCGCCACACCGCGGCGCCAGCGCTCCTGCTGTTCCTTCTGACCACGCAGCACACGACCATAAAAGTCGAAATTGGCATCGTCGACTTCTGCAGCCAGTGCAAAAGCGTTGTTCGACAACAGATGGTAAGTCAGATACGCCCGCCAGGTGGCAAGATCCGTTGCTTCGATCAGCGCCAGCACCGGCGCCATTGCGGATGGGTAGTTGACATTGACCTCCTCCGGCACCGCGCCACTGGCACTGAAAAAGTCGACCCAGGCGAAGTTCGGATAGGCCTGCTGCAGCGCCGCGAGCGTCATGAGGTTGTATGTGAGATCACGGTTGCGCCGCTGTGCCCGCGGCCACAGCGCATCGGCTAAAGCTGTCTCCAGCGTCATGACCACTTTCGCGGCCGCGACCGGCTCAGGATAGTCCACCAGCTCGAGCATCCGTTCGATGTGCGCCTGATAGGCGCCTCGGATCTCCACGAAACGTTCACTGTCCTCGAGATAGTAGTCGCGGTCCGGCAGGCCCAGGCCACCGAGCCCGACGCCGACGATCCAGCGATCAGGGTTCATCCGGTCAATCTCTATGCCCGCTTCCACCGGAGTATTGCCGCCGTTCAGATCAGCTCTGCCGAAAGCGGTAATCAGGTCTGCCATCTCATCGATACCGGCAATCGCCGCCAGTTCGTCTGCGATGGGCGAAAGGCCCCGGGAATTGATCGTTGCCACATCGAGGAAGCTGTCGTAATAGTCGCCAACCTTCTGTTCCACCGAGCCCGGCTCAGGATTCGCAGCGGCCAGTTCCATCAGCAGGCCTCTGACCCGCTCCTGGGCCTGCTCATGCAGCGCGAGAAAACTGCCGAAGCCGGTTTTGTCCGGCGGCAGCTCATAAGTTTCCAGCCAGTGACCGTTGGCATAACCATAAAAATCATCGCCCGGGCGAATCGCCAGGTCCCGATTCTCCAGATCGACTCCCCAGCTGCCGAATTGAGCCGTGGCCGGCACTGTGAGTGCGGCTGTCTCATCGATGGCAACCACCGCGTCGGTCTGCTCAGTGTCCTGCTGGCATCCGGCCAGCAGACAGACCAGCAATGCAATCATAGTCGTTGTGCGCATTGACCACCTCATAAAATGTCATTGTGCTTGCGAAATCTGTCAGCTCCGATCACGGCCACGCTGTGCTGGCCGATCGCCCCGGAAGCTTGCGACTGCTCCGGACTCAGGAGCGCTGTGTGGGCGCGGATATTACCAGCTATCGTCCCGTCGAGGAGCCCACCGGATTGCCCACCCAGGCCACCCGGGCTATTCTCCGCTTCGCCGTAATCCAGTTAAGAAAGGTTCCAATGCGCGACATTATCGCCCGTCTGCAGGAAGCCCGCGATGCCGCCGATCTCGGCGGCGGCGAGCACCGTATTCACCAGCAGCATCTGAAAGGCAAACTGACTGCCCGCGAGCGGATCGACCTGCTGCTCGACGAAGGCACCTTCGAAGAGTGGGACAAGTTTGTCGAACACCGCAGCAGCGATTTCGGCATGAATCAGCAGAAAATCCCTGGCGACGGCGTCGTCAGCGGCTACGGTACGATCAACGGCCGACTGGTGTTCGTTTTCAGTCAGGATTTCACAGTGTTCGGCGGTGCACTGTCAGAAGCCAACGCTGAGAAGATCATGAAAGTCATGGATCAGGCGATGAAGGTCGGCGCACCCGTGATCGGTATCAATGACTCCGGCGGCGCGCGGATTCAGGAGGGCGTCGCTTCCCTGGGCGGCTATGCGGATATTTTCCAGCGCAATGTGCTGGCTTCCGGCGTCATCCCGCAGATTTCACTGGTCATGGGTCCCTGCGCCGGGGGTGCGGTCTACTCTCCAGCGATCACCGACTTCATTTTCATGGTGGAACATTCTTCTTATATGTTCGTGACGGGTCCGGACGTAGTGAAAACCGTGACCCATGAGATCGTCACGCCTGAGGAACTGGGCGGGGCCGGAGTTCACAGCAAAAAGTCCGGGGTGGCTGACCTCGCCATCAGCGATGACATCGAAGCGCTGCTGCTGACGCGGCGTTTTGTCGATTTCCTGCCATCGAGCAACCGGGAGGGCCCGCCGCGCTGGCCGACCGAAGATCCGGCCGAACGGGAAGAACCCTCGCTGGATACCCTGGTCCCCGATGACGCCTCAAAACCCTACGACATCAAAGAAGTCATCAGCAAAGTGGCCGACGAAGGCGACTTCTTCGAACTGCAGCCGGCCTACGCCCAGAACATTGTCACCGGGTTCATCCGTCTGCAGGGCAGCACAGTGGGCGTGGTCGCCAACCAGCCCATGGTCCTGGCCGGCTGCCTCGACATTGACGCATCCCAGAAGGCGGCAAGATTCGTGCGCTTCTGCGACGCTTTCAACATTCCGATTCTGACGCTGGTGGACGTGCCCGGTTTCATGCCGGGAACGGCGCAGGAGTATGGCGGCATCATAAAAAACGGCGCCAAACTGCTCTACGCTTATGCCGAATGCACGGTTCCGAAGGTCACGCTGATCACCCGCAAAGCCTACGGCGGAGCCTACGACGTGATGGCCTCCAAACATCTGCGCGGGGACGTCAATTTCGCCTGGCCGAGCGCGCAGATTGCCGTCATGGGCGCAAAAGGCGCCGTCGAGATCATTCATCGCAAAGACATCGGCGATAGCCAGCTGATCGAGGCGCACACCAAGGAATACGAAGACAAGTTTGCCAACCCCTTCGTTGCCGCCAGCCGCGGCTACATTGACGACGTTTTTCTGCCCCGCGAAACCCGCCAGCGCGTCTGCCGGTCATTTGCGATGCTGCGCGACAAAGAGCTGGAAAACCCCTGGCGTAAACACGGCAACATTCCGCTTTAGGATCTGAGATGTTCAAAAAAATTCTGATAGCCAACCGCGGCGAAATTGCCTGCCGCGTGATCCGAACGGCCCGCGATATGGGTATTAAGACTGTTGCTGTCTACTCGGACGCCGACGCCCTGGCACTGCACGTGCGCATGGCCGATGAGTCATACCATCTGGGCGGATCCGCCTCCAGCGACAGCTATCTGCGTATGGACAGGGTGCTCGAAGCCATCAAGGCGACCGGTGCCGAAGCCGTGCACCCCGGCTATGGCTTTCTGTCGGAAAACGCCGAGTTTGCGAAAGCGCTGGCAGACGCGGGCATCGCGTTTATCGGTCCCGGAATCCGCGCCATCACCAGCATGGGGGATAAGATCGCCTCCAAAATGCTGGCCGCCGAGGCCGGCGTCAATACGATTCCCGGTTATACCGACGTCATTGCCGATGCGGATCACGCCGTCAGTATCTGCCGTGAGATCGGCTATCCGGTCATGCTGAAAGCCAGCGCCGGTGGCGGCGGTAAAGGCATGCGCGTTGTGTTTGACGATGACGAGTGCCGGGAAGGATTCAACAGTACCCGGGCGGAAGCGCGGTCGAGCTTTGGCGACGATCGCATCTTCGCTGAGAAGTTCATCGAAGAACCCCGCCACATCGAAATCCAGGTGCTCGCCGACCAGCATGGCAACGTCATTCATCTGGGCGAACGCGAATGTTCCATTCAGCGCCGCCATCAGAAGGTCATCGAAGAAGCGCC
>Ga0055474_10000285_pt1 | contig 11403 bp, 9 predicted proteins | sample Muzzi_PWA_D1_FD_57680 | JGI IMG/M metagenome (GOLD analysis project Ga0055474, IMG submission 57680) | Wetland microbial communities from San Francisco Bay, California, USA, that impact long-term carbon sequestration - Muzzi_PWA_D1 | ecosystem: Environmental > Aquatic > Marine > Wetlands ... | reverse complement strand
CCAGCACAGCAATATGTACGACGTTTACGGCCTCGGCAACGCACTGGTGGATATGGAGTTCACCATCGACGATCAGTTTCTTTCCCGCCACAGCATACCCAAGGGTCATATGACCCTTGTTGACGAAGACAAGATCGATGCGCTGGTTGGCGATCTGCTGAAGCATCAGCCGGAGAAAATGAGTGGTGGTTCAGCCGCCAACACGCTGATTGCGGTTCAGGCATTTGGCGCAAAGACCTTCTACTCCTGCAAAGTCGCCGAAGACGACACCGGCAGTTATTTTCTCACCGATCTCAGTGAAGCCGGCGTTGTCATCAATGCCAACGCCGTTGCCCGCTCCGGCAAGTCAGGACATTGCCTGGTACTGATCACGCCCGACGCGGAGCGATCCATGAACACCTTTCTGGGCGTATCCAACGATCTCAGCACGGGCGAACTGGACGAAGCTGCGCTGGCGCGCTCGAGCTATTTTTACGTTGAAGGTTATCTGTCGTCTTCACCGGGTTCGAAACATGCCGCGGTAACCGGCCGCCAGATTGCAGAAGATAACGGCGTGAAAACTGCGGTATCACTGTCTGATCCCAGCATGGTCGAATTTTTCCGCGAACCCCTGACCGAGATTCTCGGCAACGGAGTTGATCATCTGTTCTGCAACGAAGAAGAAGCACTCGCCTGGGCGGGTACAGACCGTCTGGAGATCGCGATCAACGAACTGAAAGATGTCGCCGCACATCTGAACATCACGCTGGGCGCGAAAGGCAGCCTGGTAGTAGACAGCAGCAGTCAGACGCTGGTACCGGGCCGGGTCGTGAAAGCCGTGGACACCACCGGCGCCGGTGACATGTACGCGGGTGGTTGTCTGTACGGCTGGGTAGCCGGGATGAGTCCTGAGCAGGCTGCTGGACTGGGCAACCATGCTGCTGCCGAACTGGTGCAGACTCTCGGCGCCCGGCTGCGCCAGCTCGACGCTTACCAGCAGACACTGGCTCGATTCGTCAGCAGCGGCACGAGTTGATCGAACAGAATCTCCGCTTCACAGATCCACCGGTAGCGGCGCATCGAGCCGCAGTTCGTCGGGTTCAATCACACAGCCATAAGCCCTGACTTCAAGCCCTGCGTCCATGGCCTCACGAACTGCCGCACCATATGCCGAATCTATCTCGTCTGCGGTGGTCACACTGCGCACTCCGGTGTGGGCGACACAGAAGATCAATACTGCCTGTTCGCCGTCTGTGACCCGACGCCGCAGCGCGTTCACGTGTTTCAGTGCCCGATCGCTGACCGTATCCGGAAACAGGCCCTGACCGCCAGCCGAACACAGCGTCACATTCTTCACTTCGACATAGCAGTCTTGTCTATCACGCTGCAGCAGAAAGTCGAAGCGGCCTCTTTCGTCCGGCACCGGCACTTCGGCCCGGACCAGCAGCGCCTGTTCAAATCCTGCAAGACTGCCTGACGTGACTGCCTCAGCCACCAGCTGATTCGCGCGGCCGGTGTTAATACAGGCGGCGCCCGTCGGAGTCACCACCACCTCGAGCGTATACGGATACTTTCTGCGGGCATTGTCCGCAAGCGAGTACCAGCATTCGCTGCCCGGCTGATCACAGCCTGTCATGGCACCGGTATTCGGACAGTGCATGGTTTCGACCGCTCCGGAATCTGTCTCTACGTCAGCCAGGAACCTTTTGTAGCGCCGCAACAGGACTCCTCTACTCAGCGGCGGATTCAGCCGCACGCCGACTTCCAGCTCTGCAGCGCTCTGGCAATCCGCTCCAGTCCCAGATCGATATCCGCTTCGCTGGTGGTGTAAGCAAATCGCACATAGCGATCCGCTTCAAAAACACCGAAGTCCGTGCCGGGTGTAACCGCCACCTGATATTCATCAATGAGCCGCCAGCAGAAATCATGCGAAGTCATGGACGTGGTGGAAACGTCAACGTAAAGATAGAAAGCACCTGCCGGCACCACCGGAATCTGCAGGCCCAATGCCCTGAGACCGTCGCAGAGCTGATCGCGACGACGCCGGAATATCTGCCGACGTTCTTCATTGACCGCATGTGCGTCGGCTTCAAATGCCGCAAGCGCTGCCTGTTGCGCAATACTCGATGGGGATATGAAAAGATTCTGTGCCAGCGGCGTGACCGCGGCGGCCGCACCCTCAGGCAGAACCATCCAGCCGAGCCGCCAGCCGGTCATGCCGAAGTATTTCGAAAAGCTGTTCAGAACGAAAAGGTCCTGACTGATCTCAAGACCACTGCGGTACTCGACTTCGTCATAGATCAGGCCCTGGTAGATTTCGTCCAGAATCACGAAACCCTTCTGCTGCAGCGCAACGTCGATCAGCGCAGCCAGCGCGTCGCGACATATGACTACCCCGGTGGGATTGGCAGGGGAGGCCAGCAGCAGGCCACGGCTGTTGCCACTCCAGCTGTTCCGGACCTGAGACGGGTCCAGTTCGAAGCCCCGTTCGGCGGAAACCGGCATCCGCACCGGCCGCGCTCCGGCCAGGCGGGCAAAAACTTCGTTGCAGGGATAACCCGGATCCGCCATCAGCAGTTCATCTTCCGGATTCAGCAGCAGAGCGCACAGCAGCAGCAACCCGCCGCTGGCGCCGGCTGTTATCACAATCCGCTCGGCTGCGACGGCTATGCCGCAGTCCTCCTCGTAGTAGCGCGCGATGCGCTCACGTAACGCCGGAATTCCGAGCGCCTGGGTATACTTCGTGTGCCCGGCAGCAAGGGCCGCCTGGCCAGCGGCAAGCACCGAAGGCGGCGACGGAAAGTCCGGCTCGCCCACTTCAAAATGCACAACCCGCCTGCCTTCCTGCTCATGGTGCTTGGCTCGCTCCATCAGCTCCATGACCCGAAACGGGGCGATATCCTGCAGTCGATCGGCATACATAACGCCTTGCGGCCACTCCTTTTCAGCGGAAAAATCTTGCATCGATTATATGGCGAATGAGCCGACGTTCTGGTAGCGTACGCGCCCTTCAAATTCGGGCCCCATTCCACACCCGTTTTATTGACACTGCAGTAGGAATTTCAGGGATATGGCAGCTACAGCAAAAAAAAAGTCCGCCTCAGAATCGCCCTTCAAGAACTTTACTCCGTATAAGCCGAAAAAGTCCGAGGCTTATATGAATGAGCCTCAATTAGCGCATTTCCGCAACATCCTGAGCAAATGGCGCCAGGAGTTGATGGAAGAGGTTGACCGAACCGTCGGTCACATGCGCGACGAAGCCGCAAATTTTCCAGATCCGGCCGACCGCGCGACTCAGGAAGAAGAATTCAGCATCGAACTGCGAACCCGGGATCGTGAACGCAAACTGATCAAGAAGATCGATCAGACCATCGATCGGCTCGATCAGGGCGATTTCGGCTACTGCGACACCTGCGGGGTGGAAATTGGTCTCCGGCGTCTGGAAGCACGCCCCACGGCCAGCCAGTGTGTTGACTGTAAGTCTCTCGACGAAATCAAAGAAAAGCAGCTCCACGGCTGATTCAGCTACAGTCACGGGCCGTTTCGCACCTTCCCCGACCGGCCCGCTGCACCTCGGATCTCTGCTCGCGGCCACCGCAAGCTACCTGGACGCACGTGCCAGGCGTGGTCGCTGGCTGGTCCGCATCGATGACCTGGACAAACCACGCAATCAGGCAGGCGCCGATACGCTGATTCTTAAATCCCTGGAAGCCCACGCGCTGCACTGGGATGGAGAGGTCAGCTTCCAGAGTCTTCGACAGAACCGCTATCTGTCGGCACTGGATCGTCTGGCAGAACATGTCTTCTACTGCCGCTGTTCAAGACGGCAGCTGCGCGGCATAGCGGTGTATCCCGGCACCTGCCGGCAGCAAAGAAAGCCTCGCAGCGACAGCGCCATCCGGGTGGAAGTGCCCGACCGCAACATTGAGTTCACCGATCTGATCATGGGCAGTCAGTGTGAAAATCTGGCGGCTTCCGTGGGGGATTTCATCATCAGACGCCGCGACGGGTTGATTGCCTATCAACTGGCGACTGCCGTCGACGATGGCGATCCGTCGATCACCCACGTCGTCCGCGGACGCGACCTGCTGGACAACACGGTTCGACAGATTTTTCTGATGCAGTTGCTCGAACTGAAACCGCCCAGCTATGCCCACGTCCCGCTGCTGACCTACCCCGGTGGTGAGAAGCTCTCCAAACAGCATGGCGCAGCAGCCGTCGACGACAGCCAGGCCGTGCAGAATCTGATCACGATCTTTGCGGCGCTGGGCATGACCGTTCCCGCCGAGGTAGCAGCGCTGCCTACCGCGGAGGTGGTCAGCTGGGGCATCGAACACTGGCAGCCTGCCCGGGTGCCGCACGGCAATTCGATTGTGCCGCGCTGAGTTCGGCCGCGGCGTTTTTGATACTATCAGCGCGCATGAATCGAATACTGATCCTAGAGCCGGATGAAAGCATCAGGCAGCAACTCGCCGAATGGCTCGAAGCAGACGGCCATAGCGCATTATCCGCTCCGTCAGTGTCGGCGGCGATGGCGAGTTTTGGCACTTTGAATGATGCCGCTGCGGCACTGGTCAGTGAATCACTGGCCAGCACGGTGTTTGCTTCCGGGGTGACTATCCCGGTACTGCTGCTGGCAGATCGCCCGACCGTTCCGGCAGCTGTCAGTGCCATCAAAGCGGGGGCTTCCAACTATCTGGCAATGCCCAAGACTGCAGGCGAGCTGCTCGGTCCGCTACGCGATGCGCTCGCGGCCTCCGCACAGGATCCGGTCAACGATCTGTCGATCTGTGGTAACAGCCCACCGATGCAGGCACTTCTGGAGCACATCAGCAAAGTTGCGCCAACTGACTCCACGGTTTTGATCTCTGGTGAATCCGGCACCGGCAAGGAACTGCTTGCACGGGTGCTGCATGCTGGCAGCCAGCGCCGCCAGGCGGCTCTGATTTCGGTGAACTGTGCAGCCATTCCCGCCGACCTGATTGAAGCGGAACTATTCGGCCAGTCCGGTAACAACGGTCGCAGCGGGCTGCTGGAAGCTGCTGCCGGTGGCACCCTGTTTCTTGACGAAATCGGCGAGCTGCCACTGGCATCCCAGGGTCGTCTGTTGCAGGTGCTCGCAGCTGAGCACCTCAACGTGCGTCTGATTGCAGCCACCCAGCGGGACCTGGAATCACTGATTGCCGCGAACGAATTCCGGCAGGATCTCTACTATCGGCTCAACGTGGTATCGCTGCAGGTGCCTCCGCTGCGCGAACGCGGCGAAGACATCCTGATGCTCGCTGAAGAAATCGCAGACCGCACCAGTAAACGGCTGGGTCGGCCCGCGGCGGGATTCAGCCCGGAAGCCAGAGCGTGCATGGTGCGTTACCGGTGGCCCGGCAACGTCAGAGAACTGGAAAACGCAATTGAGCGCGCGATTATTCTCGGCGAAGGCGAAATCACCACAGCACTACTGGCCATTGACGCTAGCCAGCCGAAGCCGGCTGAAGCGGCGCCACGAGCACCCGATCAGACGATGGAAGACTACTTCGTCAGTTTCGTGACAGCGCATCAGGATCAGCTGACGGAAACCGAGCTGGCTGAACGCCTGGGTATCAGCCGCAAGAGCCTGTGGGAGCGCCGGCAGCGCCTCAACATTCCGCGTAAGAAAACCCGGAAAAGAGGCCCGCGCAGGGATATTTCTTGACCATGTCCACGCACACGCCGGCCAGACTCGACAAATTGGAACACGGCATATACCTGGAAAGCGTGGAACGGCATGCAGTGGAAGTGGTGCGGACACTGCAGGAAGCCGGGTTCAGCGCCTATCTGGTTGGTGGTTGCGTGCGCGATCTGCTGCTGGAACATCAACCGAAAGACTTCGACGTCGCAACCGACGCCACGCCGGAACAGGTCAAAGGGTTGTTCCGGCGCTCACGTCTGATCGGTCGCAGATTCCGTATCGTCCATGTGCGGTTCGGTAGGGAGCTGATTGAGGTCTCGACCTTCAGAAGCAGCGCAAGCACAGAAAAAAGCGACGATCGCAGCCACTCTGACGAGGGTATGATCCTGCGAGATAATGTCTACGGCACACTGGAAGAAGATGCTTTCCGCCGCGATTTCACGATAAACGCGCTCTACTACGACCCGACCAGCGAAGCCGTCGTCGACTATGTCGGCGGCCTCGAAGATCTGAAAAACAGAAGGCTGCGGTTCATCGGCGATACCCAGGTTCGGCTGCGGGAAGATCCGGTCCGGGCGCTGCGGGCAATCCGTTTTCAGGCCAAAATAGGTTTCCGGCTGGATCCGAAGATCAGCAGGCTTCTGCCGGAAGCCGCCACATTGATGGCAGCAATTCCGCCTGCGCGTCTTTTCGACGAAGTGGTCAAGCTGCTGCTGTCCGGTTACGGCGAACGGGCCTGGTCGCTGCTGGCAGCCACGCCATTGCGGGCGGCGCTGTTTCCCTGCACCGACCCCGATGATCCTCTGATCATCAGAGCCATGCAGAACACCGATGAACGGATTGCCATCGACAAACCAGTGACTCCAGGTTTTCTGATTGCCGTGCTGCTGTGGCAGGATTATCAGGCACGCACCCGGGATCACGCGGCTACCGCAAAACCGGCTGAAGCAAAATTCCTCGCAGCCGCTGAGACTCTTTCCGCACAACAACAGATCATCGCGATACCGCGTCGTTTCAGCCAGTTCGTCCGCGATGTCTGGAGTATTTCTGATCGCCTGCTGGAGCGGCGCCCGCGCACAGTTATCCGGCTCGCCGAACACCAGAGATTCCGCGCAGGCTACGATTTTCTGCTGCTACGTGCAGAAGTTGGTGAAGATGTCAGCGAGCAGGCTGAGTGGTGGACCCGCTACCAGGAGGTCGATGCCGAAGAACGCAGCCGCATGACCGGCGACCTCAGCGGACGCAAGCCGAGAAAGCGCCGCCGCAAAGGTAAAAAAAGTCCGCCCGCTGAACCAGATCCGCTTGAATGCCCATGACGCGTTAAGGATGATTCCGGATGCCAGCAGCAGCGACGCCCACATGAGCACAACGGCACAGACCGCTACCTCGGATGATCCGCAGGTGCAGAACCTGAGCTTCTACCGCAGACTGCTGCACGGGCGAACACTGCCCAGTTTTATTGCTGTCGAAGGCCCGATAGGGGTCGGCAAAACCACTCTCGCCAGAAAACTCGCAGAGATATTCGACTATCCGCTGTTGCTCGAGCCTGCTACCGAAAACCCGTTTCTCGATCGCTACTACAGGGAAGGCCGCCGTCATGCCCTGCCCACTCAACTGTTCTTCCTGCTGCACCGGGCACGCCAGATGGCGGATATCGGCGGCGACGGACTGGTTGGCAACACGCTGGTCGCCGACTTCCTGATGGAGAAGGACGACCTGTTTGCACGGCTCACGCTCGAAGACAACGAATACGAGCTGTATCAGCAGATCCATGACAATCTGGCAATCGCAGCACCTGTTCCTGATCTGGTGATCTATCTGCAGGCTCCTACCAACGTGCTGGTCCGGCGGATACAGCAACGCGGGATCAACTATGAACGGGAAATCAGCGCCGACTATCTGGAATCGCTGAGTAATCGCTACACCGAATTTTTCCACTACTACAGCGCCGCACCGCTGCTGGTGGTGAATGCGGCGGAAATCGATTTCGCCGGAAACGACCAGCATTTTGATGCGCTGCTGGAACAGATTGTCTCGATGGACGGATTGCGCCAGTATTTCAATCCGAATCCGATGTTGATCTAGCCGCCGGCTCATTTCACTTATGCAGATAATTCGCGACATCGAAGCCTGCCGCAGCGCACTGGGCTGGCGCAGAAGTCAGCGTCGAGCCGGCATGGTCCTCGCGAGCAGCAACCTGCATCCGGGGCATCTGGCCATCATCAACGAATGCCGCAGAGAATCTGACATCAGCGTTGTCTGCATCTATCCGAAGCCGTTGGAACACCCTGAATCACCAGCAGCAATCAGCACGCGCAACAGCGACAGTGCACAACTCGATGCACTCAACGTGGATTTCCTGTTCCTGCCTGAACCACACAGCCTGATTCCCAGTATCGCTGACAGCGCCGCCAGCATCGTGCTGCCGGCTCCCGATCATGCCGTGCTCGGCAAGCTCTATCCTGGCAGCGCTGAAGTCACAGCCATGCTGAAACTGATCAACATCGTCAGTCCGGAATATCTGTTTGCAGGCGAAAGAGATTTTCTTGCATTCACTGTCTGCCGGCGACTGATCAAAGAACTGGTGTTGCCGATAGAGTTCTGTCCCGTGGCTATTGTCCGCGAGGCTGATGGACTACCTGCCGCTGCCGATCTGCAGCATCTGTCGCCGGAACAACGCCAGCAGGCCTGTGTCATTCCGCAGACGCTGAAAGACCTTGCCCATGCCATCGCCAGAGGTGCACGGAACTACCGCAAACTGGAGCAGACGGCAAAACTGGCGCTGAAGCGGGCAGGTCTTGATGTCGGCTACGTGACCGTCTGCGATGAAACGACTCTGGCACAACCCAGCTGTTCCAGTACCCGGCTGCGCATCCTCGCCCGGGCCCGGCTGGGACTGGCGAGCATCAGCGATAATCTGAGCGTGGCGCTTTGAAACCGCAGGCGCTGCCAGAGTGGAAACGACTGATGCGGCTGGCAGCTGACTCAATCGATACCCCGCTTGCGGATCTGACCAGCACTCCTGAGCGCTTTGAGCAGTTCAGTTTCAGCGCCGCCGGGCTGCTGCTGGACCTGTCGAAACAGCGCCTTGATTCCGGGATCGTTGCAGCTTTACTGGCGCTTGCTGACACCAGCGGATTCCAGGCCTGCCGGCAGGCTTTGCTGGGCGGCGAGGAGGTCAACAATACGGAACAGCGGCCGGCACTGCACACTGCGCTGCGAGCCCCCGCCGAATGCCGGCCAGTCGCAGCCGCGGGTATCGATCAGGTCAACCAGCGGCTGACCAGCCTGGTTGCGGGCATTCAGAGCGGAGCCTGGCGAGGCGCGACAGGCAGGATGATCGAAGACATCGTTCATATCGGTATCGGTGGCTCCCATCTCGGCCCCGAACTGGTTGTCGAAGCCCTGACGCCGACCCGGTCCGCAATGCCCCGGGTACACTTCGTTGCCAACCTGGATGCCCAGGCGCTGACCGGGGTGCTTGCCCGGGTCGATCCGGAGCGCACGCTGTTCGTGGTGGTCTCGAAATCATTTTCGACGCTCGAAACAAAACTCAATGCCGGTTCGGCGCGATCCTGGTTCCTGGAACGTATGGCCAGCCCGGAAGCTATTGCCCAACATTTCGTGGCGGTGTCGTCGAATCCTGAAGCCGCCGCCGCTTTCGGCATTCCAGATGCCAATCGTTTCGAAATCTGGGACTGGGTGGGCGGGCGTTTTTCATTGTGGTCAGCAGTGGGCCTGCCGATCATGCTGGCAGCAGGCAGCTCTGCGTTTGCGCGATTGCTGGCCGGAGCACACGAGATGGATCGGCACTTTGCCACTGCCGACCCTGCGGCGAACTTGCCGCTGCTGATGGCCCTGACCGGTATCTGGAACTACAACTTTCTCGGCGTCACCAATCACGCGATCCTGCCCTACAGTGAACGCCTGCGCCTGCTGCCCAGCTATCTGCAGCAGCTGATGATGGAGAGCAACGGCAAGAGCGTGCACCGTGACGGCAGCGAGGTGCAGCTGCACACAATGCCCATTATCTGGGGTGGTGCCGGCACCAACGGCCAGCACGCTTTCCATCAGCTGCTGCATCAGGGCACTCGCGCTTTTACCGCGGACTTCATCGTCTGCGCTGGTGATGAGACAGGCCTGGGAGAACACCACGACTGGCTGCTCGCAAATGCGCTGGCGCAGAGCCAGGCCATGCTGAGCGGAGAACACAACGCAGATCCTCACCGCAGCGTACCCGGCAACCATGCGACCACCAGTCTGGTGTTGCCGGATCTGCGACCAGAGGCCATCGGCGCGCTACTGGCCCTTTATGAACACACGGTGTTTTGCCAGGGACTGATCTGGAACATAAACTCGTTCGATCAATGGGGTGTTGAGCTGGGCAAACGCCTGGCCGGGCCGATATTCAACCAGCTGAGGGGCAGTTCGGCTCTTCTGCAGGATGCACCCACAAAGGGTCTGATTGATTATCTGCGCGCGCTCGACAACCAACAAAGCTGAAAGGGGAACTCCTAAATGTCACAGCAACACGTGGTAGCCGTACCCGACGATGTGCTGGAACGCTGCTTCATCAATGCAGATCAGTATCAGGCCATGTATCAGCGCTCAATGGAAGATCCGGACGGATTCTGGGCTGAACAGGCTGACATCTTTCTGAGCTGGAAAAAGAAATGGGATGATGTCTGCAGCGGCGATATGCGCAAAGGCGACGTGAGCTGGTTTACCGGCGGCAAGCTCAATATCTGCCATAACTGCATCGATCGTCACCTGCCTGAGCGGGCCGACCAGACCGCCATCATCTGGGAAGGTGACGATCCAGAAAACGACAGCAGGATCAGCTACCAGATGCTGCATGATGAAGTCTGCCGTCTGGCCAACGGCCTCAAGGCGCGGGGTGTGAGCAAAGGTGACCGGGTCTGCATCTATATGCCGATGGTCCCCGAAGCAGCGTACGCGATGCTCGCCTGCATGCGGATCGGCGCCATACATTCCGTCGTTTTCGGCGGTTTTTCACCGCAGTCGTTGAAAGATCGGATTCTTGATTCCGACTGCCAGGTGGTAATCACCGCCGACGAAGGTGTCCGTGGTGGCCGCACCGTGCCCCTGAAAAACAATACCGATACCGCGCTTGCCGGGTGTCCGAACGTGCACAGCGTGATCGTGATAAAGCGAACCGGCGCGAATGTCGACTGGCAGGAGGGTCGCGATGTCTGGTACAGCGATCTCACTGCAGATCAAGCCAGCAGCTGTGAACCTGAAATCATGGATGCCGAGGATCCGTCTTTCATCCTTTATACGTCCGGGTCTACTGGCAAACCCAAAGGCGTGCAGCATGGAACCGCGGGCTATCTGCTGCAGGCGGCAATGACCCACAAATACGTCTTCGACTACCACGATGGCGACATCTACTGGTGTACTGCGGATGTCGGCTGGATCACCGGTCACTCCTATATTGTCTACGGGCCGCTTGCCAACGGCGCCACAACGCTGATGTTCGAAGGTGTGCCGACTTATCCGGACGCCGGGCGCTGCTGGCAGGTTGTGGACAAACATCAGGTCAATATCTTCTACACAGCACCAACCGCGTTGCGGCAGCTGATGGGCCAGGGCAACGATCCGGTGCAGGCCAGCTCAAGAGCCAGTCTGCGGCTGCTCGGTACGGTTGGTGAGCCCATTAATCCGGAAGCCTGGGAGTGGTATCACCAGGTGGTGGGTGAAAAGCGCTGCCCCATTGTCGATACCTGGTGGCAGACCGA
>Ga0055474_10000284_pt1 | contig 11408 bp, 15 predicted proteins | sample Muzzi_PWA_D1_FD_57680 | JGI IMG/M metagenome (GOLD analysis project Ga0055474, IMG submission 57680) | Wetland microbial communities from San Francisco Bay, California, USA, that impact long-term carbon sequestration - Muzzi_PWA_D1 | ecosystem: Environmental > Aquatic > Marine > Wetlands ... | reverse complement strand
GATGAGTCTGGACGGTGTCGTGGTTGCCCGCAGCGGTTTTCACTGTTCCATGAACTATCGGTCCGTCGTGGTATTCGGTCACGGTGAAGCCGTTGCTGAAGCAGATCGTGGCGAAATACTCGATGCATTTGTTGAGGCTTTGGTGCCGGGTCATCTTGCGGCGGTTCGCGCACCTACGCCCCAGGAGCTGGCGGCGACGGAAGTGGTGCGGCTGCCGCTGAACGAAGCATCGACGAAAATCCGTACCGGCCCACCAGCCGACGCGGAAGGGGATATGAAAGCCGACGTCTGGGCAGGGGTGATTCCACTGCAGAGCGTGGCGTTGGATCCCGAGCCCAGTCCGGATCTGAAAGCCGGCATTGAACTGCCGGATTACATTCGCAGTTACCAGCCGATCGTATAGTCCCGGCGGTTCTCCACGAATATGCAATATGGCATAGGTATCGATTTCGGCACGACCAACTCGGCTGCAGCCATCTACGATGGCGAGCGGGTCCGGCTGGTGCAGCTCGAAAAAGTCAGCGCAATCATGCCCTCGGCAACCTACATTGACCGGGAACTGCAGACGCTGACCGGCCAGGTCGCCATCGAACGCTACATCCAGGACAACACCGGCAGAACGGTGGAAATGATTCCGGAGGTCATCGGTGAAACCAGCGACTTCGTCGAAGGCGGAGATGGTGAAAACCCGGCCGCGATAGAAACCACCACACAGAAAATTTACGGCGCTGCCGTCATCGACAGCGGGCTGCAGGGACGGCTGTTCCGTGGCGTAAAGCGACTCCTTGGCGATGCCTCGGTACGTCGACTGATGGTGTTTGATCATCCGTTCCGGCTGGTGGCGCTGATCACACCGCTGCTGCTGAGAATGCGCAGGCAGCTGACCGCAGAGATCGGCACCGCGGACTACGGTCATCTGGGACATCCGGTAACCTTCGAAGGCCGGGATCAGTTCCGTAACAAGACCGCGTTGACCCGCCTCGGTGAGGCGTACAAGTATGCGGGTATCACGACCCAGAATTTCTATCCCGAGCCGATCGCTGCAGCGGTCAGTTTTCTCCAGGCTCATCCGGAAGTGCATGGGGAGGTTCTGTTTACGCTGGATTTCGGCGGGGGCACGCTGGATTTCTGTGTACTGCGGCGGCGTGACATTCACTTCGATGTCGTTACGACGCACGGCATCGCGCTCGGTGGAGACCACATTGACCAGCGCCTGTTCAGGAAGCTGCTGTTTCCGTTGCTGGGAAAGGGTGAGATGTGGCGTCGCCGCGGCATGGACCGGGAAATCGAGACCCGCTTTCCATTTGAAGATTATGAAGATCTGCTGACCAACTGGGCGGTCACCTATACACTGAATCAGAACCGCTATACCACGCCTGTGCTGGAGCGGATCGAACAGGGTGGTGATGGTGTGGAGAAATTTGTCCGCCTGCGCGATCTGATTCAGCTCAATCTCAGCTATCTGGTGTTTCAGGCCATCAAAGATTTCAAAGCCGAGCTGTCCAGCCACGAACAGGCGGTACTGGACATCCCGGAACTGGATGTGATGATCCGGATGTCGCGCACCGAATTCGAAACGCTGATTGAGGATCTGCTGGCACAGGTGCAGCAGTCACTTGAAGAAACGCTTAAGCTCGCAGATATCACAGCTGATGCAGTAGACATTGTGCTGTGTACCGGTGGCTCCAGTCTCATACCCGCGGTACGGCAGATGCTCGATGCGCACTTCCCCGGCAAAGTCGTCAATCACGACCCCTTTACCAGTGTCGCGGCGGGTCTCGCTATTGCCGACTATCACGGCTGGTAGTCAGCGTTCCGGCGGCGGTTGCCAGTCCGGACTCAGCGCGGCAAAAAACGACTTCAGCATGCGGTAGGTCAGACCCCAGACAAAGTGGCCACGTTCCAGCCGGTATCCGTTGAAGATGGTGGGCTGACCGGCCATCTCTTTTGTTTCCCAGTCGTGACGTGCACCGCTGATAAGATTTGCCAGATCAGTCCATACCACTTCGTCAACTTCGTAGTTTGCGCTGAACACCGGATCCCCCTCCAACGCGAACACATGCGGAGCGATCAGCATGTTCAACGGCCGGCCACGCGGCATTGCGCGCTGCTGATCGAGTGGCCCCAGGTACTCGGCTGTCGTCAGATTCAGACCAATCTCTTCCATGGTCTCGCGCATCGACGCGGTCTTCAGGTCCGCATCGACTTCTTCCAGGTGCCCGCCTGGAAACGCCATGTGCCCGGACCATGGATCGCCGGCTTTGACTGCGCGCTTGATGAACAGGATGTCGGTGGCATCGTCCCGGTCGAGCGCCTCGCGCAGGATGACGGCCACCGCGGCCTGTCGCGTGGTTTCGCGGGGCTCAAACAGCTCAGGCTGATGACTCGACAGACGCTGGCGGATGAAGTTAACACTGTGCACAACTCGGTATTCTCACATGGTTCGGCACGGCTTAGGTAGTCTGTGCCGGCGCCGGACGCCACCGCAGTCCGCCGCACAGGCGGCATGAGTTGCCGTCAGGGCGCCTCGGGCGGAATCAATTCAGCGGCTGCTCGCGGATCACCGCCACCGGCAGGAAAGAGGCACAATCTGCTGTGGTGATCGTCAATTCTACAGGCGGCATCGACTGGTCCAACAGATTCAGCAGCGCATGTTCCTGCGCCGGATCAATCGCGGTTGCCAGTGAACAGTGCGGCACCCAGCGGTCTGGCCGGTAGTTGGGTCGGCACAGCTGCGCGCCCAGCATGTGATGCAGCTGCCGATGCAGCGTCTGCAGCCAGTCGGATTCCACTGGTGCAGCGTAGACCACCAGCGCGGTCGCCGTTCTGAACACACCGAGCCTGTTGAATGTGACGACCTGTCGGGTCTGGCCATCGAAAACGCGATCAAAAACCTCGAACAGATTCTCCGGTCGCTGATCGTAAACTGCCAGAGTGAGGTGCGGCGGATAGTTCAAATTCTGCATGCTGGGTGCCTTTTCCAGCGCAGCGAACCGCCGCCACAGGGATCGGATTGAGTCTGCCGATGTATCATCGCTGCGCAGATTGATCGCCCAGGCCATGTCCTGCCTTTTACCTCGATTCCCGGATACCAGCATGCATGGGCTGTTAACAACTGCAACAAGTCACTACCATGAAGCGGCTGTATACGCACGTGAGGTGAACGTTGGATCTGGAACACGAATCAAATGGCTGTTTCGTGTGTGGACCCGGCAATCCGATTGGTCTGCATCTGAAATTCCGTCTGGACGGTGAGATCTGCCGGTCTGAATTTACCGCCGACTCCCGGCATGCAGGTTATCGTAACGTGACGCACGGCGGCATTATTTTCAGCCTGCTCGATGATGTCATGGCCAACTGGTTGTGGCTGCAGGGTATACAGTGTTTTACCGCAAAAGCCGAGATCCGTTATCGGGCTCAGCTGCCGGTCGCGGTGCAGGTAAGGCTCGAGGGCAGGTGTCTGAAACGTAAAGGGAGGCTTGCCCTCATGGAAGGCAAAGTCATCCGCAGCGATACGGAAGAAACCGTGGCGGAAGCGACCGCCAGCTTCATGACAAAAAGCTAGAGAACCTCTGATCAGATAGTGTTTGCCCGGCCTGGATCAAGGGCTTTCGGGAGCGCAGCAGAGGTTATGGCGTGATGCGGAAGCATCCGGATTCACAGAGCGGGGCGACGCTGGGTTGGCCCTGGAAACAACACTCCACTGAGGAAAACAAAATGGCCTACGCAACCGTGATCGCCATGCTTGCGCTGATTGAATATTTCTACTTCGGTATTCAGGTCGGCGGTGCCCGGGCCCGGACCGGAGTACAGGCACCCGCCGTTACCGGCAATCCGGAGTTCGAACGATTCTTCCGGGCGCATCAGAACACGCTGGAACAGCTCATCATCTTCCTGCCGGCACTCTATGCAGCGGCCATCTACGTTCACGAACTGTACGCAGTTGCCGCAGGCGTTGTGTTTCTGATCGGCCGCATGCTGTATTTCCGAACCTATACCGCTGATGCCGAGAAACGCGGGCCGGGCATGATCATCACGGTGCTGGCCAATCTGTTGCTGGTTTTAGGGGCCCTGATCGGCGCACTGCTGATCATCATCTGAAAGACCGGCACGGGGCGCTGGTGCGCTGGTGGTGTGCCGGTGAACCAGGTCAGATAACAGCGGATCAGCCTGCGGCCGGATAGTGTCGATGCATCCAGTCGAGCATCGTGCGGGTGGTCTGCTCCGGACATTCCTGCTGTATCCAGTGACCGCAGTCGAACTCGACAACTTCGACTTCGGGTACGAAGTTCTCCAGGTTGTCTGACCTGCCGACGACGTCGTGACTGCCGTAGATCATCAGCGCAGGCGCGTTCACCAGCGGTGCAACGCCGCCGAGGTGTTCCCAGTTGCGATTGAAATTACGATACCAGTTGATGCCCCCGGTGAATCCGGAGTGTTCGAATGCCTCGATGAACACATCCAGTTCCGCATCGCTCATCAGCGCAACTCCAGCGGGTGTCTGCTGAGTGGCCAGATCGATCAGCGGCATGCCCGGTTGGGGAGTTGCCGGTTCGGCTTCCCACTGGCGCATTCGATAGAGATTGGTCAGCAGCTGACGGACATTGGCATCGAATACGGCATCAGCAACACCAGGCTGGCGATTGAAATGAACGATGTAGAAGTCGTCTCCCAGATGCCTTTCCCAGAAGTCGACCCAGGGTTCTGTGCCGCGGTCTAGAAACGGCACGCTCAGGTTGATCACGCCACTGACCCTTGCAGGATTCAGCAGCGCCTGAGCCCAGACCACAATGGCACCCCAGTCGTGACCGACGAACAGCGCATCATCATAGCCATAGTGATCAAGCAGTCCGATCAGATCGCCGCACAGATGCTGAGCGTCATAATCCGTCACCGCATCTGGCCGGCTGGAGCGGCCGTAGCCGCGCTGATTCGGGGCGATGACGTGATAACCTGCAGCTGCCAGGGGCTCGATCTGGTAGCGCCAGGAATACGCCAGTTCCGGCCAGCCGTGACACAGCACCACCGGTCTGCCACTGCCCTGACTGAAAACCTCGAGCTCGACGCCGTTGGTGGAAATGACATTGGGCTTGGGAAACTGGATCATTGTGTGCTCGCTTTCAATCGGTCGGTACGGCCGGCTACCCTAAACCGCCGCAGTGATACCGGCAAACTAAAAAGGTCCGGTCTGCGACTGTTACAGTAAGTGCCGGAATCAGGGAGTGCAGCAGACGATGAATCAGGACAGTCACAGTCTGGCGGTGGGGTATCTGCTGTGGATCTTCGGGATTTTCGGCGCCCACCGGTTTTACTTCGGCCGACCCGTCAGCGGTACGCTCTACTTCTTTACGCTCGGTCTGTTCCTGATCGGCTGGATCATCGATCTGTTTCTGATGCCACAGCTCGAAGAAACCGCTGATCGCCGCTATCAACCGGGGGAGACCAATTACACGGTGGCCTGGGTGTTGCTGACATTCCTCGGCTGGCTGGGGATCCACCGTTTCTATATGGGTAAAATAGGTACCGGCCTGATTTATCTGTGCACGCTGGGTCTGTTCGGCCTCGGTATCATTTACGACTTCTGGACACTGAACGAGCAGATCAGCGCTCGCAATCGATTCCGCGACAGCTACGCCTGAGCAGGCGGCCGGTTACTGCATGGCAGACATGAAGGTATTCATGTCGAAATAGTCGCGCCAGACCTTGATCTTGCCGTTTTCCATCTCGAATACACCGACGCAGGGCAGGTCGACATCGCCGTTTGAAGTCTGGGTACGGTCGACGCGCTCGGCAATCACGACATCGCCGCTAGCAGCGATGTTGAGCAGATCCCACTGAGTGGCTTTCCAGTTGCTGATGAAGCCGGCGATGAAGCCAGCAACGTTTTCTTTGCCGGAGACAGGTTCTACCGGCATGTTGTGATAGCAGCCGTCTTCCGTGAAATAGTCCGCAAGACGTGCTGCGTCCAGTGTTGACCAGTCATCAATGAAATTGCGGATAATCTGGATGTTGTCACTCATGTTTTTCTCCTGGAGTTGCTGTTCAGGCCAGTGTCTCGTTCGTGTCGCCGGCGCGGTTCGCGACGCCTGCGGTTTCAGTCGTCTGAAACTGCAGAACCTGCATCGAGCGGGCGTTTGGCGACGCCGACAAAAGACATGCCGATGTTCAGATCGTGGAAATCAATGTTGATGATTTCCCAGCCTTCCTCGCCGAGGTGCGTCAGGTATGCCTGCAGACGGGTACGCTTGGCGCGTTTATCCATACCCGATATCCCTGCATCTTTCGATTCAAAGAGTTTATATTCCCATCTGCCGTTGCCACTGGTCATAACTGTTTTTTTACCGTCTCTGTAGCTTGTGTCATTCAATCCAGACTTGTTTTTGTCTTTCCGCAGCGGCTGCAGCGGCGGATTGTCACCAGTTTACCGCGCTTCACGTCGAACTGTTTGTTCTGATCGATCTGCCATTTGTGAAATCCGCTGTCGCACAGCGTGCGGCCACGGGCTTTATCTTGCAGTGAAGGTTTGCGGAACTCGATGACCTTGCTCATGGAGTACTCAAAGACACACTTCGCCCGGGACTCTACTGATTTTACACAGCGCTGAACAGTCAGCTCTGCTCATCCCGCTGGCGGTTCTTCCCCCATGGCTTTAGCTATCTTTCGAATCTGTTGATATAAACAGTCAACATTCATGGCGACGGTTGCTGGAAGAGGAGACAGGTGATGGGATTGCGGGTGAGCCTGTACAGCGCGCTGTTGCTGACATTGACTGGCGGCGCAGCCGCTGAACCCTACAAGCTGGACGCCGGACCTTTTCCAGTCGAGGTCCATCAGGGTGAATGGTTGGACGCAGCGCGCGAGGATCGGCAGGTGCCCTGGAAGCTGTATCTGGCGCAGGCTGATCAGGCGGTGCCCGTGGTGATCTTTTCGCACGGCCTGGGCGGCTCCCGCGAAGGGGGTGCGTATCTCGGCAGGCACCTCGCAAGCCACGGCTATGCCGCCTTCCACATTCAGCATCCCGGTACGGATGCGTCGCTGATTCAGGGTGACGGCGTGCAGGGTGTGTTGAAACGGGGCCGGGACCCGCGCGCTGCGCTGGCCCGCTATGGTGATGTCGGATTTGCCGTCGCGATGATCAAAGCGATGAACGTAGGCGTTGCTTTCAAGGACCGCTTGCAGGTGACTGCCATGGGTATCTCGGGACATTCCTTTGGTGCCCTGACCACGCTGATCGCTGCCGGTGCAAACAACCGAGTAATCGGCCAGCGGTTTGCGGTTCCCGCGCTGCGAGGTGCTTTCGCGTTGAGTCCGGCCGCGCGTGGCGGCGAACCCCAGGCGCTGTTTCGGAACATGCTGATGCCGATATTTCACGTCACCGGTACACGGGATGGCAGTCCGCTGGGAGATCTCGAACCGCCCGATCGGCTGCTGCCGTTTCAGCACATCAGCAACGTCGACCAGTATCTGCTGGTTCTTGATGACGCCGTGCACGCGACGTTTTCCGGACGACAGACGACTGCGGATCCGCAGCTTGTCCGCCATCACGAACTGGTGCGTATGGCAGCGGTGGCGTTCTGGGATGAAACGCTGCGCAACAGTGAAGCGGCGCGGCACTGGCTCCGTAATGGCGGTCTGGCTGGTGAACTCGCCGCAGGTGATGTATTCGAGTTCAAGGTTCGGATTGATTGAACAGCACCCGACCCGGTGACAGACAGACTGAAGCGGCGGCGGACGGAAGTACCCCGCTACTGGCTCATATACCAGCCACCGTTCGGCGACAGGGTCTGGCCGGTTACGAACCCCGCTTCCTCACTGGCCAGATAGACGGCCGCCCAGGCGATGTCGTCGGGTTCGCCCATGCGCCCCATTGGTGTCTGCATTTCCAGAAACGGATGCATGGGTTCCAGCGGATCCGTCATGTCGGTGTGAATCCAACCCGGCGCAATGGCGTTGACCCGGATGTTGCTCGGCGCCAGTTCATGGGCAAGCGCCCGGGTGAAGCCGAGGATGCCGGCTTTCGCGGCGCAGTAGGCGACGGCGCCACCGCGACCGGCAGTGCCCATGATGCTGCCCATGTTGATGATGCTGCCACTCTGCCGGGGTTGCATCAGCTTCACGGCCTCTCTGCTGCAGAAGAAGGTGCCGTCCATATGCACCGCCAGCATGCGCCGCCAGGCTTCCGTCGTCATTTCGGTGATGCCCGCCTGCTGTTCCGGCTGCTCCCCGCGGGCTAAAGCTTCCGCGGTCAGACGGATTCGTTCGCGGGCATCGTTGTCACCTTCCATGCCGCTGATCCCCGCGTTGTTGACCAGGATATCGAGCCGGTCGGTGAATCTGGCGACTTCAGCGAACATGTCCGCGACGGAGTCCGGATCACTGACGTCACAGGCCAGCGCTTCGCCACCGAGCTCCCGGGCTGTTGCCGCGGCGGGAGCCGCATTCATGTCGTTGATGATGACGCGGGCGCCCGCTTCGGTGAAACGGCGTGCAATCTGCGCGCCTAGGCCGCGGGCAGCGCCGGTGATGAGAGCGGTTTTACCTTCCAGTCTGGACAATTGATGACTCCTGGGCTGAGACAGCGGATGTTGTGATGAATCCTTAACCGACGTTGTGGGCGGCACGATAGCGGCGCCAGCGCTCGAAGCTCGCTGCCATCTCGTCTGCTCGTGCCGACACTGCAGCTTCCAGCTCCGGGTGCGTGAAAATGTACAACTCGTCTGTCTGGATCGCGTGCAGCACCATGTCGCCAACGACACTGGCGTCCAGGGCGCCGGCCAGCATGGCTGCAATTGCGGCCTGGCCTTCCGCGCCGCCACCCTGAAGTACCAGCGAGGCGGTGTCGGTTTCTCCGGTCAATTCACCTGGCCGGTTGCGGCCGGATTCGAAAATATTGGTACGTACCACACCCGGACAGAGCACAGATACACCAATCTGGTGAGGCGCCAGATCCTTCTGCATCGCTTCTGACATGCCTACCACGGCAAATTTGGTGGTGTTGTAGACGGACATCGAGGCGATACCCAGGTGTCCTGCCATCGAGGCGGTATTGACGAAGTGGCCGCCCTCACCGTGCGCCTGTATCCGCGGCAGGAACGTCTGGATGCCATTGATTACGCCGTCCAGGTTTACCCCGATGACCCAGTCCCAGTCTTTATAGCTCATGGCTTCGATGGGCCCGCCCACTGCGACGCCGGCGTTGTTGCAGACCACATGCACCTTGCCGAACTTCTCTTCCGTTTCAACCGCTGCGCGTTCCATGGCATCACGCCGGGTGACATCCACCTCAAGACCGATGACTTCAGTATTGCTGTCGGTAAACTGCTGCAGCGCGGCTTCCAGCGCCTGCTGTTCGATGTCCGCAATGACGACCTTCATCCCGGCAGCGCTGAAAGAATGCGCCATTGCCAGACCCATACCGCTGGCACCTCCGGTAATGAATGCCACTTTGCCTGCAACGTCCTGCATGAAGTCTCCCCCTGTCTTGATTGTCTACGGATCTGATTCACCAGTTTCGCTCAAAACCGGCGTGTGATGCCATCTCGGCTAACGGGACCGGAACGCGTACCATGGTCTGCAGGGTAAACGTATCAGGGAGCAGAGACGATGACGCAGATATTGATGGCGGCGGTACTGTTTCTCGGCACCCATCTGGGGATCAGCAGTACCGGCTTGCGGGCAGCGCTTACCGACAAGCTGGGCGAAAGAGGTTATCTCGGCCTGTATTCCGTGCTGGCGCTGATCACGCTGTCGTATCTGATCTGGATCTACGGTGAACTGCCGCGCTTTGAATATGTCTGGCAGCCTGATCCGAATGCCTATCTGGTGCCGAAACTGCTGATGCCGCTGGCGGCCATACTGCTTGTGGGCGGGTTCATGGTGAAAAACCCGACCAACGTCGGCGCGGAAAGTCTGCTGCAGAACGCCAGTGCCGATGCTGATCTTGCTCACGGTGTGACCCGCATTACCCGGCATCCATTCCAGTGGGCGGTAATGCTCTGGGCGATCGGCCACCTGGTGGCCAACGGCGACACCGTCTCCATCGTTTTTTTCGCAACCTTCGGCATTCTGAGTGGGCTCGGCAGCGTACTGCTGGATGCAAAGAAAGCCCGTACGCTCGGATCAGACTGGATCGTGTATCGCAACCAGACGTCAAACCTGCCCTTTGCAGCGATTGTCGCTGGCCGTAATCGGCTGGTGGCGAAGGAACTGCTGCTGCCGGTGCTGGTCGGTCTTGCCGTGTATGGCCTGATGTTCTGGGGCCACCAGTGGTTAAGCGGTGTCCGTATTATCTGAGCAGCGCAATCGCTGCTGGTATTCAGCATCCGGCGCTGGCGAGTACGGCGCTGACACGCTGCTGCAGCGCTTCCAGGCAGCCGGAAAAAAAGTGATCGGCGCCGCTGAGCATATGCACGCTGGCGCCGCTCAGCACTTTCAGACCATCTGCGTCAACGTAGTCGTCACGGTCCCCGGCGAACACATCAACCGGTATGCCCGGCGCGCCAGGTTCGAAATCCATGACGCTGACTGGAGGTGCCAGCAGCAGCACCCGATCCGGTTTCAGACCCGGCAGACCGCGCCAGACCACAGCAGCACCGAATGAGTAGCCGGCCAGCAACAGACGCGACGGCTGATGGCATTCGCGCAGCCAGGCGACGACCGCCTGCAGATCTGCAAGCTCACCCTCGCCACCACTGTAGCTGCCATCGCTGCCCCCAACGCCGCGGAAATTGAACCGCAGCGTGGCTGTTGAAGCCGCCAGCAATGCCGTTTCCACGGCGGCGAGGACCGGATCGTGCATGCTGCCGCCGTACTGCGGGTGTGGATGACAGAGCACAGCCGCTGCCAGGCTGCGATCCGACCCCGCAGCCGCTTCTTCGCTCTGACCCGGCACGGTGAATTCCGCCTGCAGCGCGCCAGCAGGCCCGTCAATAATCATGAAATCATCTCCCCTGAAGCCATTGAGTCCGTGGCATTGTAAGCGCCGAAGCAGAAAGGCCCTTGCAATTTTCGGCTGAATCCCTATTTTTCCGCACAGATTCCGTATGTCCCAGCGGACTGCTGGCCCGCTGCGGCGTATAAGTCAGAGAACAACTGGAGTGACCTATGCTCGAAGCGGAACAGCTGACGCGCCGCTACGGCGATTTTCTCGCTGTATCGAACGTGTCTTTTACCATTGGTCCTGGTGAGATTGTGGGCCTGCTGGGACACAACGGTGCCGGCAAGACCACCATCATGAAGATGCTCACCGGCTATCTCGAACCCAGCGCCGGTCTGGTCAGAGTGGATGGACGCGTGGTGGAAGATGATCCGCTGGCGGTACAGGCGAACCTCGGTTACCTGCCGGAAAGCCTGCCTCTGTATCCTGAGCTGAGCGTGGTCGACTACCTGGAATACACCGCCCGACTGCG
>Ga0055474_10000283_pt1 | contig 11449 bp, 10 predicted proteins | sample Muzzi_PWA_D1_FD_57680 | JGI IMG/M metagenome (GOLD analysis project Ga0055474, IMG submission 57680) | Wetland microbial communities from San Francisco Bay, California, USA, that impact long-term carbon sequestration - Muzzi_PWA_D1 | ecosystem: Environmental > Aquatic > Marine > Wetlands ... | reverse complement strand
ATGATCCGGCGCAGCATGTCAGTTCTCCGCCCCTTCCCGCAGCAGCGGATTCAGCTCATGCATATCGACGCTGCGGGAAAAATGGTCAGCAAGGGCCAGATCGTGGCTGACGAACAGCAGCGCCGTGTCATTGCGTGCGCACTCGCCTGTCAACACATCCAGGAAACTGTCTTTGGCATCGGCATCCAGGGCCGATGTCGGCTCATCACAGATGATCAGGCTGGGTGCGCCAAGCAGTGCCCGGGCGACCGCAACGCGCTGCTGCTGCCCGACGCTCAGCTGCGCCGCTTTACGGGTAGTGAGGTGTCCACCGATACCGAGTCGGGCCAGCAGTGAATCCACCTGCTGCGATATCGTCTCGGCGTCGCCCAGACGTTGGCGCCTAGCGCTGGAAAAGCTCAACGGCAGCAGCACATTGTCGATTGCGGAAAGGTAGGGGATCAGGTTGAACTGCTGAAAAACAAATCCCATCCGGGCACCGCGAAGCCTGTCGCGCGCGCTCGGGCGCAGTGTTTGCGTGTCCTGACCGAAAATGCGCACCTGGCCGCGGCTTGGCAGATGGATACCGGCGATCAGGGCCAGCAGGGTGGATTTACCGCTGCCGCTGGGACCGAACACAAACACCCGTTCACCGCTTGCGATCTGCAGATTGTCGATCTCCAGCAGAGGCTGGTGACCAGGCCAGGCGTAACTGACTTCGCGGAATTCGACGACGGCGTCAGACAAAGCTCGTCATCCGCTCAGCGCATCAGCTCGAAGCAGCTTCGCAGTTCGCGAACAAACAGCTGAGGCTGTTCGAAAGCCGCAAAGTGTCCGCCTTTTTCAAGTTCGTTCCAGTAAACGATGTTCTTGAACCGCGTTTCCGCCCAGCTGCGCGGGGTGGCGACAATTTCTTTCGGAAAGATACTGCAACCCGTTGGCAGCGTGACCCCATTGTCACCGGCGGAACTGAAAGCCCGGTTGAAGCTTTCCCAGTACAGCCGCGCCGAAGAAGCACCGCTCGCGGTGAGCCAGTAGAACATCACATTGTCCAGCATTTCGTCCCGGCTCAACGCATTTTCCGGATGGCCGTCGCAGTCGGTCCATTCATAGAACTTCTCGATGATCCAGGTGGCCTGGCCAAGCGGAGAATCCACCAGTCCGTAGCCGAGAGTCTGCGGGCGGGTGCTCTGCTGTTTCGAGTACCCGGCACCCCACTGCTGATAATACTCGGCGCCGGCCAGTGCCCGCCGGTCTTTCGCATCGGGATTTTCGAGCGCGGATTTAGGGGCTCTGGCGCTGACCATATTCAGATGCAGACCCTGACATTGACCGAGATCCTGCAGACCGATGGCGGTGGTCACCGCCGACCCCCAGTCACCACCCTGGGCAAAGTAGTTCTGGTAGCCGAGCCGCTGCATCAGCGTGTTCCAGGTGGTGGCGATCTTCTCGACTCCCCAACCGGTAGCTGCAGGTTTGCCGGAGAAGCCGTAGCCGGGCAGCGAAGGTGCAATCACATGAAATGCGTCTGCTGCACTGCCACCATGACTTTCCGGATCGGTCAGCGGTCCGATGACCTTGTGAAATTCCACCACGGAGCCCGGCCAGCCATGTGTGATCAGCAGTGGCCGGGCGTGTTCTACCGGACTTCTGGCATGGATGAAATGTATGTCGAGACCATCAATTTCTGTCAGATACTGCGGGAAACGATTGTGTAGCTGCTGGCGTTCGTGCCAGTTGTAGTCGTTGAGCCAGTAGTCGCGTATTTCCCGGGCATAAGTCAGCGGCACGCCCTGACTCCAGTCGTCCGGAGTTTCGGCTTCCGGAAAGCGGGTCGTCTCCAGGCGCCGACGCAGATCCTCCAGCGCGCGCTCATCAATATCTATCTGAAACTCACGAATGTCGCTCACTGCACCGTCCTGGAAATTGCCATTGTCGAGCGGCAATGATGCACTACAGCCGGCGCCAAAGCACAGTGCGGGACGCTTGACAGGATGAATGCAGCCCGCAAACTTGCAAGCGCACTGTGCAGGTGCAGCATCGATCGTAATCGTGGGCAGCAGAGCAATGGACCAGCCGCGCGTAAGCGCTCCGGCAATACTCGAGGTGTTGCCTGCAGAATCCGGCAATCTTATCGTCAGGCTCGCGGGTGACTGGCTGCTAGGGGTCAATCTGCCGGCTGCGGACGATCTGCTGCAGCGTCTGGCAACCAGCCGGGCAGGCAACAGACTGGAATTTGAAACCGACAGCCTCGGCGTCTGGAACACCGGTCTGGTGACCACGCTGCTGGCGATTTACGAAGCTGCGGCGGCCAACGGCGTGGCAGTAAACCCAGAAGGTCTTCCGGAAGGCGCCCGGCGGCTGATTGCGCTTTCGCTTGCGGTGGCAGAGCGCACTGATACCGGTCGTGATCGAACCGCATCGGGCCGGCTGCAGCGGATCGGTGAAAGCACTCTCGATGCCTTGCGCGCGGGTCGCGAGATGATCACGTTTGCGGGTGAACTGACGCTGTCGCTGGGTAGATTCGTCACCGGCCGGGCAACCTATCTGCGGCAGAATCTGTTCGTCTACATTCAGGAGGCAGGCGTAGAAGCCCTGCCGATCGTGGCGCTGATCAGTCTGCTGATCGGCATGATCTTCGCCTTTGTCGGCGTTATGCAGTTGAACCTGTTCGGCGCCGGCATCTATACCGCCGATCTGGTTGCGGTGGCGATGATCCGGGAAATCGCGGCGATCATGACGGCCATCATCATGGCCGGCCGTACCGGTGCCGCCTATGCCGCCGAGATAGGCACCATGAAGGTCAATGAGGAAGTCGATGCGCTGACCACGCTGGGCATCAATCCCATCGACTTTCTGGTGACGCCCCGCGTCATCGCGCTGGTTCTGATGATGCCGCTGCTGACGATGTTTTCCTCTCTGATGGGCATCATCGGCGGCATGATCGTTGGTCTTTTCATGCTGGATGCCAGCTTTCAGCAGTATCTCGAACAGACGATCTCGGCGGTGAGACTGAATTTTCTCTTTGGTGGTCTGTTCAAAAGTCTGGTTTACGGCAGCCTTGTCGCTCTTGCGGGTACGCTGCAGGGAATGGCGTGTGGCAGCAGCGCAATGGCCGTGGGCATAGCCACGACGCGAGCCGTCGTGATGGGCATTGTGCTCATCGTTGTCAGCGCCTCGGTGCTGACCATCATTTACATCAATCTGGGGATCTGAGCGTGACCCGGGATACGGAAAACGAGTGCTGACAACGACAGACAGCGAGCGCGCCGCAGGTACTGCTCACATCGAGGTGGTGGATCTGACCATGGCCTATGGCAGCTTCGTGATTCAGCAGAACCTGAACTTCAGTATCAATCGGGGTGATGTTTTCGTCATCATGGGTGGCAGCGGCTGCGGCAAGAGCACGCTGCTGAAAATCATGATCGGGCTGAAATCGCCGGCTCGAGGTCAGGTGATCTTCAACGGAGAAAGCTTCTGGGAAACCGAACGCGAAGATCAGGAGCAGATGAAACGCAGTTTCGGCACGCTGTTTCAGGCTGGCGCGTTGTGGAGTTCCATGACGCTCGCGGAAAATGTTGCGTTACCGTTGCAGCAGTACACGGACCTTTCCGGGCCGCAGATCCGCGAAGTCTGCTCCTACAAGCTGTCGCTGGTTGGCCTTGCGGGTTTCGAAGACTTTTATCCAAGCGAAATATCCGGCGGGATGAAAAAACGCGCGGGTCTGGCGCGGGCGATGGCGCTGGATCCGGAGATTCTGTTCTTTGACGAACCTTCAGCCGGACTTGATCCGATCAGCTCGAAACTGCTCGATGACCTCATCATTGAGCTGAAAGAAAGCCTTGGTACGACGGTAGTGGTAGTGACCCACGAGCTGGCGAGCATCTTCAGCATAGCCAACAATTCGGTTTTTCTGGATCCGAAAACCAAGACTCAGCTGGCCACAGGCGATCCCAGGCTGCTGAGGGACAGTGATCCGAATTTTGATGTCCGTAATTTCCTGAACAGAGGCGCTCTGCATGAAGACAGCACAACGTGAGTCAACGGTATGATTAAACAGGCCAATCCGACAACCATAGGCGCCTTTGTTCTGGGTGGCGTAGTGCTGCTGGCAACGGCAACGATGATTTTCGGCGGCTCTGAGATCTTCGCCCGCCAGGATCGGATGGTTGCCTATTTTCCGGGCTCGGTAAAAGGATTGCGCAATGGTGCCAACGTGCTGTTTCGTGGTGTTCGTATCGGCTATGTGGAAGACATACAGCTGCAGGGAGACGCGGATACCGGACTGACTCTGGTCCAGGTAATCATGCGGATCAACCCCGACCAGTACCATGTAACGCGCAACGGTGTCGTCGTTTCAACAGCCAGTGGTGACGAAGATACCAACGATCTGATTGATGAATCCTCACTCGATCTTATTGACTCCGGGCTGCGCGCTCAGCTCGGGGTTGAAAGTTTTGTCACCGGCCAGCTGGTGGTGGAGTTCGATTTCTTTCCCGGGTCCGAAGAAACCTACCGTGCACAGCGTCCGCCATATCCTGAGATACCGACGATCCCTAACAATATAGAGCAGCTGGTTGAGAACGTGCAGAGGTTTGTCGCTGACATACAGCAGAACCTGGACATCGTTCAGGTATCGAAAGACGTGCAGACGGCGATTGCGGGCATCTCTGAGCTGGCGAACTCAGCGGAGCTGAAAAACGCCATCAGTGGCGTGGATCGGCTGGTGAATTCCGACGACGCGCAGCAGCTTGCGAGGCGTCTCAGCGCGACGCTGACTGACGCCCGCGCCGCGCTGCAGGAAGCAAGGAGTCTGATGGCGGGTGTCGGCGACGAGCTCGGCCCGGTGGCTGCGGATCTGCAGTCCGCCATGAGTCGGCTCGACAGCACCATGGCGGTGGCCGAAGATACTCTGCGCAGCGCAGGAGAGCAGATTCGCGGGGATACCCAGCTTGCCTACCGGGTAATCGGCACGCTGGAAGAAGTAGAGAGCGCGGCGCGATCGCTGCGGGTGTTTGTGGACTATCTGGAACGCAATCCCGAAGCGCTGCTGCGCGGCAAACGAAACTGACAGGTTGATCTGATGAGCACTCGTATCCCACTGCTGCTGACTGTTGTTCTGTTTCTGTCCGGGTGCGGCAGTTCACCGCCTTCGCGGTTCTATGGACTGCAGCCGATTGCCGATGCGGTCGAGCGCAGCAACGACCAGATTTCGCTCGGCATTGGGCCGATGAGTTTCCCGCGCTATCTGGATCGACCGCAGATTGTCACGCAGCAGCATTCGGGTGAGGTTGTGCTGGCGGAGTTTGACCGCTGGGCGGAGCCGGTCAGCAGTGCTTTTCAGCGGACGCTGGCACAGAACCTCGACTCGCTGCTCGTCGATGCGATTGTGATCCGCTATCCCTTCGGTGGTGGACTGTTGAGCGTGGACTATCGACTGGTGGGGCAGGTGAGCAGTTTTGTCGTTGACCAGTCCGGTCGCGCAACGTTGGATGTCAGCTGGAGCATCGTGGATACCGAAGGCAATTCGATGGTCTCTGCCAGCCGCTCAATCTTCCATGCGCAAACCGCGTCAGTGACCGACTACTCTCAGGTTGTGCGTGCGATGAACGAAACCCTGACAGCCTACAGTCGGGAAATCGCGCAGCAACTTACCGCTGCGCGTACGGACTGATGCCGGGATCAGGCATCAGCTCAGGGAAGCGGAACGACTATGACTGACCGCCTCAGCGCCGCGGTGGCCTTTACCGCGATCCCGAAAATCTCCCGGGATCAATGGGAGGCCAGCGGCATGTTTTCCCGCTGGATGATTGCCTCGCGGGCAGCCGTACTGGTGATGACCTTTTCATCCGCCGCGCTGGCTGGCGCGCTTGCGCTGCTGGATGGGACATTTCAGCTGCTGCCCTGGCTGCTGTGCACGCTGGGCCTGCTGCTCGCACATGCAACTAACAACCAGCTGAACGATTACACCGATTCGGTCCGCGGCATCGACAGCGGCAACTACTTCAGGACTCAGTATGGCGCCCACGTTCTGGAAGATGGCCTGCTGACCAAAGGCCAGCTGCAGGGATATGTGGCCGCTACCGGGACAGCAGCACTCGGGATCGGGCTGCTGCTGCTGTGGTACGTCGGGCCACAGCTGCTGCTGCCGCTGCTGACCGGCGCCTTTTTTCTGCTGTTCTATACCTACCCGTTAAAACAGCTCGGTCTCGGCGAACCGGCGGTACTGCTGGTGTGGGGCCCGCTGATGACCGGTGGAAGCTACCTGGCGACAACGGGGACATGGAGCTGGCCGGTTGCACTGGTCGGCACCGTGTATGCGCTGGCGCCTACCGCAGTCATCTTCGGCAAACACATCGACAAGCTGAATTTTGATGCGCAGAAGGGGGTAAGAACACTACCGGTAAGACTGGGCGCGGATGCGTCACTCAAGCTCGTCGCGGTGATGACGCTGATGCTGTACGCAGCGATCCTCGGGATCACTGCGACCGGTATGCTGCCATGGACGACGCTGCTGGTGCTGGCAGCACTGCCGGATGCGGTGCGGCTGATCCGCGCGACCCGCGAGCCACGGCCGGTTTCCTGCCCTGAAGACTATCCTGCCAGCGCCTGGCCACTGTGGTACGTGGCGTTCGCCTTTGTACACGCCCGCAGTTTCGGGCTGCTGTTTCTGTGTGGTCTGCTGCTTGCATGGCCGGCACGTGCGGCCGGTCTGCTCGACACCTAGGGCGCAGGACATGTATTTATCGTCATCTGCAGGGAACCTGCTGTTCGACAGGGCGTGCCGGACGATTAGAATACCGGGCATGATTCAGGTCTTCCGCATTCTGCTCTGCAGTCTCTGGATTCTGCTGCCCGCTGCGCTGCAGGCCCAGGAATCTGACAGTAGCCAGTCGTCATCAGCGGTGGCGTCCAGTTCACCGCAGTCCTCCCCTGAGCAGGTGCAGCAGGACGCACCTGAAAGCGGCAACAGCAAACTCGAAGCGCAGCTGGCCGAGGCATTGCAGCTGCTGAAGAGTCAGCAGCAGACGCTGGAGCAGCAGAAGCAACTGCTGACACAGCAGGGTGAAAGGATCGATCGCCTGCAGGCTGAAATCGATGACATGCGCAACCCGGTGACGGTGCTGCCGGACAAGCCTGCGGATACAAAATCGGATACCAGCACAGACGCCACTGCGAACAAAGCAGCTGTCGCCTCCGCGGTGCCTGCTGACAGAATTGACTCCGGGCCTGCACCGGGTGGAGAGCAAACAGAATCGGCGCCCACAACCGCTGTCACCACCCCCACAACGGACGCGGGAAACGCAGCCGCAGAACGAGCCGCTGCGCTGGTAGCTGAACAGCAATCAGACAGCGCGGATATGTCGAGCGCCGACGACGCGATAGACAGCAGCGCTAACACGCCGACCAACAGGATAGTGGCAGTTACCGAGGAGGCCCAGGGTGCCCAGGAAGACGATCCGACCCGGGATCTGCTGCAATCGCTGCCGGGCGCCATGCGCCTGCCGGGGACCAACGCGGTCATGCGGATCGGCGGCTATGTCAAGACAGACTACGTGCAGAGCTTCGATCCGCTGGCAATTGATAACAAATTCATTACCGGGTCGATACCGGTCAGCCCGGAGCAGGAAGAAGGAGTTGAAGCGCAGAATGTGATCACGGTCGAGCAGTCGCGTCTGAGCATCGATCTGCGCGAACCTACCGATGTCGGTCTGGTGCGCGCCTTCATCGAAGGCGATTTTGCCGGATCCAACAACACCTTCCGGCTGCGCCACGCGTTCGGGCAGCGCGGCAACGTGCTGGCGGGTAAAACCTGGTCCGGTTTTGTGGATCGAACCGCATCGCCGGAAGAAATTGACTTCGAAGGTCTCAATGCCCGCATCAGTGTCCGCCAGGCGCAGGTACGCATACAACCCGGCATCGGGCAGAAGTATGAGCTTGCGCTGTCGCTGGAAGATCCGAATCCGGAAGTGACTAACGGCAAAGGGGTCAACCGATTGCCGGATTTCGTCGCATCAGGCCGCATCAACTGGGGTGGCAGCGTTCATGCGCGGCTAGCGCTGCTGCTGCGTCAGGTTCGCGCCCAGTGGGATGGGGGCGACGGCGGAACTGAAAAGAAAAACGGCTGGGGTGTGTCGTTCAGCGGACGCATCGATACGCCCTGGCTGGATCCCAGAGACAATGTGCTGTTTCAGCTCAACGTTGGCAACGGCTACGGGCGCTACGTCAATGACCTGAACAGCGTTGGCAACTTCGATGGCATTTTTTCCGATACCGGAGAACTGAAGCTCATAGAGGTCCTCGCCGGCTACGTGGCTGTGCAGCACTGGTGGGGAGGGACGATGCGTTCGACGGCCACGCTTGGTCTCGTACACCTGAACAATCCGGACATTGCCCCAGATGATTTCTACAAGAATACCTGGCGGTCTTCGATCAACCTGATCTGGTCGCCGACGCCCCGTGTCGAAGTGGGCACTGAACTGTTGTGGGGGCGGCGCGAGAACGAGAACGGCAATCAGGGTGATGCATCACAGCTGCAGATTGCCGGCAAGTATCTGTTTTAGTCGCTGGCGGATAGGATGCTGGCGCGACACCAGGAGTGAACAAGCCGCCATGAACCAGTCGAATCGAACAGCCAGGTTACCGCTTGCCGCAGCGGATCTGCGGCGCGTGGCCGAACCGCTCAACAGAGCCTGGACACTGCCTCCTGCGGCTTATACCGATCCTGAGGTGTTCAATGCTGAGTCGCAGCGGATCTTCCAGCGTGACTGGATCTGTGTGGCGAGAACCGATCAGCTGCCGGCCAGAGGCGACTATGTCTGCGTTGACCTGCTCGATCAGCCGATTGTCGTGGTTCGCGGTATGGACGATCAGCTGCGCGCACTCTCGCGCATCTGTCTGCACCGGGCAATGCCGGTGGTAGAGGCGAGCGGAAATGCGACCCGATTCGTCTGTCCTTACCATAACTGGACCTATGAACTGGATGGCAGGTTACGCAGCGCGCCGATGATGGAGAGCGCGGAAGGGTTTCAGGCGGATGCCTGTCGGCTGCCGGAACTCGCGCTGGAAGAGTGGCAGGGATTTGTGATGATCAACCTCGATCCTGAGGCAGCACCGCTTACCCCCCAACTGGCGCCGCTCGAAGCGGTGTTTGCGGACTACGATCTGGGCTCGCTGGTGGTTGCGACAACACTGACGTTCGATAGCCCCTGGAACTGGAAAATCCTGGTGGAAAACTTCATGGAGGCTTACCACCACATAGGCACTCACCGGAATTCTTTTGAGCTTGCATACCCTGCCCGCGATTCTTATGTCGTCGACAATGCAGGCGGGCCCTGGGCGTTGTTGCGCATGCCTGGTCACGAAGGTCCCGAGGCTGCCGACGGATCCGGATTACCGCCGTTTCCTGGACTCGACGCAACGCAGAAGCGGGAACTGCTGGCCGCGGTAGTTTATCCAACGCTGCTGTTCGGCGCGTCCAGCGACCTTGCGGCCTGGTATCAGCTGATCCCTGCTGCACACGATCGGATGCAGCTGAAAATCCATGCGCTGCTGCGTCCAGAGGTGGCCGATGTTCTGAATGACACCGGCCGCAGCGCTGTCGCCGACGGGCTGCGATCCATTCATATGGAAGACATCGCCGCCAACGCCGGCCCCTGGCGCGGACTGCAGGCGCCATTGACAGTGCAGGGCCGGCTTTCGCCTTATGAGAAGGCCATCTGGCAGCTGAACCAGCTCTGGCTCGACCGGCTCGGGTTAGCCTGAAGCTTCTGCGCGGCTGACCGCGAGATCAGCCTTCAGATGCCGTGCGGCGAGCCAGTAGTTGACGGCTGAGACAAGATAAATCAGTGAGCAGATTGCCAGCGCCCAGCGTAGAGCCAGACTTTCTGTCATATCCAGAATGTCAGCAAACAGATCGCTCAACCAGCCAAGCGTTGTCGGCCCGAGGACCAGACCGATGATGTTGATGATGAACAGCAGCAGTGCTGAGGCCGACGCACGCATCGCCAGAGGTGCCAGAGACTGGGTCATGCCGAATGTCGGACCGGTATACAGATTGGAACCAAAAGCCGGTATCACGTAGAGCGCGAGAATCAGATAGATGTTGTCGAAGAAGAACACGCCAAGGCTTGCCGGTACTGCAACGAGAAAACCCAGCGCCGGAATCCACATGTACCAGCGGATATCCCGTAATCCGAGCCGGTCAGCCAGAAAGCCACCGAGGAAGGTGCCGATACCGCCGGCGATGCCGATGATCAGCCCCAGCGCAGTGCCGATCGCACCCGGGGACATGTCGTGGGCTTCTGTCAGAAACAGCGGCATGAAGGCAATGGAGCCGTAGCCGACGAAAGCCTGAGTGGCCGCACCGAGGGAGAGCTGCCGGAACGAACGGAAGTTCCACATGGTCTTCAGCACCTGGCTGAATGGCACCTGCTGCTGTGTCTGTGTCCTCGCCTCCGAGTGTCCACGGGGCGGTTCCTTGACGGTCAGCTTCAGCACGATGGCAAGCAGGAGCCCGGGGATACCCACAAGCAGAAACGCCGCCCGCCAGCCGAAAAACTCAGCCATCCAGCCACCGGCCAGGTTGCCGAAGAGGATTCCGACCGGAATGCCGAGGGCGTATATGCCGAGCGCTGTGGCGCGCTCGGAAACCGGGAAGTAGTCGGCGATCAGTGAGTGCGAAGGCGGACTGCCACCGGCTTCACCGATACCGACACCGATACGGGCGATCAGCAGTTGCCAGTAGTTCTGTACCAGACCCGAAACAGCCGTCATCAGACTCCAGATCGCCAGGCATATGGAGATGATGTTGACGCGGGAATGTCTGTCCGCAAGGCGGGCAATCGGGATACCCAGCGTGGCATAGAAAATGCCGAATGCCAGTCCCGTGAGCAGGCCGATCTGCGTGTTGCTGATACCCAGATCGGCTTTGATCAGCGGAGCCAGAATGTTGAGAATCTGCCGGTCGATGAAGTTGAAGATGTAGACGACAACCAGCATGCCCAGCACATAGCGGGTGTAGCCGCGGCTGAACACAGGCGTAGCCGGTTTCTCAGCCGCGGCAGCTGCCTCAGAACTCTCTGACATTGGTATCCCCTCTCTATGGCCTGTTGCGGCCTGTTTTTATCTGCGTTTCAGTGTAACCGCTGTTTAGCGCAGGGTGGCAGTTGCGTTACCGGATTCCCGTCCCCTCAGCAGCCATTAGAAGAGACCCGAAGTCAGTAAGTATCGCAGCGCAATGATTAGCGTCAGGCCGAGGAAGGTAATGGTGATGCTGAGGGGTGGAATTTCTGCAAGCATTTCGACGTTTGTTGCCTGACTCTCAAGTACAATAGCGCCGCATTTTAGCTCAAAGCGATAATCCGGTTGGAGCGGGCCGGCGAATTTATGCAGTTTCGAGTCCGGATCCAATGCTCTTCGTCTTATGACAGCGTCTCAATATGATCTCATTTTCGTTGGTGGTGGTCTG
>Ga0055474_10000281_pt1 | contig 11481 bp, 8 predicted proteins | sample Muzzi_PWA_D1_FD_57680 | JGI IMG/M metagenome (GOLD analysis project Ga0055474, IMG submission 57680) | Wetland microbial communities from San Francisco Bay, California, USA, that impact long-term carbon sequestration - Muzzi_PWA_D1 | ecosystem: Environmental > Aquatic > Marine > Wetlands ... | reverse complement strand
AACGCATTATTAATTGTTAGGCTAACTCTGACAGCGCCCCGGTATAAGTCAAGGCCAACGGGCGATTGCCTATGGGGCCAAAAAAGCCTCCGGGAGCCGGCCGATTTGGCGCCAGAGTGAGATCCATGAAAGCAGGCTAAAGATAGCGGGTTACAATCCAATGACAGGATCTTTTATCCGACCGACGGTGGCCGCGATGACCGTGAGACGTTGGCGCGGCGGCTGTGCCTGGTCGAGCGGCCTGGCGTTGGTCGTCCTGGGGTTGCTGTTGCCGGTCGGGCTCGCTTGTCTGCTTCTGGAGCCGCCACCGCGCGGTCCGGCCGAGGTGGTCTACGACTACAGCGTGGCGGGCAGTTGCGGCACCTTGACGGAAGCCGGCGAGCGGGGCTTCCGGCGTGAGCTTGCGGCGGTCACCGCGCGCTTTCATGGCAAGGATGCCGAAGCCGCGCGCACCGCCCGCTTGGCAGGCTGGCTGCGCGCCGATCTTGAGTGGTCCAATCGCGGTCTCGGCGGCTTTCGCCATTGGTGCGAGACCGAAGGCCGGGCGGCGGGTCGGCATTTTGCCGCGATCGGCCGCGGCGAGATGCGGCCCTAGGCGGCTTCGGCGCCGTAGTAGAGCATGACCTTGTGGGTGGCCTCGGCGAAGAACAACCAGCGCTCCAGCAAAGTGCCGGCAAGTCCGGAGAGGAGGGCGAGCACCGCCAAGACGGCCGCAAGCCCGCCAGACGAGGCGAAGCTCATCAGGAGACAGACCAGAGGCAAGGCGCCACCCAGCAAGACGGCGATGCCACGCAGTTTGACCGCATGCTTGCGGGCAACCCGATAACCCATCTCCTTCATCAGGAAGTTCTCTTCGCTGTGCGGCAGGTCCAGAAGGCTGACCGGGCCCAAATCGGCCAGCCCGGTCGCCGTCGCCGCGGTGCTTTCGCCCGTGCTGTCGTCGAGGCCGTTCCAGTAGACCCACTTCAACGCCCAGGCACTGAGAACGGCCAAGCCGGCGATGCTGCCGAGCCAGATTTGTCCCGCCATGAAAACAGCGTAAACGGCATAGAGGCCGAGGGCGCCAGTCATCAGCGCGAAGACCAGGTAGATCGGCAGGACTTGGAGGTTGTGCCACTGGCGTACGGTCTTTAGCGAGGCATAAATCATCGCCGTGCAGGCCACCGTGCCGACTGCCAAGAGCCCGGCAAGGGCGGCGCAGAGCGCAAAAACGCCGTCCGGACGATCGAAAAAGACCCAGCCGATCCCGAAGACACCGGCGGGCAGGTAGGTCGCCACCGCCAGGCAGCCTTCGCGGGAGAGCCAGGAGGAGCGCCATTGGCTGAAGGCCCGCCAGGCCCGCTCCGGATGGCCCAGGTGCAGGGTCGAAGACAGCAAGCCGACGGTCACCAGCCCCAAGGCAAGCGCCAGCGCCCAAAAGCCGAACCAGCCGTTCGCCGGCAGCATGCCGAGTGGGGCGAGTATGCCGAGCCAGATCAGCATGCCGTAGCCGGCGCCCGAGGCCGTGGTGAAAACGAGAACGGAATAGGCCGGGTTCATGGATCTGCCCTCAATCGCTCAGCAGGCGGTCGAGCCACCCCAGAAAGCCGCCGTCGGGGTCGGCGGCGGCCAGGGCGGCACGCCCTGCTGCGGCGGTGTGCTCTTTGGTTTTTGGGCGCGGCGGCAAATACTTATTGGTCGGCCGGTAGCCCATTTCCGGCATGAGGTCGACGCCGCCGCGGTCGGCCACCAGCTTCGAGACCTCCGAGTCCGGATCGGCGAAATTGCCGAAGTGTCGCGCCCTGGCCGGACAGGTGTTGACGCAGGCCGGCTGGCGTTGCGCTTCGGGGATGTTTTCGTTGTAGATGCGGTCGATGCAGAGCGTGCACTTCTTCATCACGCCGCCCAGGGGATCCATCTCGCGGGCGCCGTAGGGACAAGCCCAGGCGCAGAGCCCGCAGCCGATGCAGCGTTCCTCGTCGACCAGGACGATGCCGTCTGCCTCGCGTTTGTAAGACGCGCCGGTGGGACAAACGGTGACGCAGGCCGCGTCTTCGCAATGCAGGCAGGACTTGGGAAAATGCACCGTCTGGCTATCGGCGCCGCGCCCCACTTCGAAACTGTGCACTCTGTTCAGCCAGGCGCCGGACTGTTTGTCGCCGTAGGGATTGATGTCGCTCAAGGGGGCGGGGTAGCCGCCGGTGTTCCACTCCTTGCAGTTCACCACGCAGGCATGGCAGCCGACGCAGGTGTCCAGGTCGATGACCAGGCCCAGTCGCTTGGCCGGTGGGGTTTTGGGCAGCGAGGTCATGATCCGCCTCCCTTGCCGTCGCTGGCCTTGCCGTCGCCGGTCTTGCTATGGAACTTGGCGCCGTAGCGGAGCTTCTTGGGCGCGCGGGCCAGGCCCTTGGGATGTTTCAGGACTGGGAATTGGGGCTCCGACAGGCCGGCCTCTTCCGGCGCCGCCTTGTCGATGCGGACCCGCAGATCGTACCAGGCTGCCTGGCCGGTCACCGGATCGGCGCAGGCATAGCGATAGCCGCTTTCACGCTCCGGCAACAGCTCGTCGATGAGATGATTCAAAAGGAACCCCTTGGTCGCTTCCGGGGCGTCCGAAGCCAAGTTCCAAGCGCCGCGACGCTTGCCGATGGCGTTCCAGGTCCAAACGGTGCCCGGGTTCACGCCCTCCATCAGACGCGCTTGGGCCTTGATCTTACCGTGACGGCTGCTGACCCAGACCCAATCGTCGTCGGCAATGCCCTGGGCCTCGGCGGTGCCGCGATGGATGTAGATGCGGTTGCTGCCGTGGATCTGCCGCAGCCAGGCGTTCATCGAACCCCAGGAGTGGTACATGGCCATGGGGCGCTGGGTGATGGCGTGCAGGGGAAAGCGGGTCTCGTCGTTGTCCGCGTCTTCGAAGGTGGCATACCAGAAGGGCAGGGGGTCGAAGTAGCGCTCCACGCGTTCCCGGTGGATCTCCGGCGGCTGTTGCGCGCCGTGGCCCTTGGCCGCCAGGCGGAAGCGCTGCAGCACCTCGCTGTAGAGCTGGAAGACGATGGGCGAGGCGTTGGGAATGAAACCGCGCTCCGCCGCATAGTTCAAATAGGCCGCGTTGGCGTGCTTGTAGTAGCTCTGCTCGGGCCGCAATTCTTCCTGCCAGAAGCACTGATTGGCGATATAGGCCTCCAGCTGCTTTGGATTGACAGCCCCCTTGCCGGAAGACTGGCCGTCGGCGCCACGCCAGCCCATTAGGCTGCCGACGCCCGGTTGGCGCTCGTGGTTGACGATGTAGTCGGGATAGCCGCCGGGATACTTGGGGCTGCCGTCCTCGTCGGTCATGCCGGGCAGACCCAAACGTGCGCCCAGATCCAGCAGCACGGTCTGAAAGGCACGCACGTCCCGGTCCGGCTCGATGACCGGCTGGCGGATCGAATCGGCCGGGCCCTCGGCGCTGCAGATCGGCCGGTCCAGCATCGAGATGCAGTCCCAGCGCTCGAGATAGGTGGTGTCCGGCAAGATCAGGTCGGCGTAGGGCACCATCTCGGAATAGTAAGCATCGGCGTAGATGATCCGCGGGATCTTGTAGTCGCCGCTGTCGGGGTCCTTGTCCGTCAACATGCGGATGGTGTCGCCGGTGTTCATGGCCGAGTTCCAGGCCATGTTGGCCATGAACATGAAAAGGGTGTCGATGGGGTAGGGGTCGCCTTTCCAGGCGTTGGTGACCGCCATATGCATCAGGCCGTGGTTCGACAGCGGATTCTCCCAAGAGAAGGCCTTGTCGATGCGCAGCGGCTGCCCGGCGTCGTCCACCAAGAGGTCCTCGGGCGCCGTCGGAAAGCCCAGCGGCGGCCCCGCCATGGGGGTGTTCGGGGCCACCTGGCCTTCCTTGCCGGCCGGCTTCGGCCCAGGCGGCGCCGGGCGCGGGAAAGGCGGCTTGTAGCGGAAGCCGCCGGGGCAGTCGACGGCGCCCAGTAGAGCCTGCAGCAGATGGATGGCGCGGCAGGTGTGAAAGCCGTTGGAATGGGCGGAGATGCCGCGCATGGCGTGCATGGAGACCGGCCGCCCGATCATCTTCTCGTGGCGCTCGCCCTTCCAATCGGTCCAGGGCTGGTCGATTACAATCTCCTGCTCGAAGGCCACCTGGGCCAACTCGGCGGCGATACGGCGGATCCGCGCGGCCGAGATGCCGACCCGGGGCGCGACGCTGTCGGGGCTGTAGTCCGCTGCCAGATAGCGCGCGGCCATGATTTGGAAAGCAGGCAGCGCCGTACGACCGTCGTCCAAGGTGAAGCGCCCTTTTAGGGCCGGCTTGATGCCGGTCTCCACCGCCGGGCGCTGACGCTGCGCGGCCCGGTCCCAAATCAGCGGCTGGCCGTCTTCGCCGCGGGCGAAGAGCCCGTCCTCGGCCGTGCCCGGCGCCTCGATCACCAACCAGGGCAGGTTGGAATAGCGGATCAAGTAATCGACATCGACCTTGCCGGCTTTCAAGAGCTCGTGCACCAGGGCCAGGACGAAAAGCGCGTCGCTGCCGGGGGTGAGGCCGATCCACTCGTCGGCGATGGCGGAGTAGCCGGTGCGCACCGGATTGACGGAAACGAACTTGGCCCCATTGGCCTTAACCTTGGAGAGGCCCAACTTGATCGGGTTGCTGTCGTGGTCCTCGGCAACGCCGAACATCAGGAGGTAGCGGGTGCGGTCCCAGTCCGGCTCGCCGAACTCCCAGAAGGAGCCGCCGATGGAATAGAGGCCGCCGGCAGCCATATTGACCGAGCAGAAGCCGCCGTGGGCGGCGTAGTTCGGCGTGCCGAACTGGCTGGCCCACCAGCCGGTGAGAGCCTGGCTCTGGTCGCGGCCGGTGAAGAAGGCAAGTTTCTTCGGATCTTCATTGCGGATCCGGCTGAGCCAAAGGGTGGCGGTCTTCAGCGCCTCTTCCCACTCGATTTCTTTGAAGCTGCCGCTGCCGCGCTCGCCGACGCGCAAGAGCGGCTTGCGCAGACGGGCCGGGGAATACTGCGTCATGATCCCGGCGGACCCCTTGGCACAGAGAACGCCGCGGTTGACGGGATGGTTGGGATTGCCCTCGATATAGCGGACAGCACCGTTTTTCAGATGCACTTTGATGCCGCAGCGGCAAGCGCACATGTAGCAGGTGGTGTACTTGACCTCGTCGGAGACCGCCGGCGAGGTGTCGACGAAATGCCCCTCGTCGGTCGTTCTGTCGCCGTCGTTTTTCCGAGCCTCTGTATCAAGCGACATCGAACGCCACCCCCATCGAATAAAATTGCGCGATCCCCCTGCAAACTGCCGCATCGCCGAGACGCGAGCGGCAGTCGCTCACCTCTTAGAGCACAGCTGGGCCGCGGGACAAAGGCCGGAAGGCGGATCGCCGTCATTCTAGAACCAAGAGATCGTCTTCCGTTAGGGCCAATTCGTCCCATTCCCTCAGGTCAGGCAAACGGGAGCCGAGCAAAGCGGAGAGGCCAGCGCTGCTTGTCCCTTGCATTTCCCAGCCAGATGGTGCCAGACTTCTCGCTCTGGTGGCCATGGTTGGGCCAGCTTGGCCTGGCCGATTTGTCGCCACGAAAGGGTTCAGGGCCAGCAGCCAACAGAATGGGGACAGCGACAGTGCGCGACCTCTTATTCCCCGTGCAACATCAAAGCGCCGTCAGCTTGCAGACGCAGCTGCGCCGGCATTTGGTGGATGCGATTCTCGATGGGCGCCTCAGCCCTGACGAGCCGCTGCCGTCGTGCCGGCGCTTGGCCCAGGCCCTGGGCATATCCCGTAACACGGTGGTCTTGGTCTACCAGGCCCTGGCCGACGAGGGGCTGCTGCTGTCGCGCGAGCGTGTCGGCTATTTCGTGAACCGCGATTTGGTGTCCGAGCAAACCGAACAGGAGCGCGGCGTCGTCGACTTGCCGGAGGCCAAGGCGCCGGTGGATTGGTGGCACCGCTTAAAGCTCCGGCCCTCGCGACAATCGCTGCTGACCAAGCCGCGGGATTGGCGGCGCTATCCCTATCCCTTCATCTACGGGCAATGCGACCCCAAGCTCTTTCCGATCACCGCTTGGCGCATGTGTTCGCGCCAGGCACTGGCCGTCGACGCCATCCGGCAATGGTCCGAGGACGCTTTCGACGAGGACGATCCCGTGCTCATCGAGGAGATCCGGGCCAGGGTCTTGCCGCGGCGCGGCATCAAGGCCTCGGCCGACGAGATCCTGATCACCTTGGGGGCGCAGAACGCCCTTTACCTGCTGGCCCGCCTGTTGCTCGACAAGGGCTCGACCTTGGCCATGGAGAACCCGGGCTACGTCGATGCCCGTAACATATTCGAAACCGCTGGTGCCCGTCTTTTGCCGATACCCGTCGATGCCGACGGGCTCGTCGTCGACAGCCGCTTGAACGCCTGCGACACGCTTTACGTGACGCCGAGCCACCAATCGCCGACCACGGTCACCCTCTCGAAAGAACGGCGCGCGGCCCTGATCGAGAAGGCGGCGGCCGAGGACTTCGTCATTATCGAGGACGACTACGAAGCGGAAACCAACTTCGTGTCGGCGCCGACCGCGGCCTTGAAATCCATCGACCGCGACCAGCGGGTCTTCTACATCGGCAGCTTCTCGAAATACATCACGCCCGGCCTGCGCATGGGCTATCTGGTGGGCCATGCGGACTTTATCCGCGAAGCGCGGATGCTGCGGCGCCTGATGTTCCGCCACACCCCCGGCAACAACCAGCGGACCTTGGCGCTCTTTATCTCCGGCGGCTACTACGATGCCTTGGTGCAGCGTCTGCAGCGCGGCTACCGCGAACGCTGGCACGCCATGGGACAGGCGCTGAAGAAGCACATGCCGGAATCCTCCAGCGCGGTTTCGCGCGGCGGCACGTGTTACTGGGTGGAAGGGCCGGACACCCTGGACAGCGACGTCCTGGCGCAGGAGGCCCTGGTTCATGGCATCGTCATCGAACCGGGCTCGGCTTTCTTCCTGTCGAAGAAGCCGCCGCGCAACTATTTCCGGGTCGGGTTCTCCTCTATCGACGTGGAAAAGATCGACCGGGGCATCAAGGTCCTGTCCGATCTGGTCAAGGAACAGGTGGAGGAGGGGTAGGCTGCCGCGCGGTCAGTCTTCTTTTATGCCTTCCTGGTGACGGGCAAGGATGGCGGCGAGCGCCGCAGCGGCCAGGCGGGCCTCAGGCGGGTCGGCCCGCGAGGTCAGAACGATCGGCACCCTGGCGCCCAGGACCAAACCGGCAGCCGTCGCGCTCATCAGATAGACCATGGCCTTAAAGAGGGCATTGCCGGTCTCGATGTTGGGGACCAGTAGGATATCGGCCTTTCCGGCGACCGGGTTTTCGATGCCCTTGATGGCGGCGGCCTGCGGCGACATGGCCGCGTCCAGGGCGAGGGGGCCGGCGAAGACGGCACCCTGGACCGCGCCGCCGTTGGCCAAGCGGGCAATCTCGCCGGCCGCCACGCTGGAGGGCATGGCGGGGTTCTCCAACTCCGTTGCCGACAGCACCGCCACCCTGGGGCAGGGCTGTCCCAAGGCGTGAAAGAGGACGACGGCGTTGCGGGCGATATCGAGGCGCTGCGCGACGTCCGGGGCGACGTTCACGGCGGCATCGGTGATGGCGACGGCGCCGGCGCGATCGGGTGCCGTCATGTAAAAGACATGGCTGAGGCGTCGGCCGCAACGCAGCCCATTCTCGCGGTCGACGACGGCGCGCATCAGGTTATCGGTGTGCACGTGCCCTTTCATGAGGGCGTCGGCTTCGCCCTCCCGACAGAGCGCGACGGCTTGACGCGCGGCGGTCTCCTCGTCCGCTGCGGCGAAGATCTGCAGCTTACCGATGTCCCAGGCGATCTTCTCTGCCGCCGCGGCAATCTTTTCGGGCGCCCCGACCAGAAGGGGATCGACGATACCCTCGACCATCGCACTGCGGGCGCTCTCCAGAGCGACCGTGTTGTCCGCGCCGGCGACGGCCGTGCGGGTTGGCCGGTCGCTCCGGGCTTGCGCCAGGAGGCCTGGTGGGCAGACGTAGGGCAATTGACTCAACATGCCGAATAATCCTTGCTGCCATGCAGCATTCTTGGGCGATTTTGGGCAGACCGATCGTCTAGGTCATTGTTAGGCCGACCGGCCCCGAAAGTCTCGATCCAAGAGCTTAAATCCGTGGTGCCAGCCGGCATGGCGGAACCTGGGGCGGGCGGCGCGGTGTGACGACTTGTCCCACGTGGACAAGGGCATTACCCTGCCGCCATTCGACAACAGCCAAGTTTAGGACAGATATCATGGCAAAGGTTGCCTTCATCGGTTTGGGTGTCATGGGTTATCCCATGGCGGGACATTTGGCCGCTGGCGGTCACGAGGTTACGGTCTACAATCGCACGGCCGCAAAGGCCGAAGCTTGGGTGAAGCAACACGGCGGCAAAGCGGCCCCGACACCGAAGACGGCGGCAGAAGGCTGCACCTACGTTTTCACCTGTGTCGGCAACGATGAGGACCTGCGCACCGTGACCTTGGCCGACGATGGCGCCTTGGCTGGCATGGGCGAGGGCAGCTGCCTCATCGACAACACCACCGCCTCGGCCGACGTGGCGCGCGAGTTGGCGGCGGTGGCACGCGGCAACGGCGTCGGCTTTATCGACGCCCCGGTGTCGGGCGGCCAGGCCGGCGCTGAGAACGGTGTGCTGACGGTGATGTGCGGCGGCGAGGAGGCGGTCTTTGCCGATGCCCAGCCGGTGATCGACTGCTATGCCCGCTCCGTTGTGCTGATGGGGCCGGCCGGTTCCGGCCAGCTGACCAAGATGGTCAACCAGCTCTGCATCGCCGGCCTGCTCCAGGGGCTGTCCGAGGGCCTGAACTTCGGGCAAAAGGCCGGGCTCGACATGGAACGCGTGATCGACGTGATCTCCAAGGGCGCCGCCGGGTCGTGGCAGATGGAAAACCGCGGCAGCACCATGTGCAAGGGGGAGTTCGACTTCGGATTCGCGGTGGATTGGATGCGCAAGGACCTCTCGATCTGCTTTGCCGAGGCCAACATGAACGGCGCTCGCTTGCCCGTCGCACACCTGGTGGACCAATTCTATGCGCAAGTTCAGCAGCGCGGCGGCAAGCGCTGGGACACCTCCAGCCTGATCCATCTTCTGGCCAACGACTGGACGCCGTCCTAGGCGGGCGGTGCCGCGCGTCGGCAGGGGGCGACGATGCCGGATCCCGTCGCGACGATCTTGCAAGACGGCATGCGCCATCACGGCCGCGGCGATCTGGCCGCGGCCGAAGTGGCCTACCGGAAAGTCCTGAAGCGGCATCCGCGGCATCCTGTCGCCCTGCAGCTGCTTGGGGTCGCAGCACAGCAGCGGGGCAACACGCCGCGCGCCATCGATTTGATCCGGAAGGCGCTGCAGGTGGCGCCGAACTTCGCCGAGGCGCACTTCAATCTCGGCAATGTCTATAAGGCGGCAGACCGCTTGGAAGAGGCGGCGGCGGCCTTCGAGAAAGCGGCGGCTCTCAAGCCCGGCTACGCGGATGCGTTCGGGAACCTGGGGGCGACCTTGCAGCTGCTGGGGCGCAACGAAGCGGCCCTGGAGTGCTGCCGCAAGGTCGTCGAGCTGGAGCCGGAAAACCCTGTCGCGCTCAACAACTTGGGGGCGGCGCTCCATCGCCTGGGGCAGGGCGATCAGGCGGTCCCCTTTTATCGGCGCGCCATCGCGCTCGCGCCGACCTATGCCGAGGCTCACTGCAACATGGGCGCGGCGCTGGTGCAGTTCGACCGCCTCGCCGAAGGGCGCGCCGCCTTCGAGAAAGCGATCGAGATCAAGCCGGACTACGTTCAAGCGCACGCCAACCTGGCGGAGCTCTTCGAAAAGGCCAACGATGCCGAAGCGCTGCGCGGCGCGGTCGACGCGGCCAAGCGGCACTGCCCGCCCGACCTGCGGATTGCCCTGCGCGAGGCCTGGCTCCTGCGGCGCGAGAAAAAGCAAGCGGAAGCACGGGCGCTTTTGGAGGACGAAAGGCCGCAAACCGGGGCAGGGCGCCAGGCCTTCGACAACCGCTATGTTACAGCCCGCGCCCACCTGCTGGGCGACATCTGCGACCGTCTGAACGATCCGGCGGCCGCCTTTGCCTATTTCGAGGAAGGCAACCGCCTGAACCGGGCCAGCCGCTATGCGCAAAAGTTCGACGCCAGCGGGCCGAAGCGGGAGGTCGACCAGCTGCTGCGCCATGTCACCGCCGATTGGGTGCAAGGCTGGCGGCCGCTGGCGCCCAACGACGACGGCCGCGCCGATCCGGTGTTCCTCGTGGGCTTCCCGCGCTCGGGGACGACCTTGCTGGACAGTATCCTGCGCAGCCATCCCGGCATCGCCGTGGTCGAGGAACAGCCCACTGTGCTGCGCCTCCAAAATGCCTTGATCCGGAGCGGCCGGCGCCACCCGGAGGACGGCACCGGAAACGGCCTGGCGGAGCTGACAGCCGATGAGGTGCAGCAGCTGCGGGACGTCTATTTCGGTGAACTGGCACGTCATCTCGAACCGGGTGACGACAGGCCGGTGGTGGTCGACAAGCTGCCGCTCAATTCGCTCAATGCCGGCCTCATACACCGCATCCTGCCGAAAGCGCGTTTTATCTTCGCCAAGCGCCATCCTTGCGACTGTGTTCTCAGCTGCTTCATGCGGGAGTTCGAGCTCAACGACTACATGGCCGTGTTCCTCGATTTCGAAGAAGGCGCGCGGTTTTACGACAAGACCATGACCCTCTGGCACCGTTTTTGGGACCTCTTGTCGCTGCAGGTTCAGGCGGTGGCCTACGAGGATGTCGTCAACGCCTTTGAAGAGACTTTGAAGCCGCTCATCGCGTTCTTGGACCTGCCCTGGGATCCGGCGCTGCACGACTACGCCGAAACGGCGCGGCAGCGGAAACGAATCCATACGCCCAGCTATTTTCAGGTGACCCAGCCGCTTTACCGCGAGGCGCGCTATCGCTGGGAGCGTTACCGGGACCAGATGGCACCGGTCTTGCCGCTGTTGGCGCCCTGGGTCGAACGGCTGGGCTACAGCAGCCTGCCCCCAGATGCAAAGGCGGCGCCTACTTGAGCGACTTGGCCTGCTGCCAAAGCGCTTCCATTTCCGCGAGATCGGCGTCCCGAAGGCGGGCGCCCAGGGTCTTTTCGATAAAGCCGAAGCGCCGCGTGAATTTGTCGTTGGCGCCCCGCAGCGCGCGTTCCGCATCGAGGCCGAGGTGGCGGCCGAGGTTGACCGCGGCAAAAAGCAGGTCGCCGAACTCCTCCTCAAGCCGTTCCTTAGAAGCCCCGGACGCCATTTCCTCTTTTATTTCAGCAAGCTCCTCGTCGACCTTGAGCAAGACCTGATCTACAACAGGCCAGTCGAAGCCAACCCGAGCGGCGCGTTTCTGGAGCTTTTCGGCGCGGGTCGCCGCCGGCAGCGCGAGCGGCACGCCGGATAGGACGCCCGTTTCGCCGGCAGCGCGGCCTTTCGCCGCGCG
>Ga0055474_10000279_pt1 | contig 11527 bp, 7 predicted proteins | sample Muzzi_PWA_D1_FD_57680 | JGI IMG/M metagenome (GOLD analysis project Ga0055474, IMG submission 57680) | Wetland microbial communities from San Francisco Bay, California, USA, that impact long-term carbon sequestration - Muzzi_PWA_D1 | ecosystem: Environmental > Aquatic > Marine > Wetlands ... | reverse complement strand
GTCAGTAGTAGTTTCGGTTGTGAGCGTGCCGGAACCCAGCCAGAACTTCTGGCCGAAGCCAGTCACAGAGACAATTCCGGTGATTGTCAGATCGTTCACCCCCAACAACGTGCCGGTTGACTGTGACAGGTCGCGAATTGTGATTGCCTGATCGAGCGTCAGCGTGCTGTTGTTATCCAGTATGACGTCGAAGGTATCGGCGCCGTTGTCGGGGAAGGTGCCGTTGCAACCGGTCCAGGCAATGGTGTCGGTCCAGTTGAAGGTACCGTTTACATCATCACAGATGTATTCCGCCGCCCGCAGACCACTCCCGCCAAACCCGATGGCCTGGAGTACGATGACAACGGCCACCAGCTTCCAACTGGCCGTTGGTGTTTCTGCGCGCATATTCCCTCGCTCCGCAATTCCCCGGCAGACGGGGAAATTTGTGCATATTTCATACCGGCACGGGAAGTTGCAGGAAAATCAGCGGCTTAGAAATCTCAGAGAAATCGGTCTGTTAAAAAATCCGACAGTCTGTTTTGTAGGTGTCAGCAGCCGTTTTTATTATTTTTCATACGGTTGCGATGTACAGCTAAGAATCTGGCGTTGTAAAAAAATATGACAGCGACATGTGATCTGCAATGCAGAAGATATTCGATCAGCTCCGGATAGACACAGGATCATTCGCCTACATTACGGGACGGCAATCATCAGAGCACAGTTCGGAGAGCACTCAGAACAGGCGCCTGAGCAGACTCAGAATTACCGACAATGCCACGGACACCAGAATCATCGAGGTGATCGGCAGGTAGAACTGAAAGTTCTCCCGCCTGATCTGAATATCGCCAGGCAGATGGCCGAACCAACCGAGCAGGCCACTTTTTGCAACCAGGCCGACCAGCACCAGCAGAATGCCGGCGCCGATCAGCAGGTTTGCAATTGGGCCACTCATCGCGGTTCGGCTCAGCTCAACTCCATGCCTTCCATGTCACCTTGATCGCGCCACCGTTTCAGCAGCGCATTGAACTCGTTGATTCCCGGCGCATAGGGAGAGTTCTGCATGTTGCGTTCGGCGACTTTACCCTCCCGGTTGTAATAACCGGGCGTACACTCTTCGAGAAATGCGGTGGCGCCTCCACCTGAACCCACCAGCGCAATGATCTGATCCACCCAGGCCTGCTCCGCTTCGGGTGTCACCTCGACCACCGTTTTGCCGCGCTTTTCGACTTCGTTGATGATGTGAGCGACGTGTACCGCCTGATCGTCAAACATGGCCGTCATGTTGGGAGACAGACCGTTCTGGTTGATGCCAATGGTGAACCAGTTCGGGAAGCCGTGGCTGGACAGACCGTGCAATGTTCTGTAGCCGTCACCCCAGTGATCGTAAAGCGATTCGCCGTTGCGGCCGATGGTGTCGAAGTCCACGCGCCGGTGGGGTGACGTGGTAATCTCGAACCCGGTGGCGTAGATGATGCAGTCCACCTCGTATTCCACGCCGTTGGCGACCACCCCTTTTTCGGTGATCCGTTCTACGCCTTTCGCATCTGACACATCGACCAGCTCGACGCTGTCGCGATTGAAGGTGTCAAGATATTCATCATTGAAGGTAGGTCGTTTACAGAACTGCCGGTACCAGGGTTTCAGCGCCTCAGCGGCGTCGTCTTTCTGTACGGTTTCATCAACCCGGGACCTGATTTCATTCATCTTCTGAAAATCTGCAATCTCCGAGCGCAGCATGATCTCTTCCATATCCAGGTTCCCTTCGTCGGGTTTTCTGTTCATCAGAGAGAGGCCGATGCGCCGGGCGATGTCGGTCCAGCCATCGGCAACCAGATCTTCAGTCAGATTCTGGCCGGCCAGCACCGCGGCGAAATTTTCCCGGCGAGCCCGCTGCCAGCCCGGTTCCAGGGCGCCGTACCATTCTTCGTCGGTAGGCTTGTTACCCCGAAGATCCACAGATGACGGCGTGCGCTGAAAGACGTAAAGCTTCTGCGCATACGCGCCGAGAAAAGGTACACACTGGATCGCGGTGGCGCCGGTGCCGATGACGGCCACGCGTTTATCAGCAAGCTTGGTGAGACCTCCAGTGTGATCGCCGCCGGTATAGTCGTAGTCCCAGCGCGAGGTATGAAAGGTATGACCTTTGAAAGCGCTGATCCCCGGAATGCCCGGCAGCTTGGGCCGGTTTGCGGGACCGGTTGCCTGAATCAGAAAACGGGCCCGGATGTTGTCACCACGATGGGTTGAAACCTGCCAGCGCTTCTCCTCTTCCAGCCACCTCACTTCGGTAACGCGGGTCTGAAAAACCGTGTTGTCATACAGGCCGAAGTAGTCGCCGATGCGCTGGGTATGCTGGTATATCTCCGGGGCATAGGAGTATTTCTCTTTGGGCATATAGCCGGTTTCTTCGAGCAGCGGCAGATAGCAGTATGACTCGATGTCACACTGCGCCCCCGGATACCGGTTCCAGTACCAGGTACCGCCGAAATCCCCACCGGCTTCGATGATCCGGAAATCACTGATGCCGCTCTCTTTCAGACGGGCCGCTGTCATCAGCCCGCTGAAGCCGGCACCAATGACGGCGACCTCAATCTCCAGATCCAGCGGATCCCGTTCAAAGTCGGGATCTGCATAGGGATCGTCATCCGCATAATGCGCAAACTCGGACGCCGCTTCCACATATTGATCCTCGCCGTCCTCCCTGATGCGCTTGTCCCGTTCACGCCGATACTTTGCGCGCAGTGCCTCCGGGTCAAAATCCAGATCCGGGAACATGTTGTGCAGTCTTTCGCGTTCGGTAGCCATCCGGGTCTCCAGCTGGGTATGTTAAAGATATAGCTGCTCACGCCTCGAGGCGCGGCTCCGCTCTGGAAATATATACAAGTCTTCAAGGCATTCGCAAAGTCGAAACACTTTGCATGGCTGGCAGTGGATTACACGATGTAAGCATCCTGCAAGGAAGTTGCAGATTGTGATCTGCGGCGAATCATGGATCAGTAAGATCAGACAGGATCAGACGCTGACAACCGCACAGCTGACCCCATTCTCGTGAGCGACATCGCCTGCATCCCCGAAGAGACCATGACAGCGGCCGCCGCACCGGTCCCGGCGGATTTCTACGGCAGCATTCCGCCCTTCTCGAGGTTCTCCGAACTGTCCGACGCGCGCCATTATCGGCCGGTACCCGCGGACTGGTCCGTGGTGATCGCCGACGTCATCGATTCTACCGGCGCCATCGCCGTCGGCCGCTACCGGGACGTCAACCGGATCGGCGCGGCGGCGATCGTCTGCGCGCGGAAGGGCATGCGGCAACAGGACTTCCCATATGTGTTCGGCGGCGACGGCGCCACGCTGCTGCTGCCACCCGCGCGGGTAGATGCGGTGCTCAGCGAACTCGCCGGTCTGCAGAAACTGGCGGCAAGCCGCTTTGGCTTTACGTTGCGGATCGGTTCGGTACCGGTGCGCACCCTGCGGGATCGTGGCGCCCGACTTGAAGTTGCCCGGTTTCGAATCGCACAGGATAAGTGCATCGGCCTGCTGCGTGGCGGAGGTGTCGATGAGGCTGAGCGGCTGCTGAAGACAGACGGGATGGATGAACCAGGCTGCACCACGCCAGCCGCAGTTCCAGACCTGGATGACCTTTCCTGCCGCTGGAAATCTGTGCCTTCCAGCCGTGGTCGCGTCATTTCACTGCTGATCGTCGCCCGCGGCGCATACCCCTCCGCACTGTACCGTTCAATACTGCGCGACCTCGAGCAGATTGTGGATCACGGTCTTGATGCGGCAAATCCGATACAACGCGAGCGGCTGCAATATCGGGGCTGGTGGGAGTGCATCCGTGACGAAGCCCGCCACTATCCATCGATCTGGAGCTCAGGCTATCTGCGTAAATGCCTCGGCATACTGGTCGCCGTGGCGACACTGAAGTATCGACTACCGGCGTTCTTTTATGACCCCGCCGCCTATTCCGCCTCGGTCCCGGTGCACTCAGACTACCGCAAGTTCGACGATGCCCTGCGTATGATCATCGACTGCCACCCGGCACAGGTCGAGCGTCTGAAAACCTACCTGGAGCTGCGCTACCGGAACGGCGATCTCTGCTACGGCCTGCACGAATCTGCCGAGTCGCTGATCACCTGCTTTGTTCAGAGCACAGCGCCCGGTCAGCACATTCACTTCGTCGACGGCGGGGATGGCGGCTATGCCGTCGCCGCGCAGCAACTGAAAGCCCAGCTTGCCGCTGGACGGGACACCTGCACTGCTGTGACCTGAGTCCCATTTCAAAAAAACAGGACATTGCTCCTCTTCTCATTGCGGAAGGCATTCAGTCGAAACGTATAGCTTCTTGGAAATGCCCGCGACGATGATCCAGCCGATACGTTCTGGCGCAACCTGATCAGCACCAGCTATAGCTGGAACTGATCTCCCATCGGCAGAACCTGAAGCAACTGGTGTCGCAGTCTTCACAGTCCAATTCTTTCTTCACTTCAGGCGAACGGACAGCCTGACGAAAAACGATCGATCCTGTGAGACACTGCAGACCTGATCTGGAGTTCCCGTGAACCTGACCGATTCCGCTCTGAAAAATCCTCATGGCGTCGCCGTACTGGTGGCGGTGCTTGCGGTGTTCGGTCTGGTTTCCGTGCTGTCACTGCCGGTTCAGCTCACCCCGGACATCGAACGGCCACGAATTTCGGTCGAAGCCAACTGGCGCGCGGCTGCCGCTGAAGAAGTCGAATCGGAAATCCTCGAACCGATCGAAGACGAGCTGAAAGGTCTGCCGGGCCTGAAAGAGATGACGGGTTCAGCGGGACAGGGCGGCGCCTACATCAATCTGCAGTTTGCGCTGGAAACCGATCTGCTCAGCACGCGCATGGACATCGTCGACCGGTTGAATCGGATTCCTCCGCTGCCGCGGGATGCAGACCCGCCTGTCACCGAAATGGGCGGCGGTCGCGGTGGCGACACCAACCTGTCGCTGATCTATTTCTACGTTCAGCTCGACACCGGCAATCCGCACAGCATCGAAAGTTACCAGAAGCTGGTGGAAGACTCCGTATTGCCGGCTTTCGACGCTGTGCCCGGGGTTTCGCGCACCCGGCTGGATGCTGGCGCACCGCTGCAGCTGCAGATCGACATCGATCCGTATCGCGCTGCCGAACTCGGAATATCGCTACCGCAGGTGTTCGACATGGCGGCCACACCGCTGGACGTCTCCGGTGGTTTCGTCGAACTCGGCCGACGTCAGTACACGCTGCGCTTCGCGGGGAAATACAAACCCGAGGAGATGTCCCAGCTGGTCCTGACCTGGCGCAACGACAAACCCATTTACCTCGGCGACATTGCCGATATCCGAGTCGATCGGGGTGTGCGCCGAAATTTCACGGTGCAGAACGGGCGGCCGGCGATGGCCATCCAGATCGATCGGGAACCCGGTGCCAACGTGCTGGAAACCCTGGAGCGGGTGAAAGCCGTGGCCGCGGAGCTGCGCGACGGGATACTGGCCCGCAATCAGCTGCGCATTGAGCCGTCATTTGATCCCGGCGTGTTCATCAACCGCGCCATCAATCTGGTCACCGGCAATCTGATCGCCGGTGTGCTGCTGACAATTGCCGTGCTGTGGTGGTTCCTGCGCCGCGCCACGGCAACGCTGATCATTGCCGCCACCATTCCGATATCGCTGCTCAGCACATTCATCGTGCTGAACCTTACCGGTCGTTCGATCAACGTGATTTCACTAGCCGGACTGGCGTTTGCCGTCGGCATGGTGGTGGATGCCGCCATTGTCGTGCTGGAAAACATCGTCCGGCTGCGCGAAGCCGGCGAGTCGCGCGTTGCCGCGGCCCTGCATGGGGCGACTCAGGTCTGGCCGGCACTGTTTGCATCGACGCTGACCACCGTGGCCATTTTTCTGCCGGTGATCTTCATCCAGGACGTCGAAGGTCAGCTGTTTGCGGATCTGGCGCTGACCATCGCGATCGCCGTATCCATCTCGCTGTTTGTTGCGGTAACCATTCTGCCGGTGGCCGCAGAACGGTTTCTCAAAGCCGCGAGACTGGAGGATCGCCACGAGTCGTTCTGGCAGCAGGTAGCGGCCAGGATCATGCGGATCACGGCAACCCGCAACCGGCGGGTGACGCTGATCACGACGCTGATGCTGCTGCCGGTGCTGATCACCGTGCTGTTTCTGCCGAAACTCGACTACCTGCCCCCGGTCAAACGCGACGCGGTCGATGTGTTTCTGAACATGCCGCCGGGCGCCAGTATCGACTTCATCGAAAGTGAAATCGTCGCGACCTTCATCGAGCGATTACAGCCCTACATGGACGGTGAAAAAGAGCCGGCACTGCGCAACTACTTCATCCGCGTGTTCGGCCCCAACGGCGGTATCATGGGCATCCGCGCCAAGGATCAGTCGCAGGTGGGCGAACTCGAACGCGTGGTGGCCACAGAAATTCTGAAAGACATCCCGGACTCCATGCTGTATCCGCAGCGCGGCAACCTGTTTGGCAACTTCAACAGCAATCGCGGCATCGGCCTGATGATTCAGTCCAGCGATGACATCGCCCGCGTCGACGCGGCGCGGGTTGCGATGGAGAAGATCAGTGCGCTGCTGCCCGGCGCGCGGGTACGCGCAGAACCGCCACTGGTGCAGTTCGAAGCAGAACTGCGCATGATTCCCCGCGATCAGCAGATCATCGAAGCCGGCTGGAACCGGCGCGATGTGGCGCGGATGATACGCGCCTTCGGCAACGGCCTTTACGTGGGCGAATATTTCGATGGCGACGAGCGCATGGATATCATCGTCAAGGCCAGCGGCTGGACAGTGCCGGAAGATCTCGAACACCTGATTGTCGCCACCCCGTCAGGTGGTCTGTTTCAGCTCAGTCAGTTGGTCGAGCTGAAGCGCACCGTTGGCCCGGGCGGCATCAATCATCATGGCGGTAAGCGCACCCAGGGCGTGTTCGTGGACCCACCGCCGCGGGTGTCTCTGCAGGAGACACTCGACGTGCTGGTTCAGGAGGTGGAACCGGCGATCCGGCTGCAGCTGCCGTCGGATGGTTCGGTCCAGTACAGCGGGGAGGCAAGTTCGCTGGCAGACAGCGTGATCACTATGAGCAGTAACTTTCTGCTTGCGTTGTTCCTGCTTTACGCATTGATGGCGGGACTGTTCCGCTCTTTGAAAGACAGTCTGATTGTGCTGCTGACGATTCCGCTGGCGACCTTCGGCGGTGTGCTGGCGCTGCAGATTCTGAACGTGATCTATTTTCAGCCAATGGATCTGCTGACGATGATCGGCTTCATTATTCTGCTGGGCCTGGTCGTCAACAACGCCATTCTGCTGGTGCATCAGACCCGCTCCGGCGAACGCGAGGGGCTGTCGCGCGATGAAGCCGTCGAACAGGCACTGCTGATGCGTGTGCGGCCGATCTTCATGAGCACGCTGACCAGCATATTCGGCATGCTGCCGCTGCTGCTGGTGCCTGGCGAAGGCGCCCTGATCTATCGCGGTCTGGCCGGTGTCATTGTCGGCGGTATGACGGTCAGCACGCTGTTTACTCTGCTGCTGCTGCCGAGCCTGCTGCGCATGGGCAGCGTCAGGTCGCTGGCCGCGAACCCGACCGTCGCGGAGGCCGGTTGATGCGAACACCAATCCTGCTGATTCTGCTGCTGTGTCCTGCGCTCGGTCTCGCCCAGGCGTTTCCCGCCCCGCCTGTTGAGACAGCGACCGTGGTTCAGGTCGAACTCGCGCCGACCATGTGGGCGCCGGGCACCGTGGTCAGCCGCAACGATGCCCGCATTGCCGCCGAGGTGGCGGGTCGCATCTCCTGGATTGCCGAACCGGGTGAGATGTTTCAACAGGGTGACGTTCTGGCACGTATCGACGATCGCGCCCTTAAAATCCGACTGGCACAACAGCAGGCGGAAATCGGTCAACTGGAAGCCCGCCTTGCCTTCAACGAACAGGAACTGAACCGATTGACGAAACTGGCGCAGCAGAACAGTGCGTCACGTACCCAGCTGGATTCAGCCACCGCCGATCATCAGGTTGCCGTGATGCAGCTCGTTCGTGCCCGGGCCGAACGCGACGGGCTGGCCTACGATCTGGAACGCACTCAGGTAGTTGCACCGTTCGGCGGGCAGTGGGTGGAGCGCCATCAGCAGGCCGGGGAATATACCGCCATCGGCAGCACGCTGGGTCGTCTCGTCGATACCACCCACAAAGAAATTCGCGCCCGGGCGCCGATCAGCGTAGCCCCCTACCTCGCCCCGGAGATGATGCTCGGTGTCAGAGAAAACGATCAGGTTGTACCGCAACGGGTGCGCGCAATCATTCCGGTGGGAGACGAGATTTCCCGCAGCCTGGAAATCCGGGTGGTGCTGGATGAACCCTCACCGCTGGTCGGCTCCGCGGTTCGCGTTGCCGTCCCCACTGCATTTCCGGAGGTGGTTCTCGCGGTACCCAGGGACGCCATCGTGATTCGCCAGGAAGCAAACTATGTGTTCCGGATCGTCGAAGGCAGCGCAGAACAGATCCCGGTGCAGATCGGTAACTCGGATGTGAGCCAGATCGCGGTCAGCGGCAACCTCGCCGTCGGCGATGAGGTGGTGGTGCGGGGTGCGGAGCGACTGCGCGATGGTCAGAGCGTGCGGATCATCGGTCGCCGCGACGCTCAGAACAAAACCATAGGATCATAATGATGACATGGCGGGGTCAGAATAGAGTGATGCGAAGGAATTCCAGTAGAGTCTGTGCCGCCTGTATCAGCCTGCTAATCGCAGTTGCGCTGATTGTGCCGAGCCATGCTGCGGCTGGCCTCAACGCCAGCCAGAGCGCTGCACTGGTGGCCGAACTCGACAACGCACAAGTCTCCAGTTTTGATAGCTTTCTCGCCTCGACCCAGGCATTGCCGGAAGCGGTAGACCTGCGGATTAACGCGCTGCGTGCAAGCCTGCGCACAGGCAAGCCGCTGACGGATGATCAGCTGACCAACGCGGCACACCTGCTGGGTCTTTATGCCCGAATCAAGTACGGTAAGGAAGCCCTGCAGACGCTCACCGAACTGGTTGCGATCCCGACCTTTGAAGTCGAGGGTCTGCCGCAATACGAAAACCCGGCGTTCCAGCGTATGGGCAGAACACTTGAAGACCTTGCTGAGCGCTTCGATCTTGCGTTTCGTAACGTCGACGGCCGCGTCTATGAAATCTCACTCGGCGAGCCGCAAGGCGAACTCATCGGTCTGCACGCACATGCTGATGTGGTACCTGTAAACCCGGAACTCTGGGTACTCGAAGACGGCACCAGACTTGATCCCTTTGCGGTCACCCGGATTGGCAACCGCCTCTATGGCCGTGGTACCCAGGATGACAAGAACGGTATCGTGGTCACCCTGTACGCAATGCGGGTGATCAAGGAGGAAAGCCTGCCGTTGCTCCGAGGGTTCCGGCTGCTGGTGGACACCCGGGAAGAGACTGGCGGAGATGCGATGCCCTGGTATTTCGAGCGCAATCCGGTGCCGGACTACAATATCGCGCTGGACGGCAGCTATCCTGTCATCATCGCGGAAAAGGGTTACGGCGTGGTGATGGCGAGCTTTCCCGCGCGCGAAGCCGGTGGAGCGGGCGCAACCATCGTCGAAATGACGGGCGGGCTCGCGACCAATCAGATTCCCGCACAGGCGACGATCTGGCTCGAAAGCTCAGAACCTGCCGCACTCGTCAATATTCTGAATCTGAAGGGTGCTGTAATTGCCTCCACCCAGGGCGGCAACTTTTCCATCACAGCATCGCCGGACGGCAAACGGGTGCGGGTTGACGTGCTCGGGGTTTCGGCACACTCCTCCGATCCCGGCTCCGGCATCAATCCAGTCTCGCGCATGTTCGATTTCGTACGCCTGCTGCACGCCGAAGAGCTGATTGAAGACAACCACTTCACCGACGCCGCCCGCTATGCGAGCGATAACTGGGGCACAGACTATCTGGGCACGCGACTCGGGATCGGCTGGAGCGATCCGTTCATGGGACCCATGACGGCTGCGCAGACGTTCGTCTCCGCGGACACAGACCGTCTGCGCACTGCTGTTAACCTGCGGCTCCCGATAGGCCGGCAGCCGGATGCGGTCGTCGCAGAGCTCGAAGACAAGCTGGACAACTGGGCCGACGCCCAACAGGTAAACGTGTCGTTCAATATCACGGCCAGTGAACCCATGTACCGCAATCCCGACGGTGCCTGGGTAAACGCGCTGCTCGATATCGCCGTTGGCAACCTCGGGATCCCGCGCGAGTTCGGCTCATCATCCGGTGGCACATCAATTCACGATCTTCCGAACGGGGTGCAGTTCGGGCTCGCGCTGCCGACGGAAAAGTACACCGGCCACAATGCCAACGAGTTCAAGACCCTTGATCAGTTTCTGCTCGATCTGTCGATCGTCACCGAAATGATTGCCACTCTCGGCAGTTTGCGGGATTTGTGAGCAGTTCCCGCTGAGGCAGAGAGTGCTGAACTGATAACACTGCAGGCGTTTGTACTGACGCTAGCTGCCTGCACCTCGCTGGTGCCGTCGTCCTGTATCTCATCGCTCATCCGGTGCAGCCGCCAGATTTTATTGCCTGTCACGTCGACGTTACGCCACCGTCTGTCGCGCTCTCCAACCCGGGATTCAGATCTGGTCCGCAAATTGCAGCTAGCACCAGATATTCACGACGGGAAAAGGAAGGGAAAAACATTGTGAAAGTGGATGACAGACATGTTCAACAAGATACAAGACCTTACCTGGCAGAGCCGGTGGCACAGGTTTGTGACTTTACCCGCGGTACTGTTAGCTCTTCTGTTCAGCACCGGTTGTGTAAACAATCCCTCTCAAACCGTTTCCTGTATGGAGCTGCACTGCATTAAAAATCGCATCATTGTCGAACAGCGCAATACCTGCCTGCGTGATCTGTTCAGCTACGAACGGCATCGACAGCATCAGGCAGCAATTGACGCCCGCTACAACTACCCCCTGCAGAGCTCAGCCAACTACTCAGAATGGCGTCGGTTAGGCGGCATCGGTCCGAGTCCCGTCGAATGGTGCCAACACTATGCTGAATGGACGACTCGGACTAAAAGCTTCGCAAAAAGTTCATTGACTGGTCAGTGAGAAGATCTCAGACGGGTTCAGCTGGTAAATGTAAGAAACGCTAGGCGCTCTGATTCCAATGCCGACACCCATAGCACACCTCAAAATGCCAGCGTGCTCCATGGATAGCGGCGCCAGAGTAAAAGTTAGTCCGTGAATCCCGCGAGTGCCGCCATCTCGGTAAACAACGCTATGGTGTCGCTGCTGGACTCGACGCCGCGGAATTCTGCATAGAGCCGATCGACGTTGACGGCGATGCGTTCCGAATCGCCCCAGCCCGCAAAATCACCGAGGTCGATGTCACGCGCCGCATCAGATGCACTCATTCCAGCGTCGTATCGTGCCTTCGCCTCATCGCGCACATATTCCAGATAACCCCGCATCGTGGCCGCGCCCCGACGGTCGGTAATCGGTCCGTGCCCGGG
>Ga0055474_10000278_pt1 | contig 11554 bp, 9 predicted proteins | sample Muzzi_PWA_D1_FD_57680 | JGI IMG/M metagenome (GOLD analysis project Ga0055474, IMG submission 57680) | Wetland microbial communities from San Francisco Bay, California, USA, that impact long-term carbon sequestration - Muzzi_PWA_D1 | ecosystem: Environmental > Aquatic > Marine > Wetlands ... | reverse complement strand
TTGGTCCAGTCGTTAAATCACTAACCGATCAGCCGTACGTTTTCACACCCTCTCGGCCAGCAATGGACACTTAGAATTCATGACTTGGAACTGCGAAGCACGTGGTCCACTTCGGCTTGAAAATCCGGTGAAAACTCATTCTTGTAAGTCCTCCAGTACCAGTCGCCGCCAGGCTGAGACAAAAAACGGCTCAAGACTGGCTTCTGCGCATCCCAGGATTGGGTTTCGCCAAGTTGAGCCTGGGTGTAGGCGTTCCACAAGGCCCATAGCGCATTTGTCATCAGTAAGCGAAAACGTTCCCGCTCCAGATCGTTGAGGGTGTCTATTCCGCTGAGTCCGTTCATGTAGATGGTTGTGATCTCCGGATCGTTGAACAGGTTCATACGAATGTCGTTGGCAAATTGTGTCATGGAATCGATACTCGCGGCGCGCAGCGCACGAGTATTCTGCCGAATCTGCACGGCGAGATATGCCAGTGTGACTACTACCCCGATTGCTCCAATAAATTCGCCATAGTTACCCAACAGCTGGGCAAATGTCAGATGATCCATTGATATTTTCCTCTAGTGGATAAGAATAAGGCTATAGCAGACCCACTGGAACGGCGATCGGCAGATGTGGGTCGTTAGCGGACTCTTTGTGCAGTGCAATGGACCGCTTTCGGCCAACTGGTTTGGCCCGGTTTTTCGGACCTGTTGATTAATTCTGCACCGCCTCGTTCTCGAATCCCGAAGGGCTGACATAGTTCAGATAACCATGCCACCTTCTGCGGTTGTATAAGCGTTCGTGAAGGGTTAAGCCGAGCTGCCCGTTGTCCTGCACGCGAAAGAGTAAGCCCGCGTCTACCAGATCGCCTTGTTGGACAGCTTGGACTGGGAGCACTACAAACCCCGCCCGGACGACATCTTCATCTCGACATCGATGAAGGTCACCACCACCAGGATGCAGCGCGCTGTCATGCTTCGCAGGGATTGTGGTATCCGGGGTGTATCGATGGAAGGGAACCATCAGGTCCGGATTCAATGATTTCCGATTTTTCGCTACGACTTCAGCACCTCGGTCACAGCATTCTGGCAGGCTTTGCTGATCCGGTCGGCGAGCTTTGTGCCATCCGTGCTGCGGGCAAGCAGCAGACCGCCCACGCAGAGCGCAGCAGCCACCAGCGCCCGTTCGTCATCCCGCTTCGGGTCTTCGAGGCCACGTTCGAATTCTCGCACTAGTGACTGAACGGTATCCGTAAAGGCAGCACTGGCTTCATCTCCAACCCGAACCACATCGGGGGTCAGAGTAGTTAATACGCAATTGGGAGCCACTGCAGTCCTGTGTCTCGGTTCCAGGTAATCCATTGCGATTCTGATTCCCTGGTCGGCAAGGTCGTCTTCATCTCTTGACCGCATCCTGTCGACGAAGTCTTTGTCCCAGCGCAGTACTTCTGCGAACAGGTTCTGTTTGGAGCTGAAATGATTGTAGAAACCGCCGCGTGTGAGTCCGGACTCCTGCATGATTGTTTCGATACCGACTCCGTTGTAGCCGTGTTTCCGAAACAGGCGCGCAGCTGCGCTCAATATGTCCTCGCGGGTTTTTGCCTTGTGTTCTTTGCTATAGCGAACCACGGTCACTCACCTCCGCTTGCAGGCACTGATTTACAAATGCGGTGACGAGCCCCGCAATCTCAGCCGCGTGCGTCAACGGAGCAGCGTGGCCCATACCAGCAATGAATACCGCCTTTGCCGGAGGTATGTCGTCTCTGAGCTGCCTGGCAACAGCCACCGGCACTATGGCGTCGTCCTCACCGTGAATGATCAGAGTTGGCCTGACAATAGTTTCGGGAGCGAAACGCTCAAATTCGATCCATCGCTCATTGCCCTCTCGCAGCCAGATATCCAAGGAACGATCGAGCGTCGCCAGTATGGTCATCAGTTGTTCTTCAGGAATATCTACCGACGGATAAAACAGAGCGTCCACGGTCGTCCGCGAACCTGCCTTCGCGGTTGCTGTCATCGACAGCATCCACGACATGATCGGGCGCGAGAAAATCACTCGGGAGAGGGAACCCGGCGTCTGCCGAGATCGACCATTGCCAAGGCTGGAAAGCAGTATGTTGCAGGACGCAATTTCCGGCGCCAGACGATTAACCTCCTGCACTACGCCGCCGCCATAAGAATAACCGAGCAGTACCGGTTGCTCGACCGACAACGCCCGGATGAGCGCAATAAGATCCTGCGCGTTGTGCGGGGGATCCGCGAGCTCATTCGCGGGGCGGCGGCTGGAGTGGACCCAACCCAGGCGGTCGTAGGCAACAGTGTGGTATCCCTGACTGGCCAGAGCTGACGCAAGCGGAATCATCATCTGCGCGCTGCCGGGCACCCCGTGTACCAGAATCAACGATGTGTCCGCAGCATCCGGGCCGAACTCATAGACGTTCAGCGAACGTTTCAGATCGGATGATCCGCTGATATCAATGGCGCTGCCCGGCGCCAGCAGGGCGTGCTGATGTTTGGTCAGCCCGATATACGGGGCAATCAGCGGTGCAAGGGCGAAGGTGAGCGCCGCAGCAAGCAGACTGCCTGCGAGCCCAGCAGAAATTGTTCGGAGTCCTGGCCTCAACGAACGTTACTCCCTGTCGAATCATCAGGTGTCGGTACCGCACAGCCACTGGCAGATGACATACCTGACAGCTCGCCATAGTATGACATATGTCATACTATGCTGATTGCAGCATCTATGCCAGCAGGAGAACGCAGTGTTAACTCTGCATCAGTTCGTATCGTCTCATTTCAATGAAAAAGTCAGATGGACGCTGGACTACAAAGGTCTGCCGCATGAACGTCAGAGTTATCTGCCGGGTCCGCATGCACCTATGATCCGCAAACTTTCGGGAGGTCCACCAACCACACCTCTGCTGCAGCATGATCAGGGCTGCATTTCAGGCTCAGCGGCTATTATCGACTGGCTGGAACAGAAGTATCCGCAACCCGCTCTGTACCCGGCGGATGAGGCGGCCCGCCGCGAAGCACTGGCAATTCAGGAACGCTTCGATACGGTTGTCGGTCTCGCGACTCGCACGGCAGTGTTTGCGGTTTTCGTGGAGGAAGGCAGCTACCTGTGCGCGACATTCAGTGGATCCAAACCATGGCTCAAGCGCACGGCGTATCGCGCCGTTTTTCCGCTTGCGAAACCGATGATTGCGAAAGCAAACGGTGTAAATCCAGAAAACATTCAACGCGCACTGGAAGTCTCCCGCAACGCTCTGGATGAAGTGGCAGCGGCGACCGAGGCTACCGGCTACTTGATTGGAGATACGTTCAGTATCGCGGATCTGACGGTGGCCAGCCTGCTTATGCCGCTGGCAAACGTTGATCACCCGGATACCAGACGTCTGGAGCCGATACCGGCATCAATGCAGACTTTTCTGGAACAGTGGCGTTCACACCCCGGTATTGAATGGGTTCATGAGATCTATGCCAGGCATAGACCGCTTGTTACACCATAGATACAGTCCTCGCGTTTTATACTTGACTGACAACAATCCTAACTGGCATGAACCGGTGGCAGTCAGCCTCTAGAAGCACAAGAAAGTCAAAAACCGGAGGCTCACTCAGGTTGTAGCCGACAGAATCGTCACCCCAGCCAAGACACTGACTAGTCCAAGCTGGGTAACCGCAGGAACAGATTGCGGCTTCGATGCCGCCGTTGGATTAGGTGAAGTGGCGGAAGATGTGGTCTGGGAAGGGCTTCAATCGCCTGCCGAAGGTGCTGCTCTCGCCTCATGCCGCCTGTTCTGATCTGCGCGGCCACACCGACGCCAGTGCGAAAGCCCAGAGTGCCAGAACGAGTGGGATCGGCGTCGGAAACAACGCGAACGCAATGGCTGCGGTCCCGACCAGAGCGCTCAGCAGTTTGAACCAGAACGGCAGTTCGGATCGGTGCGACCAGGCCAGCGTGCAGACGAATGCACCGAGAAAAAACAGGCCGGCGAACAGCACCCCGGTACGTGTGGCCACATAGCTGACCACGCTCAGTTCCAGTGAGGCGCTGTCAGGCACTGCCAGCGGCAGCAGCGTGGCAGCCCTGTCGAGCATGGCGAGCAGTACAAACACACAGCCGGCCGCGAGCGCCAGGTTGCCTGCAGCGCGTTGTACTGTCCGGGTGAAAACGTGGAGTGCTGCCGCCAGAAACAGCAGCAGCAGCCCGTTGACCAGATGGCACAGATCGCTGACCCACCAAGCTATCGACGTCAGTGCCGGCAGCACCAGCGTTGGGTTCCAGAAATCGACGAAGCGGTGAAAACCCATGCTCGGTTCGAACAGCAGCTGTATCGAGGCGATCACCGAGTAGCTGGCGCCGAGACCTGTTGCCAACAGACGAACGTTGATCATTGCAGGTCCTCTCTGTCGGATGCTGGCGGCGGCAGAGCGAGGCCCTCCCGCTGTACGGTCTCGCGCATGCGAGCCAGGTCTGCCTCGATCAGCTCGATCGTGGAAGCATATTCAGTGAGCGGCTTTGCCGAGGCGTACTGTTCCAGATACCAGGCGCGCCAGCCCTGTTCTACGGCTTCTTCAAATGCGCGCGACGCAGCGTCCGGGTTCCCTGAGAGTTGCAGCGCTGTGGCTGAAGTCAATGTCAGCCACGGATAGTGGGTGATTCCGGCACGCTCTGCTGCACTGAGCTGATCGAAGGCGACTGCAAGCGCCTGCTGCATACCGGCAGCGTCGTCTATGTCCTGCATTGCCTGTGCCAGCAGCACTTCCACATAGACCGGCTGATGGGGATTGCGTCGATGCAGGGTCGGACTGTCTGCCAGCAGACGGTTGAGAAGACTGATCGCCCGGTGTGGCTGATGGTTGTTGATCGACGCAATCGCGCTGAGGCCGCTCGCTGCAGAAACCGCCGGGCTCATTTGGGCAGACTCAGCGTCAGGCCTGCTCAGAGCCTCATTGCTCAGGTTCGCGAAGGCCTCGAGGTTGCCTGTGGCCGCGTACCAGCGAGCTCGCGATTTCAGGGCTTCAACCGGCGAAACACGTTCAGCTGCCGCGATCCACGCGTCGGCAAGTTCAAAAGCACCCAGTTCCGTGAATGCATCGCCAAGCTGCGCCTTCGGCCATGCTGCATCCGGCGTGCTGTGTTCCAGTTCCACCGCGGAGCGTACCCGGTCCTCGTAACGACCAAAATCCGCGGCCAGATCCAGCAGCGCATCCCACAGACGCGGCGAGCTGAGGCCGAGATCGATCAGTCGCCGCAAGCGGGCCACGGCAGGCTGATAGCCATCGAACAGCGCGATCAGACGGGCGTGATCCGCCGCGAGTTCCGGATTCAGTGGGTCGGAGGCTGCAGCAGCTTCCAGATGGGCGACAGCCTGCGCATAGTGGCCTTCGCTCTCCAGCAGTGCTGCCAGTCGCATATTGGCCTCGACGGAATCCGGATCGAGTGTAAGGGCGCGCTGCAGTGCCTGGCGTTCGCTGCTGGTGTTTCCGTCAGCCACGGCAATTGCAGCCAGAGCGATCTGGGTGTCGACATTGCGGGGTGCAAGGGTTTCCGCCGCCGCAGCGGCTACCTGAGCGCGCTGTATCTGCGCTGCGAAATTGTTGCCGGACTGGCGGACTCCGGCGCGGTTCTCCTGAAAGAACACCAGTGTTTTTGCAAGCTCGGCATGTGCGAGTGCGTAAGTCGGATCGGCGGTGACCGCTCTTTCATAAAGCGCCACGGCCCGTGCGATGTCCCCCAGCCGGGCATGATGTTTACCGGCCAGATACAGGTCAAATGCTCTGGCATCGTCGGTGGTCGTCCGGTCTGCGACGGCGCCAAGGTTGAGTGCCAGAGCTTGTGCGATGTCAGCTGCGATCTGCTGCTGCACCTGGAATACATCATCCAGGTCCTGCTCGTAGCTGCGTGCCCAGCGTTGATAGCCATCCGCGGTTGCAACCAGCTCTGCCGCAACCCTGATCCGTCCACCGTCGCGGCGGATACTGCCATCGACCACATACGAAACCTGCAGGACGCGGCCAATCTCGATGATCGTCAGATCCTGATTTCTCAGCGCGAATGACGAGGTACGGGCAAGCACTTTGAGGTTCTGCAGCTGGCCCAGCGAATTGAGCAGTTCTTCCGTCACACCGTCGGCAAAATGACCATCGTCATCGCCGTAGTTGACGAATGGCAGAACGGCCAGCGACAGCGGCTCCACAGCCGGTTCGGGTTGCGTGAAAAACCATCCGGAGACCACGAGTGCGGTAAAACAGACCGCCAGCATCGGCAGTTTCAACCGGGAAACACGGCTGGCAGCCGGTAGTGTGCTCGCCGCCCGTTCAGCTGCGGGGATCAGTCGAAAGCCGACCCGTTTGATGGTCTCGATATATTTCGGCCTGCGCGCGTCGTCACCCAGTGCCCGGCGCAGCTCAACAATGCTCTGAGTCAGCACATCATCAGTGACCTCGGCGTCTCCCCAAACCTGATCCAGCAGCATGGCTCTGGTCATGACCTGGCCTTCTGCGCTGGCAAGCGCGACAAGAACCGCCATCGACTTCGGCTTGATGGTGACCGAGGTACCGGCACTGGAGAGTTGCAGCCGCTGCGGCTCGACTCTCCAGGGGCCGATGTTGAATTCTTCCTTCAAAATCAACGCATCCCCGCCCGACGGCCCTCTATCGTAGCAGACCGGCAGAAGGTTCACTCTGCATGCGTTCGGACTGCATTCGGATGCTGTTCGGGTAGCCGGAGTCCCGCCAGGTCAACATTGCCGGGAAACTGACAGGAGATAGACCAATGAGCAATGTTCTAAAACATCTGCGGCGACGCCTTCACTGCCTGAATCATGTTCGGGCAGGTGCCTGCGTAATGCTGGCCGTGGCTTTTATCTGCAGCGGTGCGGCGCGAGCCGGTGGCGACGATGCCGCTTACTCAGCTCAGCTGTTGCGGGGTACCTGGATCTGGTCCGGTATGCTGCAGTTCGGCGCGCCGATACCCTTGCCCGGCACGCTGGTCGACGGCACACCACCACACGCGGCTGTTGCTCCTGGCGATGTGGTCGGGCTTTCGGTTTCGACGGTGGGTCTCATGTCGTTCGACGGGCATGGCAACGTCACCCATGCGGACGAAGTAGTTAAAATCGGCGGCATCGTGCCGGCGGCAGGTCTGCCGTTCGAACATCTGCCGCCATTCCCTGAAGTCTATACCGGTGTCTACGATGTCGGGCCCACCGGTGTGGTGGCTGTTCAGCTGTCCGGGCGCAGTCCGGAAAGCCCTGAGGGCCAGGTCGACTTCGAATACGATCTGCATTGTGTGCTCAACCGCTGGCCGCGGGAGATGACCTGCGTACCGGCGCGATTCAAGACCTACGTGCTTGACCCGGATGGCTATCCGGCACCGATTACCGGCATCGTTGAGATTAAACGGCGCTACTGATTTCGTGTCGCAGGCACAGGCTGTCCCGCTGGCCTGTGCCTGACGACTGTCTGTTAGATCAGCGATTCCAAAAGGCATCTGCAATCGAATAGGTGGAACAGACCTTAGCGTTTTGTCCAGTTTGACAACGTTTGTTCGCTTCCGCATCGAGCTGATCTGCGGTAGCCATCACAGTCGGCGGACAACAGTTCTTTCGGTTCGCCAGCAAGCGTTCACCCTTGCCGTCGGCACACAACCGGCTGCATCCAGTGCCAAACCCACGCTGGGCTAGCCCAGCAACGCCTTATGAATCGCTGCGGTCAGCTATGATATGACTTCGCTGATCGGAGGTTTCGCCAATGCGCCGACCGAATATTCTGCTGATCATGACCGATCAGCACAAAGCTGATCACGTCGGCTTCGCGGGTAACGCGGAGATCCGCACCCCGAATCTCGACACGCTGGCTGCAGAAAGTGTGGTGTTCGAACGCGCCTATGTCGCAAATCCGATCTGCATGCCGAACCGGGCGAGTCTGTTTACCGGGGTCATGCCGTCAATCCACGGCACTCTCTACAATGGTATTCCGCTGAACTGGTCAGCCAACACCTTTGCCCGGGTGCTGCGGGCAGACGGCTACCGGACCGGTTATTTCGGTAAGTGTCATCTGCAGACGCTGGGGGCATCTCCAGCCCGGGTTGCGCAGTGGCAGGATGCGCAGTCCGTTAACGACGGTTATCTGGATCCACACTCCCGCGCCGACTACGAGTGGGAAAACCGCGAACGACACCGACGGGGCTGGGTTGACGTGCCACCCGACTACTATGGTTTCGACACCTGTCGTTTCATCGTCGATCACGCGGATTTCTGTTCCGGTCACTACTACCAGTGGCTGCTCGCGCAGGGTGTCGACCCTCGAGAGATTCAGGGGCCGGAGGTGGCGCGGCAATATTCTGGCCAGAACAACCAGCTGTGGCGTACCGCGGTCCCACCGGAACTGTATCCCTCTACCTATGTTGCCAATGAAACCCTGGATTTTCTCAACGAATCTTCCGATACACCCTGGTTTGCAGTGTGTTCGTTTGCCGATCCACACCATCCGTTCACTCCGCCCGGGCCCTACTTCGATGAATTCGAACCGGCATCCCTGAGTCTGCCCGCGACTTTCGAAGATCCGCACACTCTGTCCATGCCGCAGTTTCGTCAGATGATCAGTCAACGCGGTCTTATCCCACCGGGCGTGCGCGGCTTCGCGCCAACGGTCGATCAGTATCGTGACCTGCTCGCCAAGGCCTACGGCATGCTGTCGCTGGTGGACGATTGCGTGGGTCGCGTTCTATCGGCGATCGATGAAGACACGGTGGTGGTCTTCACGTCAGACCACGGTGATTCGTTCGGTGATCACGGGCTGATGCTCAAACATGGCATCCACTACGATGCCAATATCCGGGTACCTATGCTGGTCCGGGCGCCGGGAATTCAGCCCGCCCGCTGCCGTTCGCTGGTGTCGACACTGGACATTGCCCCGACTCTGCTCGATCTGGCGGAATGCCCGCCCTATTTCGGCATGCAGGGTGTTTCGCTGGTAGCGCTGCTGCAGCAGCCGCATGACTCGATGCGAGATTGTGTACTGATCGAAGAGCAGCAGCTGTTTGCGCAACCTGGTACTGATGTACCCATCGGGATGCGTACGCTTGTGACCGAGGAAGGCAGAATCACTCACTATCGGGGTTCCGATCAGGGGGATCTGTTCGATCATCGCGAAGATGAGCTGGAGTTGAACAATCTCTGGTCACAGCCTGCCGCACGGGGCCTGAGGCAACAGCTCAGCGATCGGCTGATCGAAGCGACTATTGAACATAACCTGTCGCGAATCAGGGCTGAGTACACCGCCTGATCAGCTGCCACCTGCACCGTATATACGTTGACACCCGGGGAAGCGACTGGGAAAGTCAGCCGGCGGAAAGAATAACTAAAAGGATAGGAGACTATGGCTCGTTCTGAACACCACCCGAACGGATTGATCCACTATAACCCGCAGCTCAGCTACCGCGGCTATACGCTCTTCTCGGCTGATCGCAACAAAGCGTTTCTGATCGATATGGAAGGCCGTTTCGTGCATCAGTGGCATAACGAACGCGGCCTGACCAATCCGGAGCTGCTGCCCAACGGCAATCTGATCGCCCAGGCATCCCCACCCAAAGAAGATCTCGGTAAGCGCGGACTGGGTGGCCATGTGTCCGGTTGTTACGAACTCGACTGGGACGGCAATCTGGTGTGGGAGTACAACGATCCCATGCTGCATCATGATTATCAGCGCCTGGACAACGGCAATACGCTGCTGATCAAGTGGGCCAAGATTCCCGTCAGCGTGGTGAAAAAAGTCAAAGGCGGCTACAACGATCCGGAAGACGATCCCACGGAGATGCTCGGCGACATCATTTTCGAAGTCACCCCGGAGGGCGAGATCGTCAAGGAGTGGAAGTCCTGGCAACACTTCGATCCGAAAACCGAAGTGATCTGCCCGCTGGATCACCGTCTCGAGTGGAGCCACTGCAACTCGATTTCTCTCTCACCCAAGGGAGACTGGCTGCTCAGCTTCCGGCGTATCAACCTGATTGCCGAGGTCAGTGCCAGGACCGGGAAATTCAAGTGGAAGTTCGCGGACGGCACCACCGCCCATCAGCACGACGTTAAATACTCCAGCGAAAAGACCATTACCATCTTTGACAACGGCGTGCACCGTAAAGGGCCTGAATTCTCCCGGGCACTGGAAATCGACGCCAAAACCAAAGAGATCGTCTGGGAGTACATGGACAATCCGCCTTTCGGTTTTTTCACTATCATGGGTGGCGGCGTAACCGTACTGCCGAACAACAACGTACTCATCTGCGAGACCGCCAAAGGTCAGTTCTTCGAAGTCACCCGCGACAGGAAAGTTGTCTGGGAGTACATCAACCCCTTCTTTTTCAACAATGCCCGCCTGGGCGGCAGAATGAATCTGGTGTTCCGTGCTCACCGCTACGGCCCGGAACATCCGGCCCTGGCCGACCGTGACCTCGACCCGTCGAGGCATGCCAACCTGAACCGGCTCTACGCTTCAGGCTGAAACTGAAAGCCGGGGTTGAACCGCGCAGTAAATTGTCCCCGGATTCCGCTCTCCCAGCGGCGTGAGCACCATCCCGCCCCACCAGATGGGCGCTTCAGAACGGCGCACAGCGGATTATCTCGTCCGCCTGGGAGATAAGGCTGTCCGCCGTAGCGGTCGGGATGAGGCCAACTGATGCCTGTGCGGATACCCTGCCACTGAAGCTCTCCAGCAGACGCTGGGCGGGTTGAATTCTATCCTGGGTCAATAGCAGGCCCGCGCGACGCAGCATGGCCTGGATGCCATTGCTGCCAGGCCATTCCTGCTTGCCGACCTCGGTGATCATCCAGTCGATTACAGTCTCGTGATCGATACCAACGTCAAGCATCACGGTTTTTCGCACTGACCCCACTCCAGGCCCCGCGGTCAGATCCACTGCCAGCTCGTGGCTGCCGCAGGTCTCCGGCGTGTAGGTTGCACGCACGAAGTGTCCGTCGCCCGGTCGCACGTAGGGCAGCCACTCGCCATCGAACGCCCGCCCCGGCTCAGCCGTATCGGAAAACACCGCTGTCGCGCCGTTTGTCGCTCCACCCTGGGAGAGGACCCGGCCGGAAACGACTGCGGGCTGGTTGAGCAGGGTGCGCTCCGGGGTCACCCGCAGCCAGTCCAGATCGAGCGAACCAGCTGCCTGCTCCAGCGTTGCCCCGGTCTCCGGCGGCGGAACGATGGCGAATGACTTCTTGAACAGCCCGACATTGTTGGAAAAAGAAACGTAGTCGCCGAAGTTCGCAGCTTCCAGGGGTACCTGGTCAACGAACGGATAGACGGTCTGCGGGTTGAAGCCCGCGCCGAGGCCGTGTCCCGTCAGTTCCGGCGCCACACTGCCCTTCGAATCCTCCGCCCAGGCCGTGATCCAATAGAAGTAGTAGGCCCCGTCGCAGAGCTCCACCCCGTGATCGAACTCGCAGGTATCACTTTGTGAGGCAACGTAGGAGACCTGAGCAATGCTCATGTTGTCCTGGGTGGGATCATCCGTCTGGTTGAAAGGAGGAATGGTCGGTTCACCATTCGCCGGACTCATGACAAGG